>OFFG01001607.1_pt1 | contig 13080 bp, 14 predicted proteins | sample 1521331 | NCBI WGS metagenome assembly OFFG01 (sample SAMEA3504129, study PRJEB24116) | mouse gut metagenome | biome: mouse gut; feature: mouse-associated habitat; material: faeces | place: Denmark | collected 2011 | reverse complement strand
AGTATTACTGTACAGATGGATATCAGGGGTATCTGGACGTAATCTATCCAGGAAAGCATATTTACAACATCCACAATAAGAATGACACCTTCACAGTGAAAGGTGTCAACGCTGATCTGCGCCATTATATCCCTACGCTGGCACGGCGAAGCAGATGCTTTCCCAGAAAACTGGAAAATCTCCAGGCAGTTCTTGCTGTTTTTGTTCAGGCCTACAACCGTTTCGGATTGCAGAAAGAACGCTATCGCGCTCGTCATCCAGGGGCTGCTGTCCCTTTTTCCCTCTTTGACTTCCTTTAACTCTGCGTTTGGACACTCCATTCCCATTTTTCACGCTTGATTAACCTATGGATATTTGATAAAATGGGGACGGCGCAGAAATCTGCTGTGTGGGAGGTATCCTCTCCTGCATAAGGGCGCAGGGTGTTCGCAGCACCCTGTGCCCTGCCTTTATTTGCTTTTGCTGTCTCTAATGAACATTCTACATGATATCGAAAGATTCTGCAAGCCCTTTTTTCGCGTTTTCATGCGGCCTTGCGGCGGTGTTGGCTCATCATCCGTTGCGGCCGGAACGCTGGAATGTTGGCAGACCCAGAAAGCCGGGAGCGGCTTCCTGGGTCTGCTTTCTTGTTGTGCCCACCTCACCCACGATTTTGAGGGGGGTGGTTTTTTCTGGGGTTAACTTAATGGCATTGGACCATCATCCGGCCATTATCAGCAAGGAATTGTACGACCGGGCGCAGGTCTTGCGGCCTCACGCCAGCAGCGAGAAGAAAATATCAATACATACCCCCTGCGCGGCAAGGTGTTCTGTAGCTGCTACAGTCATACTATGACGGCTATATCTGCCGGCACAGCTAGGTAGACGATGCGGCCCCTTGCCACGGCTTGAGGATTAAAGAGACGGAGCTGGAACGTATTATTTATGACAGGGCGCTGGCGCAGTTCCAAACTGCTCCGAAACAGAAAGACATACTTCCCTCGGATGGCTTGGACGCAAGGATGGAGAAGTGCTTGGCGAGAGAAGGCGGCCTGTATGAATGCTTTGTGGCGCAGAAGCTCGGGCTGGAGGGGTATAGGGTGCAAAAGGATGGAGTGGATAAAGAATTGAACCGGTTGCGGCGAGCGCTGGCCGTAGCAAAAGAACGGACAGAGCAGACCTGGGCCGCCCACGACCAGGCCGGGCTACTGAGCCGACTTTATGAAGCTGGGAGCCTGACTATAGAATTGGCAGACGAGTTGATTGATAGAGTGGAAATCTACCCGGAAGGTAAAGTAGAACTTGCAGTGAAGTAAATGAGCCCCCTGATACGAACCGGAATATGGGCGTTGTTGCAACAAAGGGGGTTATGTAAGCGGAGCAGCCTGTTCGTCATTTCTCTGCGGCATATCCTCTCGAAGCTGTGCGGCTTTCTGTGCAAGCATATCGCGGTAGTGGTAGTAAAGACGGCTGGTTTCGGCGTCAAAAAACTCGGTTATGATGCTGATATGCTTTACCATGGCGCTGTTTGCAGCCTCGCTGTCACCGGCAATGATGGCATCCACCACATCACAGTGCTCCTGAAAGGACTGTTCGGGGCGGTTGGGAAGGGAGGTAATGGCCATGTGATAGGGAGAGGTAATCATGTAGATGCGTTCCACAAAATCCGTCAGAAAGCGGTTGTTGGCAATATGCATAATCTGGGTGTGAAGTTGGGAACTGAGAGAGGAATAAAGGGAGACATTCTTGTCGTCAAGAGCAGTTCTCATCTGCCGGAGAATATCCTGCAGCACATCTGCATCCTCGGGAGTACACTTACTGGCGGCCATGCCGGCGGTAAGTCCCTCGTTCGTCTGGCGGATGTGGAGCAATTCGCGCAGCTCATCAAAGCTGATCTGGTGAACAGTGGCGCCTCGGTTGGTCTCATGCTTAACCAGGCCGGCGGTGGCTAAGCGTTCAATAGCCAATCGGGCAGGCGTACGGCTTACGCCAAACTGAGAGGCAATCTGGGCCTCCACCAGGCGGTGTCCGGGGGGCAGCTGGCCTTCGATAATCTGTTGTTGAAGTTCAAGAAAAATTTTTTCTACCTCGCTGTACTTATGACCATAGGCCATACAGATGCTCCTTTTCCCTTCTCAGCGTGCATAAGGACGGTGAGAAAACGGGATGATATTGTTTACTAAGAACATAATAACATGAGTTTTGGAAAAAGTCTATCACAAGTAAAAGAGGGGAGAGTGGGCATATTAAACAAAAAACAGAATCTTTATCTGTTCATTAAGTAGATATTGCGCAAAAGACTTGACATTTGAGCTGGGGGGAGGTATTTTTATATCGTAGATTGCATGCAATTTTAGAAAAATTAGTATGCAGAACAAGGATGTAAATTGTTAAGGAGGCAGCCTTATGCGTGAATCCAGCCTACACCGCCCTGATAAGCTCTTTACCCCTGGGCCGGTGAACATTCCCAATCGGGTTGCACTGGCGTCTGTCAGTGCCTGCTACCACCACCGGGTAAAGGCATTTTCCGATATTCTGGGGGAGACCCTGGACTTGCTGAAGCCGGTCTTCGGCACGACCCGCCAGGTCTATCCCGTCCATACCACGGGCCGAGGGGCCATGGAGGGCGTGATTGACAATATTCTCACGCCGAATGACAAAGCCATTGCTGTCTGTAACGGAAGCTTTGGCGCCATGGCGGCAAAGATGATGGATCGAAATGGGATCCCCAATGTTCGGTACTGTGAGGACTGGAGCGACAATGTAGACCTGGAATACCTGGAGAACCTGATTCAAAGGGAGAAGGCCACCGCTATTACCGTGGTGCATAACGACACCTCCAATGGACTGGTCAATCCGATCTGGGATATTGGCAAACTGGCCCGCAAATATGATCTGATGCTCATTGTGGATTTTGTCAGCGCCGCCGCCTGCGCCCCCTTCCAATTCGACGAGTGGGGTGTGGACGCAGTGGTGACTGCCTCACAGAAGGGGCTGATGTCTCCTGCCGGCATGAGCTTCTGCGTCCTGAGCGAGAAGGCCGAGCGGGCCTGTGCCGCCATTGATTCCCACGATTTCTACATCGACTTCAAGAGCATCAGGAAGAATCTGGAGAAAAACGGGCAGACCCCCGGCTCCACTCCTGTCAGTCTGGTCCTGGCGGTTCATGAGGCCGTCAAAATGATTGATGAGGAGGGCCTGGAAAATGTTTTTGCCCGCCACCATGACCTGGCCTGCCGCACCCGGGCGGCACTTCAGGCGCTGGGCTTCAGGCTTTTCCCTGAAAACTGCAATTATCGCAGCGACTCCCTCACCGTAGCCACCCCTCCCGATGGGGTGGACGTTGCCAGGCTGGCCGCCTATATGCAGAAGGAATACCACCTGCAGATCGGCAAGGGTCTGGGCGATTATGCGAACAAAACAATTCGCATTGCACATATGGGCTGCTGCTATATAGAGGACATGATACAGTGCATTGCCGCGCTGGAGGGCGCTATGGTCGCCCTGGGCTGGAGGAAGACTGCCGGTGAGGGACTGCAGGCCTTCCTGGCCGGCGGTGCGCAGCAGTGAGGTGTTCCATGCTGGAGTTAAACGATGTACTGCAGGCCAGTGAGCGCATCCGTCCCTACATTGTCCATACCCCGCTTCTTCGCACCCCGGCGCTGGACGAACTGATCGGGTGCCAGGTCTATATAAAGCCTGAGATGTTTCAGCTTACCGGTTCATTTAAGGTCCGGGGCGCTTCCAGCCGTATAACCCTTCTTACACAGCAGGAGCGTGAGCGGGGGGTGGTTACCGCTTCTTCCGGCAATCATGCCAAGGCTATAGCTTATACGGCGAAGAAAATGGGGATCAGGGCCACTGTAGTGATGCCGGAGAACCCCAATCCCGCAAAGCTGGCCGGAATCCGTAAATTGGGCGCTGAGGTGCTGTTTAAGGGGACCCAGACCGGTGAGCGGGTGGCCCTGGCTCGGCAACTGGTTGAGGAAAAGGGCTATACGCTGATTCACTCCCACGCTGATTTCCATGTGCTTGCCGGGCAGGGAACCATTGCCCTTGAGATATTAGAGGACGAGCCGGATATAGATGCGATTGTAGTTCCTGTAGGCGGCGGCGGACTGATTTCCGGTGTGTCCACCGCAGCCAGAGGCTTAAAACCCTCTGTCCAGATATTTGGGGCCGAGCCGGCTAACGCTCCCCGCTACGCAAAAAGCTTGGCGGCAGGCGAGGCGCTTACCATTGAGACACAGTTCACTGTGGCGGACGGCACACGCTGCAACCACGCCGATGCCGGCAACTTTGAGATCATCCGGCAGCGGGTGGACGGGTTACTGAACGCTTCGGAGGACCGCATTCTGGAGGCTGTATCCCTGTGTGTGAGTGAGGCAAAGCTGGTAGCCGAGCCCTCGTCGGTGATGGGTCTGGCGGCCGCTCTGGATGGGCAGCTGCCTGTCAAGCCCGGAGAAAAGGTGTGCTTTGTGCTTACTGGGGGCAACAACGACCTGGCTCTGCTGGAGCAGGCCATCCACCGCTGAGCAAAGGAGGTCAGTCCTGTGGGAAAGACCATTGCAGAAAAAATCTTCTCCCTGAAATCCGGGGTGGATGTGAGGGCTGGAGATGTGATTATGGCCCGGGTAGATGCGGCTATGTCCAACGACGCTTCCGGGCCCCTTACTATTGAAATATTTCAAAATATGAACGCCTCTCAGGTGCCCCATCCGGAGCGTGTGGCCTTCATTTTAGACCACTATGTCCCATGTCCGGACAGCAAGGTAGCGAAGCTTCAGCAGAGTGTCTTTGATTTTTCAAAGCAATTTGGCATCCCGGTGTTTCCGGCGGGGGAGGGGATCGCCCACCAGGTGTTTGACGAGCAGGGCTATGTGAGACCCGGCCGGCTCATTGTGGGCGGCGACTCCCACAGTACTACCTACGGCTACCTCAACTGCCTGGGAATCGGGATTGGAGCTTCCGACATGGCTATGGTCTTCCAAAGCGGTGAGCTGTGGTTTAAAGTGCCTGAGACGGTCAGAATCGAGTTTACAGGCAAGCCCGGCCCGGGCATCGGCGGTAAAGAGGTGGCCCTGTGGCTCATTCGGATGCTGGGCAGCAGCGGCGGCAACTACAAATCGGTGGAGTATGGAGGCGAGGGAATCACCCATCTGAGCATGAACGACCGGCGCGCGATCTGCAATATGATGGCTGAGTGCTGCGCCAAGTGCAGCGTAATGCCCTTCGATGAGAGGGCCAGAACATACTGCCAGGAGCGGGGCCTGCCCTTTGAAGATGCTGTTTTACCGGATGAGGATGCTGTTTATTGTAAGCGCTGCACCGTGGATCTTTCCCAAATCCAGCACATCATCGCCTGCCCCCATGAGGTGACAAACGGCAGGGAGCTCTCCGAGCTGAAGGGGCAGAAGGTGGATATGGTGCTTCTGGGCACCTGTACAAACGGCCGACTGGAGGACTTTCGTGAGGTTTATAAGCTGCTCAGGCAGGTCCCCGGCCAGGAGTTTCAGGTTGAGACCCTGGTGGTGCCCGCCTCCCGCAGTGTCTATATGGCCATGCTGGAGGAAGGGATTGCCGCTGAGCTGCTGGCCCGGGGCGCGATGATTTTAACCCCTAGCTGCGGCCCCTGCTGCGGTAGCAGCCCCGGCGTCCCCAGAGATGGATTTACCGTTCTTTCCACGGCAAACCGAAACTTCCTGGGCCGCATGGGAAACACGGCGTCCAATATCTATTTGGGCTCTCCGCTGGTGGCGGCCGCTTCAGCCCTCGCTGGAAAATTTACCGATCCAAAGGAGTTGATGAGCTGTGATACAGTTTGAAGGCGCCGCCTTTTGCTTTGGGGATGATATCAACACCGACTATATCATCGCCTCTCGCAGAAAGCGGGATACTTTGGATGTAAATATCCTGAAGCAGTATATTATGGAGGATATCCGTCCCGGATTTTTCCATGAGCTGAGCGGCAGCGCAATCCTGGTGGCCGGCGAAAATTTTGGCTGCGGCTCCGCCATGGAGGTGGCCGCCCAGGTGGTTCGCGGAAATAATATTCCGGTTATCCTAGCGAAGTCCTTTGCCAGGAGCTATTACCGGAATGCCATCAATAACGGCATCCTCATCGTAGAGATGGATACGGACGGGATCACGGAGAAGGATCAGCTTCGGGTGGTTATGGATGAGAGCGGCATCCTGGTGAGTAATTTGAGCAGCGGCCTGTCCGTCCGGCGCCCCGGCTTCCGCAAGGAGCTGGAGGACATTATCCTGAGCGGTGGTCTTATAGAATACGTGAAACAGCGGCAAAAAAACAAAAAGGAGGGTGTTATTTGTGAAAGAGAAAAAAGTCAGTCGCCAGAGCCTTCGTAAGACCTTAACCGGACCGTCTCAGAAGGTCGCGCTGGCAGTTGGCATTATGTGGATGCTGTATCAGATTCTGATTGCGGCACAGATCATCTACATGGTGCCGCATAAGGTCCGTATTGTTCACCTGGGCTTTGCGCTGGTTATGATTTTCCTTCTGACCCCGATTTTTTCCAGGTGCAGGCTGGATCGAATCGGAATCATGGACTGTTTGCTGGCTATCTTCACAGCCGCAGTGTTTATCGGCATGTTTATACGCTACGATACCCTCATCAAGATGGGCGGCCGCTGTGACGATATAGACGTGATTCTGGGCATCCTCACCATGATTCTTATGTATGAGGGCGCGCGCCGGGTGGTCAGTCCCGGTCTGTCGGTCCTATCCATTGTCATTCTGGCATACGCCTTTTTTGGTCAGTACCTTACGGGTATTCTTGCCACCAGCGGCTATACTCTGAAGCGGCTTATCAACCACCTGGTTCTGGGCGGCGAGGGTGTTTTCGGGTTCGCCCTGGGCGTCTCGGCGGAAACGATAGTGGTCTTCGTCATTTTTGGCGCAATTCTTCAGGAGGTTGGCATCTCTGACTATTTCTATGACCTGGCCAACGCAATTGCCGGCGGTTCCAGGGGCGGCCCTGCCAAGGTGGCCGTCATCTCCAGCAGCCTGATGGGTATGGTCAGCGGAGAGACCTCCGCCAATGTAGCCACTACCGGCTCCTTTACAATTCCCCTGATGAAGCGTGTGGGCTATGACGAGAATTTTTCCGGCGCCGTGGAGTGTGCCGCCTCCGCCGGCGGCCAGATTTTGCCGCCGGTTATGGGGGCCACCGCTTTTATGTTGGCGGACACCCTGGGCATTCCCTATATCAAGCTGGCTGTGGCAGCGATTTTGCCCGCTTTATTGTACTATGTCAGTGTGTTCTCCACCGTTCATTTCCGTGCCGTCCGCCTGGGACTGAGCAGCAGCGGTGAGGGCAGGAAAGACTGGGTTGACCTGCTGAAGCGTTCCTACCTGCTGCTGCCCATGGCGGGCATTGTAGTGCTTCTGGTAATGAATTACACCCCCACGTTCGCCGCGTTCTGGGGTGGCATCGTTACTGCTGTTGTCCTGTCCATGCTGCGGAAGGAGACGCGATTGAACCTGACCAAGCTTGTCAATATCCTGTACAGCGCCGCCAGAACTGCCATGACGCTGGGCACTGCAACCGCTGTGGTGGGCATCGTGGTGGGAACATTCTCTCTTACTGGCATTACCATGACCATTGCCCGCATTATTTTCACGATTACCGGCGGTATCAAGCTGTTTACCCTGGTGATGACCATGCTGGTAGCCATGATTCTGGGGATGGGGCTGCCCACCTCGGCCGCCTATGTTCTGGCCAGCATCAGCGCAGCGCCCGCCTTGACGCTGGTGGGAATCAGCGACATGTATGCGCACCTGTTCGTCTTCTACTATGGCTGCATGTCCACCATCACGCCTCCCGTAGCTACCGGAGCCTATACCGCTGCGGGCCTGTCCGGCGGAAATCCCAATAAGATCGGTTTCCTTTCCATGCGGCTGGCTGTAGCTGGATTTATTGTACCGTTTATCTTCATCTATACGCCGGACCTGCTGCTGACCGGTGATATCAATGTGATGAGTATGCTGTTCAGCTTTGCAATCACCGGCTTAGGTCTGCTGTTCCTGTGTGCCGCCATCGAGGGCGCTTTACTCGCTCCCATTGCGCCTTATGTGCGCGCCCTCTTTGCCGGTATTGCACTGCTCCTCATCTGGCCCAATGTGCTCATTTCTCTGGTTGGACTGGGCCTCGCAGCAGTTTCCATCATAGTCTTTGCGATGAGGCAGAAGAAAACCGTGTCCCCTGAAAATTAAAATATGGAGGAAAAGAAAATGAAAAAAGTGGTATCCCTGTTCCTGGCCGCCGCCATGACTTTGAGCCTGGCCGCCTGCGGCTCTCCCGCGCCTGCCGGCAACGGCTCAGCAGTCAGCCCCCCCGCTTCTGGCGGTAAAACCCTGAGCATGGGCACCGCCTCTCTGGGCGGCAATTTCTTCACGATGGGTGCGGCTGCTGCCGCCGTTATGATGGACGGTACCGGCCTGTCTGTGACTGCTCAGGCCACTGGCGGCAGCGTATACAATGTTGGCGCCGTTGACAGCGGTGAGCTGGATATGGGTATGTCTCAGGCCAGCGCCGTCGCCTCCGGCATCAACGGCACAGACAGCTATGAGGGCATGCCGGTGAAGAACATCCGCACCATGTTTAACTTCAACGCTACGCCTATCCATATCCTGGTGAAGAAGTCTCTGGGGGCCGCCGATGTGACTGACCTGGCCGGGGCCAAGTTTGAGTGCCTTGCTCCCGGTGATGGTGTCGAGCTGGCCACCATGAAGCTGCTGCCCATGCTGGGGCTGTCCCTGGAGGATGTGACCCTGGAATACAGCGGCAGCCGGGTGCAGGCTTCCTCCCGTCTGAAGACCGGTCAGGTTGACGCGATTTTGGATGCCACCGGGCTGGGCGCCTCCTGGATTGCTGACATCTATGGCGATGGCGCTGACTGGACTCTGCTGAGCCTGACCGCTGAGCAGATCGCCACGATTGTTGCCGAGGCTCCTGAGTATTCTCAGATGAACATTCCGGCTGAGACATACTCCGGCCAGAGCAATGAGGCGGTTACGGTTGGCCTGTGGACTACTGTTTACTGCAATGCCAGCATGGATGACGATACCGTTTACAACCTGGTAAAGTCCATCATGGAGAGCAAGGAGGAGCTGGTCAAGGCCCATAGCTTCTTTGGCGACCTGGCCCCCGAGAATGTGGTGGATTCCTGCATTGCACCGCTCCACCCCGGCGCTGAGGCATACTACAAGGAGGTTGGCGTGCTGTAAAGCCTGCCGGTTTCTATGGGAGCGTGTTATCTCATAATGCGCTCCCGCATTTTTATGACAACGAGGTAATGATCCATGGATATTTTAGAAAGGTGCAGGGAACTGGGCATTGAGATCCCCAATGCCCGTAAGCCCGGAGGCACATTTGCTCCTCTGGTGAGGGTTGGAGAGCTGGTATTCACGTCGGGCCAGACCGCCAAGGTGGAGGGCGTGCTGCGCTACACCGGGAAAGTGGGGGGCGACCTGACGGTCGAAGATGGACAGGAGGCCGCCAGAATTTGTGTGCGAAATTGTCTCGCTCTGATCAACGATTTTGGCGGCGGGCTGAACAGTGTGAAGCGCATTGTGCGGCTGACCGGATATGTCAACAGCGCGCCGGGCTTTACCAAACAGGGCGCTGTGATGGAGGGCGCCTCCCAGCTGCTGTATCAAATCTTTGGCGAGCAGGGCTTGCATGCCAGAACTTCCTTTGGTGTGGCGGAGCTGCCTGGCAATTCTGCCTGTGAGATTGAACTGATTGCACAGATGGATGCGTGAGCCGCTTTAATTTGAGAGGAGAACACAACGATGAAAATTATGGACTGCACACTGCGCGACGGTGCAAATGTTGTGGGTAACGGCTTTTCTGCCGAGTTGACCGGGATGATGCTGCGGGGACTGACCGAAAATCATTATCCGATTATTGAATTTGGTAATGCCAAGGGCATCGGCGCCTCAGACAAGGGCTTCCCTGCTCCTGTGAGCGATGAGGAGTATCTGAAGATTGCCCAGCCTTTTCTGGACAAGGCTGAGATCGGCATGTTTCTCAATGCTAAGCGCTATGAGGCTGCCAATGTTGAGCTGGCTGCCCGGTACAACCTTGGTTTTCTGCGCTGCGGCAGTGACGCCGGAGACGCTCATTTATACCTTGAGCAGATTAAGGATATTAAAAATCATGGGATGAAGGCGTACTTCTCTCAGATGAAGGCGTACATCCTGTCTCCTGACGAGCTGGCCGAGGAGGCCCGTATTCTGGAGGATGCCGGCATCGACGAGATTACCCTGATGGACTCTGCCGGCTGCATGTTCCCCGATCAGGTGAGTGCCAGCGTGGAGGCGGTGAAGAAGGCGGTCAAGGTGCCCATTGGCTTCCACTGCCATGCCAATATGGGTATGTGCTCGGCGAACGCGGTGGCCGCTTACCGCAGCGGCGCTGACATTTTGGACTGCGGCCTGCTGGGCATGGCACGAAGTGCCGGTAATATGCCCACTGAGCTGGCTACCGCCCTGATGCAGAGGGAGGGGGAGTGCAGGGAGCTGGATTTCTACGGTCTTCTCCACTATTTGGATCAGGAACTGATCCCCGCTATGGGCAAACATGGCTATAAGCCGCCCCTGATGCCCAGGGACCTGATTCTGGGCTTCGGCGGCTGCCATTCTGCCTTTGTAAAGAGCTTTACAGCGGTGGCCGCGGAGACCGGTGTTGACCTGTATCAGCTGATTGTTGAAACATCCGCTTTGAATCGGAAGAATCCCAGCGAGATGCTGATGCGGGAGATTGCAGCCAAACTGGCCTGATACTGTATTTGGGCTGTAAAAGCTGAAAAACAGCCCCCCTGATGCAGGATTGGAAGTATGTCTGCATCAGGGGCTCATTTTCGCTTTAGGACCAAAAAATAGTTTTTATATACGGTTCGTTCTTCGCTTTTAAGATAACTCGCCCGATTTCTCGGCCGCTCTTATCCCCTTTTACTACTGCCCACGGGGCAAAGTAACGATACAGTTTTTTCAGTGCTTCCAGCAGTTCACGATTATCATAGTAGCACAATTTATCTCCAGAGCTTCTAATGCCCTGCCCAAGCTTTTCTAAATGACCATCATTATGGCCCAACCCAACGGCATATGTACGAAACTGCTCATCGCTGCGATAGCAGTTGTAGACTGCATCAAATACAGCCGTATCCAAAGCAATTCAAGGCCACAGCTAGGACTCACATTGCTATGCGGTGGATTCCTGCCCAATTATGCTGGAAAGACATTCCAACAGCACTGGGGCCAAGGTCGGAAAACCGCTGTGCAACAAATGTTACAATGCCACACGCAAAGAGTGGTATCATGGAGTTCATAAACAATTGTATTTTCGCGTGCATAAGAATTTTAAACCGTTGCGCCGCAAGTGATTATGTGTAAAGATATGTTTTTATATTTCCCATTGTCTTTGCGGTAAAGGGAAAAGACAATGGGAAAATAAGTCCGCGCCGTTGTGTCTGTGTCGACGTTGTGGACGCAGTGGACAGCCGGGAGGTTGCCAAACTGGTAGAGAAGCAACACAAGAATTTGCTACGGGGTATCGATGGATATATCGAAACCATGCGGAATCCTACTGAGCTCAAAATTGAGCTCAGTGGCTTCTTCATCCAAAGCATCTACAAGGGCGATAAGGGTGAGACCTGCCCTGCCCCGGGGAGTGGTACCCCTCCGAGGCCGTATGCGTGTGTTATCACGCACAACGCCGGAAGTGTTCAGAGGCCACGCCGCTAATCCTGGGGACCGGTTGCCAGCAGACGCTGCCATGCTCCCGGAGTTGGAGGGGACCGGGCCTCCGCCCTGGCCGGATAGAGTTTCCCGGTTCTGGTGGCCTGTGCCGCTGCCCTGGTGCCCGGCCTGGAGCAGGCGGAGCTCCGCTCTGGTACGTTGCCTGCGGTGTTCTTCAGGGCCTGGAGGGATACCTGGGCCCCTCTGTGGCCCGGGCTGCTCAAAATCTTATACGGGGAAATTTTCTCACACGCGAGAGGTTGCGCGGTCTTGCGCATCGATACCCGAAACTTTCCTGCCCCGGGGGGGAGTGGTACCCCTCCGGGGCCGCCTGCGTGTGTGCCTGCACATAGCCGCACACGCCTGCCCAAGAGTCCCGGCGCGGACGTAGCTTCCCGCCGAAAAAGACCTTCAAAAAAACGCCATTTTTTTGCTGGTTTTTTTCACTTGACATTCTGACTGGGGCCTGTCTCACACACGCCCCGTCCTGCGTGCGTGGTTTAATCCCTATGCGCTGTGTTTGTTTATGAAAAAGATAAGCAAAAGGGCTCGAAAAAGGTGAGCACCCTCAGCACCTATAAACAATAAGGATTACTATTTGGTATTGGAGCCCCAACGCACAAGTATTGAAGCTCTTTTCCCTGATGATGAAAATATTTGCTCCCACGGGCTCCAACGCACAACTTTTGGAGCCCTTTTGTTATACGCGAAGAACAGGCCACTTCTGCGAGCCCTAATGCACAGCTTTTGGGGCTCTTTTCCTGTAAAAAGGCCTTGAGGAAAATTCCTATATATGAGTTGCCAGGAATCGACGGATTTTGCCATAATTAAGCAGAGGGAAGTTTTATGGCGAAAGAAGTCAGAATCTTTATTGCGGAGCTGCTTCAAGCATATGAAGAAATTACAGACAAGACATGTACAGAAATGGCACTAGATTTTGATGTGACTCTTTCAAACCTTTACAAGTACCGAACTGGGAAAGGGAATCCAACCGCAAAAACGATTGACAAGATCATAAAAGCTGTTGAGAAAAACTGCCCCGAACTCCTGGAAAAAGAGGAAAAGATTGGTGGTACTGGTGATGAACAGGAGAAAACAGCCGGAAGTGTATGACCTATTGTACCAACTCGGTGTAACCGCAAATTACACCGGCTTTTTCCACATGGCCTATGCGGTATGGCTGTGTGTGGAGCAGCCGGACCGGCTGCTGCTGGTGACAAAGTGGCTATACCCGGAGGTGGCAAAGTAATATGGGACCAACTGGAAAGCAGTGGAGAGGAACATTCGGACCGTGAGCTGCATCATCTGGCGGGAGGGCCGGCCTTTGCTGGAAGAACTGG
>OFFG01001595.1_pt1 | contig 13146 bp, 17 predicted proteins | sample 1521331 | NCBI WGS metagenome assembly OFFG01 (sample SAMEA3504129, study PRJEB24116) | mouse gut metagenome | biome: mouse gut; feature: mouse-associated habitat; material: faeces | place: Denmark | collected 2011 | reverse complement strand
AACCTGGAGAAGCTCCCCGTGAACCTGGGCAGGCTCATCATCCAGAAAGTGAAGAACCTGTACGCCGCGTGACAAATAAAAGAAAGAAGGTATCCAAATGAACACGAATGAAGACTACATCTCCAACCAGATCGCCGTCTACAAGAACAGCAGAACCCTGCTGGAGTTCCAGGACAAGCTGAGGGTCGCGCCCATCGCCTCCTACGCCCACATCCACGCGGGCGGGGAGACGGGCCCGGACGGGAGGCGGACGCACTCCCTGATCGGCATCCTGATGAAGGACTACTCCAAAGGCACCGGGGACAGGGCCGTCACCGTATGCGCCAACATCTCCCCGAAGGAGGCGAAGTTCATCCTGAGCCGCCTTACAGCAGGATTCCCGGAATACGCCTTCCAGCAGGAAAAGATCTTCGGCGACAAGGATGAAAAGGGCTATGCAAAGGTCTCGAAGGTGCGGATCATCCGCGCCACCATGGACGGCAAGGGCGCGGAGCGCAAGCTCCCCTGGTACGTGGAGGTGGAGAACGGCAGGGGCATCCCGCTGCAGAACGCCAACGGCGGGACATACATGAAGCCCGGCTCCTTCGTCAGCACGGGAAAGGTATATGCCAGCTTAAGCGACCTGGACCTCTTCGGCCTCTTAAGCAGCGTATCCTCCTATATCGACTGCTGGGAGCACGCCATCGCCCCGTCGCTCATCACCAAGGCAAAGAATGCCGTGGCGGCACGGCAGGTAGCCCGGAACGCCGCATAGCACGGGAAGGAAACAGATACACCATGTCTAAGAAGGGAATGCCCGCTGCGGCGTTCCCTTTTTTACGAAAGGAGACCACACGAATGAAAGAGACAGCAATCTCAGGCATCATCCGCAGGTTCGATGACCTGGGCAGGATCGTCGTGCCGCGGGAGATCCGCAGGCTCCTCCAGCTCCACGAGGGGGACGCCATGGAGATCAGCGTGGCCGAGAACAGCATCCATCTGAACAAGTACCAGCCGCTGCGCTTCCGGGAGGCAGTGTGCGGGCCGTGCCTTACGGCCTTCTGCAGGAGCTTCCGGCTTGCCTGCGCCATATGCGACACGGAGCATGTCCTTGCCTCCAGGGTGGCCACCATCCCGAGGGGGCCCATGCTCTCGCAGCCCGCAAGGGACCACATCCAGGCGCTGGAGCCATACCTCTACAGCCCCGACTGCCCGCTGCCCCTGCTGGAGGACGGCAGCCATACGGTAGACACGCTCTGGCCGATAGGCACGAAAGGACAGCCCATGGGGGCCGTGGTGCTGCCGCACTACCGCACCGTCATAGACACGGAGCGCATGTGCGCCAGACTGATCGCAGACATCTTGACAGAGACCATCATACAGGAGGAGAAAGACATATGAGCAGACTACACGAACTGACACAGCTTCAGAAAAAATTTGCGGAGGAGAACCTGGAAACCGTATTCCATTTCCTAAGCCAGAAAGGGCTTCCTGCTGAGGACTATTATGACATAGTCATCTTCGGCTACCTGCAGGCAGTGCAGGAATATGACGAAAACCCGGCCCTGTCCCGCCTCCAGTTCAGCACAGTCGCATGGAAAAAAATGGGCGACTGCCTGAACAGGCATTATCTCTACGAGAACAGGCCGAAGCGCATGGCGCCTACGGTCAGTACCCATACCTATACAAGGGACGGGCTGACCCTGGACGAGATCCTGCCTGACCGCCGGAAAGACCTGCAGGACCAGGCCGCAGACCGGCTCCTGGCCATGGAGGTGCTCTCCTGCCTGACGGAAACGGAACGGCAGATGGTGCACCTGAAGGCAGACGGGCTGACCAGCAGGGAGATCGCAGAGATATTTTCCACCACTGTACGCAGCATCGACGGGCGGTTCCACCGCATGAGGGTGCGCCTTATGGGGATGGATTTTTAAGGAAAGGAGGCACAGCCACATGAATGGAAGCTACATATCAGGAAACAGGAGGCGGCGCGATGAATGAGGAGATGATCAGGCGGGCCGCCGCCATCCTGGAGAGGGAATTCGGCCAGGACTGGCAGGGCATCGCACAGGAGCTGGGGACGGAGAACCTGCGAAAGCGCGTGGGCAAGGAGCTGACCTCCTTCATGGCGTTCCCGGAACGCGGGAGCGGCGGGGACAGCCAGTGGCGGGGCAACTGCTCCCCGGAGGTGGTGTCCTCCATCCTCCGCTATGTCCTGGATGCCAAGCGCTACTACGGGAAGGCCACCTCGCAGTTCACCCTGCTGGACCCCATGTCCGGCTCCGGCACCAGCAAGGCCGCCGCAGACAGGAGCGGCGTAAGGTCCATCCTCTATGACCTGAACCCCGCACCGGCCCACGGGAAGGGCGGGTGGAACGCACTGAAGGACGACGTGGAGGACTCGGCGGACCTGGTGTTCTTCCATCCGCCATACCACAACATCATCCAGTATTCCGGGAACATGTGGGGGAAGCCCCACCCGGATGACCTGTCACGGTGCGAGGACTACAATGACTTCCTGGAGAAGCTGAACCTCTGCATCCGCAAGCTCTACATGGCGCTCAGGAAAGATGGCCGCATGGCCGTGCTTGTGGGCGACATCCGGATGCAGGGACGGTTCTATTCCATACAGAACGACATGATGCGGATGGGGGATTTTGAATCCTTCCTGGTCAAGGGGCAGTTCAACTGCGTCTCCGACAAGCGCAGGTACCAGAAGCCTTTCATCCCCATCGTGACGGAATACCTGCTCCTGCTGCATAAGAAGGACGCCCTGCTGGTGCCCTTCCATTTCGCGAAGGACAGCACCTTCTCCGTGGCGGACACGGACCTGACCGCCCTGACCTGGCACCACCTGATCCGCATGACGCTTGAGAGCGCAGGCGGCAGGATGGCGCTGGCAGATCTGTATGTCAGGCTGCAGAAGCATCCAAAAGCAAAAAAGAACAGCCACTTCCGGGAACGCATCCGGGCAACCATCTATGAGCACAAAGACCAGTACACAGCCTGCGGGGACGGCGTATACCGCCTGAACTACCAGGTAGCATAAAGGAGGAGAACGATATGTTTACAATTTTAAAGAACAGAAACAATGGGCAGGACCAGCCGCAGGCACACAAGCGCGAAATCTCCGTGACCGGCGCACTGACGGAGGTGCTGCGGCCGGGAATCCCCGCCATGTACCTGTACCAGGGGAACCTGATCCGCACTTCCGCCGTGCAGGCCATCCTGGAGGCTTCCGCCAGCCATGTGCGGTTCGAGACGCTGAACAGCATCTACACCATCTGCTACAACAACCAGCCCGGGGACATCTTCGGCATAACAGCCTGATCCCCACAGTGCACAGAGACATCCGGGGCCGCCTGCAATATGTGGCGGCCCCCTTTTGAAAGGAGAACACGCCATGGACGGAACGTGGGAAAAGGAAGCCGCCAGGCTCAGAGAGGAACTGGCCGGGCTCCTGGCCACCCTGAAGCACAACCGGGAGAAAGTCCCCCTTGACGTGCTGAAGACAAAGTATAAAAAAGGCTATGACGCATTGTGTGCCAGTATCAGCCGCTCTGCATCAGATTACGCAAAGCAGGTGGCGCTGCGCGGCATCCGTATCCACAGGGACTGCCTTGAAGAGGCCATATCCATCATCAGTGGAGCCATTGCCGAATCCGGCATCCTAAACCAGCTCGCAGCCGCAGCCTTCCGCCACCAGGACATAGCGGAATTCGATTCCCTTGCCGGGGCGCTGCGGGAGAAGCTCCTGGCTGAACTGGAGCCTTTCTATATGAGGCACCTGGGGCTGTATATCACGCAGGAATGCCTGGAGGATCCGGATGTGGCACCATTCCTCTACTGTGCGGCCAACCACTGCATCTGGCAGGATGGAAAGTGGATTCCACTGGAACTTTACGAAGCTGCTCCTGCATGCCTGCAGGAAAAAAGCGCATAACCGCCAAAACAAAATACAAAAGGAGAAAGAGATGAAAGAACTTCAGATTGAACGAAACATGGGTAACAGAAAGACAACAATAACGCTCACAGATGATGAGCTGGAAAAAGCCTACCGCATCATGGAGCGGCGCTATCTGGACGAGGATTTCGCCAATGCCCTTGCGGATGCCGTACAGAATCCGGATACCAGGTTCCATTCCGGGCACCTGGAGGAATTCCCGGAACTGTCAGAGCTGCTCTGCGCATACTTTGATGCCATCTATGATGCCAGCCTGAGCCACAATGACCTGCTGGAGCTTGCGCTGAACCACCTGCATGACGCATCCCTGGAGCCACAGTTTTTCTCATCCCTCTCCCTGGCTGCTCCTGTAGCCTGCATGGGGATTGAAAAACATATTGCAGAATGTGCGCAGAGCTGCGGCAGGTACCACCGCTGCAGCAACATTGCGGAAGCAAATTACAGAAGCAGGCAGTGGGAAACACTGGCTTCCATGCTGGCCATGCACCAAAACGGAAGCTGCACCTGCAATAAGGAAGACGGCGACGGGGAATGCCCTGCGGCAAAATATTTAAAGGGCACATGGGATATCAGCGCATTCTTCCATCTGGAAGACAGGAAGGCGGCTGCCGAATGAAGGACCTTGAAAAGATAAAAGAGCATATCACTGCAATCATCCGGAAAGAAGAAAGGAAGACCCAGTCTGAAATGGAGGAATTATCCCGAAAGCAGCACGACAGCATGGGCCTTTACGGCGTCGGCGGCCCTTACCAGCGTTATGAGCGGGCCATCAGCCGCAGACAGGGCCATCTGTCCGAGCTGGAGGCCCTGCGGAAGGCACAATGCGCCGTGACCGTCCTGGAACCGCTGCGGCTATATGGATACTACTGCCCTTCCTGCAGTGAACGGATCTACCTGCAGGGGAGGGATCCTGAAACCCTGGCATGCCCCATCTGCAGCCGCAGAATATACCGGGACGGCTTCTATACAGAATGGAGCGTACAGAAGGACAGCCGGATCACCTGTACACGCAAACATAACATATGAAAGAACGAGGAGGATTATCTGATGGCATTATACAAAAAACTGGATCTGTGGTCCATTACCGACGGACTGGACAGGATGATGGACTACTGCTACAACGGGAACGAAAAGGGCAGCCCCTACTGGGGCTACTACTATGAGCAGATCAACGAGCTGAGCATCGCAGCCTCCGACATGTACATAGAGCTGGACACCCTGAAGAGCCATCTCTACAGGGAGATGCCCTATAAAAGGATCGCCTTCAGCGACGAGGACGACAGCGACCAGACGGCCATCGCATGGTTCAACACGGCGGCGGCCATGCTCTATGACACCGACATGACGGAGCTCCTGGAAAACGAGAACATCTTCTGCGCAGATGAGTGGGAAGAAAAGAAGAAAAGGATTGCCGCTCTGGGACGGCTGACCAAACGCCAGCAGACAGTGCTCTGCACGGAGGTCACCGCATTCATCACCCGCTATCTGGAGCTGTCGGCCGCATTCGACACGATTGAGGCCGTGATCAACGAACTGGACTACCACCAGTCAGCAATAGCGCGGAAGGATGCCGCAGCATTCCCACCGGCTGCATATGTATGAAGGCAGTCCGCTGAATCAGCAGTCCCAGTACCACAAATGAAAACGATAAAGAGGAGGATCCTATGTATATCACAGCATCAACCTATGGGGGCATCGACTGGCATGACTCCCGCACCATACACGAACAGCTGAAGAGCAACGGCTCCTACAATATTGAAAAGGACAAGATCCCGGAAGCCATCGCCGAGGACATCGCCAAAGGTTTCCCTTATGTGGAAGATATCCGGGAAAAAGTCCTGCAGGCCCTCTCCGAAAAGTCCTGCTTCCGCTTCATAATCAAGTCGGAGGAAAAGGACAGTGCGGGGAACGCGTCCTACCAGGACTGCGCCAGCTATGAAGCAGACGGACAGATCTATTATGAATCTGCAGCGGCCTTTGACGGCGGGAAACAGACGCTGACCCAGGAATATGCCTTCGGGCAGGCCTCCTACACCACAGCCTACTATGCCGAGGACATCCCGAACAGCCAGCTCGGCTACATCGTGACGGAGGATTTCCTCGCCCCGGTCAAAGGAGTCCCAGTGGTACAGAGGATGTACCATGACATCTTTGACAGGCAGGATGCCGCGCAGATCTATGCCGAAAGCCTCCAGCTTCATGAGTTCCAGTATCCGGCGTCCATCGTGACCTTCCTCGTATGCAATAAAGGAAAGGTATCCCATAATGAATGGTACCGGCTACAGAAAGAAGCCATGCGGCTGATGGATGAGAAAGGGCAGACACACCTGGACGACAGTTTTCACATCTTTGCCAAGGCCCACATAGAGAACCTGAAGAGGCTGCCCGGAAAGGAGTCCCCAAAATGAAAAAAGAGGAAACAGCTTTAAAGTGTTCCAGATGCAGCCACTGTAGCAGCTACCGTCCTTTGGGCAACAGCAGGACAGAATTCACCTGTGACCATCCATATTGAAAAAAATTGGGAAATATGCAGAATATGGTTGACAACCCCTTACAATCCGTTTAAACTGAATAAAAGCATTACTAAAGAACACACATTCTGACATTTACTAATGATAAGGCAACCTGTAACTTGATTGCGTCAGGTTTCAATTAGTAAATGAAAGAATGTGTTTTTTATTTAAATTATAAAAAAGTGATTAAGGAAGGAAAACAGCATGAAACAAATAGCAAAATGTAGGTCCCTAGTGGCTATCTTTAAAGATGAGAAATTAATATTAGATGGTCCACACGAACTTAGTTTTGACATTAAAAAGGAGAAAAATTTTCATATTAAAATCGAACAATTTGGAATCAGAAAAATTACAATAACTTCTGATGAAGATACTTATGCAGATGATTTGTACTCGCTATTCTTATGCATCGAAAAGCTACTAATGCTAATGGATGGTACATTTATTCAATTATCAAAAATCCAATTGTCTGAATCTGACACGACAAGTGAAAATCTTTTGCGCTGCGCTGAAGTGAAATTCATGAAAGAACGGTTATCCTACTATTCATCTGCCGATTTTAGTAATTATTGTGCAGATAAAATTCTTGAATTTTCTTCTATCGTTACAGCAGATTTATTTAGTAAATGGAAAGATTTACTTGATGAACTAGATATAGTACATCAAATGTATCTGTATTCACTAAGCAATAGCGGAATAACAGCAGACGTTAAATGTGCTTTTTTTGTAGAATTAGCGGAACCTCTCATTGAAATTGTAAAAGAATATGTAAACATACGTCCCTCTTTGGCAATAAGTATTAGTGGGACATCACTTAGAAACTGTCTGGATGCATTAATTCAAAAATTTGGTAGAGATATTTTTGAATCCGAATTGTCCAACAACTATGATCAGTTTTTGTCAATGTTGGTAAATAGTAGAGTACGAGTAATGCATATTAAGAGAAAGCAGAATAGGCTACACTTTAATGGGACTGAATCTATTTTATATTGTTTGAAAATGAGCTTATTATATCGAAAAATAATGTTTGAAATATTAGGCATTAGTGAAAATACTTATCGAGATAACCTCTTAAAGCGCGTTTCAGAACTAAATGAATGGAATAATGTCTTGAACAAGCTTTTAGTAAAACTCAAAGCAACTTCAGTGTGTACGCACACTTAAGATAGAATATATCCTAAAACAATTTCGGAATGATGTATGACAAACTAAAAACTGCATGTTGCCAAAACATATTTGTGTGCTTAGAGTCATTTTGCAAATTAATTCATATTAAAAGCAAAATGAAACATACAATATATTGTGTTTTGCATTTGACTAAATCTATATATTGTGGTATTATAATCTTGTTATTGATTTTTGTGCAGTTCCAGGACAATAAGCACACGCTGTTTAAGTTTGTACGGAGTCAGGAAGTATAAAGTGCGGGCCACTTTACGCTTTCTGGCTCTTTTTATGCCTGTAGGAGCAATCTTACAGGCCGTCATGCAGCATGTCTGCACGCAGGCAGGAATGATCCGGCAGCCCAGGCCGCCATCATCTCCTGCCTTTTTTGTGCAGATAGTGAGTCAGACGGAAACGCCTACATCCCTATTCGGTGGATACCGTAGCAGCAAAACAGCAGACAGTGCAGGAAAGGAGGCCGGAAACAGGGACACACAGATTCAATGGCAAAATCTAAAAGAAAAGAGGAAAAAAGAATGTCACAGGCAACAGATCGAATCCATGAACTGGTGGACAGGCTCAACCAGTACCGCCACGAATACTACAACCAGGATGCGCCCAGCGTCCCGGATGCGGTCTATGACCGCCTTTACGACGAGCTGGAACTTTGGGAGAAGGACACCGGCATCATCTTAAGCAACTCCCCCACCCAGACCGTAGGCTATAAGGCCGTCAGCAGCCTGGAGAAGGTGCGGCATGACATCCCGCTGCTCTCTCTGGCCAAGACCAAGGCGGTAAGCGACCTGGCCTCCTTCCTGAAGGGCCATGCGGCACTGCTCATGCTGAAGCTGGACGGCCTGACCGTGAAGCTCGTCTACGAAGACGGGAGGCTTGCGGAAGCCTCTACCAGAGGGGACGGCGATGAGGGGGAGAGTGTCACCCACAATATCGCTGCCTTCCGGAACGTGCCGCTGTCCATCCCCTACAAAGAGCGCCTTGTAATAACCGGCGAGGGCTTCATCCACAAGAGCGACTTCCAGCGCCTGAAGGATACGCTCACCGGAAGCGACGGGAAGCCCTACCGCAACGCAAGAAACCTGGCTTCCGGCTCCATCCGGAGCCTGGACGCAGCGGACTGCAGGGAGCGGGAGGTCAGCTTCTGTGCCTTCAATGTACTTGAGGGCCTGGACGAATTCGAGGATGCACGGGACAGCCGTAATGGCCTGCTGTCCATCCTGGCCGAGTTCGGTTTCGAGGTATGTCCCGCCGTATATATCCCTCCGGATGCAAGGGCAGACCACATCGCATCGAAGATCCAGAAAATGACAGAGCTTGCAAATGATTTGGACATTCCCATCGACGGGATGGTGCTGCGCTTCGACAGCTTCTCCTATTCTGCAAGCCTGGGCAGGACCGGGCACCATTACAACGACGGCATCGCTTTCAAATTTGAGGATGATGCCTATGAGACCGTCTTCCGCTCCATTGAATGGCATACAGGCCGCAGCGGCGAGATAGCGCCGGTTGCAGTGTTCGACACAGTGGAGATCGATGGCTGCGAAGTATCCAGGGCGAGCCTCCATAACCTGACCTTCATCAAAGGGCTGGAGCTGCATCCCGGGTGCCGTATCCTGGTTTCCAAGCGCAACATGATCATCCCCCATGTGGAGGGGAACCTTGACCGTGGGGACTATCAGGACATGGCGCCGCAGACCTGCCCATGCTGCGGGCAGCCCACACGCACCCATTCCAGGACCGGTGACAAAGGGCGCATGGTGGAGACGCTCCACTGTGACAATCCCGACTGCGGCAGCCGCCTCCTCCAGAGGTTCGTCCACTTTGCAGAAAAGAAGGCCATGGACATCAAGGGGCTTTCCGAGACAACGCTGGACCAGCTCATCCGGCTCGGCGCACTGAAAGGCTACCAGGACCTGTACCACCTTGACCGCTACCGGGATGAGATCATAGCGCTGGAGGGATTTGGCGAAAAATCCTATGAGAACCTGGCTGCTTCCATTGACAAAAGCCGCAGCACCACATTCGTGCGCTATCTTGTGGCAATGGACATCCCCCTGATCGGCAGGACTGCCAGCAGGATACTGGACGCGCATTTCCGCGGCAGCCTGCGGGAACTGGAGCTTGCAGCCGTGGAGCGTTTCGACTTCACCTGCCTCGAGGGGATCGGGGACATCATGAGCAGCAACATCCATGAGTGGTTCCGCAATTCGGACAATCTCCTGTTATGGCGCGGCTTACAGAAAGAATTACAATTTGAAAACGGTTGGGATGCAAAGGCATCCGGAGAGGAGAACACAATGGAAGCAACGAACAGCAGATTTGCAGGATGCACCATCGTAGCCACAGGGACGCTCGAGAACTTCACCCGTGAGGGAATCAACGCCAAAATCTTCAGCCTGGGAGCCACACCCGGCAGCTCCGTCACCAAAAAGACGGACTACCTGATTTGCGGCCAGAAGGCTGGCAGCAAGCTGGCAAAGGCACAGAAACTCGGCATCCCGGTACTGACAGAGCAGGAATTCATGGACATGATCGCTTCCTGAGCAACCTGGCGGGAGATTTTCATCGTTCTAAAAGCGTAGGCAGTGTGCCTGTATGCGGAAATGGAAAGGAGGAGATTTAGATGGGCATTTCAAGTATTTCACAGACAGTCAAGGCAGCGGGGCTTTCGTCCGGAAATGCATTGGCAGAGGCTGCGCAGAAAGGGACCCTCATCCATGAAAATGATGTCACAGCCATCCTTATGCAGCGCTGGATCGCCTGCTATATGCTGTATGACTGGAACCCACACCATGCAGGCTCTGCCTATCTGGGCAATAAGTGCGACTGGGTACAGCAGACATACAAGAGGCTGGACGGCACGGCCATAGATGCCGCGTCTTTGAATGATGTCCTGACGGATACGTTCAACCGGATCCTGCTTGAGGATGTGGAGGACTTCATCCAGACGCACATGAAGGTATGGAAATGCGACCGGCTGACGGTTGAGTTCCAGGTCGCAAAGGCAATAGCGGAGATCTATCCCGGGCAGAATCCATAAGGGAAGAGGCGGAAAGGATACCGGCATATCCCATGCCACGAAAAAAGCTGTCTGGAAACGGCAGCTTTTTTCAAGTATCCTGGCAGCCGCAGGATCCTTATTCTATGTACGGGTTCCATTCACAATCCGTAAAACAATTTCAAGTCGCAACTGACAAAACAGCTGTGCCATGCTATAATGAGAGAAGGAGAGGTATGCTATTTATGGCAAACATAACCAGCACTGTTCAGGAACTAAATCTGGCAGACAATTTTTTATTTGGGAAAGTGATGGGTGATACGGAAATATGCCGCAGGGTACTGGAAAAAATATTAAATGTCCCGATCAAGACAGTAAATTTCCCTGTCACCCGGGAAACCGCCGACATTGCACCTGACAGCGGAACCATCCGCTTAGATGCCTGCATCAACGATGGACAGGATGCCATATACTCTATTGAAATGCAGTGCTGCGGGGATGAGGAGCTTCCCAGAAAGACAAGATATTTCCAGTGCAATATCGACTCAGGCCTGATCTCCTCCGGAGAAAGCTGCACAAAGCTGAAGAAATCGTACATCATCTTTATCTGCACCTTTGATCCATTTTCCGACGGGCGGCACATCTACACCTTTGAGAACCGGTGTCTGGAAGATCTGTCGCTGGCGCTCGGTGATGAAACCACTGAGATATTTTTGAGCACCAGGGGTAAAAAGGATGATGTGGATGATGAGATAAAGGATTTTCTGGCTTATGTCGAAAACAGCACTGACGCCTGTGCGCAGCAGACCTCCAGCCCGATGGTCAGAGCAATCCATAAAAGAGTAACTGAAATAAAGCTGGACAAGGATATGGAACTCCAGTATATGACTTTATTACAGAGGTAAGGGGGAATATAATGTCAGAAGGAATCGTTTATCAGAATAAGGATATTTTATTTAAGATCCTCGGCCAGACTTATAAAGAAAAAAGTTTTGCGGCATATGGCATTGACCTGCCGCCGATCAGGGCACTGCTTCCCACAGACCTGCCGAAGATTGCTGCAAATGAAAAAAGCATTGACAACCTGTTTCTGCTGGAAGACGGCACTTATGCGATTGTAGATTATGAATCGGTATACAAAAAGGCGAATAAGATAAAATACCTGAATTATATCGCACGGATAATGGAAAAATACTTTAAGGAAGATGAAACCTTCAACCTGCGCCTGATCGTTATCTACACCAGCGATGTGCAAAGCGCGGAACCAACGCTTGAAACGGACTGTTTTACCCTGCGTACTGAGCAGGCTTTCCTGTCCCATATAGACGGCGAGGCAGCCTTTGATGAAATTCAGGGCAAGCTCCAGTCCGGCATCCCTCTGGCAGATGATGACCTGATGCGGCTGGTGATCCTGCCGCTTACGGTTCCCGGATCTGAAGGGAAGCAGGAAATGTTGGAGAAGGTTGTGGATCTGGCAGAACAGATAACGGATGAGGAACAACGTATTTTTACCCTCTCCGGCGTGATCGTAGCAAGTGATAAATTCATCAATAGGGAATATCTGGATCAGATAAGGAGGAGAATCAGTATGACACAGTTAGGACAGCTTTATGAGAAGGAAAAGATTGAGTATGCTAATCAAAAAGTAAGGGAAAATGATTTAAAAAGGGCGAAATCTTTATTGAACGAAGGTATTGATATAGTAAAAATCATGAAGACATATGGATTCACCGAAGAGGAACTCCTTCATCTTCAGGATGAAAATGTAACTGTATAAGAGGTACACACAATGACTTTATTGCAAAGAGACCGGGAAAATATCGAATTAGGGCGAGAAGAAGGCAGCAACCAGATGGCTTCCTTAATCAAGATACTTCTTTCTGAAAACCGTACTGACGAATTGAATCGTGCTTTAGAAGAACCGGATTTCAGGAACAGGCTTTTTGAGGAATATGATATTTTATAGCAGCAGATATAATAGCAGGGGAGGTATGTATTTCCCCTGCTTTTGCATATTGGAGATGAAACATATGACTTTATTGCAGAGAGACAAGGAAAATATCGAATTACCCTGCGTCCAAAGCAGGTTTTCTTATCTCGTATGGACAGCAGGGCAGTATTCAACGCCATACGGCAGAAAATCCATTCTGGCTCAGTACTTACAGACGACGATTTGATGGCGCTTGTCATTCTGCCCCTGACAGTTCCCGATTCTGAAGGGAAACAGAAAATGTTAGAAAAAGTTGTTGACCTGGCTGAACAGATACCGGACGAAGGGCAGCGGATTTTTACCCTGTCCGGCGTGATAGTTGCAAGTGACAAATTTATAAACAGGGATTACATGGATCAAATAAGGAGGCGCATCAACATGACACAGTTAGGACAGCTTTATGAGAAGGAAAAAATTGAGTATGCTAATCAAAAAGTAAGGGAAAATGATTTAAAAAGGGCGAAGTCTTTATTGAACGAAGGTATTGATATAGTAAAAATCATGAAGACATATGGATTCA
>OFFG01001577.1_pt1 | contig 13224 bp, 10 predicted proteins | sample 1521331 | NCBI WGS metagenome assembly OFFG01 (sample SAMEA3504129, study PRJEB24116) | mouse gut metagenome | biome: mouse gut; feature: mouse-associated habitat; material: faeces | place: Denmark | collected 2011 | reverse complement strand
GGGTATTTTTGAGTTGGTGACCCATCCCGCTCAGCCCATGAACACCTTGGGCGGCGGCATCCACCTCCGCCAGCGTGATTGTACGGTTATCACCGGAGTAATTGAACGTGATAGGGGTACACGCCCCGCCCAGAGGCGGCGTCCGCCGCGCTGGAGGCAATCCGGCCGGACAGCAAACCATCCTCGGAATAATACTCGAAGTTACGCCCGCCAAAGGGGGTGCGGTGGATGTTCATGGCGGGGGCATACCAGCCGGATACGTTCATCTCCTCCGCCATATCGGCGATACCCTCTCCGAAGGAGCGGGCCAGATCCTCGTTCCAGGTGCAGGCAATCATTACGCCCGCTGGGAAGCCCACAGAACCCACCTCCGTGAAATTGTTGTTCAGGGCGGCGGGACCGTCGCAGTCAGTGGTAGCCACCTTGCCGATACTGGCGGCCGGGGCAGTCTGGTAGCCACCCAGGGCGATCATGTTGGCCATCTCGTCGATGGTCAGGTTGTCCAGCAGGGTCTCCCAGCGGGGGTCGTCATAGTCCGCACCCCGCAGCTCCTGGACAGTCATGCCGTTTCCGGCCCCGGTGGCAGGCATCGCGGCGTTGGGATCGGTCGGAATCGCATAGTTGGAATTGTTCACAAACAAAGCCTTGTCCGCCTCGGGCATGGAGGATGGTGCGGCGGCAGAAGCGGCATCGAAATTGGCAAAACCATTGGCGCGGGACAGGTACTCAATCTCCCCCTGGGCAAAATCAAACAGGTTCGCAGGGGCAGCCAGATCGGTGGAGCGGCCGTTGGCATAACTCTCGCCGCCCTCCACAGTGTAAGTCTGGGAATCTATTACGTTGTGGGAATCCCGGTTGATGCTGATGGTATAGCCGCCAGCCTCCAGAACGTAGCCACCGTTTCCGTTCATGTCATAGGAGGCCATGTCCTCGGTCTTAAAGGATAAGGTGAGTATCTGAGATTTGCCCGGTTCCAGCAGGCCGGTTTTGTCAAAGGCGACCAAGTTGGCACTGGCCTTCTCAATGCCGCCGTTGGTATAGGGGGGATCGTAATAGACTTCCACCACGTCTTTGCCCGCCACGCTGCCGGTGTTGGTAACGGTCACGTCAAAGGAGATCGTACCGCCGCTTTCGGAGAGCGGGCCCATCTCCTGGGTAAAGGTGGTGTAGCTCAGACCGTGGCCGAAGGGATACTGGACTACGTTGTCATAGTCGATGAAGCCCTCTTTGGCGGCGGTCTCGTAATACTTATAGCCCACATAGATTCCCTCCACATAGTGGACGTAGTGGGGCCTGGTGCCTGGGACATAGGGATCGCTGTCGAGGATGGTGAATTCATTCATGTTGTCATAGATGGCCAAACCGAAGTTGTTCCAGTAGGGGGCCTGGGTAAAGTCACGGATGAAGGTATCTGCGGCCTTGCCGGAGGGGTTAACGGTTCCGTTGAGAATGCGGCCCAGGGAATTGAAGCCGTTGTTGCCTGTGCCGGGGCACCAAATCACGGATTTAATCTGGTCGTAATCGTCCACAAAGCTCAGGTCCATCGTATTGGAGCTGTTGCAGATGATCACCACATTGTCAAAGTTGGCACACACCAGCTCCACCATGTCCCTCTCGCTCTGGCTCAACTCCAGGTAGTGCCGCCCGGCGGGGAAATCCTGGTAGCTGTCGGAGTTTTCCGTGTAGGTCAGCCCGGCCATGTCCTTGGGCAAGTCTACCTGCTCCGCGCCGGGGCGGGAGAACACAACGAGGGCAGTGTCGGAGAACTCCTTGGCATTGTTGATAAGCGCATCAGGGTAAGTATCAGCGGCAGGCTCAGGAAGCGTCCAGTCCTGCTCAAACATGGCCACAGCAGGGCGGTCAGCGCGGTAATTGGTGTAGAAATCGCTCAGCTCGGTATTAGTTTTGAAGCCGGCATTTTGCAGGCCTTCCAGCAGAGTAACGATATGGTAGGCATCGTTCAGCGTACCGGAGCCGGTGCCACCATAGACAGGGTTCGTAGAGGCCCATCCGAACACGTTCACGTTAGAGTTGGCGGTCAGGGGCAGCAGCCCGTCATCGTTTTGCAACAGCACGATGCCTTCGTCGGCAATCTCCTCCACCCGCAGGACCGCAACGTCGGAGGTCTCCTGGGTCAAGGTTCCGTTGCCGGATATCAACGACAGCAGGGTGAACATGGGCCCGGTGCAGATGATGTTAGCCACTACCACAATAGCGATGAGGGCCGCAATCCAGGACTGGGTTCGGATCAAGAATTTGGTGGGTTTCGACAGCTTGAAGCAGGCAATGGCGGCGATCAGAGCAAGGGCAAGTGCGATGCCCATGGCGATCAGATAGCTTTGCAGACTTTGCAGTGTGCTTATTACGTCGCTATAGTTTAGGTCTAACATATTGGTTCCTCCCTCAAAATTTGAGCCGATTCCCTCTGATCTCGGCTCTTGATAGTATTATTCTAACGCCAACGGGGAGGATTGAGAAGTTCCACATAGTTGACGGGGTTTGAACCTTTTGGTTTTGGCAGGATGCACAAAAGCCGGGCCGCCTGGGACTGTACCCAAACGGCCCGGCTTTCTTATTGTTGATTAACTGCCCGAAACGCGTCCAACAACCGCGCCACCGCCGGAGAGGGTTCCGGCGCGTGGAGCAGGCCAAAGGGCATTTTGTGCTCCCATTCCATGGGCAGCACCTTCAGCAGAGGATGAATACCCGCCCAGGGGTCGATGGTCATCAGCACCGCGCTGCTGTTTTCACAGCGGTTAAACACCTCCAGGCTGAAAAAGTCGAAGTCCGTCACATGGATCTCCGGGTGGTTCTGCCATAAATCGTCCCGCAGGTCGTCCAGGTATTGATTCCAGCCCCGCTGGATCAGCATGAAATCCTGTCCATAGAGATCCTTGGGCATTAGCTGGATCTTCTCCGCCAGGGGATGATAAATAGACACGGCACAGCGGATAGGGGCTTGGAGCAGCTCCAGTCCCGCGCACTGGCGGGTCTCCAAAAAGTTCTGATCGAAGGCTCCGGCCACGATGTCGATGTCCCTGCCCAGATTGCGCAGGATGTCCCGGGCGTTTTGAGGTGTGTTCTCAAAGGGGATAAGCTGGAATTTCACCCCCGGGCAAAGCTCCTGGACGGTAGGCCACAGTTTGAGGATGTACTGTCCCGGCGTCATGGGCGACGTGCCGATACGCACCACATTGTCCCCAGACTGCATGGCGTTCCGGGCCCGGATCACCGCCTCGTTGCTGTCCTGAATGATTCACTTGGCGTCGCCGTACAGAGATTTTCCGGCTTCAGTGAGGGACGCCCCCTGATGAGTGCGCAGGAACAGCTTCACCCCGATCCGATCCTCCAGCAGGCCGATCTGCTTGATGACGGCGGGGGCACTGATATACAGTGCCTCGGCGGCCCGACTGAAGCTGCCCAGCTCCGCCACTTGCAGGAATATGTCCAGATGCGGGTCGTACATAAGGCGATTCCTCCTCCGCGCTTAACCGTTCAGGGTCAGAAAATTTTGCAGGATCACGGCGGTCTGGGCGCGGGTGGCACTGCCCGCCGGGTCAAATTTGTTGTCTCCTACGCCGCCAACGATCTCATTGGCCCGGGCCCAGTCCGCCGCCTGGGCAGCGTATCCGCCGATGCTGTTCTCATCGGCGAAGTCCGGGGCATCGGCCTTCGGTTCATCGGCGTAACGCCAGAGGATCGTTACCAGATCCTGCCGGGTCAACGGGTCGTTGGGGCCAAAACGGCCATCGCCATAGCCTGTGAGGATGCCTTCAGCCTGAGCCCAGCGGATTGCGTCAGTATACCATTGGCCATCGGGCACGTCAACCGCCTCCGCGCCGATCTCCGCCTTCGGTTCACCCTCCACACGCCACAGGATGGCGGCTATCATAGCCCGGCTGGTGGTCTGGCCGGGGCCAAACCGTCCGTTCCCAACGCCGTTCATCAGCGCGTTCTCGGCGGCGTATTCCGCCGCGCGGGCGTACCAGGCATCGGCGGGCACATCAGTATAATAGCCCAGCTCCGGGGCCTCCAGGGCCATCACCGCCCGGTCATGGTGGTGGACCAGCTCGGGCTCCATATCCAGCAGCATGGCCGCGCCGCCCGTCTGGGTATAGGGCTCCCACTCCGGCAGACCGTCGGCGCCGGGCACGCCATTGCGGGCAAAATTCACCCACACCTGGCTGACCTGCTTGGCAAGCGCCCGCTCCGCCTCGGTGCTGTTCTCCCCCAGGTTGTCAAAGACATAGGGAATCTCCGCGCCGTGGAAGGACATCCCGTAGGTAAATAAGTAGGAGTACACCGGCGCACCGCCCTGGGCGGCCTTGTGGGACATGATCTTCAGCAGGGGCGGACGCAGCAGGGTATCCACCTGATTGGGGGCCAGCTCCGGCTTGCCGGGGTATGCCGCCCGTACCGCCGCTGTCAGCTCGGGGGACGCGCCGCCGGACTGGCTGGGGAAGAAATTCCACTCCAGCAGGTTGCTGCCGATGAGCAGGGGAATATCTTTCCCGGCCTCGGCGAAGGAATCCGCAGTCACGGGGTCGGTAGGCAGATATTCCCCGTCCACCACAGGGCCCCACTCCATCTGATAGTCCGCCGTGCCGGGATAGGAAAACAGCTCCAGCAAATGGGACGGCGCGGCGGCGATCTGCTCCTCACTGCACTGCTTGACGATCTCCCGCGCGATATGGCGGTGGTCCGAAAAGGCATAGGCGGCCATCTCGCCATAAAAAGACGGCGACAGCCCCTCCACATGGCCCTCCGCCTGATCCAGCAGGAAGGCCACCTTCTCAGGATCGTTGATGTCAATAGCCTTCCGGCAGGCCGCGCGGTAGCTTTCCTCTGAAATCTCCGCGGTATCCGCCATCAGCAGCAGGGTCATCTTCCGGCCCACCGCGCCGGGGCGGCCCGCCGCTTCCACCAGCAGATCAGCCGCGTGTTCAGCCAGTGCTTTCGGGTAAAGCGCCTTAAACGCGCCCAACTCCCCGTCCCGAATCGCCAGGACGGTTTTGTCATAGCCACTAATGCGCAGCGGTCTTTGCCCCACCGTGTCCATGTAGGCGGTGACGCTCCCGGCCATGCGGCGCAGGAGCTGCTCCGTCTGGCCCATAGCCTCCTCCTGCCGCTCCCGCTGTTCCACCAGTGCCGCGATAATCACCTTTTCCTCCTGCTGGCTCAGGTGAACCACCCTGCCGCCCGTGTCCTCCTCCACGCCGCCGATCTTCATGTACCGGGCATGGGTTGCGTGATCGCCGTGGACGGCCTTGGTGATGGCGGAGGCGGTGAGGAACATCCTGTCCAGGTCGTTGCCGTTCTCGCCCAGTGTTTTGCCCACGATGAAGCTCTCGGTGACGCTCTTTTGCCGCTTCTCATCGTACCATTTGAGGTACACGTCCACATAGACGCCCTCGCTCTCACCATAGTCCACGGTGCAGAACAAATCCGCATCCCGGGGGATCTCCCGGCCATTCTGCCACTTGTCGCGCAGCAGAAAATACTCGTCGGGCAGATAGCCCTGCCCCTCCAGCCGGTGCTTCAGCTCCTCATATACTTCCTGGGCGGTGCGCTGGCCCACGTACTCCAGCTTCCGGGGGTTGTCCACCGAAGGTCTCCAGCGGTCAAATTCAATGAGTTCCATATTCGTTCCTCCTTACATCATAGTGGGCCCGCCCTGCTCCAGCTGGCCCTGTGTCTCAGCCAAGGCTTCCGCGATCTGGCGGGCTCCAGCGTTTACCACCTGGGCGGCAGCCTTAATTTGATCCTTTTGCTCCGAGGTCAGCACAGTGCCATGCTCTACAAATCTTTCCGGAAACAAATCCCGTTTGATCAGCCTGATAACGTACTGCTCAATGGACAGCCCCCGTTTTGCCGCCCGGACGTGGATATCCCGGAACAAGTCCTCCCCGATTTTGATTGCGATTGCTTTTGCCATGTCAGCCTCCTCACCCGCCGTCATGGCAGTTGCAGGGCAGGTCGTCCTCCGGGAACATCCAGCACATGGCCTGCTGGTTCAAGTCCGCCGCCACAAAATCCCGCCACGCCCAGTCCCGTCCCAGCCCCTTCACTGTGATCAGGTTGGGTTTCGCGGCATCCTCGACAGCGATGGCCCGCTCATACAGCTCCCGGTGCCGGTGGTACAGGGTGCGGATCTCCTTCTTTTTCATGCTGGGGCAGAAAAAACAGGAGGACTTGCCCGGAAGCGGCAGCCCCGCCCGCTGGATGGCGGCCACGCAGTCCTCCCTCGTCCAGCCCCAGTCCATCAGCGCGTAGACCTTGGTATACTTGGGGTCGGCCTCGTCCTGCTCCCGGACATTTTCCCGCCTGCTGGTTTCGCCCACATCATAGCCGATGTACTTGACTACCTTTTCGCCCCTGGCCCACACCTCCCGGCAGGGCGGGTAATTGTTGCAGAATTTGTCCTGCGGCCCCGCCTTGTGCTTCAGGGAACACTTTTTGTAACCGTAGGCGATGGCGGGCAGGGTGCCGGAGCGCAGGCATTCCTGCTCCAGCGTCAGCCGGTCCCCGTTTTTGTCTGTGCAGTAGACCGTCTGGATGCAGGGCATCCCGTGGCGGGCCAGCCAATCGTCCATGATGGGCAGGTAGTCGTAGGTGTAGGGCTGCTCGCTGCCGGGGTCAGCAAAGAGGATCAGGTCAACGGGGATCCCCTTCTCATACATCCCCACCAGCATGGCGGTGGAGTTCGTCCCGCCGCCGTAAGCGACTACATTCACCGTCCCCCCGCCTTTCCGAACAGCTTTTCCTTGTAGTCCGGCGCGTGGACTTCCAGCAGATACCGCTCATTGCCGCACTTGTACAGGCACACACCCCGCTGGGGGCAGCGGATCAGCTCGTACTCCGAGCCCTCCAGCTGGAGGTTGTCCATGTAGAACTTCTTGTCCACACTGCCCGCGTTGAACAGGAATTGGTGGGTGGGGATGGCGAACAGGGGCCGGGTGAGCTCCCGGATTCCGTCCACGTCAAAGTCCTCCAGATTCTGCGATGCCAGGATCAGCTCGGATTCCTTCTTCCGCACCCGCTTCAAAATGTTCCGGATGTACTCGATGGTGGTGACGTTGGACAGCCAGATATACAGCTCGTCCAGGGTGGCCGCGGTGTTGCCCACGGTCAGCAGCCTGTCGCTGAGGAAGGATAAGACATTGAACAGCATGGCGTCCTTCACATTTTTGCTGGCCTGCAATAAACCCTTCACCCCGAACACCAGGAACCGGGAGCTGGTGATGTTGGTGTGGCCGTTGAAAAACTTGCTCTCCGCACCCCGGCACAGGGAATGGAGCCCCAGCAGGATCTCCCGCAGCAGTTCCCGGGGATAGAGGGGGCTGGCCTCGTCCCCGTACCGCTCATAGGCGTCCTCAATCACGTCATAGAGGTCGGAGAGGATGGGGAACTGGCCGGGGGCCAGGGCGGTGAAGTCGGTGCTGTCGTCCATCCCCCACTTGGCGTACAGCCGCCCCAGCATCAGCTCGATGGTGTCGATGTGGGCGTCGGAGAAGTCCTTGTAGGAGCGGAAAAAGTCCTTGAGGAAGCTGATGTGCTGGCTCAGGAGGGTGCGCTGGCGAAAGGTTTCCGGTGCCTGCTCATCGTCCTCATTGTCCACGCTCCATGCCTTGGGTTCCAGCGGATTGATGCGGTACCGCCCATCCATCAGATCCACGAAGCACCCGCCCAGGTTATGGCACAGGTCGATGAGCTCATGCTCGGGATCGAGGCAAATTGCGGATTTGCCGCTCTCCAAAATATTGCAGAGCAGGAGCTTCAGCAGGTAGCTCTTGCCCTGGCCAGAGTTGCCCAGGATCAGGACGCTGGCGGTGGTCTTGTCCTCGGCGCGGCGGTCCAGGTCCACGATGACGTTGGAGCCGTAGCGGTCCCGGCCCACGTAGAAGCCCTGGGGGTCCGTCTTTCCGGAGTAGTTGAAGGGGTACAGGTTGGCCGCCGATCCGGCGGGCAGCACCCGTTCAAACTGGGAGCCGAAGGCGTTGAACCCCGCGGGGTTGGCTGCCTGATAGCCCTCCCGCTGGCGCAGCAGCAGAGGATCCGGGGTGAGCTTGGAGCGGGCCAGCTCGGCGGTGACAAAGTCCTTCAGCGTGGACAGCTTCGCCTGATCCGGGGCACTGATGTCGAGGAATACGAATGTCTGTTGCTTCATCCCCGGCTGGGCACTCAACGCCCCCGCCACATCATGCAGATCCCGGACTTCGTCCCTCTGATTTGCCGCAAAGGCCGTCACGTCCCCGGCGTTTGGGAGCGGCATGAGGTAAACGGTCAGCCCCGCCTGGGCCTTCAACGCCGCCTCCAGCTGGGGCGGCAGGGGCTTGCCCCGCTCACGGGCCCTGCGCAGGATACCCAGGCAGGCTTTCCGGCTCAAATAGTATTTTCGGGGCGGTGAGTCCTCCAAAATCTGCGATAAGGAACACGCGCGCCCTTCTCTGGGCGAGGCCCCAGTATTGAGCGTCCAGGACTCTCCAAGCCAGGGAGAAAGAATCTCCCACTCGTATTCGCCCAGCAGGTTGCCATGGCCCGGTGTGAGGTCGAGGGACATGAACGGGACAGCCACTAATTTTGCAGATCTCCTTGAGGACGATCCGGAAGTCCTCCCCCTTGGGCGAGCCCGAGCTGAACGCGCCTGGGACGTTTTCCCAGCACAGCAGTCTTGGACGAATAGACACACCTGTCCGTCCACGTTGTTCATCTGCCGCTCTCATCTCCTTTACGATGCGGATTTGTTCCATAAACAGGCCGGATCTGGCCCCGGTGAGACCGGAACGGGGGCCAGCCACGCTGAGATCCTGACAGGGTGAGCCCCCGCAGATGATGTCCACCGGGGGCAGCTTGGCCCCGTTCAGCTTCGTGATATCCCCCACATGGATCATATCGGGGAAGTGTTTTTGGGTCACCCGGATGGGGAACGCCTCAATCTCGCTGGCCCATACCGGGACGATCCCATTGCGCACCGCCGCCAAAGGGAAGCCGCCGATGCCGTCGAACAGGGAGCCCATGGTCAGCATGGCGCGTCCATTGCGGGGCCGGGGGGCTGGCCCTGCTCCTCCAGCGCGTTTCGCCAGGACTCCGGGAGCTGGAACGTCATCCCCAGGGCGGTCTGCTGGGTGGCGGTGTAGGCCAGCGTGTCCAGCACCATAGGCAGCCACGGGCCCAGTTCCCCGGGGCCTGTGTCGGTAAACTGCACTGTGAGCAGCAGGACGTCCTCATACCGCTCCCAGCTCCCATATTGATCCGCGGAGAAAACAGACACCCCTTCGTCATTGCAGTCCAGCCAGACGGTCCTGTTCAAGCTGGGCAGAAGGTAGGACGTGGAGCCCACCATGCAGCGGCCCCCGGTATCGCCGTAGTCCTGATCCTGGAGCTGGTACTCAAAGGGATCAAACCCGGGCCGCAGGTCATGGACGCCGATCTCCTCCGCCGTCATGGAGCGATCCAGCGGATATTCGCCGGGATAAGTGCGGCACTCATAAGCGGCGGCGGGACTGCCGTTCATGCAGCGGTTCCGCAGGTCGCGGATCTTCTTCTCCGCAGCTTCCTTTTCCCGGAAGAACAGCCGCCTGCCGTTCTCCGCCAGACAGCCGGACTGTCCGGAGAGGGGGCCGTTGGGCGTCCCGGCGGCCCATATCACGTACAGGCTGGGCGGGGTAATGTCAACCGGCCCGGTTTCTTTCGTGTATTTCATGATGAATGATTCCTTTCTATTATGATCTGCCGTCTGGGCGGTGTGGACACCTCGCCCCCGGACAGCGGCGGCCCCGCCGTCAGGAGAAAGCCGCCGCTCCCATCAAAGAGGGATCAGTACAGCGTGTCCATCGCGGGTCCGGTGAACGGCTCCGGTTCGTCCTCCCAGCACAGCTCGTCAGGGGGGCGGTACAGGATCTCCTCCGTGCCGACGTGCTGGACCGGGATGCCCAGTCCCTTCGCAAGCTGCTCCTCGGCGGCCATGCCGGGGCTGATCCGGTCGCCGGACAGCGGGGAGGCAATGTATACCAGCTTTCTCATCTATGATCATGCTCCTTCTTTGAACTATTTTCCGCCAACCGCGCTGGCGATGACCTTGGTGGTGCTCACCGCCATCTGGGCGGTGTGGACGGCGGAGGTGAGGCTGGCCTTGGTGGAGGTGTCCAGCCCAAAGGCCCCGGCGATCCGGGGCACCTCCCCCGCGGACAGCATCAGCCCCAGCCCCAGCAGGGCGTGGTCGCTGAACACCATCAGCCCCGCCGTCAGGATGGCGGCCTGGAGGAAGGCCGTCAGGCACAGGCCCACGATCTGCTTGCACCACTGGGTGAAGCCGTCCGTGTAGCCCCGGGGGACGCTGAACATATAGAGCGCGCCCACCGCGATCTGGATGAGCAGGATGCCGCCCCGCTTCAGATTGGCGAAGAATACCTTGAGCACGGCGTAGGCCATCAGGATTACACAGAACAGCATCATGACGGGGTTGAAGGCAGGCCCGCCGAAAATGAAGTCCACCCCGGAGGCAATCAGCCCTTCCGGGGTGGTGAGCTTTTCAACAATACCCTGTCCGATGCCCCCGATGTCCCCCAGCCCGGTGATGCCAGCGGTAAAGCTGGCCTGGAGGGATACGGACAGGGCGTACAGCCGGACGGGGACGGCGGAGAACAGGCTGGCCGCCAGAAACCCCTTGAGGCAGTTGATGGCGGTATGGCGGATGTTCCCACGGCCCGAGGAATACTCGATGCCGAACTCAAAGCAGGACACCACCACGCTGACAGCGAACAGTGCCCAGCCCAGCTGGGAGAAGAACCGCACCACGGCCTGCACCCAGATCAGGTCGAACAGCTCCACCCCCATATTGCCCATGAGGGCGAAGAACGCCCCCAGGAACCCCACCGTCTGGCTGTATGCCCAGTCCAGCAGTTCATCCAGGACGGTGGAGGCCACGAAGTCCCAAATAAAAATAGTAAATCACCTCGCATTGTGATATAATGATGCCCCTGGCGTTCAACGCCAGGGGTGTTTTCAAATGAGGAAGCGGAGGCGGGCCCATGACCTGCAGCGAGTTCAAAACCCAATATCAGATCCGCCTCAACCCCCAGCAGGAGGCGGCGGTGCGGCAGGTGGACGGCCCCGTCCTGCTCCTGGCGGTGCCGGGCAGCGGCAAGACCACCGTGCTGGTCACCCGCCTGGGATACATGATCTATTGTAAAGGCATCCGCCCGGAGAACATCCTCACCGTGACATACACCGTGGCCGCCACCCGTGATATGAAGGCCCGGTTTGTCCGCATCTTCGGGGAGGAGCAGGTGGACAAGCTCACCTTCCGCACCATCAACGGCCTGTGCGCGGTGGCGATCCACCACTATGCGCGGACAAAGGGCACCCAGCCCTTCGCCCTGGCGGACGATGAGGCCCAGCTCAACGCGGTGGTCCGGGAGCTGCTGGCCAAGGGCGGAGGCGGATACCCTCCAGATCAGCAGGTGAAGGAGGCCCGCACCCAGATCACCTACTGTAAAAACATGATGTTCAGTGACGCGGACGTGGAGGCCCGCCAGGTGGACGGCATGGACTTTCCGTCAGTCTACAAGGGCTACCAGGCGTTTCTGTTGAAGCACCGCCTCATGGACTTTGACGATCAGATGGTGTTCACCTACCGCATTTTCCGGCAGCACCCGGACATTCTGGCCCACTTCCAGCACCGCTGGCCCTATCTCTGCGTGGACGAGGCCCAGGACACGTCCAAGATTCAGCACGCCATCCTGCGCCTGCTGGCGGCCAAGTCCCGCAGCATCTTCATGGTGGGGGACGAGGATCAGAGCATCTACGGCTTCCGGGCGGCGTGGCCCCAGGCACTGCTGGAGTTTGACCAGGTGTGGCCGGGGGCCAAGGTGCTGATGATGGAGACCAACTACCGCTCCACAAAATCTATCGTGGAGGCGGCGGATTCCTTCATCCAGCGCAACGGGAGCCGCCGTCCCAAGCATATGCGCACGGACAATCCCCAGGGCGCGCCCATCCGAAGGGTGGCACTGGCGGACTACAACCGCCAGTATAACTACCTCTTGAAGGTGGCGCGGGACTGCAAGGATCAGACCGCCGTCCTCTACCGCAACAATGACAGTGCCCTGCCCCTCATCGACCTGCTGGAGCGGGAGGGGGTTCCCTATACCTGCCGCCAGCGGGAGGGCTTCTTCTTCACCAGCCCCATTGTCCGGGACGTCACCGATATGCTGGAGTTCGCCTTTGACGACGCCAACTGGGAGCGGTTCCTCCGGTTCTACTACAAGCTGGATCTGAAAATCAAAAAGCCCATCCTGGCCGGGATGCTCCGGGGGATGGGGCCGGATGAGACGGTGTTCGACCGCCTGCTGGCCAACGAGGGCCTGGAACCCTGGCAGTATGGGAAGGTGCGGGCACTCCAGACCCATTACGCAAAAATCCCCCAGCTCACCAGCTTTGCCGCCATCCAGCGGCTGGTGAAGTTCATGGGCTACGGGGACTATCTGCGGGAGCAGAAGGCGGACACGTCCAAGCTGGATGTGCTGCTGTCCCTGGCCAACCAGACCCCGGCCACGGGGCCGTTCCTTCTGCGGCTGCAAGAGCTGCGGGACACCATTGAGGGCATGGAACCCGACCCGGCCTGCCCCTTCGTGCTGTCCACCATCCACGCCAGCAAGGGGCTGGAGTACGACCGCGTCATCCTCATCGACGCGGTGGACGGCACGTTCCCCTCTGATCCCTTCCCGCATGATGACGAGGGAAGGTCCGCGCTGGAGGAGGAGCGTCGGCTGTTCTATGTAGGGGCCACCCGGGCCAAGCGGGAGCTGGATCTGCTGTGCTATGAGGGCAAGTTTGGGGAGCCAGCCGGAGCAGGCCGCACCTTCATCGGCCAGCTCCTGGGGGAGGAGCCGCCTGCGGCCCCGGAACCCCAGTTCAATCCCCAGCCCAAGCCGAAACGGGCCAGCCGTCCCGCTTACGAGGACGGCCCCACCCCGGCCCAGCTGGCGAAGCGGATGGAGGATTTCATGGCCGGGGCCGAGGTGGAGCACAAGCGGTTCGGAAAGGGCGAGATTCTGGGGCGGCTGGGCAGCATCGCCCTCATCGCCTTTGAGGACATGGATGAGGTGAAGCGGGTAGACCTGACCACCTGTGTCAAAAAGGGCCTGATCCGTCCGGCTGGGGAGTGATCACAGCCCCACAATGGTCCAGATGTACAGCGGGGCGGTGAGGACGAACACCAGG
>OFFG01001574.1_pt1 | contig 13250 bp, 9 predicted proteins | sample 1521331 | NCBI WGS metagenome assembly OFFG01 (sample SAMEA3504129, study PRJEB24116) | mouse gut metagenome | biome: mouse gut; feature: mouse-associated habitat; material: faeces | place: Denmark | collected 2011 | reverse complement strand
CTGTTCCGGAACTTGTATTTCCATTAATATAGTACGTCCTGACTTGCGTAATTTCACTTTTATATCTCCGTAATGGGTAGGTACTGATGCCGATGCTTCCGTTAAAGACCCCATCTGAGGTTTTATGCGGAATGTACGGAAACCGGGAGATGTCGGTTCAATACCACACACTTTCTGGCTCAGCAGCGTCAGCGGTCCTCCGCTCCAGGCATGGTTGATCGTACCTCCTCCGAAACCTTCAGCGCCGACTCCCCAACCCTCAAATAAGGTTGTATAATCCTTATAGTTTAACATACCGGCATACCGGTCACGCATCCTCTGCAAGGCAACCTCCGGGGCATTCATCTGAAAAAGTGCTTCCAATACATACTTTTCCATATAGGGACTGGCATGATATTCTTTTTTCAAGACCTTCAGTATGGCGGGATACTTGTCTTTTGTCGCCAAACCGGATAGAACGGCCATAGCCTGCGAACGGTCGTCATCCTTGCCATGATAACCCGGAGAACGATATGCAGTGCCGGTCCAGAATTTCGTATTAAAGCATTTCTCAATACTATACATCATACGGGTGATCTCTTCTGCATCTGCTTTCTTACCCAGTTGAAGTGCAAATTCCTTTTCTGCTTTCAGTGCCAGATAATACCAGCAGTTCGTCAATACCCCCATATCGATCTGTTCGCCCCAGTCACCCCAACTCCATTCACCACTGCGTTCGATGGGCAGGCCACTCTTATCGACCTGCCATGTTTCATGCAGATAACGATGCAGGCGGTCATAAATAACCGGAATAAATGTACTGTCTCCGCTATAATAATACTGTGTATAGAAACCATACCAACCCACCGAAGCCAGCATCTGCAAAGGCAACTCCTTCGACCAGTTACCGGCAGGAACAGGAGCAAACAATGAGCCGTCGGCACGCTGCCAGTTCATCAGTTCATAAATGCCTTTAACGGCCAGTTTATGGGAAGAAGGAGAAAGTGCATAGAAAGCCTCTCCCAACTCGTTCACCTCGTCTCCCCACCATTGAGCACGTTCGCGTTCGGGACAATCCATATAATTGTCACGCATCGTTATATATAATGTTCTCGCAGAACGTTTCCAAAGTTCGTTCAGGAAAGAATCGTTACATTGAAACGATCCGGCAAACTCTGTATCATAGCCGGTTTCACGATACTTAACTTCCAGTACTTTTACTCCTTCGGGAAGAATATACCACATCTCATGACCGCTCATCCAGCCGTAACTTTCATACTCCTGTATGCCGTTGCGGGTGACATATTCGGCACGGATATTTTCTGGTCCTCCACCCCGATAATTATCCGTCTGCATATGGATTGTCGCCCCTTCCGCCGACTCCACTTTCAGATAGGGTGTAAACTGGCAGTTGTAAGGTAAACGGCAGAACAGGGTATCGCCTCTCTCCGACCGGCGGACACCCGGATACTCCTTTAAACCAAAATCCTTAAAAAGCGGAATAGGACGTTCAACCAGGTTTCCCAAAGGCGCTTTACCAACCACTGCAGCGATCTCGGCTCCGGGAAACGTATTCTTATAGCCAGGCTGGTTCCATCCTTCTAATGTTCTGCGGGCATCGAAACGGATATTGCTTTCCGACAGGCGATAGTTCGGATAAGGAGCACCGGTATTCTGATAAGCATCATATACCCTACAACTCCAGCTTTTATCGGATACAATCTCTATGCCGGGAGCAATCGCCTCAAATAACAAGGCTGCCAGTCCACTGTTCACATGACTGAATCCGTTCTTACCAAAATGCCACACCAAAACAGCGATCGTATTTTCCCCCGACGTAAGGTAAGGAGCAATCTCTACCGAATCGTAGTAAGTATCATAAGGAGAAGGACCGCGTTTCAAGCCTCCTTCAAACACCACCATCCGACCGTTGATCCATAACCAATATTTACTGTCGGCTGCAATATGTGCGGCCAGTGTCCGGGGAACTTCAGCCAAAGTTACCGTTTTACGATAGGCCAGCCAGGTATTGCTCGCACTCTGGCATTGTTCCGTATTTATCCAGTTTGCTTTCCAGTCCGTTTTCGTTTTAGCTTCTGCCGAAGCCAAAAATCCGGCGCATACACACAATAAGAGATACTTTTTCATAATACGATCGCTTTTACAGGTTATCAATTTTATTTAATTCTCCAGATAGACTTTCACACCGTCCGGAGCCTTTACTTCGCTTTTCACTTTACCGTCCGCTCCTTTTTCGTGACGGATCGTTATTACACCCTGCGGAGTCGGGAAAGTTCCTTCCACCCATTTTAAATCGCCCAGATGCGGGGTGATACGGACTGCGCGGCATCCCGGTTCCACCACCTGAACCCCCAATACATATTCACTCAGCCATGATGTCGGACCGGAAGCCCAGCCATGACACAAACTATGACGGAAACCTTTATAGCAATAATCACCATAATCACCGTGAATATCCTTTTTCCCTTCGGGCACAAGTTCGTCGATACGTGCTGCATTCGGAAGCCAGTCCATATTGAAATCTTCCCAGAACGTAGTAGCACCCAGGTCGATCATCGCTCCCCAATACTGGCGGATCACATCGATCGCTCCCTGATAATTCCCGGCAGCAGCCATTGCACGCAACATATAATATCCGTAGAAAGTAGAGAATCCACGTGCCCCACCTACTGACAGATATTTACTGTTTGCCTCTTCCGGTTTCATCAAACCAGCCAGGGCCAATAAAGCCGCACCCTGTTTTGAGCCCGGAGCATCCGGTGCTATTTTAGATTTCAACAAAGGCTTGATCACCTTCGGAGCCGCCTTTTCCATTTTCTTCGCCGTTTCACGACATTGGGATGCCAACACATCGTCACCAAGTGTTGTACATAATTCATCGCCTGCCCTCATAGCCATCAGAACCAGCGATTGCAGACCGGCATCGATCGCCACCTGATTCTCACTTGACGGCCAGTCCATGAAACGCCATCCATCCAGTTTCTCACGTCCGTCTGCATCCACTTTAGAAATCAGGAGGCGCAGAAGGTCGCTCATATAAGTTTGCTGCTCTTTCAGGTAAGCCACATCTCCATGGTGATAATACCAGTCACGCTGGATCAGCAACCACCAGATCGAATAGGCGCTGATGCCATTCATCCAAGCGGGAAGAGGCGTTACATCACGGATCAAGTCAAGGCTCTTTGGGACGACTTCGTTATAACCGAAAACAGTATTTACGGTCATCACTTCCGGATGCATATCACCCAACCAGACCAGACGATCACGCTTAATACCGTCCCAGAGATATTCCTGCATATTCAAATGAACCGTATAAGCACCGGTCTGCCAGATTTTATTCAGCCGTTCGTCACTACTTCGGAAAGAACCTTTGTACGGGATATCACGGAATGTAGAAATAGCACGGATTTCTTTCAAGGAAACTTCCGTAGAATCGCTCATCAGGTCTATACGGGCAAAACGGAAACCTGAATTACCGACTTCCAGCACACCCAACCAGGGCAATGTGACAACAAAATCACGTATTGCATGGTCATTACTGGCCCCGTTCTTCCCATCAATTTCACACATGGCTTCACTGACGGATTCTCCGAAACGGACACGCATCTTTATAGGGCTTTTATTGGAAAAAGCACCGGTCACAATCTGAATGCCTCCCTGAAGTTCTTTCCCGAAATCAAACAAAAGGGCCGGATGCTCTTCTGACGTACTGGTCATCTTGCAAAGAGCACGATCTGTTAATTCTGCCTGTCCGTTACCCGGCAGGAGCAGTTTATCGCCATCTTTTATCAATTCGCTATGTTGTTGCCAGACAATACGCGTCGGGGAAAGATATTCGCGTACCCGGCTGTCGCGTTGCTGGGCCAGTACCGGCAGGGAACATAAAAGAGTAAGAAGTATAAGTATCTTTTTCATGGTATTATCAATAATGAATCAATTTGCTTCTATGGACAGGTTTAGTTATTATCAGATATGAGCTATCTTGTCCCCGTGCTTGACACGGGGCCGCAGAAGAACCAGCAATATCAAAAGATACATATAGGATACGGTCTGTGCCTTTGCGATCCCGTATCAAGCACGGGAACGGGATAGCTCATTTCTTTCTATACTTTCACTTTAGGCAATATCAATTCCAATAATTTATTTCCCGACTCTTCGAGGCTCAACACCGAGGTATCCAATGACAAAGCCGGATGCTCCGGTGCTTCGAATGGGGCCGAAACGCCTGTAAAATCTTTGATCTCTCCCTTGCGGGCTTTTGCATACAATCCTTTTACGTCACGCCGCTCACATTCTTCGATCGGCGTATTCACATAAATTTCCAGGAAATTATCTTTTCCGATAATCGTAGAAGCCATCTCCCTTAACTCATTGTTCGGACTGATAAAAGCCGCTATAGTTATAACACCGGTGTCAATAAATAGTTTGCTTACTTCCGCGATACGACGGATATTCTCCACCCGGTCTTCCGCAGAAAATCCCAAATTGTTATTGATACCGCTACGGATATTATCGCCATCCAGAATACGGCATAACAGACCGCGCTTATGCAACTCACGCTCCAAAGCAATGGCAATCGTACTTTTACCGGAACCACTCAGCCCGGTAAACCAAACCATCACACTACGTTGTTTCAAAAGCGCCTCTTTATCCTCTCTTCCCAACATACGGTCGAAAATCGGATATATATTATTCGGCTGTGTATTATTCATTTTATTTCTTATTACCTTTTATATTAAAACTCCCAGATCATCGGTATCACGAACACGGAAATCAAAAACGTAATCAGGTTCAACGGCAATCCCACACGGACGAAATCCGTAAACTTATAACTACCGATACCTTGTACGATCAGATTCGTCTGATAACCGATCGGAGAACTGAAACTGGCTGACGCCGCCATACAAATCACCACAAAGAATGGTGTCGGGTTTACTCCCAACTGTGTAGCGACCGACAATGCTATCGGAAAACTCAAGGCCGCCGCCGCATTGTTCGTTATCAGTTCGGTAAAAATATTTGTTATGATAAAAATAATGGCAAGCAGAGCATACGGCCCGAGATTGTCAGCCATACTAATGATATAGCTGGCTACCAAGGCTGCAAAACCGGAATTTTCCATCGCCTTACTGATAGCAAACGCACAAGCGATTGTAATCAGAATATCCCAGGATATATATTTGGTATATTTCTTCGGAGGAAATATCTTCGTCCAAGCCATAATAATAGTAGTGATGCAAACGAAAAAGAACATATCCAGACGCATCCCCGGAATGGCTTCTTTCACGGCCGGCAATTCGCCAACTGTAGCCCCTACAATCATAAAGATAAGTAACCCCAGTGCCAGCCAACGTTTCTTTTTCGATACCGGTTCAGTATTTTCATTACCATTGGCAAGCATCAGGAAGACACTCGATTCTCCCCACGTCGGAATAAACGAATCATCGGCCCAAAGTACCAGTGTATCGCCTTCATGCAAAGTAACCTTATCCAGATCATGAGTGAAACGTTCTCCCCCACTTTTCACTTCCTTTACGATAGCACCGTAATGGCGGGCAAAATTAAACTCTCCCAATGTCTTATTGATACCGGGAAAACGGGAACCCAATACAGCTTCCACCCGATGCAGGTTTCCCGGACTCTCTTCTTCCCCATCGTCCACATAATTATCCTGACGGGAATCGGGCAATAACTTATTGGAGAATGCAAACAGATACAGGATACCGGCTATGGCAATAAAAATGCCGACTTTTCCGAGTTCAAACATAGTGAACCCCTCGTAGCCGGCTTCAATAACCATACCATGAACAACCAGGTTGGTGGAGGTTCCGATCAGTGTACAAATACCGCCTAATATGGTTACATAAGAAAGAGGTATAAGAAATTTGGTAGCCGGAAGTTTTACCGACCCAGCCCATCGTTTGATGATCGGGGCAAAAATAACAACTACCGGAGTATTATTAAGAAAGGCAGAAATAAATGCAATGGGAGGCAACATCCGGACCTGGGCCTTTAAAACGGTAGTTTTTCCTTCCGGAAGCAGTTTCTTGATAACTTGCCCGAGCGCCCCGCTCTGCCGGATTCCTTCACTCACCAAAAAGAGCATGCCGACGGTTATCATCCCTTTGTTACTGAATCCCTCCAACATTTCTTTTGGAGACAATATTCCTACGACCAGGAATAATACTACAACAGTCAGTAATACCATTCCCGGTCGCATCCTATCCCATATCAATGCCGCAACCATTCCGGCCAGGGCTAGCAATACAAATAATATTTCGAAGTTCATCGCGTTCCTAATCTGTCTAAATTTCTCAGATAAGGTGCAAATGTAATAAGAAAATTAACGTTATTCGTACGCAAAAACCCTATTTTAATCCTTTTGACCAAAATAATCAGCAAATGGAAGAAAGAGGTTTCACGATAAACCAGGGGTTGTGCAAATCCTTCTTATTGTATTTCAACGGAGTTCGGCCATCTATGTGGAATACGTCACATCCGGCCCCTCTTGCGATCGCATGACCGGCAGCTGTGTCCCATTCCATTGTCGGTGCAAAACGGGGATAAATATCCGCACTTCCTTCTGCCACCAGACAGATTTTCAGGCTACTACCGCTACTGATCAAGGTAACAGGCTGTCCTTGTTTCCGCAGATTCTCTATAAAATCGGTCGTCTCCGGACTCTGATGCGAACGGGAAGCGACAACGACAATACCCTGATGTCCCATAGATACAGGCAGTCGCGTAGCTTTTTGCATAATCTCATCCATAGAAGGTTGCAGGTCACAATCTGCAATCAACTTATAAGCTCCTACAGAGTCGGCCGAGAAATAGAGTTCTTTCCGCACAGGCACATAAATAACTCCCAATACAGGGACTCCCTTTTGAATCAAAGCGATATTTACAGTAAACTCACCGTTCTTTTTAATAAACTCCTTGGTTCCGTCCAGCGGATCAACCAGCCAGAAAGTTTCCCAGGCAGCCCGTTCAGCATGCGGAATATCCTTCCCTTCCTCGCTCAATATCGGATACGGGGTCACGGAAAGGACATTCATTATCAGCTTATGAGCAGCTTTGTCTGCTTTTGTCAGCGGAGAATTATCAGCTTTGCGTTCAATTTCAAAATCAGATGCAGGATCTGTATAAATATCCATGATAGCTTTACCGGCATCTATCGCTGCCCGGATAGCAATGTAAAGATAGTTCGAATAGTTCATCATCACTCATATCTATTAGGTTGTGAATATACAAATATACTATTTTTTTCAAACAAAAACGTTCTCAAACTGATTTATTTCAAGCGATCATACCTATAAAGATATAAATGGCGTCTTTTTGACCTGATGCAAAACTCCTTTTTATACATCCAGTCTGATTAAATTATACTTCTGACTACCGATACCGATTACTTCTGCATGTTCAAGTGTATGAATGCCGTGGCGCGACTCCATCCGTTCGATCAAGTGACTTCGTCCTTCGTCAGGTGAACTATACACCATGTCCACACAGGCTTTATCCAACGCTACCGGATCCAATGAGGCCAGGATACCGATATCTGCCATTTGCGGATCTTCCGGATGCGAATCGCAATCACAATCCACCGATAAATTATTCATCACACTGATATAAAGTATCTTATCACCACAATGATCAACTACCGCTTTGGCAGCTTCAGCCATCGATTCCAGAAAAATATCCTGTTCAGGCAATTGTCCCCACATCTCTTCCGCATTTCTGGTTTTACCGGCTGAGTGTATCCACGCCTTTCCGGAAGTCGAAGCAATACCGATAGATATATTCTTTATCGCTCCGCCGAAGCCGCCCATGGCATGTCCTTTGAAATGGGATAGAACAACCGTAAAGTCATAATTGGTGTAATGGGAACCTACAATATCCTCTGTAAGATGTTTTCCCCCTTTCACCGGCAGACTGATCTCCCCTTCCGAGTCCATGATATCGACATCTGCAATAGCTGTAAAACCATGATCTGCCGCTGCTTTCAGGTGGGCTTCCGTATTGGAACGCCCGCCGGCATAAGCTGTATTACATTCAATGATAGTTCCGTTTACTTTCCGCACCAGATCGCTGATAAGTGCCGGTTGCAGGAAATTATGCCCGCCGGGTTCTCCCGTACTCAGTTTCACGGCAACTTTACCTGAAGCTGAACGCCCTAGTGCTTCATAGATCCGCAGCAAACTAGCCGGAGAAATCTCTGTTAACATATAAACTGCCGCTGCTTCACCTGACGGATTATTTGTTGTTCCTCCATTTTCTCCGGGTTCTTCTCCCTGTCCGTTATTGGTGGAACATGCAGCTAACGGAACCAAATTGGATGCCAATAAAGCACCTCCGGCTGCTACCGATGTTTTAATAAAACCACGCCTCGTAATCTGTGATACCTTCTTTTTTTCACCCATAATCTATACATTTTTATTCTGTTACAAATGTATTCGGATGCAACCTATTATATTGTATACACATTACGGATAAATATACCTGAATTACAGTTTTTCGATGACGCTCTAATTATCAAGAAAAAGTTTCTTAATTTGTGCCAGTATTTCATGTTATGACGAACTAAACTCGAAAAGAAATAAATCCATATAAACAAATATCAGATATGAAGAGTTTTATATTAACTGCCGCTTTGCTATTGACAAGCGTGATAGCAATGGCACAAGTTACAAGGAGTGATCAACTTTCAAAAAAAACAGACATGAATACAAACGATAGGACTCCCTCGGAAAAGAAATTCGAAAAGCCGGACGACGTAACACTACGTTCGAAACTCACAGCAGAACAGTATGCAGTAACACAACAGAATGCAACGGAGCGGGCATTCAAGAATGAATACTGGAACGAAAACCGGGAAGGCATCTACGTAGATATCACAACCGGCGAGCCATTATTCATTTCGACGGATAAATTCGACTCCGGCTGTGGATGGCCCAGCTTTTCAAAGCCGATAGATAAAAGTTTGATTATGGAGAAAACAGATAAATCTTATGGCATGAACCGGACGGAGGTACGCAGCAAAACAGGAGACGCACATCTGGGACATGTGTTCAATGACGGCCCTGTCGCCAAAGGAGGATTACGTTATTGTATCAACAGTGCCTCCCTGAAATTTATCCCAAAGGCAAAGATGAAAGAAGAAGGATATGCCGATTATATACCACTGCTCGAAAAGAAATAAAACGAATTATATCATTAATAATTAAATAATACAGTATATTCGCAAAAGAATAAAATCAAGTAAATATGGAAAAAGCGAATATCACACTATACACAGTCATTGGCGACCCCGGCCGCATCGTAACAGCCATCCGGGAACATTTTAAGGAAATGACAAAGGAGTTCACACCGGAAAACGGGAATATCCTCCTGACCCTTGCAGACGATTCAACGATATCCTTCAATATCAATCACCGACAGGACAAGCCTGACTTCATCGCCTCCCATACAGCCGGGATGGCAAACTATTTTTCTTCAGCAGAAACTCCGCTGGTCGAACTGAAGGAGAACGTTTTACAGCAAATCCGTGTATTCAACTGCGTGACCGGCATCACTTTCGATATCGACGACAATGAAGACCGCACCAGCTATATCATCAATGGCCTCTTCGCCATTGCGAACGATGTAAACGGCTTCCTGCTCTACCCCAGCATGCAGATATATACCCAGGAAGGCAAATTGCTATTCTCTATCAAAGGCGAAAGCCAGTTGACGGAATTTATGCCGATTGCCAATGCCGACCTGCTGGACGGAAACCGCCCCCAAGAATCGCCTGCCGATATGAAAAGACGCCTGCGTTCAAACGCCCAGCTCAAAGCAAGAAACATTCCTTATATGGAACAACTGCCCTGTGAAGTCCTGGAAAGCGAAGTGCAGATGAGAAGCCGTGAAGAAATGGTGGAACGGGCAGCCGCCTTGTTTGCCGTTGCCGTCTATTCGGAAGTCATCCTCTCGGAAGATTCGGACCGCGAAAAGGCTCTCTTCTATTTCAACAAGATGAACGATTTGTATGGCGTCAAATCTTACCTTACGGAAAAAGAAACAGCCTATATCAATGATCCCAAACCCGAACGGCAAACCTGTATCCAGTTCGTATGGCGTTATGAATGCTGCGCCGTGCTGCTTTGGGCGGCAGGTGTTGTCGACGACCTCTCCTATCCGTCCGAGATTGTCGATGTGCCCGTCCTGGCTGCTATTTTCTGGCAACATAAAGGATTGCAGGATTTATTGTCCAAAGGCTATTCGCGTCCGGAAAAGGAAATACTGGATGAAGCAGACCTTACATTGCGTTACGACTGGGCCTGTGTGGATGCACGCATTCATGGGCAAAAAGCTCCGACCGGAATCGACGGTGGAATCGTGATAGAACGCCACTATGCCTTTAACTGGATTATCGGAGCGAATAACGGTGCCGATTGGGATCACATACAGCCGAATACATAATTCGGCTGCTCTATCAATCAAACTCCTATATGTTATGAATAAAATTAAAACAGGATTAGCCGCCTACGGAATGTCAGGACAGGTATTTCATGCCCCGTTTATCAGCACGAATCCGCATTTGGAACTGACGGCTATCACCGAACGAAGCAAAAACCTGGCTCGCGAACGGTATCCACAAGCCCGCATCGTCCGCAGCTTCGACGAATTGTTGGAAGTGGACGGTCTGGAACTGGTCGTAGTCAACACTCCCGACAGTTCCCATTATGAATATGCCCGTCGCGCACTTGAAGCCGGAAAACATGTCATTGTAGAAAAACCTTTCACCCAAACGGTAGAAGAAGCCAATGAACTGGTCGCCCTCGCCGCCGGAAAAGGATTGACATTGAGTGTTTATCAGAACCGCCGCTGGGACAGCGATTTCCTGACCGTTAAGGAAATACTCGCTAAAAACCTGCTCGGACGCCTGGTCGAGTTCGAATCGACCTTTCCCCGTTTCCGCAATTTCATCAAGCAGGGCACCTGGAAAGAAACAGGCGAAGCCGGAGGAGGCATGACTTACAATCTGGGAGCACATGTGATAGACCAGGCCGTGCAACTGTTCGGCATGCCGCAGGCCATCTTTGCCGACATCGCCACCTTGCGCGATAACGGAGTGGTAGACGATTATTTCATCATCCATCTCCTGAAACCCTCCAAAGCCCCTGAGGTAAGAATCACCCTGAAAGCCAGCTACCTGATGTGCGAGCGTGAGCCGCGTTTCACCTTGCACGGCACAGAAGGCTCTTTCGTCAAATACGGCCTCGACCGCCAGGAAGAGGACCTGACAAACGGCTTGATGCCCGACTCCCCTCATTGGGGTGAAGAGGATTCCTCCATCTGGGGTCTCCTGCATACCGAAAAGAATACTATAAATGTACGCGAACGATATCCGAGCCTCCCAGGCAATTACGGTGCTTTCTACGAAAACATTTACCAGCATATCCGTAACGGAGCCGCTTTAGAAAGCGATGCCCGCGAAGTGGTAGACGTTATCCGTCTGATTGAAGCGGCATGGGAAAGCAGCCGGACAAAATCGGTTCAGAACTTATAACCTATTCCGATAGGCATACGGGAGAAACAAATGTTGCGCTATTCTTTGATGATTTTATTCTTCTTCCGGTACTCAGTCGTACTCAATCCGGTGGCATTTTTGAAAAAGCGGCTGAAGGTGGCCTGGTCTTCAAAACCCAGCATCAGGGCAATCTCTTTGGAGCTTTTGGATGAATAGAGCAGCAAGCGCTCCGCCTCTGCCTGCACCCGGTTATGGATTACGCGGATGGCCGAAGGTTGTTGGTAGGTAGACAGCAGGTTAGCCAGCGTCTTGGGCGACTTATTCAGCATATCGGCATATTCCTGCACTTGTTTCTTTTCTTTAAAATGGGTATCGACCAGAACATAAAACTTGCGAATCGTCTCGAACTGCATTCCGTTTTCCTTCCTTACGCCCTGCCTGTTTTCTGCGATACGCGTACATAATATAATAAAGCGTTTCAACAGCACGCGGAGCATTTCGTCCTGCAAATGGTCGCGACTTTCAAATTCTTCACGCATAATCCCGGTCAGCGTCGCGATTTTCCGCCGCTCCTCACCGGACAAATCAAAGATAACGACATGCGAGGAACCGTGAAACAGCAACCCGTTGCACGAAACCTCATGGTCGTTGCCATAAATACAATAAAAATTACTGTTGAACAACAAAGACAGATACTCGCCGTCCACCCGTACAAAGTCCACATGGTGCAGATGGGACAAGGTGAGCAACTGGCCTTCTTTCAATACGACCGGTTGATGGTCGACATCCAGTTCCAGTTGACCGGACAAAACCCAGATAAACTTATACAAGGTTTTATCCTTCAGCAAAGCCTTGTTTTCATGTAAGGAGTCTGATAAAATGACTTTTCCTTTAATCTTTGTGTTCTCAAATAATAAATCGATCGTATTCATATGCTTAGTGTTATCTCCATTCCGTCGGAATCTCCCCCGTATGCCTGCGGAACCAACGTGAGAAAGTGTCGTGGTTAGCAAATCCCAGCATCGTTGCAATCTGCGAAGGACGCAGACGGGTTTTCGATAACAGGTCTTTTGCTTCCAGCAATACGAACTCACTAATCCACTCGGCCGCAGAGATACCGGCTCCTTGCTTACACCGAATATTCAACTCTTGCGAAGTGATTCCTAATTTCTCTGCGTAAAAGTACGCAGGAGAATGGTGATATCTACTAATTAATGTCGCAAATTGTTGGAAAAAGAGTGAATTTTCTGTTTTCGGCGTGTCAGACACCACTTTTCCCTGTTGTAAATTTATAATCAGAGCTCTCAGGAGAGATTCGACCACCTTCGCACGCATCTCTTTCATCTGTTCTATTTGCGATTCGACAAGGTGCAGATAGATTTTTGTCTCCTCGATTTCGTCGGAAGGAATATCGCGGTACACGAGGCGCTGGCGGTTAATCAACAGCTCTTCGGACACATAAACAATTATTCCGGAAAACCGAGTGCTGGGAAAGGCTTCGACCGCCGTCACATCGTCACTGGCAGCGAGCAAAAGTTGTCCGGCCGATACATCGTATGTATGGTGCAAGGCTTTACAGGTAAAAGTTCCTCCGGTACAGATCACGGCCAGGGTACCCGAGTCCAGAGGCAGCAATTTATAGTCTTCACCCTCTTTTACATATAGGATTCTCAGCGAACTTTCGAGCTTCAGTTCCGGCGTTGATACGGAATTATACAAATCAACAGGTAATATTCTTTCT
>OFFG01001558.1_pt1 | contig 13392 bp, 13 predicted proteins | sample 1521331 | NCBI WGS metagenome assembly OFFG01 (sample SAMEA3504129, study PRJEB24116) | mouse gut metagenome | biome: mouse gut; feature: mouse-associated habitat; material: faeces | place: Denmark | collected 2011 | reverse complement strand
GCCGCTGCATACTGGTATTCAGTTGTCAAGTTTCCTACATTCAGGCGGAAAGCCTGTAATAAGCATAAAGGATTATTGGAAATTTTTTTACACGCAAAAGTGGGTATTTTCCCCAATCCTTACCCATCTTTGTGGGTGTCCGGCTATCCGTCTCACAATCCCGCACTTCTCCGACAAAAACCTGCATTATGCTCCTGTCCTTCCTATCCATAGAAATTTCCCCTGCCGCCATGCGGGCGCATGCTGCATCAGCAGCAATTTCATCTGTGCGCCCCTGTGCATAAAAAGAAGACGTCCAAAGATTCCTAATTCTTTGAACGTCTCCTATCCGCTTAGATTTTTTCATTTAAGAAAGCCAACTACTAAAATATAATATTTCTCTCTATGTATATCTCCATACCGCCACCGCTTCATCCTAAAAATTCATCCTTATACCGGAACAGGGAACCCATAACCGCTATGGCATATTTAACCTCATTCTCTGTTTTATCCTGAAACAGCAGGCATACCGCATCCTGCCACAAACCGTACTTTTCTTCACTTTCCCCAATATCCACAAGAATATTAAGAGAAACTCCAAGGGCTACCGCTATCCTTATAATCGTTTCAAGCCTTATCCCGCCCTTCCCCGTCTCTACTTTCTGGATTGCCGTGAGCGAAAGTTCCGTCTTCTCCGCCAGCCTCTCCTGCGTCAGCCCTTTTTCCATCCGTATCCTCCTGACATTTCCTCCGATCCTGTCATAGTATGTTCCGCATGAAAAGTCCATTGTCTTTTATATAACCCCCATAAGATTAATCTGCATCCGCCCTTCCAGGTTTCCACCTCCTGTCCTCAAAACATATTTTTCTATCCTGCTCCGTTCCTGTAAAAAGCATGCCCACTGTTTTCTCTGCAACATTACAAAAAAACAGCGGCAGCCCTCCACCGGAATCTGCCACTTATAACGCCCTGTATTTACCTGACCGGCCTTACTCCCCTTCTGCTTTCAGGCAGCCACCCCCGACAGCACCATCAGCATCCCTGCCGATATGTACAACCACATCCTCTACCGGACAGCAGAACAACTCGCAGATATAGTCGATAGATGACAGGTTCATATTTTTATTATGCTTTAAACGGTGGATGAACGCTTTATTAAGTCCATAGTCAACTTCAAGGCTGTATGTGGATATCCTTCTTTCGTTCATCATCCGCCAAAACGGTTCATATGTCATCATAGGCATCTGCACCTGCAATCTATAGTATATAGGGTATAAATTTTATTTACTATCCTGCATATCTGTAGGATACATCTTCTTAATCTCTGTCTATCCCTCTGGATTTTATATTATTCTTCTGTATTCTATCCCCCACAACGCAGATCAACAGCCCTTTCCCAAAATGCAAATCTCAATTAACCGCAGCCATAATACCCCCAAAACCAATAATTCTAAAGAACCAGCAGACCGTTTATGCAAGCTGCTGGTTCTTTTATAACTATTCTTTCTTTAATTTCTTTTGTTAGCATCCTGACATATTTTGAATCCAATATCATTTAATAACATGGAGTTTGTTACTTTTATCCATATATACAAGAAATCCATTTCCGACCGACATTCCCTGTAATGCATAAGATGCCTCTTTTTCCCATATTTCCGACACCCTACCATCCTTATATTGATAGCATAATCCCTTTCCCGAACCACCATCTATTATATAATAAATATAATAAGTTTCTTCATTTTCCCGGCTTACAACAGGGGATGCATAGACAGGCTCAGGATTCTGTATCGTGCTTACTTTTTGGAAAATTCCATCCGTGGCAGATACAACATCAATACCTCCACTTCTTTCATTGCTGTCCTGCTTTGTATAAAAACCGACAAAACAATAATTTCCAACAACTGTAGGCGTAGAGCAACTGTTCCCTGAAAGCTTCACAAATTCCAACTTCGGTTTTTCATCCATAAGAGACGCTGTTTCGGCCCACCACAGATATCCATTCTGGCTTGTAAAAAAAATATAAGCATTCCATTTACAAATACTTGAACGCACTCCGCCGGCCTGTTCCACATAATCATTAAGATGAATTGTTTTTACAGGATTTCCGCCGCTGCTTGAAAAACTATCGTTCTTATCCATCAGATACAGGTTTCCCAATTCGCTTCCACATATGAAATAAGCCTTTCCACCAGTTTCAATTTCCGTAATGCCAGCCCAATAGAAACTGTCTCCACTTGCCGGATTGCAGCGCGATAATTTAAACTGGCTTATAAAAAATTTGAAGTAACAGCCATCCGCATCATAATTTCCAAAATACACCGAACCATCAAACTGCTTTAAAGGAGTGTCTGCTTCACCCCTGCTTGTCAGGAGGCGAGTAACCGCCGGATTTCCTGTAATATTGCGTATCCGGCAAAGTTCCCAATTAGGGATCAAAATCTGAATATTAGCGGAAATATTTTCGCCAGTGTTATTGTGCAGGGTAACTGTAACCATATATATGCCAGAATAAATCATTTCCTGCGATTCTGTTTCATCTGTGTTAAGGGTAATAATAAATTCGCCCTCTTCTGAACCCGCATTAAACGCATAGGAGTTAGAATCAGAGGTTAGCACAACTTCCGCTGAATAATCATTATGTTTAAGGCTCACTAATCCGGTAGAAATTTTTAAAACATGGTACTGGCCAGCCAGATTAACATTCCTGACATCCAGAGTGTCAGATGCCCCTGCTGCAACTGCTATAGGGTAATTGAAAGTTCCAAACACATTATTATACTGGTTCGATGCGGCATAAATAGTATCCCCATACCGTTCATCTTCCACAATTATGGGAGTAGACAATTGGGATGCTGCACCAATGCTTTTATATAACTGTCTATCCCAGAGTATAATTTCAGATTCATCTAAGACATAGGCTCTCATATGTATTCCATCGTTTGGGCTGCTGTATTGAACAAAGATATAATTCTTTCCATCTTTTTCATATGTAAGGGCTTCTCCGCCAATATCTCCATAAATGCCGCCTGAGGAAATGGGCGCTGTTATTTCCGACACATACTTCCGCATCAGATTATAATTAGCTTCAAAGACGCCATTATTATTGGCATTTCCCTGAAAAGCAGGCCAGCTAATTGAGTTACCTGCAATGATTTTCTGTCCTTCAAAAAAGCGGGAACCGGAATCATCCTTTATGATTTTTGAAAAATACATTTCCCAGAGAATATTGCATTCCTCCGGCTGGTATATATGAGGGCAGTCTGCCACCGATGAGTATCTGAAAATTGGAATTTCATCAACCCCATTTGTCCATGTGCGGGTAAAATATCTGTTCCCTTCATATGCAGTTTTATGTATGTCAGAAATGAAACTATCCCTGTTGGACCAATAGCTCACGCATAAATAATTCCAGTTTCCCTTGAAAAACGCATCGGCATTAAGCGCGTCATACCTTCCCATAAATACCCAGACGGGCAAAGGATTTTCCAAAACCGGATCAGCCATAGGTGTGTTCGGGATTGAACCCATCGTATACCCAGAAGGGCCGATGGCCGTGAAACTCTCCGGTACATCTAATCCTAAACGCCACGTCATCCCTGCCCCGTTTGAATGCCCGGTAGCAAATATCTTTTTGTCATCAATCGGATAATTTTGTTCCGTTATTTCTATAACCTTTTTAATGAACGAAACATCATTGGGTGCATCATCGGGAGAAACCGTATATTGGTTCCAAATCGGAACCGGAATCCAATTCATTGCAGATAGTGGACACGGATATGCCATCGGGAATACGACAATAAGGCCGTATGCCTCAGCCGCATCATTCCATCTGGAATCGCCGATAAAAGCCGCCGCATCATTGGAACCGCCATGCATTCCAATAATCAGAGGATACTTGTTGTCGGGATTAAAACCGGTTGGAATGTATGTCCACCAACGTCTCAAAAATCCGTCTACCATCTTCTCTGTAAAAAAGAAACCGGTAGTTCCATTATTGACAAGCGGGATACGCCATCTCAATTCACCGCCAGGAACGAAATCAAACCTTTGAACAGGGTACAAAAACTTGTTGTAAATAATCTCTTCTGTAATGCCCCGTCCTTTTGTAATCCAAACCCTTGCCGCTTCATTTTCATAGCATTCATCCGCGTAGTCATTTGCTCCTAAATTGACAGCATTATCCGCACTGATCCAGTGGGCTTTTAATGTATCATTGCCAGAACCGTTTTCAGTAGATATCATCCATACAGGGACCGGGATTTTGTTATTGGGTAGTCCTATGGTTTGCTTCCCATCGGTATTTTGAGACTGCTCGAAGGGGAATGATAACTGCTCTCCAAAAATGTTTATAATAGACGGCGACACTTCTTCTCCGTTAATACTTACCAATCCTGCAAATAATTGAGGCCACAGTAAAGCCATTTTATGAACGGCGCTGCCCCCTTCCCTGTATCCCACCCAGTAAAGAGACCTCTCGTCTAAATCGAAAGCTGCCGTAACTGTCCTGAATTTTTTATTGATTGTATTCCACACCTCATAAAGAAACATCTCATCAAATCTTGCCATAGGAGAATTGCTCAAATTCCAGCTGCCTGCCTCATACGGTTCTGCAATCACCAATGCAACTCCATGAGCATCTGCAACTGCAACCCAATTTGCACCATATGTGCTTCCGTAAAAGTTTTCCGCCGAAGCTCCGTTTGGCGTCAGTATTACAACAGCAGACGAACATGGCTCGAACGTTTCAGGAATATATACCGTATATCTCCCGGGAATTGTTTTATCTGATGGTGATTGGTTATGGAAGACGCCTTGGACAGGAGGCGCATATGGATTAGCCGGATATTCATTATTCTTCATATTGATTTCCTCTCATATTGTTTTATGGGGAACGTCATAAAGAAAAATTTATGACGTTCCCCACAGATGCTTTACGGTAAAATAATGTCATTCTTAATTGGCAGTTTTTCATCCAAAGCCTTCTTTAAAGCCAAATCCCAAAAATCCCACTCATGCGCATACCCCGGAACCTCCTCATAATCCACATCATAGCCATATTCGGATAGCAAATCACGGGAAGCATATGCGAAGTAACGGATAAAATCATCTCCTCCACAAGTCATGAACAGCTTTGGTAATGCCTCCCCATCCATAGCCTTCTTCTTTGCCGTAACAAACAATTCATCATCCGGATCCGCAAATTTTATTCCCTGCTTTGCAAGTGCCTGTGCATCTACAGCAAAATCTGTCCGGCCATCATCCCCAGCGCTTTGCGACACCACAGACATAATATTTGTCGTGTCCATTCCGCCGCCTGACATAATCAATGCAGCGGCACATCTGTCTGCCCCGTAAACAGCCCACTTCGTAGCGGCCATGGAACCCATGGAAAGCCCTCCAACAAAAGTATCCTCGCGCCTGCCAGAAATGGGAAACATGGACGTACATACTCTGGGTAATTCCTCAAATATGTAATCCCAGTATTTTGCAGGCCAGGGAAGCGTACCGTCAGGCTGATTAATATAGCTTGAATTATAACCTGCCGGCATAACGACAGCAATCTTATGCTCATCAGCATACCTCATGATATTTGAGAAATTCAGGTAATCTGAGTCATCTCCTGTGCCTCCGTGGAATAAATACAGAACCTGAAATTTAGAGCCCGGCACATAGCTCTCTGCTTTCCCGTTTGCACTGTCAAAGAGCGTCCATGAAGGAAGAATCATGGTTACATTTGTCTGCTGCATCAATGTCTGTGATAAAAAATTGAATTTAACTAACATTTTGTCTCCTTTCACTTGAATAAATCATTTACTAAAATTTTAAATCTGCGGCTGTTCCATATTTTTCCTTTAAAAACTTTTCAGCATCCCCCCTTGATATCTTTTTGTTGTTATATTGAGCCATAACCTGTACATCCGTGGTTCTCAATTTATAGAAACGCAGCATCCCCACAGCTAAAATCATACCTACGGCAGGACAAAGCGTGTAAAGAATCCAAACCCCATTTGTGACAACTGCTGGCTGTACGGCTCCTTCACCTGCCACAAATCCGAAGCCTGCCAGCAACAGCATTGCAATCGGGCCGCTGATTGAACCAACCAGCTTTGAGAAAAACGTCTGCACTGACGCAGCCATTCCTTCCGCGCGCTCCCCTGTATGGTAGGTTCCATACTCAATACAATCAGGGGTAAATGTAAATAGTAAGATATTGTTAGCCCCTGGATAAAAACCCTGGATAAATACAATGGAAAAAAATACTGTCAAATTTGAATACCCGACAAAAAATAGTATGATACCAATTATGGATGCGATAATATTGCTTGCTATATAAACCATATACTTATCAAACTTTTTTATGATAAACGGAATCACTATGCCGGAAATCAAAAGCGGAAACAGGGATAACAGGCTGATAACAGATGCCAGATCCTGATTATCCAGGCAAATGCGGGCTAAATAAATTTGAATGTATTGTGCAAAATTCAGCAAACCGCTCATCAGCAATGCCCCATAGAATATAAGCAAATATTTATTCTTTATGACATAATTTATCATCTGCTTTAACGTGACGGACTTCTCACTCCTCACGATATGTCGCTCCTTCCCGTTTATAAGCAGCGGAAGCATTGCCATACATGCCACAACTGTGAACATAATTCCCAAAGGAAGCCACCCTAAGCGGGATTGGAGTACAGGTATTGCCACGCTTGAAACCGTCACACCCACCATGGCAAAAAAACGTCCTGTCGTGAGCAGTTGATTTCTCTCCTTAACATCATCCGTCATGGAAGTAGGCAGGACAAAAATCGGCACATCGCATAAGGTATAAGACATGCTCCATGCTACATAGGCAGCCGTTGCCCAGATAACTTTTACGGTTGCAGTTCCATGACCCGGAAGCAAAAAGAAGAATACGGAACTGACCGTAATCAGCGGAAATGAAATGCGGAGCCATGGCAAAAACCGTCCGGATTTAAAGTGAACCTTATCAATGATGACCCCGAGTATGGGGTCATTTACCGCATCCCATACTTTTGTGAACAACATGATTACGGCAATAGACGTGGCCGTAATGCCCACATCTGAAAAAAAAGTCTGCATATTGATGGCAACCAGACCATAAAATATGTTCTGTCCAAGAAAAAACATCCAGTAACTTATCCGTTCTTTCTTTTGCAGATTCGCATCCCCCTGCTTTGTACTCTTCATGATTATATCCTCCACTATAAAACCTGAACCTCATATCAACGTAAATTTAAGAAAATCAATCTTTCCACAACCCTCATATACAAAATATAAAGCCGCCTTTCCATCAGGAATCCTGACCGCCATTCTGTATTTCACCCATTTTCTCGAAGGCATGACCTTTGTCTCCCCTGCCGGTTCATCCTCCCCGCTAATCTTTACAATCATTTTTCCTCTCGCAATTCCCCTGACCACAATTTCAATTTCACGAATATCCCTGAAATCAAAATAGCGGTATACTGCCGTCATACCCTTTTTTCCATTTGTAATATACTGTACCGGTTTATTACAGGACGCTTCAGGTACATAATCCGGTCCGTCCTGCGTCAGATAAGGATGCCGGTTTCCCATTGCCAGAGGGTGGGAAATAGCCGGTTTATACCTTCCATAAAGATTACATACCATCCCGGCAGGATAGCTTCCCTTTCCGGCAAGCGGCATACCGTTCAATCCCTGTGATGTCATTTCCACCTGCGGTATGCTTCCATCCGGCAGAATCCTGATTTTTTCCGCACATCCCTGTCTGGAAAACATGGTGCGGTTTGTCTGCCTGTGATAAAAGAGATACCATTGTCCGTCAATCTTCTCCATACCGCCATGATTATTCCCATAACAGTTTTTTGCTTCATCCTGTGAGCCTTCGAATATGTCACAATTACTGATAAGCACCCCTCCAAAGGAAAATCCCCTGTCCGGATAATCGCTTACCGCATAACACAATTCGTGGAGCTTTACGGAAGAATAAACAAGATAATACCTGTTTTCAATCTTCCGTATGGAACTTGCTTCAAAAAATTCATGTCCTTCAAATCCGGTTCCATCCGCCTCCCCTAAAACAGGCAAAAGCTTAACCGGCTCTGTTTTTATTGTAAGCATATCCTCTTCTAACTGCATTACCACGGAAGCCTTTGGCTCTTTCCCAATCTCACGTCCTGTCCTTGGTCCATTGCCCGAATAAAGATAAATCTTTCCATCCGAATCCATAAAAATGCCGGGGTCGAACTGAATAGTATCACCCTGTCTTTCGCCTACAAACTCCCCGTTTTTGTCCTGCACAATCCCTAAAAACTCATACCTGCCTGCCGGGGTATCGCAGACAGCTACCCCGATTGACCGGATTGTATCATCCGGGCAGTAATAGAGATAATATCTTCCATCCCTGCCCCGAACCACATCGGGAGCCCATAATTCATGGTCTCCCCCTGCCATCCTGGGGTCCTGTGTCTTTTTATAGATCACCCCCTCATACCGCCAGTCGTGCAGGGCATGAACAGGGGCAGAATAACATATATAATCATTCATGCAAAACTTCTTTCCCCCAAACCTGTCATGGCTTCCATACAGATAAATTCTGTCCCCAAACACATGCGGTTCCCCATCCGGCACATATTCATATTCCGGTAAATACGGATTCCAAATCTGTTTTTTTCCCATCCCTATTCCATCCATAGAATCACATCCTTCAAAATACCAATGGGCTGCCAGTTCTTTTTATTACATTTCCTCTCCCTCTCCAACGTTGTTGCCACCTCAATCCGCAGCCTATTCCCACCTTCTGTAAGCCTGTCTGTAATGTCATAGTAAAAAGGCGGCAGAACCTGAATCCCTGCACTGACTCCATTCAGAAATACTTCCACACTCTCTCCGGCATCCGGTATCTCCAGCACAACTCTTGATGCATCCGGTTTATCCAGCGTACACTCATAGGCAATAAACCCTGAAAACCCAGGGTATTTCTCTCCTATATTGCCGAATTCTTTCAGTTCCTTCCACTCTGAAAAGTCAGGATATCCGGCTGCCCTGCAAAGGGAATAGTTCCAATGGCCGGATAAGACTTTTTTGTTTCGGGGAAGACAAAATGCCTGTGAAAGCCGCTCCTTTTTTCCCACGGCTATCACCTTCCCTTCCCCGGCTTTCATGTCAAGAAAGATACAGGTTTTCCCGCCCTCCTGCCTGTAAGAAAGCTCCTGCACCTGATTTTCCCATGGGTCATAGGAATAGCAGTCATCAAGTGCCGGAACAGATAACATTCCATGATAAGGACAGGAATCTTCATTGACGAGATAATAGATTTCTTCTTCCCCTTTATAATGGTAAATCCTGATTCGTCCTGATTCCGGCAAAATCCCGGCTTCCCCATGCACCTCGTTCTGCAGCTCCCCAAGAGACATTACCTCACACCGGTATATATTTGACGGCAGGCACATCCCCTTTTGTGTTCCTTCGGGATAAGCTTCCAGAAAAATAATCCGGCATCCGGCCTTCTCCGCCTCGGAAAGCCCTTCTGCCAGAGCTTCCGCCAGGAACTGGGAATAAGGAACAATTATCGTTTTATATACATTTCCATTTACCGTAAGCGTCTGCCTGCCGACAGATGCCTGATAGCGTCCCCTTTCCCCAAACACGTCTGACGGAATGATATGAAAATCTACCTGACGCTCTGCAAGCGCCCTTGCCGGTTTCTGCGTCAGCATACACTTTCCCATCCATTCCGCCTCGCCATGATAGATAATTGCCGTATCAACCACCGGACATCCTCCGGAAATAAGCGCACATATCCTGTTCATATAAAGCATCAGCTTTCCAAAATGGCGGTACTGGGGATTGTTCCCGTTTGCATAGAAATGGGGCGGACAGTCTTTATCCGGATACTCCTTCGGGCTGAAAGCATGGGGTACAAAATTGTTCACTCCCCTCACCATAAAATGGTCAGCCAGATATTTTTCCAGCCTTACGCCCTCACTCCATCCATAATTGCCAAAAATCTCACACATACAGCGTCCTCTTTTTACAGGGTCGATTGCCCCGTAAGACGCTCCCAGCTTTCCAAGCATGAAGTGGTAAAACTCCCCATCACGCCCGCCGGTTATTTTAGTAATCCCTTCCGCCAGGGCATCCTCCTTCTGCGGCAGCACCTGTCCGCCGATATCGTCAATTCCCGCCATATGCTGCCCGGCAAGCCCTCTGAAATAATGCCCCAGGCTTGCCCCTGTCCTTGCATGCTGATTATTGTCTTCAATGATATGTCCTATATATTCTACCCCATGCTCCCCGCACCAGCTGCCAATCTGCCTGGAAAAATTCTCTTCCACCAGACGGGTAATCAAATCCATATACAGATACCGGACTTTTGCCCTCTCCCCTTCGCCTCCCTCATTTTCCCAAAGCAGCGAAAGACGTTCTATCCAGTTTTCTCCCAAAAGATGCGGGAGTTTTCTCTCCACCTCCCTGCTCCATGGCAAATCCTGATCCTGCCCCAGATAAGTATCCGTTTTAAAATAAACACCGTTTCCAAGTTCGGGCTCGTCAGAAAAAAAACCGGCAATCGTCTTCCCAAAGTCCTCCTTATAATGCTCCCAATGCTTTTCATATACCGCATCAATCAAAACCCGGCAGGATTCCTTATCCAGCATATTCATGTAGGAACGGTGAATCCCGGCATTTCTGGTAAGGAACGTGACATAGAGTTTCTGTGCGCCTTCCGGTATCTTAGCTATCAGCTTCTTTCCGTCTTTTTCCCACTCTGCTTTTACCGGATTTCCATTTACCATTGCCGTAACACCCAGCAGCCTGCCATCATGAAACGTGATCTTATGGTTTCCGTTCAGGCGGCTCATCATACTCCCCATAGGCGTCGTGGGTATTTTACCCATAATCCGTTCCAGATTGCCCCTGAAATATTTCTGCCCGTCCTTCACCGCATATTTCCGGCTGTAAACGCTCTGCCTGCGCAGCTTATCCGGCGCTGACAGAAGCGCTCCGTTCGCATATCCCGTAGGAAAATGGCTGTCATCCAGAATCCAGACCTTCATCCTGCGCTTTCTTGCTTCCTCCAAAATTATGTCCATGTCATGCCACCAGCCGGGACCGCAAAAATCCTTGTGCCCCCTGCTCTCAACACAGACTGCCCCTACATTGCAGTCCTGTATCACCCCCATATATTCCCGCAGTTTCTCTTCCGTCTCCCCATGCTGCCAGAAAAACGGAAATATATGGTTATCTTTCTGCCCCGCAAGGAGCTGTTCTATCGTCATATGCCATTATCCTTTCTACACTTGGATTCGCCACGAGAATGCCCGTATTACAGGCATTCTCCGACATAAAAAATCATCCGTTTTACACATTCGCCCTGTGTGCTGCCAAATCGCTCTCTATCTGCGGAAGCTGATTATCCAGCCGGCCGTAGAACCATGTCAGTATACCGACTACAGCATACATCAGCGCAGGCACAATCCCCATAGCCAGACGGATTGTCATGATTGCTGAATCTGTCTGTACCTGTGCGCCTCCCACATAGCCGGATAAATCCAACATCACGCCTAACACCAGACCTCCAATCCCATTCCCGCATTTTGTGATAAAGTTCCTAAAGCTCGCAAAAGAACCTTCCAGACGGGGCAACTTTTTCCACTCGTTATAATTACAGCAGTCAAGTATCTGCAGGTCAACCAGAAATGTAATAGGAAGAACCCCTATTCCTCCAATCAGAGAAGCCACGACAAGTACCGGAATACTTGCCCCTGCCAGAAAAAGCCCAACCGCTCCTGCAACCTGCAGGGCAGTTCCAATCAGGATTAAACGGCTCTTAGTCATTTTTTTCAGCAGAGCCGGAACAATGAACATCAATGGTATCACAAAAATGCTGATTGCCATCATCATACCCATAATCTCTACATTGCCGACCACGTAGGTATAAAAATAAGTTCCTACCCCCATGGATGTAACGGTTCCCTCCAGCATCTGGCAAAGCGCAACCATCCAGATATAGGGGTTTTTCTTAAGCACCGTGAAAATACTTTTTATGGAAACTTTTTCTACAGCGTCCTCCTCAATTACGATTTCTTCCTTTACAAAAAAGAAACGCATGATTCCGATTACCGCCAAAGGCACTGCATAAATTGCAATCAGAGTACTCCAGCCTTTTGCACTGACTGCCAGCCTTGCCATGAGAATCGGGAATGAGATACTGACCACCATGGAGCCAACCATAGTGATTAAGCCGCCAAAGGATGCCAGCCTCACCAGCTGCCCCTTCTTGAACGCACGTACCATATAAGGAGTTGCCGCCGAATTCAGTAAAGTGTTAAAAACAGAATTCACAAAAATATACAGCACGAATACCCAAACGATTTTGATTGTAGTATTGAATGCCGGCGGGCAGCTGTATAACAGCCATGTGCAGAGCCATACCCCCAGAATACATAATTCATAGGGTCTGCCTTTTCCCAGCCTGCTCTTCGTCCTGTCCACCAGATACCCCGCCGTAAGGTCGGTAACGGCATCCACTACATTGCTCAGTAATAAAATAATACCGATAACCGTTCCCGACAAGGCAAGCTGGTCCGTACAGTAAATCCGCAGATACCCCAAAATTACCACACAACATGCCGACGAGACCGCCCTTGACTGCCATGCAAAAAACTTCTTTGCCCCTATTTTATCCTGATTGTTTTTCTTTTCCATCTCCTTGCTCCTTTCCAAGTAGCTTATTCTTTTCTATATCTTTCTCCCACATAAGGGTTATTTTGTGACATTTATTGCTGCGCTGCTTTCCTGATTTCCATCCGTTACCCTGACGGTCATAACGCCTTTCCGCTCTCCCCGCACCACTGCCAGAGCACGCCCATAATAAGTCGTAAAGCTTCCGCTGTCATAACGTTCCTCTGTCCGCGGGTTTGCGCTGCCGAAAGCGAGCAGCGTCCCATTTTTCACCCGTACCGAAAGCCTCCTGTCAGCGTTTGATTCCGTAACGCCGTTCTCCCCGGCAAGGGTAATCGGGATATAACAGATTTCCCCGGCACATATCTCGGTCTCTTCCGGTTTTATAAATATTCTGATTTCCCCGGATGCTGACTGCAACAGATTCCTTCCAATCTCCTTTCCTCTCTCATCATAAGCTGCCGCCTCAATCGTTCCTTCTTCATACTTTACCCGAAAGTGCGCCCGGCAGTCTTTTGTCCGCTTCTTTCCCATGCTTTTCCCATTCAGTATCAGCTCCACGCAAGGCGCATGGGAATAAACTTCAACATCAGCCCTGTTTCCCCCACAGCTTCTCCACGACCATGAGGGCAGGGCATTGGTTCCCCGCCAGACCGCCTTGATTACTTTCTCCTATCTCAAAATTTGAAATTTGTCAATATATCTCCCGATATATTTTTAAA
>OFFG01001550.1_pt1 | contig 13442 bp, 9 predicted proteins | sample 1521331 | NCBI WGS metagenome assembly OFFG01 (sample SAMEA3504129, study PRJEB24116) | mouse gut metagenome | biome: mouse gut; feature: mouse-associated habitat; material: faeces | place: Denmark | collected 2011 | reverse complement strand
AAAGAACTCCTACCGGAGCGTATCCATCGGACAGGATGCAGTGGAGGTTCTCAAAGGGCAGAGAAGAAAAAGTAACAGCGATTATGTGTTCCCCTCTCCGACGGGCGGCCCTATCTCCCCAGACAGCGTGATCCATATGCTCCACCGGGTGCTGGAGCGGGCAGGATTGCCGAAGATCCGCTTTCACGACCTGCGGCACACCTTCGCTACCGTCGCCCTGCAAAACGGCGTGGACATCAAGACGGTAAGCGGGATGCTGGGGCATTACAGCGCAGGATTCACCCTGGACACCTACGCCCATATCACCACAGCGGCACAACGACAGGCGGCGAATACCATGGGAAATATCCTTTCCGCTGCTGTCCAGACCTGATGGATACTGTCCGGCCCTTTTCCCGTATGGGTCAAAACCTGGGTCAAAGGGAAAACAGGAAGATTTCCAAAAACCACAGAAACAGAAAAAACCCGCTGATCTCCAAGGGAAATCAGCGGGCATTTGGTTGCGGGGAGAGGATTTGAACCTCTGACCTTCGGGTTATGAGCCCCTTGAGGAAAAATCAAGGGTTTTTGCCCTCCGCAACAATAAACCTAACGAACAGCCCCTGCCATAAAAACTTAGATACCGGGGATGCGGAATAGCCAACCGCATCCCCGTTTTTTGTGTCTTTAAGCCAGTTCACAGCGTTTTAGGATTTTTGCAATAGAGCCACTTCTTGTAGCAGTTCTTTCCATGATTATACAACAAATCTACTATAAGAGGAAGCGAGCAAATACAACAGCACGAGAATAGATTTACTACAATATTTTAGACATTTTGCACAATACAAATTGTGTGAAATAATCCTGATAAACTATTTCATTACTACTGGAATATCCCGCCAAAGGAAAATTTGATTTTCTGTATGAAGAATCATATTTTTTCCGGTGCAAAAAGTTCGACAAATTTTAGGAGTGAAAATTGTGAAAAACAACAGGATAATTGCTATTGCAAACCAGAAGGGCGGCGTGGCCAAAACCACTACCGCCTACAACCTTGGCTACTGTCTAAAAAAGAGGGGACACAAAGTCCTGCTGGTAGACTTCGACCCCCAGGCCAGCCTTACCATCTCCTTCGGGGTGGAGTACCCCGACCAGCAGTTAGAGCGCACCGTTGTGGACTTGCTGCAAAAGGTCATTGATCGCCAGCCGCTCCCGGAGATAGGCGACCTCCTGCTGGAAAAGGATGGACTTTTTCTCCTCCCCTGCAATATCATCCTGTCCACTATGGAGATCCCGTTGATGAGCTTCATCGGCGGCAAAACCGCCCTCCGGGAGATATTGGCCCCGCTGCGCTCCCAATATGATTACATCATCATCGACTGCGCCCCATCCTTGGGGCAGCTTACGATTAATGCATTGACCGCCTGCGACGGAGTCCTCATTGTCACCACCCCGCAGATACACTCCACCAAAGGAATGGAACTGCTGATCGATTCCATCACCAGCGTTCGCACCTATTCCAATCCCAGCATCCAGATCGATGGGATTTTGGTGGCGATGCACACCGAGCGCACTAACATTGGGAAAGAAGTGCTTCGGGTCACAAGGGAGGCTTTGGGCGATGCTGTTCCTATCTTCCGCAGCACCATCCCCCGGTCGGTAAAGGTGGATGAAGCCCACTACGCTTCCAAGCCCATCGGTCTTTATGACCCCCATGGGAAGGTGGCAGCGGCCTATGATACCTTCTGTGAAGAATACTTAGGTGGTGATGCGGTATGACGGAGCGAAAGCTGAGAAAGATCGACGCGCTTTTTGCGGCTCCGGGGCAAACCTCGCCAGTTGCCCCTATCCCGGTATCCCAGCGACGGCTGGAGGTGATTCCCCATGACCTTATCGACGCCCACCCGAAGCACCCCTTCAAGCCCTACAACGAGAAAGCCCATCCCGGTTTACTGGAAAGTGTGCAGACCATGGGGGTACTCCAGCCCATTCTCTTACAGGCAAAGCGGGATGGGCGGTACACTCTGCTGGCAGGGTATAAGCGGCTGTACTGCAACACCAAGGCGGGGAATCAAGAGATATTGGCCCTTGTGGATGATGAAATCCCCGATGCTGCCGCAGAGCTGATTGTCACCCAGACCAACAGCACCCAATACGGCTTGGGGTGTTTCCTCCCCAGCGAGATGGCTTATGCGCTTAAAATGGAGCTGGATGCCCTCACAGAGCTGCGGCGGCAGTTGAAGGAAAAGGGTGAATCAGCAGAAAAGGTTGAGATCGGAAATCGGGTGTACCACATGGTACACCTTGAAAAGAGCCGGGATAATATCGCAAAAGCCTACGGCTTGCAGCCGATAGAAGTCCAGCGGTACATCCAACTTACCAATCTGCTGCCCTCTTTGCTTAGCCTTGTAGATCAGAAGTATCTACCTATTCGTACAGCGGTGATTCTTTCTACCCTGCCGGAAGAATATCAATCGGTGGTATTGGAGTGTCTAAAGGAGGGACGCTCCCTTACAGTGGAACGAGCACAGGCTATTAAGACGGAATATCAAACTGGAGGGCTTACCCCGGAGGGCGTGAGGAACCTTTTCTATCAGCCTGCCACTCCAACCTCCCGAAAGACCTCTGTTTCCCTGCGGCCAGCAGTTATCAAAAAATATTTTACAGCGGAACAGTCTAAGGAGGAGATACAGAAAACAATAGAAGAGGCATTAAAACTCTATTTTGGGATATAGCAGGAATGCGGAATAAAGGATGAAATTATAAAAATCTACTTGGATCTGGGTGTACTTTGCTGCTGTCATACACATAATTAACCAGTGCATCTCGTCCATCACATTCAAAAATACCAATTTCATGGTAGATAGATAGTCCCAAAGTATCAGCAATCAGTGCCGCCAGTTCTATATAACCCTTCCATACACTTTCCATATTATCTTTGGTAAAGAACTTTCCTACTTCTTGTTTGCCTAATTGAAAATCTGGAATTGCTATTCCTTCTCCCAAAAATGTTTTTTTATAATGTATCATTGCATTACGCACTTTTGTTGTTGTACGGTAAATTTCCCATGGATTTTGGCCACGCACTATTTTTAAATCCTTTTGATAGTGCATAAAAATAATTTCCAATTTTTCTTCGGCGCTGCACTTCAAAAGAGTTTCTCCTTGATAGTCCATGCAAGTATTGAGAATGGTGTTGAGAAAACTCTCGAAAAAGCATACCAACTGAGTAATAGCCACAAATCCATTTTCTATGTTGTTGGTAAGGCCACTTATATCGGTCAAAAAGCCTTCCTCGTCATAGTTTTTATTGGTCATTTGCCGGATGTGCTTCTCAGCTATATCCAAAGAAAGTTTCTCCATATTCATATAGCTAGCAAAAGACATGTAAAACCTCCATAGTTAATAGTTTGCATCAAAAGTAGGATTTCAAATTTATTATAGTCCAAATAACCATAGCCGTCAAACGCTGGATAGCAATAAGTAAACAATCAAGCACTTGGTTTATCCAGGTGCTTTTTTATTGGAGGAAAAAGCTCATGAAAAAAGTATTCCTGTATGTCCCGGAAAACGGTGAGTCTCCCTTCTTGCGGTTTCTTACCGTACTGGAGCCAAAACTGCGGGCCAAGCTGGTGCAGGGCATTTGCAGCCTTCCCACCACCCCCATGACTGAACCCCATGTGAAGCATTTCTCTTTGGAGAGATATGCCTCCCTTTATGAATACCGCGCCCGTATTCGAATCATGGTGCGGGTGATCTTCACTTTGGACGGAGAAGGAAACATCATCCTCCTTCACCCCATGGTGAAGAAGCGGGACCGCAACACCATGCAGGCGCTGGAGACCTCTCTGCGAATGCTGGAGGAACTGAAACAGGGGACGGCTTCACTGGTGGAATACACCGGAAAGGAGGTGGTAGGATGATCCATCGGAGCTTGCGGATCGGGCTGCTTTTGGTGCTGGCCCTTTCCATGCTGACCATGTTCGCCCGAAAGTACAGGAAGGAGTAATCGCCATGAAACGCATCATCACCATCCTGCTGGCGGCCGCTATGCTTTGCTCTGCGGCTTACGCTAGCGAACCCAACCCGGAGGGGCCGGCCCTCCCCTCGGCCATTGTCCTTAGCGGAGAGCTGGAGGTCGCTTCCACCGCAGAAAGCCCGGCTGTGCTGCGGGATGTCCGCCTTGCCAGCGAGAACGGACAAAATCTTCTCATCAAGACTTGGGAGGTCCCTGCCGGGTACGACCCGGAGCAGCTTACCGAAGCCGATATGGAAAAAGGCGGCTACCGCTACAAAAAGAGCTACACCATGCTGGTTTCCGAAAGCAGCGAGGTGGACACCAAGCTGGCAAGCCGGACCGTCACCATCACCCACAAGGAGAAGGATGGAGCCGCCGCCCACCTTGCTCCCTTGATGGAGTATAACCAGGATGGCTACAAAGGACAGCTGGCCTTACAGAGCGATTCCATCTACACCGAAGCCACTAAGAAAAACAGCTATGCCTATCCCGTCACCGATACCAAGGAGTACACCGGTTTGGAGCGCAACGACCCCTATGGCATCCCCAAAACAGCGGTGAAAAACGGCATCACCCTGGAACTGGCGGACATTGACTGGACTGCTCTGGGGGAGGGGAATTACCGGGCAGTCGCCTCCTACACCGGGACCGCCTACGGCTCCGATGTTGCTGAGTACACCTCCACCGCAACCTATCTTGGCGAGGTGACGAAGGAAACGGCGGGCAGCGCCACCTATGCTGTGGTCTATGAAGGCTCCCCCATCCCGCTCCCCGCCCCGGTCTACTGGCCCTATGCTCTGGCGGCGGTGCTGGTGGTGGGCGGTGTCATCGTTGGCATCGTTCTCTGGCGCAACCGACGCAACGCGAAGATCTATGCTCTGGTGGATGGAGAGTACCGGGTGGTGCAGAAGATCCGCATCAGCTACATCGACCCCATCATCGACCTCACCGCCCCCAGCCTTGGCCCCGCCAGCCGGGAGTACCTCATCCTCATTGACCGCTCGGCGGCAAAGCACCTGAACAACCAGTTCCTCCGGGTCATCTGCGCGGATGGTACGGTAAAGGAGCATCGGCTGGTCAACAACGGCTACGGCTGCAAGCTGAAGGTGGGGAGCATCCAGCCGGTCAGCACCCCCGCAGCCCAGGAGTAAAGGAGGACATCCCATGATAAAAACAAAGCTGCTGATTTTCTGTTGCTGTCTGTCCCTGCTGGTCGGCTGTTCCGGCTGCGGCGGTCCGGCACAGGTATCCTCCGGGGTAGAGCCGGATACCGTTTTAGAGATTCCCGAAGATGCCCCCGCAGGCGCAGAAGTCCATACTGCAGGGAACGGCATCAAGGTGATCTATCCCTCCGGCAAGGAGGAAACCGCCGATTCCACACCTGCCCTTCCTGTTACCCCAGAAACCGTCTGGCAGGGAGAGGTGACAAACTCCAGCCATTCCTACACCCCGCCGGACAAGGTGGCACTGGACGAGGAGGGCTGCATCGGTATCCTTTCCATCCCGGCCATTGATTTAGAGGTAAAAGCCCTCGATCCCGGCGAAGGGGATATGCTCTCGGTGATGGATAAAGGAGCCGCCCACTTTGCGGTCAGCTCCGCCTGGGATGGGAATGTAGCTCTTTCCGCCCACAACGCTACCGCCGATGGTTCCCCCGCCTGGTTCAAAAATCTGCACAAGCTGAAAACGGGGGACGAGGTCGTTTACACCACCGCTTTGGGAGAACGCCATTATCAGGTATCCCAGATCACGAAGATCACCGACACCGATTGGGAGTATGTGATGGACCGCCCCGATGAAAACCAGCTTACGCTGGTCACCTGTGTCAGCGGAGAACCCGGAAAAAGGCTGATGGTACGGGCAAAAGAAATTCAAACGGGGATCGAGTAAAGAAAATTTTTAAGGGCAAAAGTATATCTATTGCAATCCAAAAATTCTCTGATAGAATGGGGGTACTCAAAACAAGAATCGCTCTTATGAAGGAGGGACGCAAATGAAAAAGTTTGCTGTTTTTGTGGTGACTGCTGTCCTGCTGCTGACGGGGTGCGGAGCGCAAGCCGCCGTACCGCCGGTGGAATCCCCAGACATTGACGCTCTGATCCAGCAGTCGGTGGATGAAGCCATCCAAAAGACCGTAGACCAGTATGAGGCGGAGCGGCAGGCCAGAGAGGAGGAGATCGCTGCCCTAAAAACACAGATCGAGGAATTATCCTCCCAGCTCCCGGAAGAAGCAGAACCCAGCGAGGAAACTTCTCCGCCGCCAGCATCCTTCGCACCGGAGGAAACGGCCCCGTCTGTGACACCAGAAGAAGCGTTCCCGCCTCCAGCCTCCAGCACAGCCCCGGAAGATACCGAGCCGGAACCGATCCCTCCATCGGATCCTGTTCCCCAAAGCAGTCCTTCCAGTCCGGGGCAGGGATTTGACCTAAAAAACCTTTATCCGTCCTTTGTGTTCGACGAAGCCTACCGGAACGATGGAACCCCGGACGATAACGACGATGATGATACCGAACCGGTATCGGAGGGAGTATCCTGTGAGGAAAAAGCTCTGGAGGTCATCCGTCTGACCAATGAGGAGAGGGTAAATCAAGGTCTGGAACCGCTGGAGATGGACAGCGACCTGATGGTGCTGGCCCAAATCCGGGCGGAAGAGGTCTCCACAAAGTACAGCCATGAGCGCCCGGACGGGACCAGAGTGGTCAAGGAATATCCCGGAACCGGTGAGAATGTAGGGGCCAAGGCGTCTGCGGAAAAGCAGGTGGCTTCCTGGATGAGTTCGGAGGGGCATCGGGCCAACATTCTGAAGGAAAAATATCACAGTATCGGGGTAGGCTGCTACCAGACAGCGGGAGGAAAGCACTACTGGGTGCAGATCTTCCGAAAATAACAGAATCCTTATCATTCACGAGAGCCTGGACAGGCTCTTTTTCTTTGCCGTATTATGCGGCTGTTTTCAAAGAAAGGAAAGAAAGATGCAGAAAATGACAAAACGGCTGCTCAGTCTTGTATTGAGCGTGATGATGCTGGTGACGATGATGCCGGTGTCTGCCCTCGCGGCGGAACCGGCCGAGAGCCAGCGGGTTTTCGACAGCGGTACTCCGGGTGGGGATCAGCCGAAACACTGGCTCCAGGAGTATCAGGAATATGTGCTTTCCCAGCTGGAGGCTTCCGCCTCCGGCCCCAGAAAGGCGAGAGCGGCGGGTAGCGCCTCTCCCAGCTACCGGATCATCAGCTGGGCAGGCGGGGAATCCAACCGTCTGGTCTTTGCCAACGGGGCCTATCTGGGAGATGGAATGCCCCGGATCACCCTCGGCGGTCAGGTGGCTTTCTGCGGTGAATGGAACGGGGCCTTCCCGGATGGGAGCTATGTCCAGACCGGGGAAGGAAACGACCCGGTCATTAAGCAGATCCTCGCCAACTACGATAACTCCGGCAAAAGTGATGCCGACTACGCCGCTGCCCAGGCCGCTATCTGGGCGCACTTAATGGGTTCCAGCGTGGCTTCCTGGGGCGCCTGCCCCGGTCGGGCCTCGGAGGACGAGATTTTTAACGGCGACTGTGATTACACCGACCTGAAATACAATTATCTGAAATGGGGCGGCGGGACCCAGAATCTCATTACCTATAACACAGAAACTACCCCGGACATTCCCGAAGGAGGGGATGACAAGTACCATATAGAAGTGACTACCGACACCAGCACCCGCACCGAGGTCAGAAACAAAAAGACTTACGAATACGGCGACGCCATAGGCCAGCTGACAATTCGCAAGCATGACCAGGATGAAAAGAGCTTAGATGGTGCACTATTCGATATTGATGTGGCCTTTACCGATGGCTCTCATACTACCGTCGAAGGCTGGGAGGTGGACAACGGGGCGCGGCTCTTTACCTGGACGCACCCCAAAGACAACCATGACCCTGCCACCGTTACCGTCCGGGAGGTGAGGGCCCCTCGCGGCTACTTGATGGACCCCGAACCCCAGACTGCGGTGGTGGCCCCCACTTATACCCGCGTCACCCATGTGGAGACTTGGACTGTCACCATCGTAACAGAAACCACCTCCTCCACCGTCATCGACATTGAGAGCGGTGAGGTGGTAGCGGAGTCCAGCTCTTCCTCCAGCGCAGAGACCAACAGTGACCCCCAGGTGGAGGAGTTTGCAGACTTTATTGAAGGGGACAGGGAAACGACGATGACCTTTGTGAATGTTGCCATGCCCTGCTCCCTCACGATCTACAAACACGAAACCGGCAATAAGGGCGTTGCACTGGAGGGTGCATCCTTCCGTATCCGGTATGCTGACCCCAGCATTTCCGCCCAAACCTGGACAGAGACCACCGACGCCAACGGCGAGATCTACATCGCCCTGCCTTATGCCGGGTCGCTGATCGTAGAGGAGCTGTCCGCACCGGCAGGGTATGTGCTGAACGCCAAGACGACCTATGATGTCACCGTTGCCAAAGGGGAGCAAAAGATCTTGGATGTCCCCAACGACAAAAAGACCCAGCTGGTCGTGCTGAAAAAGGACGCCCAGACCGGTCAGCTGCTGGCGGGGGCGTCTATCAAGGCGACCCTCCTGCGCTCCAACACCCCGCCCTTCGAGGCCGGGCAGAGCTTTACAGAAACGACCGGTCCCGATGGGAAAGCGGTCTTTACCAACCTCATCCCCGGCGAGTACCGGGTGGAGGAAGTGTCCCCGCCCCAGTATTACCAGGGGACAACTACTGTCCATACCGTGAATATCCCGGAGGGGAACAGTGAGACCATCACCGTAGAATTCCGCAACGAGCCTTGGACAGGTCTCACCATCAAAAAGGTGGACGCCACGGATGGTTATGGCCTGCAAAATGCTGTGTTCAAATTGTACGAGGGCACTGCTGCCGAAAACACTAAGTATCTGGGCGATTTCCAGACCAACGAGAACGGCGTGGTCACGATCCAAAAGCTGGAGAGCGGGAAATATTACACCATTGTGGAATCCCAGCCACCCTACGGATATTTTCTGGATGCCGAACACAACACCCAGACCGTTCTCATCAAGCCGGAGGCGGTGGACGGGAATTTGACCGTTGTGTTTCGCAATATGCCGAAACCCAAGCTGTTGCTTGAAAAGGTGGACGCCGAAAGCGGCATCCGCCTGCCGGGAGCGGTGTTCCGGGTCTCACGCCGCGGCTCCTCTGAATATGTGGATGTGACCACCGGCTCGGATGGTACTGTCCTCTTGGAGAATCTGGAGGAGGATTGGTACGAGGTGTCTGAGCTTCGCAGCCCCACAGGGTACGCTGCCAGCGATGCCCATTATGATGTGGAACTGATTCCCGGCAAGACCACTACGCTGACGGTGGAAAACCACAGACGGCCCGGCCTGTTTCTGGAGAAGATCGACGCAGAAACAGGGGAACGCCTGGCAGGAGCCGTTTTCCGGGTCATCCGGCGGAGCGGCGGGGAATCGGTGGATGTGACCACTGGAGCCAATGGGACTGTTTTGGTGGATAATCTGGAACCCGGTTGGTACGAGGTTTACGAATTCCGCAGCCCGGACGGATACACTCCCGACAGAACCCATTATGATATAGAACTGATTTCCGGGAAAACAACGGCCCTGACGGTGAAAAACAGTAAGAAACCAATCCTCCTGCTGGAGAAGATCGACGCTGATACCGGGGAGCACTTAGAGGGAGCGGTTTTCCGCATTACCCGCCGCTCTGGTGGCGAGGCCGTAGATGTGACCACCGGGGCCGATGGGACGATTCTGGTAGATAGTCTGGAACCGGGTTGGTACGAGGTCTACGAGTTCCGCAGCCCCACCGGATACACTGCGGATGACACCCACTATGATATAGAGCTGATTTCCGGGAAAACAGCGACCTTGACTGTGAAGAATAGCAAACGCCCAACCCTCACCATAGAGAAAATCGACAGCATGACCCTTCAGCCGCTGGAGGGCGTCGTCTTTGAAATCAGCATCAAGGATGGCAAATCTCTGGGGCAGTTCAGCACCAATGCAGACGGTCAGATCACCTTGACAGACGCCGACCCCGACCAGATCTACCTGGTGAAAGAGGTCCGGGCCTTGCCGGGGTATCTCGTAGATGATACTGTTCACGAGTTTACCCTCAAAGCGGCCGAAAATGGCGTTATTAAGCTCCAGAACACCCCAGAGCATCCCCTTATCATCGCCAAAAAGGACGCCATCACCGGTGAGCCTATCCCGGATACCGTTTTTGTTGTCACTCATTCGGACGGGCGGTTAGTGGGAGAGTACCGCACCGGCTCCAATGGCATGGCCACCGTCACCGGAAAGGATGTCGTCCCCGGCTGGTACTTGGTGAAGGAGGTAAAGGCAAATCCGTCCTATATCGCCAGCAGCGAAACAAAGCTGGTGGAGCTGAAACTTTCCGCTCCCGCCATCGTGGAATTTACCAATCGTTCCCGCACCGGCCTTCAGATCCGCAAGGTGGACGATGTCACCGGAGAACCGCTGGAAGGGGTACAGTTCAAGGTCACTGAGATTTCCGGGGCCGTTATCGGCACTTTCACCACAGACGGGGATGGTTTCATTAACATCCCTGATCTGGAAGAAGGCTGGGTACAGATCACCGAGGTCAAGGGCTTAGACGGTTACAAGCCCGATTCTGCGCCGCGGACCGTCGAGCTGAAATCCGGCAAGCTGAATGTGGTAGAGTACCGCAACCAGCCCTATCCGATCCTCAAGATCGTCAAACTGGACGCCGAGACCCGTCAGCCCTTGGAGGGGGTACAGATTCGGGTCTATGACAAACTGCACCAGGAGATCGGAACCTACACCACCAATAAACTGGGGCAGATTCTCCTGTCCGGCATAGATGGCGGTGAGACCCTTTATGTGCAGGAGGTAGAAACCCTGCCAGGGTACGAACTGGACGAAACCGTTCGGGAGGTCACTCTGACTTGGGGCGAAACCAGCACCATTGAAATTTTGAACAAACAGAAGGCCACTCTGCGGCTGAAAAAGATCGACGCCGAAACCAAGGAACCCGTCTACGGTGTGATTTTCAACCTGTACGACAGCCGGAACAATCTGCTGGGGGAATACACCACCGACCAAGATGGCATTATCGAGTTTCCGCAGGAATTGTCCGCCGGAAAGTACAAGCTGAAGGAGATCAAAGCAGACGGTTATGTGGTGGATCCCAAGGTCCACACCGTTGAGGTAACATCCGGGGAGACCACCGAGATCATGCTGGAGAACCAGCCCATCCGGGGCCAGATTCAGATCGTGAAAAAGGCCGCCGATTACAACGACATCACCAAGGACAAGGTTGGTGCGCTGCTGGAGGGGGCGGTCTTTGAAATTTTCGACACCAAGAACAATGTAGTGGACACCATCACCACCGACAGCCGGGGAACCGCCACCACAAAGCCCCTGCCCGTTGGCGTCTACGGCTGCCGGGAGATCAAAAGCCCGGAGCATTTCCTTCTGGATGACAGCGTATTCTATGCCGCCATCAAAGTAAACGGCGACTTGGTGCGCTTCGAGGTCCTCAATGAAAGCGAGACCCTAAAAGTAAATGTCACCAAGTACGGCAACTATGAGGCCATGCCCGGGGACACCATCCGGTATGATTTTAAGGACATCACCAACGCCTCCAGTGTGGAGTTGGACGACTTCTACTGGCGGGATGAGATCCCCACCGATGCCCTGCGCTTTCGGAGTATCCACACCGGAACCTGGAATGAACGGCTCACCTACTCGGTGGAGTACCAGACCAGCAAAGGTGACTGGCATATTTTGGAGGATGGCCTCAGCAGCCAGACCAATCACGAGCTGGATTGCAGCCGCTCCGCCCTGCACCTAAAGTCCGGGGAGTATGTCACCGCTTTCCGCTTCAACTTCGGAACCGTACAGGCCGGATTCCGGGAGGTGGAGGCCCCCTATATCACCTGTACCGTCAACGGCGATCTGCCCAGCAGCTACCGCTTCACCAACCGCACCGATGCGGGCGGCCAGCGGCATGGGGAGTGGACCATCGACAAGGACAGCTGGGTGACGGTCATCTTCTCCAGCAAAAAGACAAAGTTCCCTCAAACCGGATTCTAATATAGAATCCCAATAAACCGGAAGGGCCGGGCGGAGTTTTCCGTCTGGCCCTTCCTTATAGGAGGTATCCATGAAACGATTTTTCCAGCATATCTGTCCGAATTTGGGCAGGTACTATTTTTTGATTATGGCAGCGTTTCTGTTGGTTCTCTGCCTGTCCACCATCGCCTTTGCCGTAGATGATATGTGGACAGTGGCAAACCGTATCATCGTGGATGTGTATGAGCATATCGCCGGGATCAGCACAGTGCTGGCAGGGCTGATGTCTGCGGTTGCAGTCATCGGGGCCAAAATGAGCAACAACCAGCACAAGGTGGACCAGGCTTGGGACTGGCTCCGGCGCATTTGGGTGGCCTGGGCAGTCATCAACGGCATCGGGGCCTTCCTCAGCTATGTGCTGCCCCTGTTCCAGGGCCTTGCTACCCTCGATCCGGGTATCCCGTCCTCCTCTGCGCCGTAAACAAAACTTGAAGGAAAGGCAGGTGATCTTCTGTGCTGGAAAAGCTCTTAAAGGGGCTGGTACTCTGGCTCTATAAGCTGATTCTGGAGGGCGTCGAGCATATGGCCAGCGCCCTTTTGGATGTATTCGATATGGACCTTACCTATTTCCAGACCCATGTTCCGGTGACTGCTGACATCATCCAGATCATGATGGCTGCAGGATGGGCGCTTCTCATCGGCAATCTGGCCTTTCAGGCGATGCGTGCGATGGCCTCCGGTTTGGGCTTCGAGGGGGAGGACCCGCAGATTTTATTTACCCGCACCTTTGTCTTTTCCTTCCTGCTGATGGCAAGCCGCCAGATCTGCAACATCGGCTTGACCCTCACCGGCAGAGTGATCGACCTGGTGGGGATCCCCAATACCATCACCATCAATACCCCCACCGAGAGCAACTTCGGCTCTGGGGACAGCACCTGGCTCTTGGTAGTCATCGTCGGGCTGATCCTCATTTTCCAGATCATCCGCTTTTTCTTTGAGATCGCCGAGCGATATGTGGTTCTCGCCACTCTCACCATTATGGCCCCTCTTGCCTTTGGGATGGGCGGCAGCAAAAGCACCGAGGACATCTTTAAGGGCTGGGCCAGAATGTACGGTTCTATGTGCGTGATGATGCTGATGAATGTAGTTTTCTTAAAACTGCTTTTGTCTGCCATGGCGACCATCCCCACCGGGGCAGGAGTCCTTCCCTGGATGCTGTTTGTGGTGGCTATTGCCAGAGTTGCCCGGAAGGTGGATGATCTCGTTTGCCGTATCGGGCTGAATCCTGCCCGCACCGGAGACCCCTTGGGTCGGGGCCTGCCACTGATGGTCACCATGGCGATGGCCCGGAGTATGGGCCGAACCGTAGCCGCAACAGTAGG
>OFFG01001546.1_pt1 | contig 13473 bp, 15 predicted proteins | sample 1521331 | NCBI WGS metagenome assembly OFFG01 (sample SAMEA3504129, study PRJEB24116) | mouse gut metagenome | biome: mouse gut; feature: mouse-associated habitat; material: faeces | place: Denmark | collected 2011 | reverse complement strand
GGGCTGAAAGTGGGCAACGTCTTTGGCCTGCGCTACAAGGCCCGGGCGGAGCTGGTGGGAGGCGTCATCCTGATTCTCATGGGCCTGAAAATCCTGCTGGAGCACCTGGGAATCCTCGCGTTCTGAGAAAAACGCCCGCGCCGTCCTGGGCGCGGGCGTTTTGCCTTAGCGATCCATCAAAATCAGGTTCTGGATGTTGTTCCGGTTGCTGCCGCTCTGGAGGAGATAGACGCTGTAAATCGCGTTGCTGGTCACATCCAGGTACAGCGAGCCGAAGGTCTCGTGAGGCGGATAGACCCCCAGCCAGGCGGAGTCCATGGTCTCGATGTCCAGGCCTGCGGGCATGGCCATCAGGTTCGTGTCCGCGTAGAAGAACTGGTACACGCCGGGCCGGATACGCTTGAAGGCCCCCACCTCCTTAAAGCGCAGATCGCTGTAGACCACCCGGCCGTCGCTCATCAGCACGTCCATGGGCCCGCTGTTGTAGGCCAGATTGCCGATGCGCAGGTTGGCGAAGCCGCCGGTGGGCCTGGAGGTGTTGTCGGTGATTTGCAGCAGGTCCAGGCCGCCGGCGGTGTTGATAATGGCGATGGTGCTGGCCCCGCCGGCCTGGAGGAGCATGGACTTTTGGATGTAGATGTATCCGTCCAGGCCGGAGACGGTGACCGTGTGGTAGCCCGGGCGGAATCTGCCGTAGCTGGAGACGGAGGCGTAGTTGAGGGGGCTGACGAAGCGGCCGCTGCCCACGTGGACCCGGAAGGCGGCGTAGCCGTAGGCCGCGTTGAGGAACCGCACCGAGGCGCCTCTGCGCCAGGGGGTGACGGTGGTGCAGTTGGTGCACCCCCAGCTCCCGCCCATGTTGCCGGGGTAGACAGGTCCGCCCTCGCCGGGGTTGGGCAGGGGGATCACCGCCTCACCGCCGCCCATGTCGCCGGGATAGACGGGCCCGCCCTCGCCGGGGTTGGGCAGGGGAATGACCGCCTCGCCGCCGCCCATGTCGCCGGGGTAGACAGGCCCGCCCTCCCCAGGATTGGGCAGGGGGATCACGGCCTCCCTGCCCTCCGCCGCGCGGGGGGAGACGGCTCCCGCCGTGGTGGCCGCACACTGGGTGTGGCAGGCAAAGGGAGTAAAGTTGTTCTTCTCCATATAACAGTAAACCGGAACAGATGGCTCCGGCACCCTCCTTTCAGATGATGCTGAGCCATTCTATGCAGAAGGGTCCGCAGCCGTGCGGCCGCGGACCCTCTCATCCGTATACCATTCTATTCCCCGCCCTTGCGGCTGCGCACCAGCAGCATCATGGGCCGGCGGAGCTCGTCCGCCATCCCCGGCGCATCCAGCAGCTCCGCCGGGGGCTGGGCCTCCTCCACCGCCTCCAGGCAAAATCCTGTTCGGAGCAGGCCCATGAGGATCTGGGTCAGGGTGTGGTGCTGCTTCACCACGCTGTGGCCCAGAAAGTCTGTCACCCGCTCCCCGGGGTCAAAATAGCGGTCCACGGGCCAGTGGAGGATCCTGCCCTCCGAGTCCGTCACCCAGGTCTGGTTCACCCCGGCGGTAAACACCGGGTGCTCAATGTTGAAGAGGAACACGCCCCCCGGCTTCAGGGTGCGGTACACCCGCCGGTAGATCCCCTCCAGGTCCTCTATATAGTGGAGCACCAGGTTGGACACCACCAGATCAAAGGTATCCGGGGGATAGCCGTAGTCCTCCAGCCCCAGGACCTCGTACCGGACCCGGGGGTGGGCGCACCGCCGCCGCGCCTCCTGGATCATCCTCCCGCTGGCGTCGATGCCCAGCGCCTCCGCCGCGCCGTGGTCCGCCGCGTACTGACAGTGCCAGCCGTAGCCGCACCCCAGATCCAGCACAGACGCCCCCGGAGGTCCGGAAACAGCGTCTTCAGCTGCCGCCACTCCCCGGCCCCGGCCAGACCCTGCCGGCTCCGGGACATCTGGGCGTAGTCCTGAAAAAAGCGCTCGTTGTCGTAAATATTTCCCATCATATTCTCCTTAGATCAGCCACCGGCTCACCACCGGGACCCGCCGCAGGCCCAGGTAGGTCAGCAGGCTCAGCCCCAGCAGCAGTGCCGCCTGGAGGGGTACGGACCAGTACACCGGCAGGGCCAGGAAGCGGTCCGGTACAGCCAGGTACTGGAAAAAGGGGTGGACCAGATAGACGCAGAAGGAGGCGGCGGAGAGAAATCCCACCGCCTTGGGCAGCCGGGTCCAGCGGCTGGCCGCCCACTGGCACAGCCGGAACACCCCAGCCGCCATCACCAGCACGAACAGGCCAAAGCCGTCCAGATAGAACTGGTCCAGGGCCCCGGCCTCCACGCTGCGCCCCCAGGTGCCCAGAAACGTGACCGCGAAGCCCCCTGCAAACAGCCCCAGCCCCTCCGCCCAGCTCCTGGGGGGATGGCAGCGCATGTACCAGCCCAAAAGGCCCAGCCCCGGGCAGATGGCCGCCGCAGGGAGGACGAAGTACAGCAGGGAGGACTGCATCTGGCTGATGGGCCAGAAGTGCTTGAAGAACCGTAGGAGCCCGCCGGCCAGAAACCAGACCGCCAGGATATAGCGCTGCTCCCCGTCGGAGGCGAACCGGGCCGCCAGCCGGGTCAGGGGCAGGGTGAGGTAGAGGGCGAAGACGAAATAGAAGTAGTAGAGGTGGTAGTAGGTGTTCCCGTAGAACAGGTTCTCCGCCGCGCCTCTCAGGAGCGTCCCCAGGGGGGCGGAGCCCCGGAGGGTGAACATGCGGAACAGCTCATAGAATACGCCCCACGCCGCCAGGGCCGCCAGCAGCCGCAGCAGGTACCGGGAGAACAGCCGCCGGACGGACACGTCCCGGCCGGGATCATTCATCAGCGCGCCGCTGCACAGCAGGAAGGCCGGCACCGCCCAGCGGCTGACGCTGCCGTAGAAGGCGGCGGCCAGCCAGCGGTTGGACCCCACGCCGTAGTTGGCAAAGTGGCTGGCGCTGCAATGGATGAGGAGCACCGCGCAGATGGCCAGACACTTGACCAGATCCACCGCGCCGTCCCGCCGGGGGGCAGCTTTTCTGTCCATGAAAATACCTCCGTTATTCTTTGGGCCTCTTTTTCCTCTTGAGAAACAGCAGCAGGTCCTCCTGGCGCAGACATGCCAGCGCCAGCGCGTACACCGCCATGGCCGCCGCGCCCAGGCCCACGCACTTCACCACCAGCAGCGCCTTACTCTCCAGCCCCGTGAGGACCAGGCCGGTGACAGCGTACAGGGCCCCGCCGGTCAGCAGGGCGGCAATCGCGCTCTTCACCAGAGGATCCAGCCGCAGGCCCTTCACCCGCCCCAGCAGCAGGCAGGCCATCACCGCGCCCCCCAGGGTGATGGAGACCGCCGTGGCGGCGGCCAGACCCGCCCCGCCCCAGCGGGGCCCCAGCAGCCGGTTGAGGACCCAGTTGCACCCCAGGATGCCGGCGTTCACCAGCAGGGGCTCCAGGGTCCGCTCCATGGTGTAGTAGGCCTTGCTGAGAAGATCCAGGGCGCAGAAGCCCGCCATGGACAGGGCGTAAATGGTGAAAATGGCCCCGGTGGCGGCGGTGGAGTCCGCGCCGAAGTTGCCCCCCTGGAAGAGGACCTGGACAATGGGCGTGCCAAAGGCGGCCAGCAGGGCGGAAACAGGCAGCACCAACACTAAGGTGGTGCGCAGCACGTTCCAGATATAGCCCAGGTAGGCCTCCTTGCCCCCGCTGGCGTACTGGTGGCTGAACTTGGGGAAGAGCACCGTGCTGATGGAGTAGATCAGCGTGGTGGTCAGGGGGGTGAAGAGCTTATCTGCGTAGTAGAAGGCGCTCACCGGGCTGCCCTCCAGGGAGGCGGTCATGGCAGAGTCCTGGAGGTAGCAGAAGAGGAAGATGGACGTGGTCAGCACCGTCACCAGGGCGGTCTTCAGAAAGGAGCCCACGTAGTCCGCCCGGAGGTTCAGCGTCGGCCGGTAGCGGTAGCGCTCCCTGTGGGCGTAGGGGAAGGTCATGGCCAGCTGCAAGAGCCAGGCCAGGGCCACCGCCGCCACGTATCCCCCCACCCCCAGCCGCCCGGCGAAGAGGGCCAGGAAAGCGATCAGGGCCAGGTTGTAGGGGATGGACATGCTGCCCTGGAGGATGAAGTGCTCCAGGGACTGGAACAGGGCCACCAGCAGGTAGGTCAGCAGGATCACCGGCAGGGTCAGAGCCATGATGCGCATGTACCCCGCCAGCTGGGCCGTCTCCTGGGCCGTGCCGTCCCACATGGTGTCCATCCAGGGGGTGAAGGTGGCAGCGATCCACACCCCGCTCACCAGGGCCCCCAGCAGCACGGTAACGGAGATCAGGTTGCTGGCCGCAGCGAAGCCCTCCTGCCGGTCCCGGCGGAGCCGGGGGGTGAGGATGGGCACGGCGGCCACGCACAGGGCGTAGGCCACGGTGGTGAAGAGGTAGATGGTGGCGTTGTTGGCGGTGGTGTACAGATCCGCCGCCGCCTGGGTGCCGAAGGCCCGGGCCTGGAGGGACTCCCGGACGATCCCCAGCAGCTTGGCGAACAGGGTCACCAGGGTGACGGTGCCGATGAGATTGACTGTTTGGTTCTTTTTCACTTCGCTCGCTCCATAATCTCTCGAATCAGGTCCTCATTCTTATCCAGTTTGGAGACCAGCTCCTCCACGGCCCGGGCCGTCTCAGCGCAGATCTGCTCCCGGCTCTCCAGGGTCTCCCGGAAAGCGGCCTGGAATTTCTCCAGGGTGAAGTCCCGCACCGTAAAGGGGGTGGGCCGCTGGATGGAGGACAGGAAGGAGTCCACCTTGGGATCGTAGCTGATACCGATCATGGGCACCCCCATGACCGCGGCGTAGATGAGGGCGTGGAGGCGGACCCCCACCAGCACGTCCATGCACCCGATGATGGACAGGGTCTGCTCGGAGAGGTATTTTTGCCGCAGGCACCCCGCCTGCCCGTCCAGACCCTGGGCCACGGCGTCGCAGACCTTCCAGTCCTCGTCGTGGAAGAAGGGGATGAGCACCGAGTCCGCGCCGTACTCCTCCCGGAGCCAGCGGATGCACCGCTCCACCTCCTGGAGAAAGGCCCTGTCCGGGCCCCGGGACTTCACCGCCCAGCCCACCGTCAGCCGGCCCGGCCGGCGGGGGCAGCCCTCCTGGGCCAGGATCTCCAGGCCCAGGGCCGGGTCCGCCTTCTTCACCCGGATCACCGGGTCCGCGGTGACGTGGACCAGCTCCCCCGGCACCCCCAGGCCCAGCAGCAGATCCCGGCTCTTGGCGTCCCGGACCACGATGCCGTCGGCCCGCCGGAGGACCCGGGCGGCCAGCCGCCGGTTCCGGGGGGTGGAGATGGGGCCGATGCCCTGGCTGTAGATGAAGGTCTGGCGGCCCAGCAGCTGGGCCAGCCGGAGGATGAACAGATAGTAGAGGATGCTGCGGCCCGAGGTGGCGTCCTGGAGGAGGCTGCCGCCGCCGGAGAGGAGCAGGTCACAGCGCCAGACGCAGCGGAAGATGGCCCACAGGCTCATCCGGGCCGCCGCCTTGACGCCGTATTTCTCCGCCGTCTGGGCCGGGGCGTGGGAGAGGACGGTGATGTCCACGTCCGGCACCTTCTCCCGCAGGTTGTCGATGACCGTGCGCAGGATGGACTCGTCGCCGATGTTGTTGAAGCCGTAGTAGCCCGATATCAGTATGTTATACATTCTCTCTCTGTTCCGTCTCTCCATATTTTTGCCGGACTCTCCGGCAGAGCCGGCAGGCAAGCTCGAAGCAGCAAACGTAGATCACCCCCAGGACCATGCCCAGAACCAGGGAATAGCCGGTGCGGGCAAAGCCCAGGTACAGGGGGGTGCGGATGTGCATGAAGGTGTTGCACACGCTGGTCAGGCCGATGGCGCTCACCAGCCCGAAGAGGCCCGTCCAGAAGGGGAGCCGGCGCACGGCGCAGTATGCCGCCAGCATGGCGCAGGGGAAGGCGGCCAGAAACTCCTTGGTCCGGGGCCGGGCCAGCAGGTTGTTCTCCAGGGTGTTGCGCAGGATGATCTCCAGGCTGGAGATCGTCACATCCGTCTCGTGGCCCGTGCGGGCCAGGTAGTAGTAGCCCACTGCGCCCACCGCGGCCAGCAGCGCCAGGGTCCACACGGGGATGGTCCAGCGCAGGGCCCCGGCCACGTCCCGGATTTGCAGGGTGTTGGACTGCCGGTCCTTCTCAAAGAGGCCGTAGTAGGCCAGAAACAGCACGCAGAAGAAGGCCAGCGGGGCCAGCTGGGCCGCCTTGACCCCCCGGAAGATGCCCAGCTCCAGCATGAAGTCCGTGGACGACAGGGGCGCGGCGGTCATTATGGCCCCGCACAGGGCGATGAACACCGCCCCCGCCAGCAGGAGGGCCGCCCGGGGCAGAATGCGCAGAAGGCCCGCGTCCTGGGGCAGGCTCCGGCCCATCCCCTTGGCCGCGCTGAGGAAGAAGGCCGCAGCCAGACAGGCGAAGACCACCGCGCTGGCGAAGCTGGCCAGCAGACGGAAGGAGTTGGGCGCGGCGTACCACGCGCCGGCCACGCACACGCAGGCGGCCCCGGCCAGCAGCAGGGTCCACCGCCTCTTTATGGGCAGGCAGGTGGCGGGCAGCAGCGCCCCGCCGATCCCCGCCCCCAGGCCCAGGGCAAGCATGGCCAGAGGGGGCACCTGGACATTCTCCAGCACCGAGGCCCGGCCCCGGGCGATGCCGTGGCCGGCCAGCCGCTGATCCAGGCTCTCGAACATGTCCCGGTAGATCTGGGGATCCGTGACGTAGGCGAAGCGGTTGTCCTGCTGCTTGATGGGCTTGAAGTAGACAATGCGGATGTTCCGCTCCACAATGGCCCGGTAGAGGGTGTTCTCGATCTCCTCCGCCCCCTGGTAGCCGTAGTAGCCGTAGCGGAACTGGATATAGTCCCACACGGAGAAGACCCGGACCATATTGTAGTCCGTGGCCCTGGCGATGTCCTCCACGCCGGACTGCATGATGTTCTCCCGCTGGACGTTGGTCTCGATGAGGCCCACGGTGATATTGTTGCTCTGGATATAGTCCAGGGCAAAGGCGTCCTCCCGGTCGTCGTAGCCCACCACGGCCTCGCCGCCGGCGATGATATAGTCCGGGGTGATGCCGTACTTCTCATAGCCCTCCAGCACCGCCTGGGCGTAGCGTGCGTCGTTGCGGCCGTTGTAGCAGAGGGTGCGGGGCACGATGGACATGCCCAGGCTCTGGATGGTCTCCACCTTCTCGGGCATCAGGCCCAGGGAGATGTACATGAGCTTGGAGGCCTGGATCTCCCGGCGCTCCACGAAGCCCTTGTTCATGGTGGTGTAGTAGCTGGCGGCGGCGCTGTAGAGGGTGTCGTTCACCGTGCCGTTGAGGAGAATATAGGCCTCCTCCCCCTGGTCCAGGAGCACTACGTCCCGGCTGTGGAAGCGGCGCTCCACCGCGTCCACCACGAACCCGGCCGCCTCCCGGCCGGAGACCTGGACCAGCACGTCAAAGCGGTCATAGCCGTAGCGCTGGATGTCCTGGACAAAGGCGGCGGGGTAGCTCTCCGCCCAGTCGGAGTCCTGGATCACCTCGTCCATCATGGTGGCGGTGACCGCCAGGGGGGAGTTCTCCATCAGGGTGATGAGGCTCTCCTCTGTCAGGCCCACCTGGGTGACGCCCATGTCCCGGAACTGGGCCAGCCACCAGGACACGTCGTGGTCGCTCTGCTCGGCCAGCAGCTCCAGCTCGTTGTAGTCCAGGACAATGTCGTAGGTCTTATTGTTGGCCTCCGCCCGCCAGCGCACGGCGATAACCGCCGCGCTGACCGCCACGGTCAGGGCCAGCAGGATGAGGAGGATTCGGTTTGTCTTGATGTATTGCTTCATGGGGGCTCCTTTCGTATATGCTGTTCAGTGGGTTCCCTTTGGGCGGTTTTTCTTGTATGGATGAAGAAAAACCGCCCAAAAAACAGGTTCTAGGCCTGGCTTCTCCGGAAGGTGAGATACCCCTCCAGGATCAGCGCTGCGGCCACGCCGTCCACGGTCTTCTTCCGCTTTTTGGCGTTCTGTCCGGCAAAGGCCAGAATCTGGTGGGCGTCGATGGTGGTGCGCCGCTCGTCCCAGAGGCGGACCGGCAGGCCGAAGGCCTCCTCCAGATCCCTGGCAAAGGCCTCCGCCTTCTCCGCCCGGGGCCCCAGGGTGCCGTCCATGTTCTTGGGGTACCCCAGCACCAGCTCCGTGACGCCGTACTCCTGGATGATCCTGCCCAGACCGGCGAGGATCTCCTCCCGCCGCCGGCTGTGGATGACCTGGGTGTATCCCGCCAGCAGGCCTGTGAGATCGGAGACCGCCGCGCCGGTGTGGGCGTCCCCGTAGTCAATCGCCATGATGCGCATGGCAGTCCTCCTTATTTAATGTGTGCTTTTTCGCGGTTTCTATCGCGTTACCCTCCATTATACAATATCTGTAAAGGAAAAAAAAGTGGATTATTTGAAAAATTTATGTTGACCTGGGGCCTGTAAGGTGATATAGTAGACAATACCTGTGGAAATGGGTTTCTTTTTGTGCGCTTTTCGCTTCCGCGCAGCAGGCGGCCCAGATCTCCAACAGGGAGGCAATCGGTACAGGCCTCAGAGCCTGCATACATGAATAAGGAGGTGCCGTTAGGAATGCGCGTGAAAATTACACTCAGATGCAACGAGTGCAAGCAGAGGAACTACAACACGGTCAAGAACAAGAAGAACGACCCTGACCGTCTGGAGATGAAGAAGTACTGCCCGTTCTGCCGGAAGCATACTGTTCACTCTGAGACGAAGTAAGGAAAGGAACATCCAACATGGCTGAAGAAAAGAACGTCAAGAAGGACCGGGGCCGCTGGTTCCGCGAGATGAGAAGCGAGCTGAAAAAGGTGGTGTGGCCCACCCCGGAAAAAGTCGCCAAGAATACGGGCACTGTCATTCTCTACAGCTTGGTGTTCGGCGCCTGCATCTGGGTCTTTGACGGCGTGGCCGCCCTGTTTATCAAGACCCTCCTGTCCGTCTTCTCGGCGTAAGAGGGTCCGGTATGTCCGATAACGCGAAGTGGTACGTGGTCCACACCTACTCCGGCTACGAGAACGCCGTCAAGACCACCATTGAGAAGTTCGTCACCAACCGCCACCTGGAGGAGATGATCGTGGACATCCAGATCCCTCTGGAGACTGTCACGGAGATCAACGAGTCCGGCGTTGCCAAGCAGGTAGAGCGGAAGGTGTTCCCCGGGTACGTGCTCATCAAAATGATTATGACCGACGACACCTGGCATCTGGTGCGCAACGTCCGGGGCGTCACCGGCTTTGTGGGCGAGGCCAGCAACAAGCCCATCCCCCTCAGCGACGACGAGGTCATCGAGTGGGGCATGGAGAAGCACGAGATCGTGGTCAACTACCGGGAGGGGGATCAGGTCCGCATCAACGACGGGCCCCTGGAGTCCTTCACCGGCATTGTGGAGGAGATCGACGCGGAGAAGAACAAGGTCACCGTGGTGGTGTCCATGTTCGGCCGCGAGACCCCCGTGGAGATGGAGCTGGACCAGGTGGAAGTCGTGTCCTGATTGTTTCTTTTGATGCTTTTCTTTGCGTGATAAAAGAAAAGCATAGCTGTGGGAGGGGGAACCCCAGGCGGACCCCGCCACCACCACATTATACAAGGAGGTGCCTGACATGGCACAGAAAGTCGTAGGCTACGTTAAGCTGCAGATTCCCGCGGGCAAGGCGACGCCCGCTCCCCCCGTTGGTCCCGCCCTGGGCCAGCACGGCGTCAACATCGCCGCTTTTACCAAGGAGTTCAACGAGCGCACGAAGAACGACATGGGTATGATTATCCCTGTCATCATCACCGTCTACTCCGACCGCTCCTTTACCTTCATCACCAAGACTCCCCCTGCGGCCGTCCTCATCAAGAAGGCCTGCAACATCGAGTCCGGCTCCGGCGTGCCCAACAAGACCAAGGTGGCCACCATCAGCAAGGCCGACGTGCAGAAGATCGCCGAGACCAAGATGCCCGATCTGAACGCCGCCAGCCTGGAGTCCGCCATGAGCATGGTCGCCGGCACGGCCCGCAGCATGGGCGTCGTCGTGGGTGAATAAAGGAGGGCTTGAGAAATGTTTAGAGGAAAGAAATACCAGAACAGCGCCAAGCAGATCGACCGGGCCACTCTCTATGAGTCCAAGGACGCCTTTGAGCTCATCTGCAAGACCGCTTCCGCCAAGTTTGACGAGACTGTGGAGCTCCACGTGAAGCTGGGCGTTGACTCCCGCCACGCTGACCAGCAGGTCCGCGGCGCGGTGGTCCTGCCCCACGGCACCGGCAAGACCGTCCGGGTGCTGGTGTTCGCCAAGGGCGACAAGGCCGATGCCGCCCGTGAGGCCGGCGCGGACTACGTGGGCGACATGGACATGGTGGAGAAGATCCAGAAGGAGAACTGGTTTGAGTTCGACGTGGTGGTGGCCAGCCCCGACATGATGGGCACTGTGGGCCGTCTGGGTAAGCTGCTGGGCCCCAAGGGCCTGATGCCCTCCCCCAAGGCCGGCACCGTCACCCCCGACGTGGGCAAGGCTGTGCAGGAGGTCAAGGCCGGTAAGATCGAGTACCGCCTGGACAAGACCAACATCATCCACTGCCCCATCGGCAAGGTCTCCTTCGGCGCGGAGAAGCTCAACGACAACTTCAACACCCTCATGGGCGCCATCATCAAGGCCAAGCCCGCCGCCGCCAAGGGCCAGTATGTGAAGAGCTGTGTCACAGCCTCCACCATGGGCCCCGGCGTGAAGGTGAGCACCGCCCGCCTGATGTAATCCATTGTAGATTGATTATGTGGAAAATAGCCAGATCCTTTCGGATCTGGCTATTTTTTGTGTTTTCGTGGGACGGTTCGCCTGTGGAAAACACGGCAAATCCACCTCAAACGCTTGCCTCTTCGCCCGTTTGACGGTCCTCATCTGACATCATACCGTTCCTCCGCAGCACGAATTTCCCGGCATACATGCCATGATCGGCGGCGGAGGCGGCTCCTCCAGGGGGCCCAGGCTGGGAAATTCCCTGCATCCGGCCAGCGCCAGCGCCGCCAGAAGCAGCATGAGCCCCAGCGCCCTCCGCCCAATCCTCCCCTTCATTCGAGTCCCTCCCCTGTTTCTCTCTGCGGTAGGGAATATAAATCCCGGTTACTGCCCATTATATATGCTGTAAATCTTTTTGTAAAGAGAAATATATTCTAATTTTCCTCGTTTCTCGCCGGTCCAGGATTTATACTATATACAAAGCAGGGGGTGTCGTATGGACTACTTAGCGTGGGTGCCAGAGCGGATTGCCCAATTGCGGACGGAGAAGGGCGTGTCGGCCCGGGACATGAGCCTGTCCCTGGGGCAGAGCGAGAGCTATATCAACAAGATTGAAAACCGGCGGACGCTGCCGTCCATGGCCGGATTCCTCTATATCTGCGAATACTTCCACATCACGCCCCGGGATTTTTTTGACCCCGGGGCGCTCTCTCCCCAGAGCGCCGGAGATCTGGCCAGGGAGATCGGCCGGCTCACCCCCGCCCAGGCCAGCCATATTCTTCAGGTCATCCGGGATCTGGGTGAAAAAAACGGGAGAGTGGGCAGATAATGAGGGGTGACGGTCCATCCGGGACCCTTGACAGGGCGGCCCGGCTCAGGTATAGTGGACAGAGAAGCAACCGCCGCGACAGGAAAAGGAGGTTTCCATGGACAGAGACGTTGTCATCATCGGCGCAGGACCCGCTGGTATCTTCACAGCCCTGGAGATGCTGAAAAAGGGCGGCAAACAGAAGATCCTCATTGTGGAGAAGGGCCGGGCGGTGGAGGACCGCCGCTGCCCCAAGAGCAAGACCGGCCAGTGCGTCAGCTGCAAGCCCTACTGCCACATCACCACCGGCTTTTCCGGGGCCGGCGCCTTCTCCGACGGCAAGCTGTCCCTCAGCTTCGAGGTGGGCGGCGATCTGCCCAGCCTCATCGGCCCGGACAAGGCCCAGGAGACCATCAACTACACCGACGGCATCTACCTGGAGTTCGGCGCGGACAGCCATGTGGAGGGCCTGGGCAACACGGAGGAGGTCAAGGCCATCCGCAGGCGGGCCATCCGGGCGGGGCTGAAGCTGGTGGACTGCCCTATCCGCCACCTGGGCACGGAGAAGGCCCAGGACCTCTACTACGCCATTGAGCAGCACCTTCTGAAAAACGGCGTGGAGCTGCTCTTCGGCTGCGAGTGCACCAACCTCATTCTGGAGGGAGACGTGTGCCGGGGAGTGCAGGTGCGCCAGAACGGCCGGGAGGAGGAGATCATGGCCCGCCATACGGTGATCGCCACGGGCCGCCGGGGGGCCGACTGGCTGGAGAGCCTGTGCGCCCAGCACAACATCGCCCACCAGCCGGGCACGGTGGACATCGGCGTGCGGGTGGAGGTGCGCAGCGAGGTCATGGAGACGGTGAACCGGGTCCTCTACGAGTCGAAGCTAGTGGGCCACCCCAGGCCCTTCAAGAACAAGGTGCGCACCTTCTGCCAGAATCCCGGGGGCTTTGTGAGCCAGGAGAACTACGACAACGATCTGGCGGTGGTCAACGGCCACAGCTACAAGGAGCTGAAAAGCGACAACACCAATCTGGCCATCCTCTGCTCCCACAACTTCTCCTATCCCTTCAACCAGCCCATCGCCTACGCCCAGCGGGTGGGGGAATTGACCAACATGCTGGGCGCGGGCCACATCATGGTCCAGCGGTTCGGGGACATCCTGGACGGCAAGCGGACGTGGCAGAAGGAGCTGGCCTTCTCCAACGTGCGGCCCACTCTGCCGGATGTGGTGGCCGGGGACATCACCGCCGCTATGCCCTACCGGGCCATGACCAATATCATCAACTTCATCCAGGCTATGGATGAGGTGGTGCCGGGATTCGCCTCCTCAGAGACCCTGCTGTACTCCCCGGAGCTGAAGTTCTACTCCAACCGGGTGAAGATGGACGAGGATTTCAACACCAACGTGAAGGGCCTCCACTGCCTGGGTGACTCCAGCGGCTGGACCCGTGGCCTGATGATGGCCTCGGGGATGGGCGTCCTCATGGCCCGGGAGCTGTACGCGGCGGAGCAGGAGCAGCAGCCTTAGGCATTTATACCAATTCCCTACTTGCAATCCCGCCGGTTTTGTGCTATTATACACATAACCCAAGGGTACCTTCACGGACGGCAGAGCGAAAGGGGGAACTGATGTATGTCAAAGCGGATCATTACCATCGGCCGGGAGTGCGGCAGCGGCGGGCACACCATCGGGAAGCGGGTGGCGGAGCGGCTGGGGATTGCTTTCTACGACAAGGAGATCGTGGAGCTGGTGGCGGCCAAGACCAAGCTGTCCCCCGATTTTATTGACGCCCACGGGGAGTATTTCCGCAGCGGCTCTCTGGGGCACATCATCGGCTACGGCACC
>OFFG01001539.1_pt1 | contig 13530 bp, 8 predicted proteins | sample 1521331 | NCBI WGS metagenome assembly OFFG01 (sample SAMEA3504129, study PRJEB24116) | mouse gut metagenome | biome: mouse gut; feature: mouse-associated habitat; material: faeces | place: Denmark | collected 2011 | reverse complement strand
GAAACCCATGAACTTTAACGGACTAACCGCCTTGACGCACGGTGTCCTTCTGTTTTTATTATAACCGCAAGCCCCGGCGTTGTCAAGGGGCGGAAGCAAAAGGCGAACAGCAAAAGCCCGCCGGGTGATCCGGCGGGCTTTTGCCTGGGGCTATTGGAACAGGAAAGGAATAGGTTTAGGGGGTGTCACCCTGGCCATCGCCCTCGGTGGTGTCGGGGGTATAGGTCGTGCCACAGAAGTCGCACTTCTGGTTGGCCGTGTGAGTTTTTTCTACCGTTTTTTCAGTGCAAGTGCCTACTTGGCTCGCACAAGTGCCAACACACTTGGAGCCATCTTGTGAGGCCTGGTACTGGTAGTCATGGGTATGCTCTACAGGCTCGGGATCAGGCGTTGCCGCGGGCAGGGTTGCGCCGCAAGTACCACACGTTGCACCGGGCGCAGTGCTGCCATGGTCACACTTGTGAGCCGAGTTGTTCTTGCAGACACCATCCTTGTTGCTCCAGTCGTGCTTGGTGGAATCGATAGCGATTTCCTCAACCTTCTCATACTTGCAGATTGAGCAAGTAGATGTCTTGCTGCCCTTTTCGGTGCAGTTGGGTTCCTTGGAGGTTTGAGCTTCACCAAACGTATGGGCATCAGACTTGGTATAACCGCACACGCATTTGCCAGTGTGCTTCTCAGCGGTCTTGGTATCATACGTCAGAGTATGCGCAGAACTGGTACCCTTAGCATCACAGTATTTGCACAAGTTGTAATGCCCGTTCTCGTCATAGCCTTTGCGATTATCTGCGGTGAAATCGTGCTCGAGCATCGCGATATCCTCTACCGAGCTCTGAGTACAGCCAGGATTCGCGCAGGCCACAGTCTTTTTCCCCACTGCGGAGCAGGTGGGCTGCTTTGTTACAGTGATCTTGGTCAGGCTGTGCCCAGTCTTGGTGATGGTTACAGTACCCTTCGCGCCGCAGACGCTGCAAGTATACGTACCAATACCATCTACCGTACAGGTCGCAGCAGTGGTAGTCTGGGCTTCGCCCCAAGTATGACCGTCTTTGCAGTCGTTAGCATTTCCTCCAGTGATGTTTTCGTCCGCAATTTCGCCAGAACCGGGCACAGTAGGTGTACTCGGCGTACCAGCAGAATCTTCAACGTCACCACGGTTATCTTCATCCGGAGTGCCAGTGGAGCCGGAGGTGCTGTCGTCGGGAGTGCTGGGCTTATTGCCGCCAGTGGAGCCGCCGCCGATGGGATAGCTGGGGGTGCTGGGGGTGGTGGCGATCACGTCGCCGTTGGCGTCGGTGACGGACCCGGTGCCCTCGGTCTTGTTCACCTTCACGTCACCCGCCACGGTGACGGACACGTCGGACTTCACGGTGGTGATGGTGGTGCCCTGCTCGCCGGTGACGGTGGACCCGGCGGCGGTGGCGGCCACGTCCACGGTGGCGACAGCCGCGCCGTTGGTGAGGGCCACGCTGGCGTTGGAGGCGTTCACTGCGACGGTGGTCACCTTGGCGTTGTCCAGCTCCACCTTGGCGGTGCTGCTGACTTCCACGGTGCCCACGGTGGCGTCCTTGACCACCACGGGGGCGTCGCCCTCCACGGCGACCTTAGCCACGCTGCCCTGGACGGTGACGGCGTCGGTGCCGCCGACCACGGCCACCTCGGCCACGGAGCTGGCCTTGTCGGCCACGATGCGGACGGGGCCGGCGATCTTGGACACCAGCACCTGGCTGCTGTCGCTGTTGATGAAGTGGATGGAGTTGACGCCGCCGCCGCGGACGACCACGCGGCCCTCGATGGTGACGTTCTCAAAGAACACGTCGCCCTCGCCCACGCCCTCGCCGATGATAACATCGCCGTGGACGGTGGTGTCCTTCACGGTGACGCCGGGGACGTTGATCATCACGGCCTTGCCGCCCAGCTCGGTGACGGTTCCGGCGGTGCTGATGTAGTCGCCGAAGATGTTAAACATCACCTGGGCGAACTCCTGGCGGGTGATATTGCCCTTTGGGTTGAGCTTGCCGCTGCTGCCGTTGACGTACCCGGCGGCGACCATGGCGGCCACCTCGCCGGAGGCCCAGCCGGAGATCTGGGCGGCGTCGGTGAATTGGGCCAGGACGGAGGAGCTTCCGGCCTCCAGCTTCAGCGCGCGGGCCAGGACGGCGAAGGCCTGCTCCCGGGAGATGTTCCTGCCGGGCTCAAAGGTGCCGTCGTTGTTGCCGTTCATGATCTCCATGAACACGGCACCGGGGACGGCGTTCTGGGTGACGTACCAGGCATCGGCCTTCACATCGGAGAAGCCGGAGACGCTGGCACTCTGGGTGGTGCCGAAGGCGCGGACCAGGATGGCCGCCATTTCGGCGCGGGTGAGGTAATCGGTGGGACGCAGGAGGCCGTCGGAGCCGTTCAGAAGGCCGTTTTCCACGGCGGCCTCCAGGGGGGCCTTGGCCCAGTTGTCGGGCATATCCGTGAAGTCTGCCGCGGACGCCCAGGTGGTCAGGGTGAGGGTCATCGCCAGCGTCAGCACCACGGCGAAGATCCTCTTGCTGAGGGTTTTCATGTTTACCTATCTCCTTTCCTGAGTGGGAAAATCAGGCACGGTGGCCTGTAGTAATACTATATACCATCTTTCGGCAGAAGTCAACTATTAGTCGTAAACTACACCAATAGAAAATGCCATGCCGATACACTATGAGTAAAGGAGTGATTGCCCATGGTTGAGCTGGCAGACCGCCTCCGGGAGCTGCGGCAGGAGCGGGGCTGGACGCAGGGCCGGGTGGCGGAGCGGCTTGGTGTGACGCCCTCGGTGATTTCCGCCTATGAGAATGGTATACGTCAACCATCCTATGAAGTTCTGATAAAATTAGCACGGCTTTATGGGGTAACGTCGGATTATCTTTTGGGGATCAGCGGCAGGCGCACCCCGGACAGTCAGCACCTTGTAAGCCTGGACAGGCTGTCCCCCACCAACATCGCCCTGGTGAGCCAGCTCATCCGGGCGTTGGGGGAGATGTGAGAAAACGGCCCGTCCCTGCTTTGGGGACGGACCGTTTTACTATGCCAGGGCGGGGACGAATACGCGCCAGGAGCATCCGTCCCGGAGGGTTTCGTCGTTGCTGTCCGAGAGGCTGAAGTAGTACACGGGCTGGCGGAAGCCCTTGCTGTCGGTGAGGTATTCCAGGTCGCAAGCGGTGACATGGACCTCCCCCTGGGTGGTGTCCACGAAGCCGAAGGCGAAGGCATTGGTGTGGTCGAAGCGGCCCGCGCAGAGGCGGCGGTAGGCCTCCTGCTGGGAGATCACCGGGGCGTCCCCGTGGAGGGTGACGGCGGCCATGGCACTGTCCACCTCGTAGAGCCTGCCGCTTTTGGAGACCCGGCATTCTATGGAGCCGTCGTAGAACAGGCCGTCCTGCTCCAGGTTGGCGGCGCGGAAGGTGTATCTGCCCTTGCCCTCGTCGTAGAATCTGGCGGCGGCGGGGAGGGGTACGCCCAGCTCGTCCAGGGCGGCGCGGAGGTCCGCTTCGGTGGCGGTGCCCCAGCCGTCGTGTCTGTCCTCCACCCGGTAGTCGCTGTATCGGTAGGAGCGGTCGTTGTGATCCACAATGATGCAGAAGGTGCTGTGGTCGGAGTAGTAGGTGGTGTTGTCGTAGTAATCAATATCGAAAAACTGATCTGTGATGTCCACCCCCCGGCGTTGAGCGAAGTCCAGGGCGAACTCGTCGCAGGTCGCTTTGGTGAAGGGCTCCGCCCAGTACACCCCGGCGGGGCCGGGTTCATCGGACAGGGGGCAGTCCAGCACCCACCGCGTCCCGCTGGTATCGGCGGGGGCTGCGGGGATGGGGCCGTCCGCCAGATTGCCGTAGGGCTGGAGCTGGTAGACCAGGAAGATGCCCGCCAGCACGGCGGCGGACAGGGCGGGCAGGATGGTGTAAAGGCCCGCCGCCTTCCACTCCCTGCGGGAGAGGCTGAGGGCGGCAAGGCACAGGCAGAAGCCCAGCGTGGCCCCCAGGGTGTTGCAGAACAGGTCGTCCACGTCGGCCTGCCCCCGTGCGGTGAAATACTGGACGATCTCGATGGTGAGGGAGGTGGACAGCCCCGCCGCCAGCGTCCAGTACCACCGCTGGAACCGGGGGAAGGCCAGGGGCAGAAGCACGCCGAACGGTATAAACATGGCGATATTCAACAGTGGGTTGAGCCAGATTTGCAGGGTAAAGGCGTTCCACGCCTCCCAGAAGGCCAGGAACAGGTGGGTCTGCACCCAGAGGCGCATTCCCGGATTGGCGGTGCGGATCAGCAGGGTGATGGTGACCAGCCCCGCCAGATAGCAGGCCAGCAGGGCGATGGCGGCGGCCCGCCGGACGGGGATGGGACGGCCCCGGTCCTTCCGCCACACGTAGTACAGGAACAACGCCCCGCCCGCCAGCAGGGCGGCCAGCAGCGCGGGAGCCAGGGCCTTGGAAAAGTACCGCAGGATGGTGTTGATGAAGTCGTGCATGGGGGCTTCTCCCTTCTCTGTGTCTTCCCCTGATTGTACCAGATGGGGGCGGGAAATGTGTGGCGGGATTCTCACGAAAACCTTGTGATTTTCTTACGATTTGGGGAGGGCCACCTGGAAGGTGGTGAGGCCGTCCCCGCTGTGGGCGGAAATTGTGCCGCCGTGAAGCTCCACGATCTCCTTGGCGATGGCCAGGCCCAGGCCCGCCCCTCCCGTCCGGGCGGCGCGGGAGGAGTCCAGGCGGAAGAAGCGGTCGAAAACGCGCTCCAGCTTCTCCGGGGGGATGGTGGCTCCCCGGTTGGTGAAGGTGAGGAGCACGGTGTGTTCCTCGATTGCGGCGGCGATCTCCACCTGGGTGCCGGGATCGCTGTAGTGGCAGGCGTTGCGCAGGAGGTTGTCGAACACCCTCGCCAGCTTGTCCGGGTCGCAGCCGCAGATCAGGGACGGGGGCAGAGCCAGGGCGCAGGTGAGGCCGTGCTCGCTGAGCTGGGGCTTGAACTCGTCCGCCACCTGCTGGAGCATCCGGGTCAGGTCAATGGGCCGCCGTTCCAGCTCCAGGTGGGTGAGGCTGAAGCGGGTGATGTCGAAAAACTCGTCGATCAGATCCTCCAGCCGCTCCGCCTTGTCCAGGGCCACTCCGGTGTACCGGGCCCGGAATTCCGGGGACAGCCCCGGCTCGTCCCGCAGGAGGGTGAGGTAGCCGACGACGCTGGTGAGGGGCGTTTTCAGGTCGTGGGCCAGGTAGACGATGAGGTCGTTTTTCCGCTGCTCCACGTCCTTGACCGCCAGGGCGGAGCGCAGGGCCTGCTCCCGGGCCAGGTTGAGCTGGGTCTGCACCTGCTCCATCTCGGCGGGGAGGACGATAGGCTCCTCGGTGGGGTGGGAGAGGGCCTGGGCGGCGTCCACCAGGGCGTCCAGACAGCGCAGGGAGCGGGCAATGAAGCGGAGGCAGATCACGAAGCCCCCCGCCGCCGTCACCAGCAGGTAGAGCGGGGCCACATTCCGGTGGGCCCAGCTGACGAAGCGGTAGAGCACTCCGGTGCCGTCCCAGCTGGAGGCGGCGGCGATGTAGTAGCACAGCACCGCCACCGCCGCCGTCCACAGGGCCCAGGCCAGCAGGGACAGGAGGCAGCGCGTCCAGAGCTGGCGGGACAGGCGGCTGTTGTAATTGGAGTTATTCAATGGTGTAGCCCACCCCCCACACGGTTTTGATGAAACGGGGCTTCCGGCGTGGCTCGCGGAGCTTTTCCCGCAGCCGGGCAATGTGGCTCATGACGGTGTTGTTGCTGTCCAGGTACGGCTCTCCCCAGACGGACTCGAACAGCTCCTCGCTGGATACCACCCGGCCCCGGTTTTGGCACAGGTGCCAGAGGATGGAAAATTCCAGCGGGGTGAGGGGGATTTCCTCCCCGAACAGGGTGCAGCGGTGGGCGGACAGGGAGATTTGCAGGCCCCGGAGGTCGTATTCCTCCGGCTGGGCGGGGGCGGCTCCCTGGTTGTAGCGTGTGTACCGGCGGAGCTGGGTTTTTACCCGGGCCACCAGCTCCAGGGGGTTGAAGGGCTTGGTGATGTAGTCGTCCGCCCCCAGGGTGAGGCCGGTGATCTTGTCCAGGTCCTCTCCCCGCGCGGTGAGCATGAGGATGGGGAACAGGTGCTGTTCCCGGATGCGGCGGCACAGGGTAAAGCCGTCCAGGTCGGGGAGCATCACATCCAGGATGGCCAGATCCGGGGGCGCGGCGTTCACGGACGCCAGGGCGTCTGCGGCGTTGTGGAATTTGTGGACGGTGAAGCCCTCGCCCTGGAGGTAGACCTCCACCAGATCGGCGATGGCGGTTTCGTCGTCCACCACAAGGATGCGCTGGGGCATGGCGGGGCACCTCCTCCCGGAAAATACGTAGGGCAGATGGGGGTATTGTAGCACAAATGGGCGGTTTCGGCAACCGTACCGGGGAGAGAGGATGGCCCATCCCCTCTTTTCGTGTTCTCCTCTCTTTCAACGGCAAAAATATTTGAGGAGGAAACAATCCAATGAGAAATCTGAAGAAGTTTCTCGCGCTGGTCCTTGCGATGATGATGACCCTGAGCCTCATGGTCACCGTCAACGCCAGCAGCTTCAAGGATGACGATGACATCACTGCGGTCTACGGCGAAGCCATCGACGTCCTGACCGAGCTGGGCGTTATCAAGGGCTACGGCGAGGACGACCCCAACGAGGGCAAATTCCTGCCCAAGAACAACATCACCCGGGCCGAGGTGGCCGCTATCATGTACCGCATCGTCACCGGCGATGTGAACGATGCCAACGTCCACCTGTACAAGTACGACAGCGAGTTCACCGATGTGAATTCCGACAACTGGTTCGCCCCCTATGTGAACTTCTGCGCCAACAACGAGCTGGTCAAGGGCCGGGGCAACGGCAAGTTCGACCCCAAGGCCAACATCACCGGCTATGAGGCCCTGGTGATGATCCTGCGGGCCATCGGCTACAACAACCCCAGCGAGTTCACCAATCCCTCCACCTGGAGGACCAAGGCCTCCGGCTACGGCATGAAGCATGGCCTGACCGAGAACATCCAGGAGGGTTCCCTGGGCGCGTTCGCCACCCGTGAGGTGGTGGCCGAGATCATGTTCAAGGGCCTGCAGGCTCCCATGCAGAACTACAGCATCCTGACCAACTACACCACCGACCTGCTGGTGGACGCCAGCGAGATTAACGCGCAGTACGGCGACCCTACCGCGAACGATACCACTGGCAAGGTGATCTACAAGCACGACATTCCCAACACCCTGATGTACCAGACCTTCGGCATCGTGGGCAAGAGCAGCGACCTGACCTTCGATAAGTTCGGCCGCCCCACTGTTATGTGGGTGAAGGATAAGTCCGGCGATACCGTGGCGGACGGTACGAAGTACATCATCAACTCCGATGCGGCCATCGCGGCTAACCAGACTAACCCCGAGGGCGCGGATCAGGCGAAGGTTTCCCTGAACATGACCCCCGTCAAGACCTACACCGACGCCGTGACCGAGTGCCAGCTCACCAAGGATGTGAACGGCGACAAGTCCATCCCCTGGGGCGCGATTGTCGAGGTGCTGAACGGCAACCAGACCAAGACTACCGCTGATTTCGCGCCCGCTCTCACCGGCGTCAAGAAGGCTACCCTGGACAACACCGCCGATACCGACAAGGACGATCCGGATCACAACGGCCTGCTGGACGCCCTGCACACCACCACCAAGTACATTGGCGCTACCGGCCGTACCACCGAGATCTACAAGCTGGATCAGAAGGTGTGGGTTAAGGCGGATAACACGTATATTACGGATGCCGCCTACGGTGCCTTGGGCGATGCTGATAAGGCTAAATGCAGCCACGTCAACCTGTGGGTGTTCGTGTACATCGACACCTTCCTGGGCAAGGTGACCGACACCACCCCCGCCATCAAGGACTCCGCCGATCACGTGATTAAGGCGGCCACCGCCACCGTGGAGCTGGGCAATAAAATCGCGGACACTACTGGTCTCGCGGCTGGCACCGACGGCCCCCTCACGCTGACCCTGGAAACCGAGGACTACACCAAGGGCGAGCTGATCCTGGTGCAGACCGCGGGCGGCGGCTACGCCACAGCTGTTGATGAGCTGGATCCCGTGGACAGCCCCGCGAAGGCCCCCCTGGCCCCCATCGATGTGCCCGCCACGGCCGGCAACTTCTATGATACCACTGACAAAATCCTGGCCGTGGTAGCGGACGAGAAGCCCACCACCCAGCGGGTGACCGTGAAGGCCACCGTGGGTGATCAGGACAACAAGATGGGCGTCATCGGCACCGACGGCAAGACCTACATGGCCAGCAACACCTTCCTGGCGGGCCGTGTGGCCGCTGGCAACAAGACCGTGCTGGACGAGTGGTACAAGGACTCCAACGTGAAGGGCAGCGCGGCTGGCAACAAGGGCCTGACCAACAACATGATCGGCAAGACCTTCGACCTGGTGCTGGATCAGAACGACCACATTGTGGGCCTGAAGCAGGTGCTCACCTCCAACTCCAGCGTGGGCGTGATCACCGGCGTGGATTCCAAGCGGATCGGCACTGGCAAGTACCTGTCCGAGATCGAGGCCTTCATGACTGACGGCACCACCCAGACCTTCTGTGTGCCCAAGATCATTGTGAAGTCCACTGGGGCTGATGAGACGCTGAAGAATTCTGTGGATCCCGACACCACCGACCTGGCTTACACCTTCTTCTCCTCCGCTTCCGAGGCCGAGGGCGTTTGGGCCAATAACAATGGTATGTACGGCTCCCGGATCGGCGTGGGCTCCCTGGTGAAGTTCGCCAACGTCACCGTGGGCGGCGAGAGCTACTGGAAGATTGATGACTATGACCACTACATGGATCTTCCGGCGAAGGATGACTTTACATCGCTCAAGGCTGGGACTGCGCTGGATGGCACCACCAATGGTGTGGGGCTGAATACCCCCGTGGGCAAGGTGCTGGCTTCCTCCGTCCTGAGCAACGTCGTGAAAACCGGCGTGACCGATACGCTCACCGAGAAGGCTGCTGGCGCGGGTAATGACCGTACCATCAAGATGCTGGACGACAAGTCCGTGGTGTTCGTCACCGAGTACGACTACCGCTACAACGCGGGCGACGAGAACGAGGGCGGCAACACCGACATGAGCTACAAGGTGTACAACGGCTTCAAGAACATCCCCACCATCGAGGCCACCACCGGCGACGGCGTTGTGTATCAGCGTCTGGACAAGAACCCCGAGTACTACCTCATCGGCAAGGCCGATGACTGCAAGGACTACATCATCAAGGATCAGGAGAAGATCACGGTGGACGAGTCCTACCTGCTGCTGAGCCGCGGCGCGACCTATGATGAGTACTCCGAGTACAACGTGCTGAAGAACGGCGAGCTGACCACCCTGAAGGTGGCCAACGGCAACGACGCGGTGAACCTTGACATCGAGGCCACCCTGACGGGCGTCAAGGATCATGAGAACCAGCTGATCGTGGTCACCGGCCGCAACAGCAAGGGCTATGTCACCAGCATTCTGGATACTAAGGGTATGGCCGCCGGCACCGCCGCCCAGCAGGCTCTGCTCGCTGAGAACTCCGCCGGCCGCACGGATGGCGTGTGGATTAAGCCCGACGCTGCCGCCGCTCTGGAATCCGCTGCCACCGTGCGCAAGCACAGCAACAGCGTGCTCCAACTCGTTGGCAACGCCAACGGCTTCCTCACCATCGCCGACGGCTGCAAGGTGGTTCTGGTCAACCGCGACCTGGGCACCACCTATGACATCAGCCTGAACGAGGCCATCCGTTACTCCAACGGCGTGGATAAGGGCGCGACTGCGGACGGCACCCTGCCCACCCACGGCATGGTGTTCGAGCTGAACGAGTACGGCTATGTCTGTGCCCTGTACGTCATCGACGATTGGAACGCGGTTAAGGCCTAATCCTTCGCTGACTGACGAAACGGCATGAAGAAATCCCCCCGGCCTTGGGCCGGGGGGATTTTTCGCGCTCAGGTTTTGGGTTTGGGGAAATCCCTGGTCTCCCAGCCGCCCAGAAAGGCGATATAGCAATAGTACGAGTTGCTGCCGTTCAGGTAGCCGCCCACCTGGAAGCCGTTGTCCACGATTTCCAAATCAACGGAATTCTGGCTGTTGGTGGTGCTGTCCCCGGTTACGAAGCCTACATAGGAGTAGTAGGAATTCCGGCCCATCACCATCACGGCCAGGGGCCGTTCGCCCAGGTCGATGAGCTTCTGCCCGCTGTCGTACCGCCCCATGACGATGCGGCAGTTCTCCAGCGAGACGACCCGTTGGGATACGTCGGCGAGGGCGGCGTCCAGGGTGCTGGTGTTTTCGTTCAGGGGCGCGGGGGAGAGGGGATCGCTGGTTTCGATCAGGTTGAGCTTCAAATTTTGTGTCTGTTGCATAGCTTTTATCATCTCCTTCGCCGCTGGATAAACGGGGGGCGTTGTTGCCCAATCCGGGGCAACTATGGGGCGAAAAAATTTCCCGGGGCGTTTTCGGACGGCGGGCGTACAACGTTGCCTTTTTACCCAAATCCGCGGCTTTTCCCGCCATTGTTGCCCCGAACCGTACACCTCCGCCCCCCTTCTAACCAGCCCCGAAGGGAGTGGTAGAAGAAATGCAACAAACCGAAACGTACAAGCTCAACAAGCCCGGGATCGATGATCCCCTCGCCATCGCGCCGCTGAACGAGAACGCGGACGCCCTGGAACGGGAGCTGACCCGGGTGGACACGGAAAAAGCCGCGCTGGACGCCCGGGTCACCGTGCTGGAGGCGGACAAGGTAAGGCTGATCCTCGGCTCCTATGTCGGTAGCGGAAAAAACGACAAAGAAACCCAGAATGTCCAGCTCGGCACTACCCCCAAGGCCGTCTTTTTCCCGAACGGCGGAAGAAGCCCGTACATGATTGTTCCTGGAACCCCCATATTTGATAGTTACTGTAATATGAACATCGCGGAGATCGTGGAAGGCGGTTTCCAGGTCGTCCGAGACAGACACTCGGACTTCAACATCAATGGTACCACCTATCATTTTCTCGCGCTGGTATGAGCAGCAAAAGGCCCCCCGGAGTTCCGGGGGGCCTCTTTTGATGCTCAGGTTACGCGTGTGTGATTAGCTCACGCAACTGCGGTGACGTAAATCACGATAGCGGTGCCGGAGTTGCCGCTTACCGCGCTGCTCAGCAGCACATCGACCTCGATGCCCGCGTTCTCCTCAACGGCGCGGCGCAGGCTCATGTAGTCGGTGATGCCATGATCCACGCCAGTGATATCGATCACCTTGGCGTCGGCGGCGTGGATGGTATCCGTGCCGTCTGTGATGTCGCCGAAGGCGGTGGCCGCGTTGGTCAGCGTCTTTTGCGGCCAGCTGTACGTGGTATCAGCCGTCAGCACATAGTAGCCGCTGGCGTCCAGCGTGTAGGTATAGAACTTGTGGGCCTCCAGCGCAGCAGCGGCAGCCGGGGCACCACTGCTCACGGTCGCGTTCGCGCCAATCTTGCTCGCCAGGATCCCGCTGGTGTCCTTCTCGCCGGCCACACGGATCTGGTACTGCACGGCCTCCCCATCGTCGGTCATCGGGTCGGTGGCAGCGGGGGTATAAGCCTTCTCGCTGTACAGGAAGGTGGTGGGCTGGATGCGCTTCACGCTCACCAGGTACACATCGGTCACCACGTTGTTCTTGCTGCCCACGTGCTCGGTGTCATCCTTATCGACGAGGTACCAGCCCTCAACCTCTACGCTGGCCGCGCCGTTCAGCAGGGCGTTCAGCCCGGTGACGGTCTCCACCTTCAGGGTGGAGCCCCAGCCGGTGATCACGTGGAACTTGGTGTCGTTGGTGAAGTAGTTCGGGGCGTTGTTCGCGGCGGTGTTATCAGGCTGCACGGTCCCGTTGCTATTCATGTAAATCGCTTTGGTGTTCTTGTTCCACACCTTGTTTACAACGCTGGTGCCGTTAGCAGAATTCTGAATCAGGTTAAGCCAAGGCAGCTTGCTCAGAACCTTGTTGCCGTTCACATTATACAGCTCGTAGCCCAGCTTGGTGTCAGCGGGATTGACAATACCCACATGGGAGCCGCTATCGTCCGGAGCCGCCACACCCATGAAGTGGATCTCACGGTCGGCTGCATCCACGTCGGAAATCACGGCCTTATAGGTCTTCTCGGTGACCTCAACCACCTGCACCTTGCCCTCGACATCCACGCCCTGGAGGTAGTACTTGAAGCCGTCGATGCCCTCCTGGACCCAATAGCCGTACGCGCCGATCAGCCTGGTATCCAGATCCTTCACCACCCGGACGTACTTGCCGTAAGTGTCCAGGAAGAAGGTCAGGGTCGCGCCGATCTTCAGATTGGCGGAGCCGCAGTGGGCATTGGCGGTGTCCCAAAGCACGGACTGCTCGATGGTCTCGCCGTTGGACAGGGTGACCTCGCCAGTGCCGCTGATGCCGGTAACGGTGCCCTGCTTCTTCTCGGTGATCTTGTTGATGCCGTAGTAGAACTGGGTGCCATTAGCAGTGATGCCCTCGGTGCCGGTGCCGTAGATCTTGTTCAGCACCACCCGCGCACCAACGGTGATATCCTCCTCGCCGTAGATCAGCAGGCTCTGATTCTTGGTGGCGGGCACGGAACGGTAAATGGTGGTGCCATCAATATCATGGGTCACGGTCTTGTCGGCGGCGTAATCGTTCTTCGCGCTCACCTGGTCCAGGCTCACGTTCATAGCGATTACCACGTCCAAGGTGTTGTCGCTGCTGTTGGAGATCAGGCAGAAGATGGGCCTGGTCATGGTGTTACGTGCGGCGGCCACCGCATTTGTCCTGGTGCCGTCGCCCGCGGCCGCGTTGCCCAGCTTGTCAAAAGCGGAGCTGAACACAGCACCATTGGTGGTGTCCACCTTAAAGCCAGCGTCCTTGGCCACCTTGCCGACCCTGTTGGCAGTGGTCGTGTCGGTCAGGGTCATCGTGCCGGGATCAGCGGTCGCCTTCACCACTTCGACCTTGCTGGCCAAGTCGCGCACCGCATAGATCCCGGTGAACTTCTCAACAACGGTCTTCGCCTTGGCGTTGCCACCGATGGTCTGAGTGCCCACATCGGTGTTCCAGTCATACCACACGTCCACCTTGTGGCCGAACAGCTCCAGGCCCGTCTCGGTGGCGAACTGGATGGTAGCATTCAGGGCAAGATCCGTATCGGTAGCATCCTTCTTGCTCAAATAGGCATAGCTGCCGTCAGAACCCACGCCATACCAGCCGCCGTCAGAGCTGTTCCAGTTCACGTTGACGCCCAGCAGGGTGTTGCTCTCGCCGGTCATCTGGTTGCCCACGATGATGCCGGTCATCTTGGTCAGGCCGAACACCTTCTTGCCCAGGGTGGGGTTCTTGATGTTGCTCACCAGGCTGGTGTACTCGTTGTAGTCGCCCAGGCTGGACATGGTGACGGTGGCGGGGCCAATCATGGCCTGGAACACCAGGTCGGCCACCACATCGCGGCGGG
>OFFG01001537.1_pt1 | contig 13535 bp, 11 predicted proteins | sample 1521331 | NCBI WGS metagenome assembly OFFG01 (sample SAMEA3504129, study PRJEB24116) | mouse gut metagenome | biome: mouse gut; feature: mouse-associated habitat; material: faeces | place: Denmark | collected 2011 | reverse complement strand
TGTTTTTCTTTCTCGTTTTCGTCAGGAAATCCGCAGTATAGCTTTTTTGCAGAAGCGCGTCACCCATGTATTTTTCGTTAGAGAGCATCTGGGTAATCGTCCCCACGTTCCATTCCTTCTTCCCCGTTACCGTCAGGATTCCCTCCTTTTCCAGATGCCGCTTGATGCCCGCAATGCTTGTCCCCTCCAGATACATCCGGAATATCAGCCGCACCGTTTCTGCTTCCTCCGGCACAATAGCCAGTTCACCATCCTTTCCCTTGGTATAGCCCATAAAGCGGTTATGGTTCAGTATGATCGTCCCGTTTTCAAACTTCCTGATGATGCCCCACCTCGTGTTCTCGCTCAGGTTATGGCTTTCTTCCTGTGCCAGCCCGCTGAGTACCGTAATAATCAGCTCGCCGTTGCCCTCAAGCGTATCCATATGCTCCTTTTCAAAATATACCGTTACCCCCTTTTGCCTAAGCAGCCGGAGGGCGTTCAGCGTGTCCACTGTGTTCCGCGCGAACCGGCTGATGGATTTCGTTAGGATCATATCTATCTTCCCGGCTTCGCAGTCCTGCAGGAGTCGATTGAATTCATCGCGTTTCTTCATGTCTGTGCCGCTGATTCCGTCATCGGCATAAATGCCCGCCAGTTTCCAGTTCGGGTTGTTTGTGATTTTTTCTGTATAATAATTTTTCTGTGCTTCGAAGCTGGATTCCTGCTGTTCCAGCTGTGTGCTGACGCGGCAGTATGCCGCCACCCTCAATATTTTCTGCTCTGCATCTGCTTTCTTTCCATGCTCCATTTTTCCCGGAATGATGGACACGTTCTTTTTTGTTTTTACCATATCGAATTCCTCCCTATGCATCTGTTTTTCTGCTTGCCTTATTTTCAAGCTATACATTCAGAATTTTCTGACCGTTCGTCAGTTCAAAATCCACCCCTGTTTTTGTAACGATGATTTTCCGTACAATCCTTTTGAAATTTTCCGGCTGGAACACTGTGGTTCTGCCTGTGGCAGTTGCTGTCCTTTTGATAACCGCATCTTCCATGCCCCTGCTTTGCACATATTCCTCCGCCGCAATGCGGAAGATGACGTCTGCAATGCTCCAATCTTCGTAACATTCCGCATTCTCCAGCATTTCCTCATATTTGCTTTTCCACATTTCCAGTTTCTTTGGATTACGCTCCACCGGCTGTTTTATCTTAATTTCTCCATCGAAAATCCTGTTTTGCAGGCGGATATATGCCTTTTGAATTTCAGCGTCTGTAATGTTGCGGCTGTCTTTGCAGGGTTCACCGTTTTCTTTGCATCCCTTTGTATAATGCAGGCTGCAATTCCAGAAGTATCTCTCCCTGTTGTGGAGCCGCCAGTATTTCCTGCCGCACTCCCCGCAGAACACCATACCGTTATAGACCGGTTTTTCGCGTTCCGCTTTTGCCGTGCGCCCCAGCTTTTTGCTGATCTCCTGCCGTCTAGCCTGTGCCTGCTCAAACATTTCTTTGGAAATGATTGCGGGGTACTGGTTTTCCCCGGCATATCTGTTGTTCTCCAGCACATTTCCAACCGCACCATGTACCCACGGCTTTCCGTTTGGCGACGGGATTCCGGCTTCGTTCAGTTCCTGCATGACCTGCCGGATACTGTTCCCTTCCAGATAGGATTCAAAAATTTTCAGTACAATTTCCCTCTGGTTTTCATCTGTCCGGATTTCCCCGTCGCTGATTTTATATCCATATGTAATGCGGTTCCGCATCTTCAAACCTCCCCGATTTTCTCCTTTAGGTGCAGCCCGTTATTCAGGCAGAATTCTACTTCCGACTGATTGTATACAATAACCTTCTCTACGATTTCCGTGAACAATGTTTCGTCAAACTCTCCCGAAAGGGTTCCACTGTGTTTCAGCGATGCAATCATTTCCATTGTTTTTTCTGCCTGTTCCTGCATTCCCGTCCCGCTGTCGAGAAGATTCAGGGTCTTTTCCAGTTTCTCACGCTCTGCCCTGATCCGGTTCTTTTCAGGGATATAAAAAGCAGGATCAAGGTACCCGTCCCCCAGCATCCGGGTGAGTGCCTGCTCCTGCTTTTCCAACTGCTCGATTTCTCTTAAAATTTCCCTTCCATTTCCAGACCGCCGCAGGGCGGCGTCTGCTTCTTCCAGCCTTCTGCACAAATCCTCCAATATATTTTCGTTACATTTCAACCTGCCGCACAGCCGGACGAACGCCTGCTGAATCATTCTTTCCCGCATCTTCCCGCCAAGGGCGGCGCTGATCTGAGCCGCTTCTTGTGCGGATACGGCGCGGCGCTCCATCAACTCGTTGACATACAGCCGGTAGCCCTTAGGGGATGGAACGCGGCCCGCCGAGGTATGGGGCTGCTCCAGATAGCCCAGCTCCACCAGATCCGCCAGCTCGTTGCGGATTGTGGCGGAGCTCACCGCTCCGCCCATCGCCTGGGCTATGAACTTCGAGCCCACCGGCTCAGCGGCGTCGATGTAGCGCTCCGTGACCACCTTTAGTATTTGCTTCTTTCTGGCGGTCAATTCCATGGCGTTATCTCCTTTAGCACTCCGTTTGCTTGAGTGCTAAAGCCAGTGTAACACCATTGCCGCCTTCTGTCAATATAATTCGCCCTCTTCTATTTGAACAATTTGTAAATTAAAAATCCAGGCATCTGGAGAAAGAATATCAGCAGTACCGCGAGCATGCAAATGGAGCGCACAAAAAAGTCCCGGGCCAGCGGCCCGGGACAAAAACGGAATATTCTCAATTTGCAGAGGCTCATTCCCGGTGCAGTCCGATGGCCTGTGGAACGCTCCTGGGTTCCTTCAACCACCGGGCTGCTGCGCGGTGGTTCCCTGGGCTGGGAGCTCTTATTTCCACTCCCTGGGGCTTTTTCCATAAGCGGCGCGGAAAGCTCGCAGAAAAACGGAGTAGTCCCCAAAACCGGCGTCTTCCGCCGCCTTCAATACCGGCACGTCCCGGCGGATGGCCTCGGCGGCCCGTTGGAGGCGCTTTTGCCGGATATACTGGTGGACAGAGCAGCCATACACCTCCTTGAACCGGTGCATCAGATAGTACCGGCTGAGAAAAAAAGCGCCGGCGAGGCGGTCGATAGTCAGCTCCTCTCCCAGGTGATCCAGAATGTATCGGGTAACGTCTTCCATTTTCGGATCGAAGCGGTAGGAGGAGGGGTCCACCTCCTCGGGGGACGCAAGGAGCGCGCGGTTGAGCTCCACCAACAATTGCAGCACACAGGTGTCCGCCAGCAGACGGGAGGCAAAGCCTCCATCCCGAAGAGATGTTTCCACCCGCTCAAACATGGCCCGCCAGCGCTCTCGTTCCTCCCCTCGCGGCCGGTGGAGATGCATCCCCCGCCGGACAGTCAGAGCGAAGCAGTCCGACAGCTCCGCCTCCGGCGTACTGTAACAGGACATGAACTCCCGGCCAACCCACAAAACCATCCTCTCGTACGCAGGACCCGTCTCTACCACCGGCAGATGAATCAGATTCCGGCTGACCAGCAGAATATCCATGGGCTGCAAGGGATAGCTCCTGCCTTCAATATGGTAGGTGACGCGTCCGCCCAATAGCAGCACCAGCTTGTCAAACTCATGGTAGTGGTAGTCCAGCGCCAACGTCCGGTGGTCCCGCAGATGGAAGAGGCGGTAGGGTTCATTCAGGTATCCGCGCTTGCCGATTTCACTTCTGTCCAGCATAAATGTCCTCCTGACAAAAATGAGGAGCCACAGGCTCCTCATCGGGGGATTACTCCATTGGTGCGCCGCAGTGGGGGCAGAATTTGGTGTCGCTGATCTTACCGCAGACAGGGCAAACCTTTCCCTCCTCCGGAACTACCGCCTCGGCGCATTCCGCTTCCTCCCGCTTTGCCTGAAGCTCAGCGATTTTCTCCTGGGACGCACGAACGGCGGCAATGACGTCAGCAATGGCCTCGGGGACCTCCTTGCCCTCGTTCTCGCAGGCGTACCACTGACCAATGGCGCGGTAGTTCTTATCCAATTCCCGCTTCTCGGCAATGATGGATGCGGATATTTTAGCGGAATCAGCAACTTCCCTGGCTTTCCCGGCGGCGGTAGACACGGCGGCCCTGGCCTTCTGTGTCATTTCCTCAAAGTAACTCATTTTACGCTCCTTTCAAAACTGCGTATCAGACCGGTCCTTCTCCTTGCTCTATGGCCCACATTATAGCCGATTTTTTCCTTTCCCGCAAGGGGTTTTTGCAGGTTAGGCAGTCTGGGCGCCGGATTTTTCTTGCCTTGGGCTGGCAAGTATGGTAGAATGTGTATAGTTCCGGCTGTTTTTTCCGGATTATGACGACATACGAAGGAGAGGTTCATGATGGGTTTGTTTGGAAAACCGGCGCGTTTAGAAGAGGAGGAAACCGTTATCCAGGATCAGTACGACGACCTCCCTACTCTGCCCGAGCCGCCCAGCAGTACCGTTATCGCCGCAGGCGCAACAGTGACCGGTACTCTGCGGGGCGATGGCATCATGCAGGTGGAAGGCACCGTGGAAGGCGAAATCGACCTGAAGGGCGCGGTGATTGTAACCCCCACCGGCTTGATCAAGGGCCCTGTTACCGCAGACGTGATCCGGCTGGCAGGACGGATTGAGGGCGTCGTCACCGCCAGGGAGAGGCTGCTCCTGCAAAAAACCGGCAGTCTGGAGGGTGATATGACTACCCCCACGCTGGAGGTGGAGGACGGCGGCCGGCTGAACGGCCGCAGCACCATGCCCCCCCGGCCCCAGGCCGGATACCAGCCTATGTCCCGCGCAGAGGAAGCTTCCTGAAATTGAGTGCAGCAGAGGGACCGGGTCTTAAGGCCCGGTCCCTCTATGTGTGATCCGTTTATTTGTCTCCAGCCGTTATCCACTCCAACTCCAGCGGCCACGCGGCCAAAGGCACGTCGGGTTTGACGCGCTCGCCGTGGAAATCGCTGCCGCCGGTGACGTGCAGGCCGTATTTTTCCGCCAAGTGAAGGTAGAATGCCTCCTGCTCCGGCGTGTATTTGGGATAATGGCACTCAATGGCGTCCAGACCGCAGTCCGCCAGCTCCCGGACCAGGCTCTCCAGAGCCGGGCCGTCAATGCCAATCTGGTAAGGATGAGCCAGGGAAACCTTGCCGCCTGCGGCCTTGATGGCTTCTATGCAGGTCCGAACCGGCGGCTTGGGCCGCTCGATCCGACGGTGGAATTCCTCCGTGTCCAGATAGCGGTCAAACGCCTCCCGGTTGCTGGACACATACCCGTATCGGGTGAGCGCCTGGGCAAAGTGGGGCCGGCCCACGATTTTTCCGCCTGCCAGAGCCTCCACCCCGGCAAGGTCAATGACGATTCCCTTCTCCTTCAGAAAGTCGATGATGCGCAGGCTCCGCTGGTCCCGGCTGTCCTTCATTTCCCGGCACAGCGCCGCCAACTTTGGAGCCTCCGGGTTGACGTTGTAGCCCAGAATATGGAAAGTATGATATTCCCGCGCACTCAATTCGATGCCCCGGATGATCCGCAGGCCCAGCTCCTTCCCGGCGCAGACCGCTTCCTCCAGACCGTCCAGGGTGTCATGGTCCGTGAGCGCCAGGACTTCAATGCCGCATTTTTTTGCCAGGGCCACTACCTCCGAGGGCGTATACTGGCCGTCGGAGGCGGTGGAGTGGGTGTGGAGGTCAGAAATTATCACGATGCTTCGTACCTCCTTGAGTGCTAATCGATTACTGAAAAAATATTTTCTCCGGGGATTCCTTCATCGTAGTTTGAGAACATATCTAACACTGGGTTTGTTACGGTACAAGTACAGTGAAACATAGCACCAAGCATTTTTTCCGCGCCTGTAACTGTCATTTGACTTCGAGGAAATAGTGAAAGATATTTTTGAATAAAAGTGCATGCGGATTTTTGTACTGCCATTGCGCACTCATAAGAACTTTCATATGTATCCAATACTGGATTTCCATCCGTATCAATAAACTTCAGTGTGTTCTCTCCGTCTACCAGAATTGTTTCCATCATTTCCATCACTTGAAGCATGAGCCCGCCACTACTGTATTTTGAATATAATTCTCCATTTCCAAAGGCTGCATAAACATGTTTATTTTCCGGAAACATCTGATTTGGATGGTCAATTGTTGCACAATACAGTCCTATCAATTGCTTATTTATCTGTTTTTCAAGATAGTACTGAACAGTGCCTCTGGCTACAAAATCGAATATTGCTGCTTTTTTATCATTAATAATATTATGATGTTTCAAATATGCCTGATAATTCTTCCGTTCAAAACTTGCCTCTTTGAAAATCTCTGGCATATAATTTTTTAAATATGCTATGCTTTCTTCAACGCTGCCTGCTTCGTTGGCATGCGCGGGGTTAAATGCTTTTGGTTTGACCCCAAACCGATTTTTCAGCATTTCGCCATTTGTTCCTCTGTACCTCTGTGTGCTTAAAGCTAAAGGTAAATCATCCTCACTTTGAATAGATGCGACAGACAGCGCACGACGTGACGCTTTTATATAGACTTGGTCAACGTTTGCCATATATCCATGCTTCTGCATAATCTGGCCAATCTGATAAAACAGAAAACCGTCTCTGGAGGGATAAATAAACTGCTCAATTCCGAGCTCATCAATCTGTCGCGCTGCCCACTGCATAAATCCAAGCGCCCAAGGACCAATAAAACTGTACCCCATCTGTTCCGGTGTAGACACTGTTACCCGCCCTTTGGTCTCATGCAGTGCAAAAGGGTCGTCAAACAACTTTGCACACACTAGTCCCAGCGCCAAACGGTCTCCCAATGCCGACATACGCTCCACCAACAGTTCTGAAAGGCTGGAGACCATAAATAAATCATATCCGCTCCAGACATGCCAGCTGTCGATCCCCATGCTGCGAGCTGCCTGGACATCAGATGCCTGATTATCACCAATATGAAGTATACTTCCTTTACTGAGCTGCTTCAATCTGATATACAGTGTCCCATCGCTTTTCTGTGCCTTTTCCTCACAGGATATCAGCAGTGTGTCATATCCTTTGATTCCGTGGCTGGCAAGCAACGGCTCCATGTCCCGTTTGGGGAGATACATGTCCGATGTCAAAATTATCTGCTTGTTCAAAGCATGGGCATATTGAAGCGCCTTTACTATTCGCTTTCGCGGAAAGGTCAGCTTTCTTTCCAAAGTCAGCTCTTGCTCGCGCCAGCGCTGGCATTGTTCTCTGGATATTCCTTCCTGACAAATCTTCTCATAAATATCATCAATCGTTGCGCCATAGGCACAGCTGCGCTCCGCTTCTGTGCGAATCGTTTCAAACGGTATGTGTCTCTTTAAAGCTTCTTCGGTCTCCCACTCTATCAGCGCGAATACATCTCTTGGCCGAAGGACATACCTAGCTAAAAGGGTATCAAAAATGTCAAAGGAAATGACGTCGTGCTCTGCGATTGCCTTTTGCAGATCGTCCCAGGAATGGTTCCACTCATCCAGACTGGACTGGTCATAGGAATCTGACGTTTCCTGTAATTCCTTTCCTGTGATATCATGGATGACCATGTTATGAGCTTCCGCAAATTTGTGGATACGGCGAAAAATAATTCTTTTGGACGATTCGGAAGCGACGATCACAATCCGGCTAGACATCTGTGCCGCTTCTTCCAATGACAATATCCGTTTTCCGTAAAGTTCCCCCGAGGTCTTTGTTGGCCCCAAAATGCCCACAATGGTATAGCCGTCTGTCAACTTGATAATTCCCTCAGTATTTCTGCCAAATCCATATAAGAGAATTGGCTCCGCTTGATAGGCGGCCATTCCTTTTTGAAATGCATCTGCGCTGCTACGCTGCGCCAAAGTGTAGTTGTCCATTTTTGACTGCCTCCAGGCTTCTTAATTGAACTTCTCCGGCATTACTGCGTACAAAACTGTATCAGTATCAATATTTGAATAGTGTCGCACATACAGCCTGTATTCTGGAACCAGAGCTTTGATATATACTGGAATTTCCATCATATCCTCCGGTTTATGATAAATACAGATCGCCAATTTGGGCTTATCCCGAAGAATTGTCTGCCGGGCACCTTTTAAGGACTCCAGCTCGGCTCCCTCTACATCCATTTTAATAAAGGTTACGCGCTGCGTAGAGGACCGTTGCGCCTCCTCTGAGAATATCGCCTGATCAATCGGCATCACACGAATGCTGGTGTCTCCTGAAGTATCTATTTTTGCGCCGAGATCACCGGTTGATTGGAAGTACAACGTTTTTTCTTCGCTCCATGTTCCAGCCTGAAAAATCTCTGCTTCCGCAAATCCAGTCCTCTCTTTCTGTTCCAGACAGCGCAGATAGCTTACAGGGTCTGGTTCAAAAGCATAGACTTTTTTCACATGGTTACAATAATTTTTGAGTTTCAGAGATGAACCTAAATCAAAGCAGCCTGCATCGACAAATACTTCCTCATCCTCATATTTCATACATTTCAAGTTAAAATACTGCTCAGGATCATCTTCCCGCCAATGACCCGCTATATCAAAAATGAGATTTGCAGGATATCTCTCAGCATTTAATATCCCGCGAATTTCCTCTGCACAACGCGTTGCAGAAATTACTACACTAAAATTCCGCTGGGTAAACAATTCTTCCGGACTGATTACCGGATAGCCTAAATAGCCGTGTTTCTGCTTCTTTTTTGTATGGCTGCAAAAGCCCCAAAAACGCTTATCACCTGCGAAAAGGGGAAGAACTCTTTTGCCGTCCGCTCCTGCCCCATATAAAATAATCCGGTTGCCCATTGGCATAGAATTACATAAATCAAGTATATTTTGATCTGCGGGTGTCAGTCCCGGCGCATATGTTGATACTATTTTCCTGAGATATTTATACTTACCTGAAATCAGCCAGCTTAACTTATTCAAATATATTTCTTTGGACTCCTCATCTTCCAGCATATCATACACTGTTTTCCAACCGTTCAGGCAATTATTGATTGTTACTGCATCCACGCTTTAATTCTCCTAATAATTATTAAGATTCTATAAAAAGTTCTCTCTTGCGGGCAATTTCCTGGACTGTTTTCAGTAAAATCTTGATTTGTCAATATGTTCCCAGTTATTTGTTGCGTATGCAGAAACTCCACTATTAACAGAAAACGGAAATTGCAAAACCCGTATTTTATCCATGATGTAAACAATTTCCTTTCTTCCATTCTTTTAAAACATCCATTGTCTCAAAAATTCCGCTTTTTATATCATAGCGGGCGTTCCAGCCTAAATTTTTGAGTTTCTCTGCATCCAGCAGAGCTTTTGACGCTGTGGAATATCCCCTTCGCTCTGCTTCGTCCGGTAGTTCAAAAATTACTTGAGTCCCAGCGTAATCCGCAATAAGCTGCGCCAGCTCCTTTAAGGTAATATCCGATTTTGCGTCCGCCAGATTATACGCTTGCCCTGTCTCGCCGCGGAGAAGCACCCATAGGATTCCCCTTGCCGCGTCGGCGGCGTGAGCATAAGAGTAAAGCTGATTTCCCGCGCTTTTCAGTACAATGTTTTCGCCCTGAACGCCTTTCTTTATAAACTGCGCAATGGCTTTGGAATCCGTCATACGCATTGTTGGACCATAGCACCTGGGCAGCCGGATGGTGACAGCATCCACACCCTTTTCTGCCATATATGCATGGCATAACGCTTCACTGACCCGCTTTGCCTCCGGATAACCTGCTCGGAGTGTATTGCAGTCGATTTTGCCGCAGTAGTCTTCCCGGAAATACTCCAGATCTCCTCGGTTTTCTCCGTAAATTTCAACGCTGGACATACAAAGAAACCGGCTGCCTTTCTGTTTTGCAGCCAACTCCAACAAATTGCGAATCCCCAGAACATTGGACAGAATGGTACTCACTGGTTCTGTGGAATAGGCCACGGGATGGGTAGTGCTGGCGGCGTGAATCCAATAGTCAGCCTCCACGTCCAGGTCCTCCGGCGGCAGGCTGACGTTGTGCGCCACAAACCGGAAGGCATCGGACAAAAGCCATGGTGTAAACCGCAGTTCTGCTGTAGCGCGGTTTCTACCCATGGCAATGATTCTGCACTGTGTTTCCGGTGTCAGATCCTTGTTGTGGACCATGACTGCGTCCACCAAAAAGCTGCCGATCATGCCAGTGGCGCCGGAAATAAACAAAGTCTTGCCATTCAACTCATCCCAGTACGGGAAATCAGAAATAAACTGATGGATTACCGCCAAATAGCGCGTATTTTCCGTTATCTGCATAGGCACCTCTTATTTCAGCCAGGAGTCCTTTTCCATTTTCATATAACTTTTGAAAAGTTCAAAATCATCTTTTGTGGTAAGTTTTATATTTTTCTCCGACCCCGCCGCGAAATACAGACGCTCTCCTAGATCGACCATCAATGTGTTTACATAGGTAGAATTCTGAATACCAACTCCTTCGGAAAACGCCTTTTCATAGGCCCACAGCAGCTTGCTGTACCGGTAAGCCTGCGGCGTAGAGACGCGGCGCAGAGTATCCCTGGGAATATATTGGGTAGTGGAGGTTGTGTCATCCATCACAAATATTTGCTCGTTGTAGGGCAAAGCGGCTACCGCATTTCCATGCTGCCTGCATTTGACCAAGACATCGGAGAGTACAAAATCCTCCACCAAAGGACGGATCCCGTCGTGTACCACAACAATGTCTTCAGGGGAGCAGTGATTTTTTAAATAAAATATGCCGTTTCGGATGGATTCCTGTACAGTTTCTCCCGCTGGCGTTACCCAATTCAGCTTGTCAATACCAAACTGCTTGGCATATGCCTGCAAAATCTCTGTCCAGCCGTCCAGGCATACCACCTCAATAGCATCAATCTCCGGATGATGCTGAAAGCATTCCAGTGTATAAATAATTACCGGTTTATCATATACATTAAGAAACTGTTTGGGAATTTCCTGATTCATTCGCTGGCCTCTGCCGCCGGCAACAATCAAAGCTATATTCATATCAATTCTCTCTTACAATCCCCAGATTTTTCTCCAGCCTCTCCACAATCTCCTCCGGGGTTTCCTGGCCGTCGTTGTCAATAATGACGTCGGGGCGCTCCGGCTCCTCGCAGAGGATGTCCACGCCAACCACATTCTTCACTCCGGAGCTGTACAGCCCCTTCTGATCCCGGTGGTACAGCGTCTCCCAGGTGGTGCGGATATAGATTTCCTTGTAGTTCTCTATGTGCTCCCTGGCCCACGCGCGGCAGTCGTTATACATGGAAATACTGCACAGTACAACGTCAATCCCCTGTTCCGCCAGCATGTTGCACATTTCAAAATTATAGAACGCACCCTCCCGGCGCTCCTCGGTGGTATACCTGCTCTGTTTGTTGAAGGACAGACGCCTCAGCTGGTCGCCGTCCAGCAGCACCAGATCATTTTTTCTCTCCTTCATTCTTCTGTAAAAGAGGCCGCCGATAGTGGTCTTGCCGGCGCCGGCCAGACCGGTGAAAAAGTAAACAGTTCCTTTTTTCATGATTGCCGCTCCTTAGTGATACAGGGGCTGCTCCAGCAGCGCCGGGTCCAGCTCCAGCTTGGGGATCATATGCAGCTCCTGACCGGCGGGATTGACGAAGCGCAGGCCCCGCAGCAGCAGCTGCGCGTTGCTGGCCCGGCGGGCCGAGGTCCGGACGATCTGCTCGTCGGCTGTCCGCTCCGCCCGCTCCGTGACCTCCTGTGTGGGGGGCTCCCCGGATTTCTTCGTAAATTTGTTGGTCACGTACCGCACCCAGGAGTCCCGGATATATTTGTTCACCGTGGTGAAATCCGCAATCAGCGCCTCGGCCCGCTCCTGGTCCATCTCCCCGCCGTCGTAGCTGTGGAAGCTGTAGCCGTAATATTCATAAGCGTCGCGCAGAAAATACTCAATAAAGCAGCGCTCGCTGTCGTTTACATAGTCGTCATAGGTCTTGTACACCGGCTTCGTGTCGAAGCCGCCTGCGATATATCCGCCGTAATCCAGCGGCTTTCCCCACTCGGAGCAGACCGTCATGCTCTGCGTGTAGGGGAGGTCCAGAAACGCCGCCAGGGCCGTGAACGTCGCTTTGGGGTTCAGCTTTCCGTCCTCGAACCGCACCAGCACGCTGTCCAGGTAAATCCGGTTCTGCCAGTCCATCATGAAACTGCGGTTCAGAATACGCTGGCTCACCGCGTCGCCCACTACGCCCTCTCCACGCAGCGCGCCGTTGTTCATGAACTGCACCGTACCGCCGTGGCTGGTGGTCAGGCGGCGCATGGGGACGAAAGTCTTGATATATTTGAAGTTTCGGAACAGCGGCGAATTGCAGATGGCGTCGTACTGCTCCGATTTCAGTGTGGTCTGATTTTTGCTGTCGGCATAAATGCTGTAAATGATGTTGTGAAAGTGGGGCTGGAAAAATACGGCGGGAGCAATCCGGGACCCGGTGTCCAGCCAGGGGCCGTTCTCCCGCTCCTTGATCAGGGTGTCGCTGAGGAACTTCGCTACAAAAATGTCCTTGGCGGTGCGGTTTTTCAGCAGGTACAGCTCGGAAATCACCCGCCTGTCCCAATTCTCGAACCGCTGTACCGCGCCCTGGACGCTGTTCTCCTCCCGGAGAATGGTCTCCACCTCCTCCACCATGCTCTCCATGCTGTCGAACATGAGGGAGGTCTCCGCCAGGAGGTTGGGGTGGGCGTCGAAAATCTCGTTGAAGAAGTCGCCGCCGTTGTGGGTGGACAGCTGGGCATGCCAGATCAGGCGGTTGACCTCCCGGATGCCGATGGCTCTGGGCTGGCCGCCGCTGTAGTCAATGCCGAAGCGCTCCTTGAAATCCAGGGGGTAGTGTTCGATCTCATCCCCGATGAGGAACACGAACTTCTTCTCCCCCAGCAGCTTGCGCATGTTGAAGCACTGCAGGTACGAGCAGAAGGTCTCCCAGTCCGGATAGTGGAGATAGATATGGTTCTCCCGGCCCACATACTCGCTTCTGCGCACGTTGTCGTTGAGATACTCCAGCTCGTACTGGGAATAGACCTCCGATGCGAGAATGGGCTTCTCCAGGTCATGGAAGAAATTCCGGCTCACCACGGTGTGGTTGACGTTGACGTACGCCCCGAACCGGGCCTCCCGGACATGGAAGGGGACAAAGCCCCTGGTGCCGAAGGGGTAGAACCGGATGGGCAGGTCTCCGAAGGCGGGGAAATCCTTTCGGAAGAGATAGGGGTAGCGCTCAAGGAGCTTGCAGTTGCGCTCATAGCGGGAGCGCAGCGCCTTCTCGTTGGGCTTGTAGAACGCTTCGGTCATGATTCCCAGGCAGTCCTCCCGGCAGAAGCCCCGGTTGTAGAGATTCAGGAAGCAGGTATAGGCCGCCTTGTAGCTCCCCCCCGTCTGGAGCAGGTACAGCGCCGCCTCCATCTCCTCCGCAGGGGCCTCGCTCTCATGGATTGCCAGGGTATAGGCTTTGCAGGCGTCTTCATAGCTCCCCAGCTCCACCATGCGCCGCGCGATTTCGATTGCTCTCATATTACCGTCCTTTCTGCCGGAAAAAGGGGGCGGGCCGCAGCCC
>OFFG01001534.1_pt1 | contig 13555 bp, 12 predicted proteins | sample 1521331 | NCBI WGS metagenome assembly OFFG01 (sample SAMEA3504129, study PRJEB24116) | mouse gut metagenome | biome: mouse gut; feature: mouse-associated habitat; material: faeces | place: Denmark | collected 2011 | reverse complement strand
GGCGGATTATAAGCGGTTTTTCTCCATCGCCAACAAACATCTAGTCTTCTATTCGGAGAAGAGCGGTTACTATCGAAACTACCGCGCTGTGATTGCGGAGCTTTTGACACGTTCCAATCTGGTAATCCACTATGTGACCAGTGACCCAAAAGACATTATTTTTGAGATTGCCAAAACACAACCAAGAATCAAGCCTTACTACATTGGGGAAACCCGCCTGATTACGCTGATGATGAAAATGGATGCGGACATTGTAGTCATGACGATGCCGGACCTGGAGACATATCACATCAGGCGCAGCTATATTCGGAAGGATATTGAGTACATCTACCTGTTCCACGCTATGGTCAGCACGCACATGATCTATCGGAAGGGTGCATTTGATCACTACGACACAGTTTTTTGTGTTGGTCCACACCATATACGAGAAATACGAGAGACAGAGCGTCTATATGGACTGCCGGAGAAGCGGCTGGTAGAAGCTGGGTATACACTGCTGGATGACTTGCTGGTGCAGTATGGCGACCGGAAGCAGATTGGAGGAAAGCCACGTATTTTGATTGCTCCCTCACATCACGAGGGGAACATCATGGACTCCTGTCTGCAAGGAATCGTGGAGCAGCTGTTGAGTGAGAATTGGATTATCATCATTCGTCCACACCCTCAATATGTCCGGCGGAACCCTAGACGAGTAGAGGAGATCAAGCGTCTGTATGACGGTCAGAAAAATTTGATATTTGAGACAGATTTTTCTACCAATGAGAGCCAATACACCTCCGATATCCTGATTACAGACTGGTCCGGAATATCAATGGAATACGCATTTGTGACACATAATCCCTGTATCTTTATAGACACACCGATGAAGATACTGAATCCGGAGTACACACGCTATGAGTGTGTTCCAGCTCTGCTGGATATACGGGATAAGATAGGAGTCTCTTTCCATCCGGAGGATGTGGCTGGAATTGCGGAGGCGGTGAAGCGGATGCTGCTGCCGGGGGAGATCGCGGACCTTGGCATGGCTGTTGAGAAGCTGAGCGGCTACCGGCGGGTGACCATCACGGAAGTAAAAAACGGCTAGAGGACGGCAGCGACGGGGAATTGGGGCTGCTGTACTACCTGTTCTCCGTCCACCACTGGGGGCTGCGCGATTTGAAGGCCCTGTGGGAGGGGGAGACCGGGTGGCATGACCTGATTTTCGCGCTGTCGTCCTATGAGGTGGAACAGAGGGCGGAAGAACTCAGACACCGCCGGAGGCCTAATATAAAAGCATCATATAGAGAGAAAAAATAAAGCTCTTCTATAAAAGAAGAGCTTTAGAAAGGTAAAAAGACTGCGAATCACATCAACAACAGGAGTAGTGGCAAACTTAATATCAACATCGGAATAAAAGTTAATGCCAAACCCATATATAGACTCTCTTTGCCGCCAGGAGTTTCCATCCTGCGAGAAAAGCTCTCTGGGCCACTAAATATCAATTGGACACCAACGCCAATGCAAACAAGACCTATCATGGTAATGATAAGATAAAAGATCGCAAAGCCCATATGATCATCTCCTATTTTTTAGTATATGTGTTTTGCAGAAGAAAGTCAAGATAGAGGTGAGAAAATTGCCTGAAAGCTCTATTGTTGTTACACTGGTAGACCGCTATTCGGATAGTGCGAAAAAGATGACTACGGTGACCAGGGCATTCAGCAAGGATGTAGATGAGCTGGAAGATCAGCTTCAGAAACTGAACAAAAATAAATATTCCCTGAAAGTGGACGCCCAAAAGGCCAAACAGGCACTTAAGGAGGCGGAAAAGCAGTTCGCCGCCACAGGAAAAGAGGCTGACGGCCTGAAGGTAGAGATGGCCATGGCGAATTATGACAATATTGTCAAACAGATCAATCTTGTCTCCAAAGCAGCACAGGAGGGAGAAAGACGCCTCCAAAAGATGGGGGATGCGGCCAGCAAAGAGGAGAACCGAGCTGGGAAAGGAATGCTGGACAGCATAAAAGGTATATTTAGCGGAGATGGGATCGGCGGCAAACTGGCTTCATCTGGCATATATAAAATGCTTGGTGATTCTGTGGCAGGAGCCATTGGGATTGGATTTGAAAGCACTGTTGGGCAGCCCATGGCGACTTTGGGCAGCAGTCTAATATCCGGCGTCACATCCGGTGCCTCTGCCGGCGCTATCTTCGGTCCATATGGAGCCCTTATTGGAGGTGGAATCGGTGCTTTTTCCGGTCTGATCAGCGGAGGAGCACAAATCTTTGAGGCCAAAGACGATGCCTTCAAGAGCTATGTGCAGGAGGCGTACGAGGGCCAGATGTCGGCGCAGGAGGCGGCCCTGACCAGCGGTTCCGCCCTGGCGGCGCAGCGGGAGACGGACCGGATCTCCTTTGAGACGCTGTTCCGCCGTGGCGGCGTGGAGGACATGGGAATTGTGGAGACCTACCTCTCCAATCTGGTGGAGATGGCAAACGAGACGCCTTTTCTGTACGGGGATTTGACCAGCATGAGCAAGACCCTGGCGACCTACGGGTACAGCGCCCAGGCCGATCAGGCAAAGACGCTGTCCGGAGAGAAGGACTATAACTACATCCTGGACGTGCTGGAGACCATCGGCGACGCCGGGGCGGCCCTGGGGCAGACCACCGGCGACATGGAGGCCGTGGCCACGGCCATCGGGCGGATGAAGTCCAGCAACAAGGCCACGCTGGAGTACCTGAACGTCCTCAACGACCGGGGCATCGGCGCGGTGGGGATGCTGGCGGAGGCCAGGGGCGTGGACCAGGGCACCATGTACGACATGATCTCCAAGGGACAGGTGTCCGGCCGGGAGGCGGCGGAGATCATCCTCCAGGCCATGACGGAGAGCTTTTCCGGGTCCATGCTGGCCCAGTCCAGGACCTTCTCCGGCCTGACCTCCACGGTGGAGGGCCTGAGCCAGGAGCTGGACAGCGCCATGGGCCAGGGCTATAACGAGGGCCGCATGAAGGGGCTGACGGCACAGCGGAACTGGCTCTCCGGGGAGAGCGGCGAGGCCGTCATGGAGGCCAACAAGGCTATCGGCGCGTGGAAGGCGGAGCTGGAGAACAGCAAGGAGCAGTACATCCGGGACGCGGTGGACGCCATGATGAAAACCGAGGAGTACCGGACCGCCCAGAACACCGGAGACGCCGCGGAGATGGGGCGGCTCATCATGGAGGCCAAGGTCCGGGGCATGAACGAGTATAACGCCAGCGAGGGTGCGCAGCTGGCGCTGGAGTCGGCGAAATCTCTGGCAGAGGCCATCCAGAATGATACCAGCCTGGATTCGGACTACTGGGACGCCGGATATGAGAAGGGGCAGTGGTTCACCAAGGGGCTGGCGGCGGCCATGGGAGAGGGCAAATACTTCGTAAAAGCGGACATAGACCAGGAGACCGGACTTACGGTCTATACCGATTCCTACGGTCTCACAGCGGACCCCATGCTGGTGGACCCCGGCGGGGCCGGCGGCCTGCGCAGGTCCGGCTACGCCTACGGGCTGGACTATGTGCCCTATGACAACTTCCCCGCCCTGCTCCACCAGGGGGAGCGGGTGCAGACGGCGGCGGAGGCCAGGGGCGAGAAATCCTCTGTCCCCTTTCAAATTATTATGAACGGCGCTGTGATCCGCGAGGAGGCGGACGTAACGCGGGTGGCCTCGGAGCTGCTGGCCCAGATGGAGCTGGCGGGGATGCGGGGCTAGGAAGGAGGGACGCAGTATTCAATTCTGTTTTATTCGGGACCATGTGTCCCTGGTGATGCCGGTGACGCCGGGGGGCTACCAGTGGTCCAGCGGGAAGCGGATGGAGACCATCAAGATCAGTGAGCTGGGGGACGTGTACCGCCTAGGCGTACCTCTGGATGGAGACGGGGGCGCGGGCGGACCCGCAGTACTACCTGGACTATCTGACCGCCTGGGCCCAGGACAGCAGGGCTGTCCGGCTGGCGATCACCGGCACGGAGGTCAACGCCCTGGTGTATCTGGAGGAGGTCACCCAGGGGGAGCGGGACGGCACCGGGGACCGCTATGTCACCGTGTCCGTCCGGGAGCATGAGGCCCTGGAGGCGGCGGAGACGGCCAATCCCAACGGGAATACCCAGAACGCGTCCCGGCCGTCGGGGACCACGGCGGGCGGCGAGCGGGAGCAGTCCTGCACCATCGCGCGGGGAGATACCCTCTCCATCATCTGCCGGCAGTACTACGGGCGGTCCACCGCCAGGTACTACAACGCCCTGGCGCAGTTCAACGGCATCAAAAACCCGCATCTGATCCATCCGGGGACCACGATCCGTATTCCGCCGGAGAGCGTGCTGTGGCAATTCGAATTATCTTCGAATAATTTTTGATTCTTTATCTTCCCTGCCGGTAAATGGCATAGCTGCTCTCACAGGTTAAAGCGGACATGTGTCCGTCTTTCCATAATGCCGAGTGCTGTCACTTTATATAGCCAGTGGTCATTATTCGCCAAAAGCGGCTCGTAGGGTTTCCACATCCTGTCTGGCCAGCGATACAGGATCATACATGCCCTTTGTCAGATTGGGACGGTAATAGAAGTTTTCAGAGATCAGCCAGCCGGAGTAGTCGATGTCCTTAATGGCCTGTACAGATTCCCCAAATTCCGTCATCCCCTGTCCTAGCAGCACAATCGGCGTTTCCACAGTGATGTAACCATCTGCATTGGGGCGGGATTCCTTCATATGGAAGTGATCTATCCGATCCCGCCCCAGTGCCCGAATCAGCTCTGCCGGTTTGCCGGTACCGTACATGACGGGGTTGTGCGTGTCAAAGCAAAGGGTTATTTTGCCGTCCAGAGCGTCTAGAAACCGGAAGTGATCCTCCAGAGTCATATCTGTCTCCATGGCAATGTTGACGCCGTGATCTGTCCCCACCGTCACAGCGTACTGCGCCATGCTCATCATGTGGGCGTATTTTGCGGCTGTATTCATCCGCATACCGTCGATGATGACGGTGGGGATTCCCATTGCAAATGCTGCGAGCACGCCGCTGAGAATGCTTTCCCGGCAGGCCTCTCCCTCCCGGGAATCAAAGGCGCTGCGCAGATAGCCTTGGTGCCCCAGGGTATAAAGGTGAATGGACTGCAAAGCCATGTCGTAGCGCTCCGCAGCCTCCAGATAGGCAGCCTGCACGCTTTTGTCCAGCAGCGGGTAGGCGTGCAGCGAACCGCCGCCATCTCCCAACTGCATGCCACTAAAACCTGCTTCGTGTGCCATTTTCAGGGAGAGAGGTCCCCAGCAGGGGAAGCACCATTCGCAGGCGCCGAATCGAAACCGTTCCATGGTTTATCCTCCATTTTATTGATCTGTTTTTGCTAAGCAGATGCCGTCGATCATACCTCAAATGCGGCGCGCAGTGTCTGAACGTCCTTGGCGGCTGCGGAGGCATAGCTCTCTCCCGCAGTCCTGAGATCCGGATGATAGTAGGGGGTATCCGAGATGATCCATCCCGTATAATCCATGTCCCGAATGGCCTGCACGGTCTCGCGAAAGGGGGCTTTTCCCTGCCCCAGAAGGGATACGGCACCGTCAAAGGATGAAAAGCCCTCCCGATCCGGACCGGAGTCCCGGAGACGGATGTGGTCAATACGCTGAGTTCCGGATTCTTTCAACTGCCGCACCGGGTCGCCGGTTCCGTAAACCAGCGGCGCATATGCGTCAAAAGCCAGCTTTACCCGCTCACCCAGAGCATCTACCAGCTTCCGCTGATTTTCAGGAGCCAGGTCGCTGAGAACAGCCAACTGAACACCGTACTCCTCCGCTGCTTGAGCGGCATAGCGCAGAGACTGGAGGGCATAGTCGTTTTGGGCGGTGCCGAACATGCCCTTGGCGGCCACGGTTACGGTGGGAATTTTCATCTGCGCCGCGGCCCGGATCCCGTTGAGCAGGCTTTCCCGGCACTGGGTGCCCTGCGGTGTGTCCGCGCTGTACTTGATGAAGCCCTGGTGTTCCAGCGTGTAGAGGTAAATCGATGTCAGTTCCAGACTGTATTCCCTGGCTGCAGACAGATAGTCCTCCTGAACCTCCCGGAACAGCAGCGGAAACGAGTCTTTCCGCCGGAGATCCAGCCCATAGCGCTCATACTCGACATACCCGTTATTTTCCGGATGCGGCTGCAGATAGCCGCCGGCGTCCGCAATCTGCATGCCCTGAAAGCCAGCCTCATGCGCCATTTTTATGGCCACGGAGCCCCAGCAGGGGAAAGCAAATTCACATACCCCAAATCGTATTCCCATTGTGTACCTCCATATATCGACTCGTTAAAAAATAAATTTGGTCTTGGTTCTCCGTGGAAAAACTGCTATAATAAAAATGAAATAAGAAGAAATGCTTTTGCCGGGTTCCGGCCGGCACAGGTCTGCAAAGGAGTTTCTAGTTGGATATTAGAGAGCTGAAATATTTCAAACAGGTAGTGGAATGTGCCAGCTATTCCATTGCTGCGGAAAAACTGTATATTTCCCAGCCGGCTTTGAGCAAGGTCATTCAGAAGCTGGAGAAGGAACTGGGCTATAAACTGTTCTACACCTTGCAGAGACAGCAGCGTCTAACGGAGGAAGGAGAACGTTTTTACCAGCGTTCCTTGCGGGTGATCCGCGCATTTGACGATATTGAGCCGGCTGTCCGCACAGCGGATAATATGCACAGCGGAAAGGTGTTCATCGGTTTTCCGGACGTGGCGGGGATCAGTTATTTCTGCCAGCTGATTGCTGAATGCTCCAAGCGGTATCCTGGCATTGACCTGCGGATCAAAGAGAGCGGCACCCAACGGATTGTCAGTGATGTGGAATCTGGTGATCTGGATGTGGGCTGTGCGGTTATGCCAATCTCATCAGAGCAGTTCAATATCTATCCATTTGTCCGGGATATCTCCACCCTGATTGTCAGTACGCAGCACCCTCTGGCGCAGAAGCAGCGGATCACACTGCCGGAGCTGAAGGATGAGACCTTCATTTTGCTGGGAACGGAGTTCTCCACCCATCATGATATCTGTACCGCTCTGCGGGAGGCTGGCGTTGAACCTAAAATCGGAATGCTTTCCTCCCAGTGGGACTTTGTGATCCAGATGGTTCGTCTGAACTACGGGATCTCTTTCCTGCCCAAGTCCCTGTTTCAACGGTTTTCTTATCCGGACATCCATCAATTGGAGGTGGATCACCTGATGCGTTACGAAGATCTCGTGCTGATTACCAAAAAGGGACGGTATCTTTCTCAGAATGCCAGATGCCTGATCCAGTTCCTGACAGAAAAGATGGAGGCCGCAGGCTCTGATATTCCCGGTTGACGCGGTGATCTATACTTACCGTAGGAAAGGAGCTGTCAAATTGGATATACACGAGTTAAAGTGTTTTACGCAGGTGGCGAAGGATAACAGCTACTCTGTGGCTGCTGCCAAGCTCAGGCTTTCCCAACCTGCCCTCAGCAAGATTATCCAGCGAATGGAGATTGAACTTGGTTCTGAATTGTTTTATACCTTCCGCCGTAAACAACGGCTGACTGATGCCGGAGAGGCTCTGCTGCGGGAGGCCGTTCGTGTGATCCATGAATATGACAGCATTTCTGAACTGAAAAACCAGAACCAGACCTCTTTTGAAGGCGAGATCTATCTTGGCTTTCCGCCTATTGCCGGTATTTTCTATTTCAGTGAGCTGATCGCAGGTTTTTCCAGACAGTATCCGGGAATCAGGATCAACATCCGGGAGGGCGGCAGTCAAGCTGTGATGGAAGATGTGGAGGCCGGGACGCTGGATCTTGGCTGTGTCGGGGGACCGGTATCCGATGATCTGTTTGACCATATCCACTTTGTTCATGATAATTACTGTCTGGTGGTCAGTGACCGGCACCCTCTGGCCAACCGGGACAGCGTCCGGCTGGAGGAACTGAGGAATGAGCGGTTCATTGTCTCCGACGGCCGGTTTTCCACCTTTCACATCATGCGGTTCGCCTGTCGCGAGGCAGGGTTTGAGCCGCGCATTGCCCTCTATTCGTCCCGCTGGGATTTTATCATCCAGATGGTTCGCCTGAATTACGGGATTTCCTTCCAGCCCCGCTCCATTTTTAAGCGTTTCACGTTTCCTGATGTACATCTTTTGGATATTCCCCACCCGGCTATGGACAATTGGCTGGAGCTGATTACTAAAAAAGACGCCTATACCTCCCGGGCGTTGAATCTGTTCATTGCCTATATCACAGAACATGCGGCTCAAAATTTGGAAAACAGTACATTGGCGGCTCCTATGGCCAAATGCATCAGCTGAATTTCCGGAGCTCCACTGGCAGAAGCCAGTGGAGCTTTTGGCGTATTACTCTTCAAACGAACGATTAGGTTCAATGATAATCTTGATGGAGGCCGGATCATCCCAGTTGGTATCCAGTGCTTCGAAGTAGCGCTCCAGAGGGAATACGTGGGAAATGGACAATTCCGGGTCAACCTTACCGTCTGCCATGGCCTTCAGGCACTTGCTGAAGCTGTGGTGCTGAAAAGTCGTGCCGATATAGCTGAGTTCTTTCCGGACAAAAAGTCCCATATCCACGGAGACCGTGCGCTGATTTGTGGTGGGGAAGGAATAGTTGGCAAAGGTGCCGCCTGCTTTTAGCAGTGAGATGCACCGCTCTGCCAGCTCCGCGTTGCCGATGGTGTCGATGATGCAGTCCAGTCCGTGGGGGAAACGCTTGTGCAGAATATTTTCGTGGACGCTGTAATCATTGGGATCCGCCAAGATCGTTTCCACACCCCGGGAAGCGATTCGCTCCAGCTTGTTGGGCTGACAGTCCAGGGCGGTCACCGTGCCTGCCGCCGAGCTCTTGGCCAGCTGCGCCATAAGGTTTCCGCTGGCTCCGCAGCCCAGGATCAGAACGTCGGCGGAATAGGGAATGCTGCACCGTTCAATGCAGCGGAAACAGCAGCCCACCAGCTCTGTCAGCGCTGCGGCCCGGAAGGACACGTTGTCCGGAATGGCATATACGTGGCTTTCGCTGACGGCTACCAGCTCCGCCATAGCGCCGTTGACGCTGTGCCCGATAGCCTGATATTCCTCACAGAACGCGAACTCGCCGCGCTGGCAGTGATAGCACTTCCAGCAGGGCATTCCGTTGTCCGCTGTGACTCGGTCTCCGGGCTTGAAATGGGTTGCGCGAGTGCCCACTTGCTCCACAATGCCGGAGAACTCATGCCCCGGGATCACCGGGTAGCGGCCCAGTACCGCGCCCTGCCGGTCATGGCTGGTGTCCGCAGGTTTGCAGATTCCACAGGCCTTGACCCGGATGATGACCTGTTCTTCGCCGCAGGACGGCTCCGGCACTTCCACAACGCCGCCGTTGGCGCGGCCCGGCCTCTTATACAGCAATGCTTTCATGTCCGTATCCTTTCTCACTGAAGCAGTTTTTCAAGCGATTCTTCGCTCATGGAGGCCCGGGGGCCTACTATGCGGCTGCCAACCTCAAAGATGATACCCAATTCCTTCAGCATGTCGAAGTAGGCAAAATGGCGGCCTAAAAAGTATCCTTCCAGCAGCGGGACCTTTCCCAGATCCTCCCTCAGAAATTTCAGTCCCTCCTCTCTGTTTGCCAGACGGACATTCAGGTGATGGATTCCGGGGCCGTGTTCTTTCAAAAAGTCGCTGACCGGGCCGCCGGTACTTCCCTCCACCGGCGCGAACATCTCAATATCCATGCCGCCCATGAAGAAGTTGACCTGGCGGTAGGCATATTCGCCCTTTATGCCGTTGTAGATCTGCGGCTCCAGCTTTCCGGAGCGGATCAGCGCAAGGGAGTCGCCGTAGGAGACAGAGCTTTCGTCAATGCCCAGCAGGGAGCGTACCTGTTCCAGTCCCTGTTCCAGATCCCACACGGCTACCGCCACTTGGCATACAAGATCCAATTTCAGTTTTGTCATGGTATGACCTCCTTCTACAGCCGTGAACGGTAGATCGCTGCCGCGTCAGCGGGTGTAAAGCTGGCATAGCTGGCGGCCAGAAGCCGCTGCTTTGCCTGAAAGATATTTGCCACAAAGAGTTCCACGTCCGCTTCGGTCATGCCGCACGCACCCAGACGTCTGGCGGGATACAATGCGTTGAGCAGCTTTTCCGTATCGCGGAAGGGATTGCCGAAGTATAGCCCTGCCTGCCGCAGAGCGGGGGCCAAGAGCTGCCGCAGCTCTTCCAGCAGCGGGCCGTCAGAGGCGTGCTCATAATGGGAGAAAACCTCGGTGAGGAACTGATAAATGCTCTCCCCATGGGACATCTTATAGACCTCCCCCACCGGGTAGGCCAGCGCGTGAACCGGTCCGGCACCGCCATTATTGACGGCCATTCCGGCCAGACAGCTGGCGGTCAAAAACTGTTTCATCAACTGGGGGCGGCACGTCTCACCGTTCACGGCCAGTGCTGCGTAACCGTTCATCAGCAGCGTGACCGCCCGACCGCCCACAGCTCGCACCATCTCGTTTCCACGGGTGGCGGAGACATAGGATTCCATGGCGTGACACATGGCGTCCACAGAGCAGTGGATCAATACCTTCATAGGCAGACTGACCAGAATCTCCGGCACCAGAACCGCATGGGCGGAGGATAGCTGCGGTGCCAGAATTCCAGTTTTGAAGCCGGTATCTTTCATGGTGACGATACCACCATAGGTCACCTCACTGCCAGTGCCGCAGGTGCTTGGCAGAACGATCAGTTCCTTGTCCAGCACCATGGGGACAGTCTGCTCCATAACCCGGCGGCAGGGGTAGGCGTCCTTGATGCAGAGAATTTTAGCGATGTCGATGACGCTGCCGCCGCCTACTGCTATAATCCGGCGGATGGACAGGCCCCGGATATCCCATAGGATCGCATCAATGGCCTCCTCCTTCGGTTCCCCAGGGTCATACTGATCCTTCAGGATGATAGGGCAGGAAAGACGCTCCTTCCGGATATGGCTTTCAAACAGAATTCGCTCCGTCAGAATCAGATCCTCCGGCCCCAAGGAAAACTCCGCGACGAAATCGTGCAGCCGGTCAAAAAAGCTGATGACTGGTTTTACACAAAATAGCTGCATGTGCATACCTCTCAGACTGTGCGTCCCTGAAGATCACGGGGACCGCAAGGACCTGTCATATGATCTCGGGGGGTGAAGGCGAAGCCCATCTCATCAGTGAAATCAAACAGCAGATATCGGCCATTTTCTGAGATCTCCTCGTAAATGGGCAGTTTGACGCTTTCACAGCGAGCGGACAGCGCAGCGGCATCTTCTGCATAGATCTCCAGATGATGGAAGCCCTGCCCGTGGGCGCGAAGACTGTCGGAATAGGGATCGCCCTGCTGGCTGAGAGGTTCCACCAGCTTCAGGTCGACGCCGCCGAAGTCAAAGCGCACGGCCCTGACCGGAACCTGGATTTCCTGCCCATGATACAGGCAGCGGGCTTTGCTGGTCTCCTGTGAAACATCTTTAATGGAATCTTCCCGGAATTCTACCAGGTGCTTCCAGTTCGCAAGGGTTTCTTCAAGACTCCAGACTACGCAGACTACCTGGAAGATTTGCTTTTTCATAGATTTGACTCCTTCATTGATTTTCACAATTTCACAAAAAACCGATAACGCTTCCGCGCATCGGTTTTTTGGAAATATCAGATTAGGATCACTTCAGAAGTGCAGGCAGCCAAGTGGACAGTCCTGGGATGAACATCATCATAATCAGTATCAGTGCGCAGCAGCCCAGGAAGGGCCAGATGTAGTGGACGACTTCTACGTACTGCGTTTTCTTCAGCTTGGTGGTCACGAATACATTGACACAGAACGGAGGAGAAATCGCGCCCATGCAAAGATTTACCAGAATGATGCCGGCCATCTGAACCTGATTGATGCCATATGCATCGGCAATGGGAGTCAGCAGGGGAACAAACAGCAGGATCGCGGCGTTGCTGTCGATGAACATGCCGCAGATAATGAACAGCACATTGACAATCAGCAGGAACACGATGGGAGAGCTGATATTCTCCGTGATCAAGGTTACCAGCTGCTGAGAAATGCCGGAGAAAGCGATGGCTTTGCAGGCTACGTTGGCGAAGGCCATGATCAGCAGGATCACTCCGGTAAGGCTGATTGTAAACATCATCATGTCTTTCAGATTACCGGAAACGCTCTCCGGATGCAGTTTTTTCCGGATGAAGTAGTAGATCAGACCATAGAGGGCGGAAATGGCACCGGCCTCCGTAGCGGTGAAAATACCGCCATAAATGCCGCCGAAGATGATGACGGGCATCAGCAGTGCCCAGAACGCACTCTTTGTGCTGACGCCGATGTGCTTGACATATTGGCTTATCACAAAGGGTTCGGTGATCTTGGGCTCCACTCTCACTCTGTGGAAATAGTTGACAGCGCTGAACATGATGGCCAGCAGAATACCGGGAATCAGAGTGCACATCCAGGCATCTGCAATGCTGATACCCGAGGCGGTGGCGTAGATGATACCGGTCATGCTGGGGGGGATGAGAACGCCCAGGAAGCCGGCGGAAGCCATCAGAGCTGCCTGATAGGCAGGCTCATATCCCCGCTTGTCCATCTCGGGGAACACAATCTTGCCGATTGCGGCGATGGTTGCCTGAGTAGAGCCGGTCAGGGCGCCGAACAGGGCACAGGCGAACACAGCCACCGTGCCGGTGCTGGCCCGGACGCGGCCCACAAAGGCGTCAATGAAGTTAAAGATGCTCTTCGATATACCGGAATACTCCATGATGGCGCCTGCAAACAGGAAAAACGGGATTGCCAGCAGGGAGAAGTTGTCCAAACCATAGAAACCAGTCTGGGAGAAGCTGTTCATGGAATAGCCGAAAATGGTGAATACGGCTGCGCCGCCCAAGCCAATGCCGAATGCCACAGGGACCCGTAGCAGCAGAGAAACGCCAAGGAAAATCACCAAAAAAATAGCAAGTACCTGCATGAATTACGCCTCCTCTTCCTCGGCGGATTTTTCTGTGGGTTCCGTGCCGAACCAATATTCACGGGGCAGCAAAATGTTGAATACGGTGTGCAGAATGATCAGGACGCAGCCCACCATCACCAGAGCCATGGGGATGGTCATTTTAAAGCCCATGGTGTTGGAAACAGTGCCCATCTTGTCGATTTTCTGCATGTAAAGGAAGAAGTGGTAGGTAAAAAACAGCATTACGAAAAGCACGATGTACTGGCCAATCCGGTCGATGACTGCCAGGATCTTGTCGGCGTTTTTCACCACTTTTTTCAGCACGGTGCTGACAATGTCGATTTCCAGATGATCGCCGACAGACGCCGCGTAGGAGCCGCCAAACCAAGCCAGGATGATCAGGAAATATCGGGCCAGCTCATCAGCCCAGGGAGTGGAAACATGAAAAATAAAGCGGCAGGAGATAAAAATCATTGTAACGATAATCAGTGCCCACAGCAGGATTACGGACAGGATGGATTCCACCTTACCCAGGGCTTTGTTGGCCTTCCAGATCGTTTCGACAAATTTGTTTGGAAATTTATGTTCTTTCATAAACAATACCTTTCTCTTCAGGCCG
>OFFG01001529.1_pt1 | contig 13586 bp, 10 predicted proteins | sample 1521331 | NCBI WGS metagenome assembly OFFG01 (sample SAMEA3504129, study PRJEB24116) | mouse gut metagenome | biome: mouse gut; feature: mouse-associated habitat; material: faeces | place: Denmark | collected 2011 | reverse complement strand
TATATTAAAAATTGTCATGAATTATCCTCTGAGCAATGGAAAAAAATTTCAGCGGCTCTGGGAAAACCCCGTCCGGATGTATTTTCCATTTTTTTTCTGAATAATGGCTTGGAAAAAGGGAAATTAAAAGTTCCCCAAACTGTTCAAAAGCTCAAATGTTATGAGTTTGCTCAAAAAAAAGAATGGATTTTTGAATCTGTCGGAATTACGGATACGAATTTTGAAAAAATTTTGAGAAATGAAGCAAAGGCAAAATACGGTCTTGTTTTAAATAATGATGTTATTGCTATTTTAAAAGATATTGTCTCCCCTGATTATAACAGTATCAATAATATACTGGCACAATTAAGTCTCATAACCGGTCAGGACGGGGTCGTTAATGCCGGAGCTCTTGCACAATTGACAAACTATACACCGGAGCTTGTGTGGTTTGATATTATTAATAAAATTGAAGCCGGCAAAGGGGCAGAGGTGTGGAAACTCTTTTACAAAGCGTCCAATCAAATTGATGATTCTTCAATTTTTACATTTTTAGCTTTGATGATGCGGGAAATGCGGATACTTTGGAAAATTAAGGCAAATGAGCAAGTATTTTTGCCCTCAAGCCAAATTACCGCTAAAAATACCCTTGCCGCAAAACTGGGTTTTACCAATATTGCAAAAATTATTTCTTTGCTTTGTTTTGCTGAATTTGCCATAAAAAGCGGCAAAAAAAAATCTGTTGATACCTTGGAAGAGCTTATCAAAGACTGTATCAAGATTTTTGCAAAAGATACCGGTCAACTATCAACCCTTTATACTATCAATACCGAGAACTGACATGGCAGATGACGCACCTCATTTTCACGGACACAGGCAGAGACTTCGTGAACGAGTATTAAAAAATCCCCATGAAGCTGAGTCCTATGAGTTATTGGAATTACTTTTGGGTTATGTCCATAAACGAAGCGATACAAAGCCGCTGGCAAAAGACTTATTGAAGCATTTTGGTTCCCTGTGGGGGGTATTAAATGCGCACCCAACGGAACTAGAAACAATAAACGGCATTGGTGAATCTTCAAAAATATTTTTTATTTTACTGCGCGAGCTTGTTGCCAGATACTTTGTTGAACCTATAAAAGAAAAGAAATCCGTAACCTTAGATGACATAGCCATGCTTGCACGGTGCATGCTTGACGGGCTTTGCCATGAAGAAATTTGGCTTGCCTTACTTGACAATAATAATAGACTGCTTAGTTTTGATAAGGTACAGAGCGGAATAACGGATGCTGCATATTGCTCTGCAAAAATGATAGCTGAAATTGCTATTACCAAGAAAGCAACAGCTCTGGTTCTTATCCATAATCACCCGGGTGGTGTGACAAAAGCTTCTTGGGCTGACAGAGAAACGACACTCCATATTCAAAAAGTGATGAAGCTTATGGGAATACGTTTGCTGGATCATTTTATTATTGCTGACGGCAAAGTAATCAGTTTGGCAAATAATCATTTACTTGATGAAAATGAAATCATTTTAACGGATAATGATAAAAGTATAGTATAGGATTATAATCATGGTTAAGAAAAATGATGATGAACTTTTAGAGCCTGTTGATAAACCCAAAAAAAGAGGCAGACCCAAAAAAAATAGTACTGAGGCTGCTCAAAAAGCGGAATCTGCTCCTCATAAACAGGCAAATGAACAGGACGAGTATTTAATTAATGATGAAGCATTATTAACACAAATTCCCCATGAAATCGGCTTGTTGTCTTTGCGGGAAAATGTGCTTTTTAATTCTATGATTATGCCTATTTATGAAACCAGAGAAACGGGAATAGAAGTTATTGAAAAGGCATATAACAGTTCCAAATTTATTTTTGTTGCTGCACAAAAGGATGCTGCTCTTGATGACCCTGCCGTAAGCGATTTATACGAAACAGGAACTGTTGGACTTATTTTACGTATGATAAAAATGCCCAATGGACATATAAAAGCACTTATTCAGGGCATTAGCCGGGCAAAATGCCTCGGTGAAGTGGCAAAATCAAACTATCCGCAAGTTTTCATTGATTTAATTAAAGAAAAAAGTGTAGAAATTACTCCCGAAGTAACCGCACTTATTCGTCTTGCCCGAGAATACAGTGAAAAGATTTTACAGCTGCGCGGTGTTCCCATTGCGGAAATTATGTCTATTTTAATGCAGGTGGAAGAACCGGGCAAACTGGCTGATTTAATTGCTTCCAATATGCGGATAAAGGCTCAGGAAGCACAAATTATGCTTGAATGTTTCGACCCTGTGGAACGTTTGCAAATTATTATCAAACATCTTTTAAAAGAAGTTGAAATTGCTGACTTGCAGGCAAAAATACAAAATATTGCCCGCGAAGGCATGGATAAAGCACAAAAAACCTATTATCTTCGCGAGCAGATAAAAGCTATCCGCACTGAACTTGGCGAAAATGCCAATATGGATGAAGAACTGGATACCTTGCGGGAACGGATTGAAAAAATAGGGCTGAGTAAGGAAGCAAAAAAAGAAGCCCAAAAGCAATTGTACCGTCTTTCCAATATGGGCTTTGATTCTGCTGAAGCGAATGTTGTCCGAACCTATCTTGACTGGCTTGTTGATTTGCCATGGAAAAAAACAACAAAGGATGTTTTGGATATTGCCAAGGCAAAATCAGTGCTCGATGCAGACCATTACGGGTTGACAAAAATCAAAGACAGGATTTTAGAATTTTTGAGCGTACGGAAATTAAATCCACAATCAAAAGCCACAATTTTATGTTTTGTAGGTCCTCCGGGGGTAGGGAAAACGTCCTTGGGTCGTTCCATTGCTAAAGCCATGAACAGAAAATTCCAGCGTATTTCTCTGGGGGGTATGCGTGATGAAGCGGAAATCCGCGGACACAGACGCACCTATGTTGGCGCCATGCCCGGGCGTATTATCCAAGCCATGAAAAATGCCGGAACCAAAAACCCCGTTATTCTGCTTGATGAAATTGATAAATTGGGTAATGATTTTCGGGGAGATCCGAGTTCTGCGCTTTTAGAAGCTTTGGATCCTGAACAAAACAGCCATTTCAGCGACCACTATTTAAATCTTGAATTTGACTTGTCAAAAGTTCTTTTTCTCTGCACTGCAAACAGTACGGACTCTATTCCGCAGGCACTGCGGGACAGAATGGAAATTATCCGTATTTCCGGCTATACTGAGCTTGAAAAGCTTGCCATTGTCAAATCCTATATTTTGAAACGGCAAATCAAAGATAACGGACTCACGGCTAAACAGATAAAAATTAGTGATGCATCTATTAAAAAAGTTATTCGTGAATATACAAGAGAAGCAGGTTTGCGAAATCTTGAACGTGAAATTGCTTCTATTTGCCGTAAAATTGCACGAAAAGTTGCAGAACAGGAAATTACTTCTTCTTCGGTAACACCCAAAATAGTGGAAGAACTGCTTGGTGCTCCCCGCTTCTTGGAAGAAGAACGGGAAAAGCACTTGCTTCCGGGAGTTGCAACCGGACTGGCTTGGACACAGGCTGGCGGTGATGTCCTTTTTGTTGAAGTTTCAAAGATGAAAGGAAAAGGGGCGGTGCAAACAACAGGGCAGCTTGGCGATGTTATGAAAGAAAGCTGCCAAGCCGCTGTTTCCTATATCCGCAGCCATGCAGAGCAGTTAAATGTTGAAGAAGATTTTTATGAAAAGTATGATTTGCATGTCCATGTTCCGGAAGGGGCTACTCCAAAGGATGGTCCTTCTGCAGGGGTAACCTTGTTTACTGCCATTTTGTCTTCTTTATTGAATGTTTCTGTGCGTTCGGATTATTGCATGACAGGGGAAATCACCTTGCGCGGACGTGTGCTTCCTGTTGGCGGCATAAAAGAGAAAATCCTTGCTGCCGTGACACGGGGGTTGAAAAATGTTATTATTCCAAAGCAAAATATCAAAGACTTAGAGGATATTCCTGCTGAGTTACTGGAAAAAATAACGGTACATCCTGTAAACCATGTGGATGAAGTCAGAAAATTAGTGCTGGAATAAGGTTTTCCGTATGAGGAACATGCGTGTGAATTTTACAGAATTTGGCTTATCTGAGAAGTTGCGGCATTATTCCTGAAAATATTTTGCTATTTCTTCTTTACTGCTTATTTTACCGGCTAACATGACAGCCAATTTTATGCGTGCTTTTTTAGCTGAATAGCCAAAAGCAGGGATAGCCCCGTATTCAATAAGCCTCGGCAGCCCCCCGGAAAAATTGTACAGCGGGGCAATACTTCCGGAAGTACAGTCCGAGGTAATAACAACATAACAACCGTAATTAATAAGATTTTTTATGTTTTTGGCAAGTTCTTCCGTTACATTGCCACGTCCAAAGGCTTCGATGATAACTGCCTGATAATTCAAGTCATGATAAAATTTAAGAATATCGCCCGTACAATTTAAACTTGCTTTGAAAATATCTATTTTGGGAAAGGGAAGTTGACGGATAGTGAAATATTCTTGTTTTATCGGACGCTGCACAAGAGAAACCTTGCCATTATCAACACTTCCAAGCATGCCATATTGTGCGGATTGAAAAGTATGTAAAAAATACGTATGGGATTTATGGACATATTTTGGCAGCAATAGTGCCTGATTGAATAAAACCATAACACCCGTATTCTGCGCTGCAGGTGAACAGACAGCCCAGAGGGCATGCTGTATATTAGAAAGTGCATCACTGCCAAGTTCGTCGCTGGAACGTTGTGAACCCGTAATAATCACAGGTCGATTCTCATGGCGAGGATAGCACAGGCTCAAAAAATATGCACTTTCTTCCAATGTATCTGTACCGTGCGTAACAATAACTCCGCAGCTTTCTCTGTCTTGAAAAATTCTATTAATACAAGTAGTTATTTCATATAAAATTTCAAAGGTCATGAGTGAACTGTCTATTGCCGCAAGAGGATGAAAAATAAGCTCATGGTCTGCCGGGATTTGCAGTTGGCAAAAAAGATTTTCCATGCAAACTTTTCCCAAATCTACATGGTTATTTTTTGTTTTTTGGGCAGAAATGGTGCCGCCTGTGGTAATAATATGAATTTTTTTCATACGTTTTCTTCGGATATGACTTGAGCAAGAGCTTCATCATGTTTTGCCGCTTTTGTGCGGGGGGCATTTTCACGGAATAACTGCACTGAAAGGGCTTTGCCGGTTTCATCATCGAGATCCATAAGAAAACCGTTTAACGCTCCTTGTCCGACAGCCCGTTTAAAACTTGTCGGGCGTTTTGTGACAAAGCGGGAGAGGACAGATTGAAAGTCCATGCCTAAGCAGGACTGTTCTACACCGCACATGCCTAAATCTGTTAAATAGGCCGTACCGCCGGGTAAAATTTGCGGATCTGCTGTCTGCACATGGGTATGGGTACCAAAAACAGCACTCACTTTGCCATCCAATGCAAAACCCATTGCCTTTTTTTCGCTGGTTGCTTCAGCGTGAAAATCAACAATACGAAAAATAATGTCTTCATCAAGGGAATTGACAAAATCATAAGCCGCTTGAAAAGGACAGGGCAGAGCTTCCATAAACGTTGTCCCTTGGATATTTAATACCGCTATTTTTCTTCCGTCAGGCAGCGTATAAATATTTGCACCGCGCCCGGGAGCAGGATGAGGAAAATTTTGCGGGCGAAGGACGCGTTGTTCCGAATCAAATTTATCATAAACTTCGTGATTTTTCCAGCTATGATTGCCGCCGGTAATGCAGTCTATTTTTGCATTGAGAAGTTCGTTAATCGTTGAACTTGTAATGCCCACGCCGCCGGCACTATTTTCTCCGTTGGCAAGAATAAAATCTATATGCAATTCTTGTTTTAAAAAGGGGATGCGGTTTTTAATCGCTTGTCTGCCAATGCTTCCGCAAACGTCACCCAAGGCTAATATTCTCATTTTTTATCCTATTCTGCATTTAATGTACTGCAAATCAATGCATTAAATTCTTCTAATTCTTCGGTTTTAGGCAATGTGGAAAGAATGGTAAAAATATTGCCCTGTTGTTTTAAAATTTTTATGCTTTCTTTATAATATACATTAAAAATCCAGCCGCAGAGAAGAATTTTAAAATCGTTAATATAAACAAGATCAAGATAGCTAATCACTTGTTTTTGCATTGCTTTTTCTAAAATATACTTGGAATAGAGGAGAGGTTCGTCTTTTACACTGAGCGTAACTCCATCTTTTTCCGGCAGATTATGCGTAAAATTTTCTGCCATAACGCGAAAAATATCTATTTTGTCAGCATCACGAATAATCCGGCATAAGTCTTCGTATTCAGGGGGTAAATTCTTGGGAAGAGCTATCTTATTATGCAAAATAATAGCTGATAAAACTTTTTTTTGAATATGCTGAGGTTCCTGCAAAAACGGAATATGTTTTTTCAAAATCCGAACGGCAATAGAAGCATGGTCTTCGCTTATTTTATCTAAAAAGGTATGATAGTTTTGATATTGCCTGAAACGTCCGATATCATGGTATAAGGCAATTAATCGCGCACAATACCTGTCTTCTTCCGAGAGAGATAACTTGTTTATAATTTGCTCGGTATTACGCACAACATGAAACGTATGTTCTTTTTTTAATGCCAAACAAGGTTCAACAGTATTTTGAAAAAACGTTTCAATATAGGCTAAAAAGCTTTGTTCATGGAGAGCGTAGTTATTTTGTATCATTGTTTTTCTTTATTGTTTTCGTCAATATTTTTCCACAAATTTTTTCTTAAAATGCCTTTTGGACCATATAAAAAACGTAAGAAAAAAATAAAAAGAAAGCAAACAGCAAACATCAGGAACATGGTCATATATTTTGTTCCAAAAAATTCTGCTAAATTCATAATTCACCGGAATAGATTGAAATTTATAAAGATTTTTCCAAAATATTTTCATAAAGTCAAGTATTATTATGCTTGAAAAAAAAAATTTTTTGGTCTAAAAAAAATGCAGGAGTTTACTATGTCTTTTGTCCATTTACATTGTCATACGGAATACAGCTTGCTTGACGGGGCAATCAGAATTGCCGATTTAACAAAAAAAGCAAGCAGTCTTGGCATGCCTGCTGCAGCCATTACTGACCACGGCAATATGCACGGAGCAGCCTATTTTTATATGTCTTGTAAAGATCATGGCATTACTCCTATTTTGGGCTGCGAAGTCTATGTGACGCGTGATCATAAAGACAGCACCAGTGAGTTGGCAAAAATCCGCCATCACCTTATTTTATTGGCAAAAAATAAAATCGGCTACCAAAACCTGATTGCACTTGTCAGCCGCAGTTATTTGGACGGCTATTATTATAAACCCCGTGTTGATAAAGGTTTATTAAAACAGTACAGTGAGGGAATTATTGCTCTTTCCGCATGCATTGCCGGAGAAATTCCCCGTACTCTACGGGGAAATAATGCTTTTATCCAAGGGGGCGGTACTTTTAGTGACGCTATTAACATTGCAAAAGAATATGCCGCTCTTTATCCTGACAGATTTTATTTGGAAGTCCAGTCAAATACTTTGCCGGAGCAAAGTCTTGTCAATGAGAAACTCTATGAACTTGCCCATGAAACAAAACTTCCTCTTATTGCGACCAATGACTGCCATTATTTGAACAGCGAAGATGTGGAAGCCCATGATATTTTACTTTGTGTTCAGCAGCAGCGGACAGAATTTGATGAAAACCGCTGGAAATTCGATGCAAAGGATTTATACTACAAAACCCCCGAAGAAATGATAGCCTCTTTTAGAGATTATCCTGAAGCTATTGAAAATACGCTTAAAATTGCAGATGAATGTAAGGGGTTGGAAATTCAATTAAAAACGCCTCCATATCATTTCCCCGTTTATGAACTTCCAGAAGGTATGACCCTAGAAACCGAATTTAGAAAACTTGCCCGAGAAGGTTTGGAAAAACGTATTGAAAAACATCCGAAGCGCGAGACCCTTGATGTTGCCCTGTACAAAGAACGCCTTGAAATGGAGCTTGATGTTATTTGCGGCATGGGTTTTCCCGGGTATTTTCTTATTGTGCAGGATTTTATTAACTGGGCAAAGAATAATGGTATACCAGTAGGTCCGGGGCGTGGTTCTGCTGCCGGGTCTTTGGTTGCTTGGTCGCTTCGTATTACAAACCTTGATCCCATTCCCTATAATTTATTTTTTGAACGTTTCCTCAATGTGGAACGTGTTTCCATGCCTGATATAGACGTCGATTTTTGCGAAGACAGACGCTTGGAAGTTTTTGATTATGTTTCTAAAAAATATGGCAAGGATAAAGTTGCTCAAATTGCCACCTTTGGAAAAATGAAGGCAAAAGCCGTTATTCGTGATGTGGGACGTGCCATTGGCTTGTCTTTTCAGGATACAAGCAGAATATGCAAGATACTTGGTGATGATTTAGGTATTACGCTGGAAAAAGCACTTGCCAACAACAGTGAGTTTAAAAATGAATATGAAAAAAATCCTTCCTCAAAACGGCTTATTGATATCTGCCTGCGTTTAGAGGGCTTATCTCGCCATGCTTCAACCCATGCAGCGGGCGTTGTTGTGTCTGATAAACCCATGCATGAATATTTGCCCCTTTTTAAAGGAAAAAAAGACGAACTTGTCACCCAATTTGACATGAAAATTGTGGAAAAAGTCGGTTTGGTAAAGTTTGATTTTTTGGGACTTCGTACCATTACGCTCATCAATAAAGCCATTAAAAATATTGTGCGTCAGGGTAAAATCCCGCCTGATTTAGACACGCTTCCTTTTGATGATCCGCAGATTTATGATTTATATGCAAAGGGGGATACGGACGGGGTATTTCAGGTGGAAAGTACGGGTATGCGTAAATATTTGCGTATGCTGCGTCCAACCTGTTTTGAAGACCTTATTGCTATGCTTGCTCTTTACCGTCCCGGTCCTTTGAATTCAGGCATGGTCGATGAGTTTTGTAAACGAAAACACGGTGAAGTGGAAGTTACCTATCCTTTGCCTGAGCTTGAAAAGTGCCTGAAAGATACCTATGGGGTCATTGTATATCAGGAACAGGTCATGCAAATTGCGCAAATTGTCGCCCAATATACGCTTGGAGGCGCTGACTTGCTTCGCCGTGCCATGGGCAAGAAAAAACCGGAAGAAATGGCGCAGCAGCGGGGCATTTTCCTTGATGGCTCCGGAAAACGGGGCGTCCCGGAAGAGAAAGCCAATGAAATTTTTGACCTCATGGAAAAATTTGCTGAATACGGATTCAATAAAGCCCATAGTGCTGCCTATGCTGTTATTTCCTATCATACAGCCTATTTAAAAAAATATTTTCCTGTGGAATTTATGAGTGCATTACTCAGTTCTGAAATTGGAAACCAAGATAAAATTTTAAAATATGTTGCTGTCTGCAATGACATGGATATCAAGGTAAAAAGTCCTGATATTCAAAAAAGCAGACGTGAGTTTACCCCGGATAACGATGCGATTATTTATGGTTTAGGGGGTGTTAAAACCGTTGGTGACGAAGCAATTAATGAAATTGTCCGCAATAGGGAAGAAAAAGGCGTTTATAAATCTTTTTATGATTTTTGTTTACGCGTCAATTTGCGGAAAGTGACAAAACGGGTTTTGGAAAATCTTATAAAGTCAGGGGCATTAGATTGTTTTGGCGTTTCAAGAAACGGACTTTTGGCAAGTATGGATACGGTTCTTGCCAAAGTGGCAAAAAAACTCAAAGAAAAAGACTCAAAACAAGTATCCTTGCTCATGTTTGCTCCTGTAGAAGATGAGAATAATGTGGGAAAAGGCATTGGTTTTGACTGCCCTGGACAAAATTTACCGGAATGGTCGGAAGAAGAAAAAATTAATTATGAAAAAGAGGCTCTAGGTTTCTATTTGACTTCCCATCCTCTGCAGGCTTATAAAGCGGATTTTGAACGGCTTGGCATTCTTCATCTTGAGGATATTCAACATATTGAAAACAAAACGCTTGTCCAGACTGCTGTGCTTGTGACGGGAATAAAAGAGATTATTACCAAAACAGGCAAAAAAATGGCATTTTTACAAATAGAGGATTTAACAGGGCATGGAGAATTGACGATTTTCCCTAAAAAATACGAGGAGCTTCGCTCTTATTTTTTGGAAGAATCCAATAATCTTTATTACTTGACTGCAACTGTTGATAAAAATCAGGCTGATGAAAGCAGTTATGATGAAGAAAAAGAAGGGGAAGAAGAGGCTAAAATAGAAGTAAAATTATTGGCAGAAAATATGGTTCCCCTTCTTGAAGCCTGTGAAAACTGCAATAGGGAAGTATGCATTGATTTTGGTTCAAAACCGCTTAAAAATATTGCTTTGTTTAAACAAATTTTAAATAAACACAAGGGAAATGCCCCCTTATCAACGTGGATAACAGTAGATAATGAATTTACGTGTCAGTTGAAATTCGGGGATGAATGGAATGTCAAAGTAAGTCCGGAATTTTACCGCGACATGAAGGCATTTAGTGAAATGAAATAAAGGAAGATGTTATGACACGTTCTTTTTGGCAATTAACAGTACGGGAAAGTTTTTCTTCTGCCCATGCATTGCGCAATTATCAGGGAAAATGTGAAAATATGCATGGTCATAATTATTTGGCAGAGGTTGTGGTTGAAGGCGATACGCTTACAAAAGATACAGAACTTGTTGCTGATTTTACTGTACTCAAAAAAATACTTCGGGAAGAATTGGCAAAAATCGATCACTGTGTTTTAAATGAAAGACCTCCTTTTGATGCCATTAATCCTTCTTCTGAAAACATTGCCCGATATTTATGGAAATGCATGGAACCACGGTTAAAAGAATATCCTGTAAAACTTTACAGCGTAAGCATTAGTGAAAAAGCAGCACAAACTGCTACCTATCGTGAAATTACGGATTGATATAATTTATTATGCAAAATTGGCTGCTGCAGGCATATTGTATCAAACTCTATGATGAGACTGCAAAATTTCTTTCTTCTGAAAAGAAAAATTGTCGGGTTGCATGTATAGAAAATTGCATAGATTACAGACAGATACAAGCAGTGAGATTTTCTTTGGCAGGGAAAAAATATTCTTTGCCAATTCTAACTTTTAATAAAGAATTTCAAATTCTTTCAGACGAACAAAAGGGAAAAAATTTTTCTGTAAATTCTGAATCGATCGATGTTATTCTTTCTCTTTTTAATCTCCATTCTCTTTCTCAAAATGATCAGATTGATTTTATCCGAAAAATGCAGACAATAGCTCCGCGGGCAATATTTCTTGAATACGAAAATCCGGAAAGAAATTTGGCGTATGCAGGATATTTTTCTTTTATTTTATGGCAATATTGTTTATGTATTGTTGAAGACTTATTTCTTTCCCCAAAAAACTCTTTTTCCTGTTTTCATGCTTATTTGCAAAATGGGGCAGTTGAAGGTGTTTTGTATGCCTTACCACAAATTTTACCTGCTCATTCCATAAAAATGCTGAGCCGCAAACATTTTGGCTTTGGTGCAATCGGCATGGCATATCTGGAATGGTAGTGCATGGAATTTTTTAATTCCACGGAATATTCATTCCGCTTTCTTCAACAGGTCCTTTTAATTCCTCACCAATGGGCGTATCATTAAAGGCACCGATTTCCAATGCGGAATCGGGAACTTCACTTTTTCCGGGCACTGTTTCAGTTTCCGGGTTATTCGCAGCAAAACTATACCAAAAAGAATAAATCCCGTAATATTCTTTCATATACGTGCCCAGATAATTGCCGCCTCTGCATACGCCGTCAAAATCCCACGTGCTTTGTGTTTGTAAATCTTTAAAGGTTTTGCTGCTATCTTTTACCATAACAAGGGGATCTTTGCCAAACCAAACTGTTCGGTCAAATATCCGAACAACATCAAGGGCTTTATCATGGACAGCAACAAGGGCATATTTATCAAAGAAAAAGTTGACGATGCCTTTTTTCTTAACATAATTGATATTAATTGCTACAACTTTTTTATCAAGTTCCAAGCCGATAACCATTTCTTTGAGCCGCATACGCGTATCCAAATTAGATATGGGATAAATCAGCTGGTCATTATAATAAAAGCTTTCCGGATCATTATACGAACCATACGGATCTTTGCCATAGCGTTTATTGGTTGAACGGGGTGTCAGCAAAACTCTTGCATTGTCTTTATCAATGTAAAATCGCAGCGCTTTATCCCAAGTAGTCCAGTAAGAAGGCAATAATTCAAGCCCGGAGCCCATAAGTGTTCCCAAAAAACAAATACCATACATTTGTGACCAGCGGCTATTGGTATTAATATCCATTAACACACTGTTGGCATTATACTGCCTGCCATCAGCCTGCAATTGTAAATAGAGATTGTCTCTTCTGGTATTATAGGTTGCAAGGGTGCCGGAAATGGGACTATAGGTCACTGCAAAGGATTTATCCTGTGCAATCATATTTAACACTTCATGCCAAACCATTATTTTTTGGGGCAAAATAATAACATCGCGCTCTTTTAAAGGCTTAAGCTTGCCTGTTGCAACAATAAAAACAGGTTCATTTTCATCTAAGAGCATTGATGCAAGACTGACAGATGTAAAAATGGGATTTACAAGCGGTTTTAAATTGTTTTCATTCATTCCCGTATTGACGAGATGTTCAGCAATATATTCCAAATCCTCTTGTGTTTGCGGAAGAGCATAACTGTTTAAATTGATAATAAAGTTACCGGATAAAAAGAAAAAAAAGGATAAAAGTAACGTCAGTATTTTCATAATGAACTCCTGCAAATAAATATACCTTTCTTTGGAAAAATAGTCAAAAGCAGGGCAGTGAATTATTTTAGATTTATGACATATACTATAGATATATAGTATAGTTACAATATTATTATATTTGAAAGTGAAGAAATCATAGGGAAATAACTCAATTTTTGCTATTTTGGAATGTAAGACAACAAGTGTAAAAACAGCTATCTGATTTACGTGTATTTTAGGAATTTTTTGTTTCAATATTATAAAGTTTACATAATTTACATTATGGGACAAACAAATAACATAATGATAATAAAATGTTAAGTTAAAAAATCCAAATAAATCGAAAAAGAGTTAACTTTTTATAAGGCACAAAAGTTCAAACATACTTTGGTAATGAAGAAAACGATTGTTAAATTATTTTTAATAAAAAATTGCCAAATGATTTTTAAGTTCAATCTGGCTCTTTGATTACATTTTTTAGCATCATCTTGATGAAAACGTATTTATTTTGATAGTTATGAAATAGTTATTCAGCAAAAACCGCACTCTCTTATCTTTAAATCGTACTTTTTGCAATATGCACTTAATTACAGTCTGCCCTACTGCTTTGACTCTCTAGAGCATTTTCGGTTAACATGAGGAATAAAAAATATTTTCCCTTTTATGAATATTACTCATAAAAGGGCATTGAGGGGAATTTGGGGCGGTAGTCATTAGCAAGTGAACAAGCTCTACGGATAGCGGCAACAAAGATAATATCATTTCCCCTTAATAAAAAATATTATAAATCTTATTGGTGCGTTCCGAATGTCATACGCAAATGTTCGATTATTTATTTATCTC
>OFFG01001509.1_pt1 | contig 13684 bp, 13 predicted proteins | sample 1521331 | NCBI WGS metagenome assembly OFFG01 (sample SAMEA3504129, study PRJEB24116) | mouse gut metagenome | biome: mouse gut; feature: mouse-associated habitat; material: faeces | place: Denmark | collected 2011 | reverse complement strand
TAGGGAACAATCTGTTCGGAGGTTAAGAAGATACGCATCAGCGTCAGGTGCCCGCCTCCGGCAAAAAACAGCAGGGTCATTAGCCCGTTCAGCAATACGCCGCTGGCCGAGCATAAAAATAACTGGATTGACTTCAACTGCGGAACGCTGGTGGAAGGAACGGCATTGGAGGAGCTGGGAGAAGCGCTTTTTGACTATGTAACAGAGGTGGCTTCCGGCAGGGAAGTAAAGGCGGAGGAAGCCGGTTTTCACGATATGGCAATTTTTAAGCAGGGTGTTACTTTGTAGTAATACGGCCTGCAGCAGACGGTGGTGGGTTTCGGTAAGGAGAGTTTATCCGGCTGTTGCCCGCAGGGAATCAAAAAAGTCCGGGAGCTGCGGGATGAGAGAAGCCGTCTGTCCGCGCGCTGACCGACAGGCGGTTCAAAGAAAAGGAAACAGCGCAGAAATGGAGAAGGTATGAAAAAACTTTGTTACAAAACACTGGAAGAGATGAACTTTGACGGATATCTCTTAAAGGATGCCCCTGAACGCATTCTGCAGTTCGGAGAGGGGAATTTCCTTCGAGCGTTCGTGGACTACTTTGTGGACATGATGAATGAGAGATGCGGTTTCAATTCCAAAATTGTTCTTGTTCAGCCCATTGAAGGGGGAGAGCGCATTAAGGAATTTATCAACGAGCAGGAAGGGCTCTACACCTTATTCCTCCGGGGGAATGAAAACGGACAGAAGGTAAACGACAAGCGTGTGATTTCCAGCGTGAGCCGCTGCCTGAATCCCTATACCGAGTATGAAAGCTATATGGAGTGCGCAAAAAATCCCGAGCTGCGCTTTATTGCCTGCAACACCACCGAGGCGGGTATTGCCTATGACGCCTCCTGTCAGTTCGGCGATAAACCGGCCTCCAGCTATCCGGGAAAGCTGACGCAGTTTCTCTATGCCAGATATCAGGCGTTCGGGAAGGAGAAAGGGAAGGGCTTTGTGATTTTGTCCTGCGAGCTGATTGACGATAACGGAAAAGAGCTGGAAAAATGCGTTTTACAGTACGCAAATGCCTGGGAGCTGGGAGAAGAATTTATAGAGTGGATAAAAGAGGAAAATATTTTCTGTTCCACTCTGGTTGACAGGATTGTCACCGGATACCCAAGGAGCGAGGCCGCGGCTATCTGCGAGGAGCTTGGATATGAGGATAATGTGATTGACACAGGAGAGGTCTTTGGTTTCTGGGTGATTGAGGGGCCGGAGAGCCTGAAAGAGGAGCTGCCCTTTGAAAAAGCCGGTCTCCCGGTGCTGATTACGGACAATCACAAGCCCTATAAGCAGAGAAAAGTGCGCATCTTAAACGGCGCCCATACCTCTATGGTGCTGGGGGCTTATCTGGCGGGACAGGACATTGTGCGGGACTGCATGAAGGACGACGTTATCAGAGGCTTTATGAATCAGGCCATTTATAAGGAAATTATTCCCACGTTAACCCTTCCCGAGGAGGAGCTTCTTGACTTTGCAAAGTCAGTGACGGACCGGTTTGACAATCCCTTTATTGACCATGCGCTTTTGTCGATTTCCTTAAATTCCACCTCCAAGTGGAAGGCAAGAGTGATGCCCTCCTTAAAAGGATATGTGGAAAAGTTTCAGGCGCTGCCTGAGTGCCTGACCGCTTCTCTGGCATTTTATATTGCTTTTTACCGGGGCGTGCGCCTTGACGAAAAGGGCTTTGTGGGGCTTCGCGGGGAGCAGGAATACCCCATCAGCGATGATAAGAGCATTCTGGAATTCTATGATGCACATAAAAAAGACGATGCACAGACACTGGCGAAGGCGGTTCTTTCCAATACGGCATTCTGGGGAGAAGATTTAACGGAAATCCCCGGCCTTGAGAAAGCCGTTGCAGAAGACTTAAAAACAATAGAAGAAAAAGGCGCTTATGAGCTTATGAAAGGAGTACTCAAATGAATCTGAATTTAAAACCTGTAAACGAATGTAGGTATGACGCGGTATCTCTGGGCGAGGTTATGCTTCGCCTTGACCCCGGCGAGGGCAGAATCCGCACCGCAAGAAGCTTCCGCGCATGGGAAGGCGGCGGGGAGTACAACGTGGTCCGCGGGCTTCGCAGATGCTTCGGCTTAAATACGGCCGTAATCACGGCTTTTGCGGATAATGAAGTGGGTCTTTTGATGGAGGATTTCATTCTTCAGGGAGGAGTGGATACTTCCCTGATTAAGTGGATGAAAACAGACGGAATCGGAAGAATCTGCAGAAACGGCCTGAACTTCACGGAGCGGGGCTTTGGCATCAGAGGCGCCGTGGGCTGCTCTGACAGGGCGAATACGGCGATTTCCAAGGCAACGCCGGCGGATTTTGATTTTGAATATATTTTCGGAGAGCTTGGCGTCCGCTGGCTGCACACCGGCGGCATTTACGCGGCCTTATCCGAGCAGTCCTGCGGAACGGTTCTGGCTGCTATCAAAACGGCAAAGAAATACGGAACAGTGGTTTCCTACGACCTGAACTATCGTCCCTCCATGTGGAGCGCCATCGGTGGCCTTGAAAAAGCCCAGGAGGTCAACAAAGAGGTGGCGAAGTATGTGGATGTCATGATTGGAAACGAGGAAGACTTCACGGCATGTCTGGGATTTGAGATTGAAGGAAACGACGAGAACTTAAAGGAGCTGAATCTGGACGGCTACAAGAAGATGATTAACGAGGCGGCAAAGGCGTATCCCAATTTCAAGGCGGTGGCAACAACCCTCCGTACCGTAAAGACGGCAACAGTCAACGACTGGAGCGCAATCTGCTGGGCGGACGGAGAGATTTACAAGGCAAAGGATTATAAGGGACTGGAAATCATGGACCGCGTAGGCGGCGGAGATTCCTTTGCATCCGGCCTGATTTACGGACTTATGACCACAGGGGACGCGGAACTGGCCGTTAATTACGGCGCGGCTCACGGAGCGCTGGCTATGACCACGCCGGGGGACACTACCATGGCAAGCAAAAAGGAAGTGGAAGCCATCATGGGCGGAGCCGGAGCCAGAGTGCAGAGATAAGCGACTAGAAATCCGTTGTCTGGCGTTTCACAAGATGGCATTTTACCATTTGCCTGCGGGGAATCTTCTGTCCGCCAAGAAGGGACATAAGGGAATCGATGGCGGTTTTGCACAAAACCTCCACCCGGTTGTCCACGGAGCTTAATTCCGGGGTGCAGCTGATGGAAAGCTCGGAATTATTATAACCTATGATATTGATTGCCTCCGGCACGCGGATACCTGTGGCGGAGGCATATTTCAATGCGCCGACGGCAAGCCAGTCTTCGGTGGCGATAACGCTGTCAAAGACAAGGTTCCGTTTGCATAGCAGTTTGTCCCGCATGGCGTAAATAGAATTTTCGCAGTAGAGCATCAGCTCCCCGTCAGCCTCTATGCCGTGTGCGGCAAGCGCGTCAATATACCCCTGACATTTTCTTTTTGCGCTGTAGGAGTTGGAATTATATAAAAACAGAATCCGCTTTTTCCCTGCAAACAGCAATTCCTCCGTGATATCGTAGACAGACTGGAAATCGTCCGCCAGCACGCAGTAGATGTTGTTATGGGACAGATAGCCGTTAATCAGAAAAACAGGAATCTGAGAGGCGGCTTCCTGCACGTAATCCGGCGCCTGTCCGTTGATGTCGGAATAATTGGAGCCTACCAGAATCAGGGCGTCAATCTGTTTTTTGAAAATCAGCTCCACGGCCTGGCGTTTGTCCTCCTCGTCGTAGCTGCTGCAGTATAAAATGCAGTCATACCCATACCCCCTTAAATTCTTTTCAAGGTAGGAGACCGCCTTTGCCATATAGGTGTCAGCCACATCCGGGCAGACAATGCCTACGGATTTCATGGAGCCAAGGCCAAGACCCCTGGCAAACACATTCGGCGTGTAGTTGTTTTCCTCCATCACCTTCAGGACGGCGGCCTTGGTCCGTTCGCTGACCTTGGGACTGTCGTTTACCACCCGGGACACCGTGGCAATGGAAACTCCGGCGAGCTTTGCAATATCATAAATATTCATAATCTTTTCCTGTAATCGTAAATGTAGTAAAATCATTATAACGTTGAATGAAAAAAAATACAACTGAAAGGGCGGGAGAGTTCGCTGTGGCAACCGATTTAACCAAAGGCAACATAACTAAACATCTCATTTCATTTACCATTCCCCTGATTCTGGGAAATATTTTCCAGCTGACCTATAACGCGGTGGATTCCATTGTCATCGGGCGTTTTGCCGGAAACGAGGCGCTGGCGGCGGTGGGAACGGCGGAGCCGGTGATGAATTTTCTGATTATGGGAATTACCGGGCTTTGCGTGGGTACTTCGGTGCTGATGAGCAATTTCTATGGGGCGGGAAAGTACGGGGATTTGAAAAAAGAGATGGGAACCTGCCTTAGAATAGGAGGCATCTTTTCCCTTCTGCTCTTTACAGGCGGACTTCTGGCGTCGGGAATCATACTGAAATTGATGCAGGTGCCGGAGGATATTCTCGACCTGTCCGTCAGTTATCTCAGGGTAATATTTATCGGTATGCCTTTTACCTGCCTTTACAATATTTACGCAGCGGCCCTGCGCAGCGTGGGAGACTCCAAAACGCCGATTCGGTTTCTGGCCTTTTCTTCCATATTAAACGGAATACTGGACGTAATTTTTGTGGCGGGCTTTGGGCTCGGGGTGTTTGGCGCCGGTCTTGCCACGGATATTGCGGAATCCGTCTCCGCCGTTGCCTGTATGATTTATGTATTTAAAAAGGTTCCGGTTCTGCACATCAGCCGCCGTGATTTTGTGCCGGATAAGGAGTTCACAAAGAAAACCCTCCATTACGGGAGCACCACGGCGTTGCAGCAATGCGCCCAGCCTATCGGAAAGCTGGCGATACAGGGAATGGTCAATACCCTTGGCGTGAGTACCATTGCGGCTTTTAACGCTGTGGGGAAAATCGAGGATTTTGCGCTGGTGCCGGAGAGGAGCGTTTCCACCTCCATGATGACTTTTATCGCCCAGAATGACGGTGCGGAGGAAAAGGAGCGCGTCCGCAAGGGCTTCTTTAGCGGAATGACCATTGAAACCTGTTATTTTGTCTTTATCTGTATTGTGCTTTTGCTGTTCCACAGGCCGATGCTGTATCTGTTCAGCACAGATGAGACGATTTTAAGCGAGGGGCAGAAATATTTCTCCGTGATGGCGTTTTTTTACTTTTTCTCCGCTATGACTAACGGGATGCAGGGATTTTTCAGGGGGAAAAAGTTTATGAAGGTATCGCTGGCGGGTTCCTTAACCCAGATTTCCGTCCGGGTGCTGTTTACCTTTCTGCTGATTGGGAGGTTTGGAATTACGGGGATTGCCTTTGCCTGTGCGGCGGGATGGATTGCCATGCTGATTCTGGTGATTGGGTACGGGGTGAGGAAGAAGGTGTGGACGAAGTAACGGGGAGGAGGTTATGAAATTTTAATATCTGTATCTATTGAATAATGACAGAAAAAACATATAATAATAAGTAACATAGTAAATTACAGAAAGGAGATGTCGGAAATGAAAACGTATGCAAAACCAAACATGGCGAATCTGCATGGCAGAATCGGAGAACAGATATTGAGAACGCTCCGTCAGCAAACCGTAAAGTCAGATGACAATATACGGAAAGCGGCAGATGAATGCAAGGCAAGAATTCTGGCCGACAGGTCAAATGGGAAATAAATTAATAGATAATGAAATTTTTTATTGCGAACCACTCCTTGCAGATGAAGAAAATCTTCGGCTGATTCAGAAGTTTCATGTTTCGGCGGAAACAGGGCTGGGGCTTGAGATGTATTTAAAAAGACAGGCTGTATCTGATGAAATGGCGCATGAAGCAAGAACCTATCTGGTAAAAGATAATGTTTCAAATGAAATTGTCGGATATTTTTCATTAAAGACAGGTCTGGTTGCTTCAAGGAAAAAATGGACTGTTTTTCAAGTTGAAATCGACTCGCTTCCGGCCGTCGAACTGGCAAATTTTGCAGTAAACAGTACATATAAAGCGGCACATAAGGAGCAGAAAGGGATTGGAAGTATTATTTTTCTTGATTTTGTACTGCCAACTATAAAAATGGCGGCTGAAAGAGTTGGAATATGTATTATTTATATTTTTGCATTGCCATATAGTAATTTGATAAAATATTATGAAACCTTAAATTTCAGGCGTCTTGGCAAGGCTGAGGAAGCCTTTATTCACAGAAATTATAAGCCACGCTATGATGAGGGATGCATTTTTATGAGCAGACCCTTATACACACAAGACTAACGAATCCTTTCTCTGATTTGTTCCCTGTACTGCATAGGGGAAATCCCTTCTAACTGATGAAATACCCGGCAGAAATAGTTGCTGTTGGGATAGCCGACAAATGAGGCAATATCCGCCACGGTCAGATTATGAAAGCGCAGCATATTCTTTGCAAGGGAAATCCGGGACCTTTTGATATACTGTATGGTAGTGTATCCTGTCTCTTTTTTCAAAATCCGGTTTACGTAGGTTGCGGAAAAATGAACGGCGTCTGCAATCCGGTAAAGAGAAAGCTCATCCCTGATATGCAGATAAATATAGTCGGTAATCTGCGAGACGGCTTCGCTGTAATGCATGTTATTATATTCACCGGCATAGAAGCAGTATGCTTCGATAATCCTGTGCAGAATCTGTTCTTCCTGTAAATATTCTATCGGCGCTTCCTTTATCAGAATACCCATATGGGTTGCTATAATATGGAGATAAATCACAGGTATCTGAGAGGAGAGAAGGGCGACCCGGAGCATGGAATTTAAGTTAAGTCCGATGGCGCGCAGCTGCTCGTCCGGTTTGGAAGGCAGCCTTCTTAGCATATCTTCACATTCTGTGGAACTGTCAAACAGTTGTTCCATCACCTGAACGGCCTGCCGGTAATTGCCGGCCATAACATGGGCAATCAGTTCTTTTTCCAGAGAATAACGTGATAAAACAGCCTCTGTGCTGACAATAGCTTCCCGTTTGATAATAGCTTCCTGATTCTCAAGCAGAAAGCTTCTTTCGTCATATTTCATATCCTGCCGCACCTTAGTTTCTGAAATGTGTTAAAATGTGCTACTCCCGGTTCCTTTTGTGACTGATAATTTCGGCGGAATTTTGCTATAATTTGCGCAAAGATTCAAATACGGATTTTTCGGGTATTTGCTACATCTAGCATACCACAAATTGTAATGAGATAAAAGAGAATAGGAGAGATATAAAATCACGGCCATGATATTTATATAGAAAAAGGAGAAAGGTATTATGCCCTGTAGCGGCAAAACAAAGGAGAAGAAATGAGTTCAAACCAAAAAAATCAAAGTGTGCCTCCGTTTGGTATAAAAGATAAAATCGGATATATGATGGGAGATTTCGGGAATGATTTTACGTTTCTCTTTGCACAGATGTATCTGATGGTTTTCTGTACGGATGTACTTGGAATCGGAGCCGGAATTGTAGGTATTATACTGATGTCTGCGCGTATTGTGGATGCGTTTACGGATGCGGGGATGGGGCGAATCTGCGATATCGCAAAGCCTACCAAAGACGGACGTTTCCGCGTATGGATTAAGCGGATGGCGGTTCCTATGGGATTAAGCAGTATGCTGATTTATATGTATTGGGTAAAGGATTTTCCTGACACAATGAAAATTGTATGGGTATTTGTCACCTATATTTTGTGGGGGAGTTTTTTCTATACTGCCTGCAACATCCCTTACGGAAGCATGTCGTCAGTGATTACCAATGATGCAAAAGAGAGAGCCTCTCTGTCTGTATTCCGAACGGTGGGGGCGGTGATGGCCGGGATGATTATCGGAATGGTGACGCCACAGCTTGTATACCGCGCGAATGAGGCGGGGCAGCAGGTGATTATCCCTGAGAGAGTGACGCTTGTGGCTGTGATTTACGGTATACTGGCAATTATATTTTATCTGGGATGCTTTAAGCTTACCACGGAAAGAGTACAGATTCAGGTAGATAAGGATGCGAAGAAAGGACCGGGAATCGGAGAGACCTTAAAGCAGCTTGTAAGCTGTGGGCCTTTGCTGGTAGTAATTGGAGTTGCGCTTTTATTATTAATCGGGAGCCTGCTTACAAGTACAATGAATACCTACCTGTACAAGGATTACTTTAACAATACGTCAGTGATGGCTCTTGCAAGCCTCACCTCCACCCTTGCCATGCTGCTCATGGCGCCCTTTGCCACAAAGCTGGCCGGAAAATTCGGTAAAAAGGAAGTGTGCTCCGCGGGAATGCTGCTTGCCACAGTTATGTTTTTACTCCTGTGGGTATTAAAGGTGAAATCGCCGATGGCTTTTATAGCAATGCTTTTTGTAAGCAATGTGGGAATGGGAATCCAGAGTATGCTTACCTGGGCTTTTATCGGTGACGTAATCGACTATCAGGAGATTAAAACGGGGACGCGCTGCGACGGAACGGTGTATGCAATTTACTCCTTTTCAAGAAAGCTGGCACAGGCGGCGGCAGGCGGTCTGGGAGGATTTGTGCTTGTGGCGATTGGTTATGTCAGCTCCACGGAAGGGATTGCGCAGACAGACAGCGTGAAGGCCGGAATCTATAATTGTTCTACCCTTCTTCCGGGAGTCTGTTATCTGGTAGTATTTCTTTTACTGGCTTTCGTTTATCCTCTGGGGAAAAAGAAGGTGGATGAAAATACCAGAATACTGGCGGAGAGACGGCAGGGGCAGAAATAACGCGGAAAAAAAGAGGAAAACGAAAATGATATATGAAAAACTTACATTAAAGGAGCAGGGCTGGGCTGCCGAAACGGAAAAAAAGATTGACGAAAAGTTAAAGGCAGTAAGAGAGCGCTCTGAAAAGAAAATTCCGTCGGAGGCAAAAGACGGCGTGCATGATGATAAGAAAGCCATGGAAGGCCCTTCGGGCATGACGCGGACTTTCTGGACCAACGGCTTCTGGGCGGGAATGCTCTGGCAGATGTACCATGCAACAAAAGATGAGCGTTATGCAGAGATTGCAAGGTACACGGAAAGCGTTTTAAACCCGTGCCTTCTGGAAATTGAAAGCCATGATATCGGATATCTGTGGCTCCCGACCTCCGTTCTGAATTACAAGATTACCGGAAACGAACAGGCAAAAGCGGACGGACTTACGGCGGCAAAGTGGCTTGCGGGGCGTTTTAATCCGGCCTGCGGCTTTATCCGGGCATGGGGCAGCGGAAACGAAGCGCTTCCTCTTGTGAAAGATGCGCCGCCGATTCATATTGCAGGCGCAACAATTATCGACTGTATGCTGAATCTTCCGCTGCTTTACTGGGCGTCCGAGACCTCGGGAGATGCACGCTTTCGTCTGATTGCCGAGGAACATGCGTTTACTACCATGAAATATTTCGTGCGCGGGGACGGAAGTGTGATTCATATCGGGGAATTTGACCCCGTAAGCGGAGAATTTGTCACAGACCACGGCGGGCAGGGATATGGAAAAGGTTCCGCCTGGACAAGAGGGCAGGCATGGGGGCTTTATGGCTTTACCGCCAGCTATAAACATACCAGAAGACCGGAATTCCTTGAGACGGCGCAAAAAATTGCCGGATATTTCATAGCCCATATTCCGGAGGACGGGCTTATTCCGTCAGATTTCTGTCAGCCCAAAGAGCCTCATGTGCAGGATGATATCGGCGCATGTGCTGCGGCCTGCGGCCTGCTTGAGCTGTCAGAACTTGTGCCGGAGGAAGAGGGCGCTGTGTACCTGAATGCGGCGGTAAAAATGCTGCAGGCAATTAACGAAAGCAGCGCGGACTGGAATCCTGATACGGACGGAATCACACAAAACGGAACGGCGGGATATCATCTGCCCGGCAGAAATCAAAACTATATTTATGCAGACTATTTCTTTGTTGAGGCAATATTGAAGCTGTTGGGAAAAGATGTGTTTGTGTGGTGATAAAGGTAAAATTTAGCAGTTTGCCTGAAATTAAAATTAATTAACTTGACATATATATGACGCCTTGTTATTCTTTAAGGGTAACAAAGTGTCATATATTGTTTTGCAGGTATATTTCACCACTTAAAGCGATGGCAGCAGTACAGAAAGGAGGGAATTAGCATGACCAGACAAATATCAGATGCCGAATTTGAAATCATGAAGGTCGTCTGGGAAAACAAAGAGGGACCGACATTTTTCGCCGGTCTGACAGAGGAACTGGCAAAAAGGGGTAAACCCTGGCAGAAAAATACCCTGATTACCCTTTTAAACCGGCTTGTCAGCAAAGGTTTTTTGAAAGCCAGGAAAATCGGGCGATGTAACGAGTATACGCCGCTGGTATCAGAAACGGAATATCAGCAGGCGCAGACCAGAAAGCTTCTGGATAAAATTTACGGAGGAGACGTAAAGGGGCTTGTGACCAATCTGGTTTCAGGCGATATGCTGTCCGATGACGAATATGCCGAACTAAAAAAAATACTGGAAGGGCAGGAATAAGAATGGATACGGTTTTAAAAACGGTTCTGTCCATGTCGCTTTCCGGCTCTCTGCTTATTCTTGCTTTTTTGGCGGCAAAACCATTTTTGAAGGATAAAATCAGCAGGCAATGGCAGTACTACATCTGGCTTATTGTGATACTGCGGCTGCTGGTTCCTTTTGAGCCGGAAATCAGTTTGATGGGGAGAGTCCGGCAGTCAGTTGACTCTTTTTATCTTTGGGAGAGTGAGGGGGAAGCCGGCAAAGATGCCCCTTTGTCTGGGCTGAAAGGTCTTTCTGATGCTTCCGACAGCAATATCATTGACAATGCCGACAGCAATACCATTGACAGTGCCAATAGCATTACCAATGGCATGAATCTTGTTGAGAACAGAGCAGGACAAGGCGGGGAAACGGCGGACAGACCGGGAATATTGAAAGACGGAGGAAAGCGGCTTTGGGAGCAGATGATATTATTGTCAGGCTATCTTTGGGCGGTCTGGCTGACGGCCGGAGCAGGGCTTTTGATTCGAAAGGCGACGATGTACCAGAGCTTTATAAGATACGTGAAGGCAGGGGCGGTTCCTGTTTCCGACATTGAAATTCTGGAGAGACTCTCCGTCCTTACAGAGCAGGAACACATTGGCAGGCCGGTGGAGCTTTGGCTCAATCCGCTGATTTCCTCGCCAATGCTGACGGGATTGTTCCGCCCCTGTATCATACTGCTGGATATGGATGTTCCTGAGAAAAATTTCCGGTACATTGTACTCCATGAACTGACCCACTATAAACGGCGGGATATTGTTTACAAATGGCTGGTACAGCTTGTGGTTTGTCTGCACTGGTTCAATCCCCTTGTGCATCTCATGAGCCGGGAAATTGAAAAGGCATGTGAATTTTCCTGTGACGAAGCGGTTCTTGCAAAAACAGGTTCCGGCAATGCAAAGGGCTATGGGGAAACCCTTCTTGACGCAATGGCGTCAGCGGGAAAACGCGCAGGAAATTCCGGCGCGGTTACCTTAAGTGAAAACAGGGAATTATTGAAAGCGAGGTTAAAAGCAATTATGAATTACAGGAAAAAATCAAAAATAACGGCGGTCCTGACGGGCGCGCTTACGTTGGGGATAATTTCAGGTACATTTTTGATTGGCGTTTATCCTGTTGAGGCGGCGCCGGCTTTTGCAGAAGAAAATGTGTTCGCCACGTCCGGCAAAAACAAAGAGACGGCTTTTGCTCAGGTACAGAAGTATTACGAAGCCGGAAGCATTCCTTTATTTGACATTGCCTTTTCCCGGATGGAGGAGGAGCAGCAGGAAGAATGGCTTGACAAAATCTATGAGGATGGAAACGTCAGCTTCTTTTCTGTGATAAGGTATTTGCAGGTTGACAGCGCTGTAGTACAGCGTTTTGCCGAAAAGGCTTACGCGGATTCTTCAGCGTCGTTTTTTTCCATCGCTACCGGTTGCATGAGTGAGGATGCGCTTGAAGCGTGGCTGGAACGGGCCCTTGAGGACGAGAATATCAAATTCCAGTCTATTCTGTATGAAAAGCTGGACAGGGAGGAGGAGCTGGATGCTCTGGAAGCGGAGCTGACGGCGCGGCAGCAAAAGGAATATGAGTCTTTTGGTATCATAATGGACGGGAAAATCTGCTATTATGAGAATCAACGAGTTCATGTTTTTCTGGATATCAGAGCGAACAGGTCATTTTACACGCTGAATATCGACCCGCAGGGGACCGTCAGTATCAGGGTCAGCCGGAATCAGAAGGATGAAATTGAGGGCGTTGCCTATATGACTGACGAGGAAGTGGAGGAGCTTTTGACGGACAAAGCGGAGGAGTAAAATACCAGACAGAAAGGAGATATTTTACTCTTGCCGCGAAAGCCGGTATTTACTATTTTAATTTTTACTGTTTTTGTAAAAGCCTGTAAGGTATTCCAGCCTTGCCGTCATATTCTGCATACAGGCGTCCAGAACTGCAAGGGCTGTCATGGACTCCACCACAACCACCGCGCGCGGAACGATAACCGGGTCATGGCGGCCTTTGATTTGTATATTGATATTTTCCATATCCCTGTTTACCGTTTCCTGTGTCTGGAAGATGGAAGGGGTGGGCTTTATGTGGGCTCTTATGACGACGGGCGCGCCGTCGCTGATGCCGCCGAGAATCCCTCCGGCATGGTTGGATTTTTTGGAGAGGACGTTGTTTTCGCAGACAAAGGGGTCGTTGTTTTCGGAGCCGGCGGCTTTGGAAACCTGTACGCCGTCGCCGATTTCTACCGCTTTTACTGCGCCGATGGACATAAGGGCTTTTGCAAGATTCGCATCCAGCTTTTCAAAAACAGGGTCGCCCACACCGGCGGGAAGCCCTTCCACGATACATTCCACAACGCCGCCCGCCGAATTACCGTCCGCCATACAGGCATCCAGATACCTGCCGGCTTCCTCTGCAGCCCCGCGGTCCGGCATATAAAAAGGATTCTGCCCGATCTGCGCGGGATCATAATTCTGCGGCCGGATACAGACCGGCCCGATGGATTTTGTGTAAGTCAGAAACGTGATTCCGAGCCGGTTTAACAGCTTCACGGCGACCGCCCCGGCGGCGACGCGCCCGATCGTCTCCCGTCCGGAAGAGCGGCCTCCCCCGCGGTAGTCCCTGAATCCGTATTTCCGGTCAAATGTATAATCCGCATGGCCCGGGCGGTAGCAGGAAGCAATCTCACTGTAATCTTTCGACCGCTGATCCTTATTGAATACTGCCAGCGAAACCGGTGTTCCGGTCGTCCTCCCCTCAAAAATGCCGGAGAGGATTTCCACGGCATCGTCCTCTTTCCTCGAAGTCGAATATCCGGACTGTCCCGGCTTCCTGCGGTCCAGAAACTTCCGGATGTCCTCCCCGCACAGGGGAAGTCCCGCCGGACAGCCGTCAATCACTACGCCAATGCCTGTTCCATGGGACTCGCCCCAGGTGGTAATTTTAAAAATCGTTCCAAATGTTGAACCTGCCATGTATGCCTCCTGTTGTCTGATTTTGGGTAAAAGTACAGGGTTTATTTTAGGTTACTGTTCACTCCTAGCGTGTTTGAAAAATGCTTTTCGGCAGATGTATTCCACACTTAGTGGGAGATGCAGATGACGAGAATGATTTTTCAAACACGCTCTAGGCCGTGCACTGCGCTGCACGGCCACAGGCCAAT
>OFFG01001503.1_pt1 | contig 13715 bp, 9 predicted proteins | sample 1521331 | NCBI WGS metagenome assembly OFFG01 (sample SAMEA3504129, study PRJEB24116) | mouse gut metagenome | biome: mouse gut; feature: mouse-associated habitat; material: faeces | place: Denmark | collected 2011 | reverse complement strand
GCCGCCGCTATTATCGGAAATTTCTGATTTCGTAGGTAATCAGAAATCCATTTTTATCGGAAATAATTTATGAAAGCATTGAAAACACTGGACAACGGCAGAAAAAGTTTCTGATAAAAATATAGATTTACCTACATCTTGGACCGGAACAGCATACTCCGCTCACATGAAAATTTCCGATAAAAATGAACTGCAAATTGCTTATATGGAAACCTGCAGCAAGTATTCCATGCTATGATAAACTGATTTCCTGTGCAGAAAATGGCATGAATCTATGACAATGCGCCAAAGTAACCAATCCTCCTTTAGAATTTTTGAGTTTTCGTAAAAATCAAAAAAATAAGGATGTTGATGGCCTGACCGTTGAAGTAATAGGGCATCTTTTTGATGCGGAATAATACTTACCAGGGATAAAAAAAGCGAAGGGGCGTGAAATTCCCTTCGCTTTTATCTATAATGATAATTATTATTGAACTCGGAATCCATCTGTGGCCTTGTCGAAAGCATATTCGAGACAACTTTCGTGTGAGAGGAAGTGCTTGGCCTCAAAGCCATCCACTTTGGTGAACGATAGTATCTTCTCTCTCCAATTTATCCAAAGTATTTCGGCGCTTTGGAGAGGTGCTCTCTGTTCCATGCTCATGCCCCCTTGTGGTTTCAGCCTTTTAATGTGTCTGTCCAATAATCGCACACATATTGTAGCGCAAAGCAAAACCCTATTGGCATGGACAAAAAAGGAGAAAACATGAACAGAATCTCCCGGTTGCTCCGAAGCCCTTGACTGTAAAAAAAGGAACTGGCATCATGGATTTGGTTCCAGAGCAAAGGAGAAATTATCCCTTCACACAGCAGAAAGAAAACACAGTTGTGTGGTCATACACGCCATCAGGCTTCAGAATCACAGACGGGAAAGCCGGTTGATTGACCGCATCCGGGAAGAACTGTGTTTCCAGACAAAAAGCATAGCGCGGACCATAAACAGCGCCCTTCTTGCCCGTCAGTCCCTCGTCCAGAAAGTTGGCTGCGTAGAAATGCAGACCCGGCAAGGTAGTCTCCACATCCATCGAGATTCCCGAAGTGGGAGAATATGCCTGCGCCGCTTTTCGCAGCGTGCCCATTTCCCCATCAATTACATAGTTGTGGTCATAACCATTTGCTTGGATCAACTGATGGAAAGGCTCATTGATACGTGCGCCAATGGGCGTGGCCTTCCGGAAATCCATCGGAGTCCCAGCTACCGGCGCGATTTCGCCTGTGGGGATGTTGGTCGCGTCGGATGGCGTATAGTTCTCCGCGTAGATGCGAAGGCATTGATCTGTTACAGGGCCGGAGTCGTGCCCGTTCAGATTAAAGTAAGCGTGTCCCGTAAGATTGCAGGGGGTATCCCGGTCGGTGATGGCCTGATACCTCATAGAGAGGGTGTTGCCCTCCAGCGCATAGATTACCCGAACCCGCATAGTACCGGGATAGCATTCTTCGCCATCGGGGCTGGTCAACGCCAGGGTCACAAGAGTAGAGGTGTGCTCTACAACAGACCAGACTTTGTGAGAAAAACCAACATTGCCCCCATGAAGATGGTTGGGCGGGTCGTTGACCGCCAGAGCATAAGTCTGACCGTTCATCGTAAACCTTCCGCCCGCAATACGGTTGGCCACACGGCCTACGACAGCACCAAGATAGCCCGGGTGGCTCTCATACTCTTCCAGAGTATCATAACCCAGAACAACATCACGCTTGATGCCAGAACGATCCGGTACGCGGAGAGAACGAAGTGCGGCACCAAAGGTAATTATATCACAGGAGAGAATGCCGTTATCCAAAGTCAGGGTCTCCACGGCAAGATCGTCCTTGGTATAGCCAAAGAGTTGACGAGAGGAATTTAACATAAATAAAACCCTCCATAATAAAAAACTCAGCAATGAATAGAAATGAGAAAGCGGGGAAATACCATGCAAAACTATGTGTTTGGTGCAGACATCGGTGGAACAAGTGTAAAGCTCGGTCTGTTTTATGCCGACGGCAAACTTCTGGAAAAGTGGGAAATTCCAACCCGTACCGCAAACGGCGGCGTCCATGTTCTGCCTGACGTGGCACAGGCCATTGCAGAGAGCATGGGGCGGAATGGGATTTCAGCATCTCAGATTGTGGGCATCGGTATCGGTGTCCCCGGTCCTGTGGACGACAGCTTCACAGTCAATAAGTGCGTCAATCTTGGCTGGGGTGTCTTTAACATCAAGGGGCGCATGAACGAGCTGCTTCCGGACATCCCCAATATTGCTGCGGGAAACGATGCCAATGTAGCGGCGCTGGGTGAGCTATGGCAGGGCGGAGGCCGAGGCAGCCGGAGTGCGGTCATGATCACCCTGGGCACCGGGGTTGGCGGAGGTGTGGTGTTGGACGGCAAAATCGTCGCAGGCAAAAACGGGGGTGCCGGTGAGATCGGTCACATGACGGTGGAGCCTGGAGAAATAGTGCCCTGCAGCTGCGGGAAATGCGGCTGTCTGGAGCAGTACACCTCTGCAAGAGGGATCGTTCGCATGGCCAAGGTCATGCTTTCCCAATGTGACACTCCCTCCAAACTGCGGGGAATTGAGGATTTTACATCCAAACACATCTGCGAACTGGCTGTGGCAGGAGATCATATGGCACTGAAAATCATCGACCGGTTCGGCGATTATTTGGGCCGTGCCATGAGCTACATTTCCTGCACAGTAGATCCGGATGTATTCATTATCGGTGGGGGCATGAGCAAGGCCGGAAATATCGTGACCGACGCGGTACTGAAATATTACCGAAAGTACGCCTTCCATGTATCGAAAGAAACCGGAGCAGCAATTGCCACGCTGGGTAATGACGCGGGAATCTATGGATGTGCAAAGATGGTTCTTGAATAAGAAATCAAATGGGAAAGGCTGTCGTTATGGCAGTCTTTTCTTTTTCCTATCTGATCATGGAGATGTATGGATGCCACGATCCGGACTGTTCTTTTTCTGGAAAAGCCTTCTGTACTCCGAGGGCGACACGCCCTTGTGCTTTTTGAAGAGGCGGCTGAAATACAGCGCGTTGTCGTAACCAATGATTGCGGATATTTCTGCCACATTGTAGTCAGTTGTTTCTAAGAGACTGACGGCATTGTTCATACGGATAGTTAGGAGATATTGTGCGGGAGGCTGGCCGATAAACTTCTTAAAGTTTCGCAAGAACCAACTTACGCTCATGCTACGAGATTTCGCATAGTCCTTGATCTGAATATCTTCATTATAGTGTTCTTGGAAATACTGTTGGGCGTACTCCATTTCCTTTTGTAGGTAAGTGCTGATGGTAGGGTTGCTCTCTTGGCGTGTGCGCTGGATCAGCAGAAAAATCTGCCGCAGATACATTTCCAGTAATTCCTGATATCCAGTACGGCAGGTTTGCAGCTCCCGGATCATTTCTTTGAACAGGTGCTGATAAGCAGAGGGAACCCCGGAGAAGAAAACATTTTTATCTGTAGGAATATCAAAATGCTTCAAAATTGCCTTTACATCTTTTCCCGTGAAGTGTACCCAATAGACCTCGGGTTGTTCTTCTCCGTAATACTCATAATGCTGTTCCTGGCGCGGTTGATAAAGGACCATGTAGCCGGCAGGTACGATTTCCTCCTGCCCGTTGAAAAAGAAGTGGGTCTTTCCGGAGGCCACATACAACAATTGATAGTCTAAACGGCCCCTGGGATGCCAGGTCGGGAGTTTTTGCTTTGTTCTCAGCCGGTAGGTACCGCAGCTGCCCACCAACAGCGGTTTGGACTTGTCCTTGATCGGTACGCGGGTGTTGTACAGATAACCTGAGTTGACATACATGCGGATCCCTCCCGGCTTTTTTCGGTCACAACATTTTTGTGCTGATGTGCTGTTTTGTTAATTGTATCATTTTGTGCATGTTTTGTCCAATGCAGTTTATAGAAAAAGGAGAAAATTTCCGGGATAATACACACAGAATTCATTGCGAGGAGGAAGCCCCACATGATCGTCCCTGCCTATTTTGAAGACCTGCTGATCCAGTCTGAAAACGCTCTGCCCAACCGAGCCTACTTCATCCCCGCGTCCAACCGTCTGGACGACACTGCGGAGCATCGGGAACGCTCCGATCGCTTCCAGCTGCTAAACGGCGACTGGAAGTTCCGCTACTACCCCAGTATCCATGACCTGACTGAGCTGTTCTATGAGGAAGGTTTCGATCCCTCCGCCTACGACACCATCCCCGTTCCCAGCGTCTGGCAGAATCATGGCTACGATCAGCACCAGTACACCAATATTCATTACCCCTTCCCGGCAGATCCTCCCTTCGTTCCCCAGGATAATCCCTGCGGCGCTTACCTGACTTCCTTTACCTATGCTAAGGACGAAAAGGCACCCAAGGCTTACCTGAACTTTGAGGGTGTGGATTCCTGCCTGTATGTCTGGCTCAACGGCGAGTATGTGGGTTACAACCAGATCTCCCACTCCACCAGCGAGTTTGATGTGACTGATAAGATCCGTGAGGGCGAAAATACTCTGGCCGTTCTGGTGCTGAAGTGGTGCGATGGCAGCTACTTGGAGGATCAGGACAAGTTCCGCACCAGCGGCATCTTCCGGGATGTATACATCATCAAGCGTCCTGAGAACCATGTGCGGGACTACTTCGTGACCACCCAGCAGGAAGAGGATAAAGCTACTGTCCGCGTTCGCTTCGCCTTCGCCGGTGAGAGTGTTCCCACTGTCATTAGGCTGCTGGACGCTGAGGATCGTCTGATCGACGCCGCCGAAGTGACCACGAAGGAGCATATCGGCAACTATACCCATCAAGCTATCCTGAACATTCCCCAGCCCACCCTGTGGAATCCCGAGAAGCCCTATCTCTACACCATGCTCGTCGAGTGCGAGAACGAGATCATCACCGACCGAGTGGGCATCCGGGAGATCAAAGTAGATGGGATGCAGGTATTCCTGAATGGAACTCCCATCAAGTTCCGCGGTGTAAACCGCCACGATTCCGACCCCGTGACCGGCCCCGTCATCAGCGTGGAGCACATGAAGCGCGACCTGCGGATGATCAAGGAGCACAACTTCAACGCCATTCGCACCAGCCATTACCCCAACGCCCCCATGTTCTATCAGCTGTGCGACCAGTACGGTTTCCTGGTCATTGACGAGGCCGACCACGAGAGCCACGGTGCCGCCGAACTGTACTGCGGAGAGAACGACGTCTGGGAGAACCACACCGAGCACTGGAACGAGCCCTTCGCCGACAACCCCAAGTTCCTGGAGGCTACTATGGAGCGCACCCAGCGCTGTGTCCAGCGGGACAAGAACCGCCCCTGCGTCATCTGCTGGTCCATGGGTAACGAGAGCGCCTACGGCTGTTGCTTCGAGGCTGCGCTGGCCTGGACCAAGAACTTTGACCCCGCCCGTCTGACCCACTATGAAAGCGCTCAGTATCGCAGCCGCAAGCGCAAGTACGATTTCTCCAACATTGACCTCTACAGCAATATGTACCCTGCGCTGGAGACCCTGCAGGAGTATGTGGACGATCCTGAGTCCGACAAGCCCTATCTGATGTGTGAATACTCTCATGCCATGGGCAACGGCCCCGGTGATCTGGAGGACTACTGGCAGTTCATTCAGGCCAATGAGTGCATGTGTGGCGCCTTTATCTGGGAGTGGTGCGATCACGCCATTTACAAGGGCAAGGCTCCTAACGGCAAAGATATGTACTGGTATGGCGGCGACCACGGCGAGTACCCCCACGATGGCAATTTCTGCATGGATGGTCTGGTTTATCCCGACCGTCGTCCTCACACCGGTTTGATGGAATACAAAAACGTACACCGCCCTGTTCGTGTTGTTGATTATGATCAGGCAACCGGCCAGCTGACCCTGCACAACTACATGGACTTTGTCTCCCTGCAGGACTACATCACCGCCTCTTATCAAGTCACTTGTGATGGTGCGCTTGTTCAGGAAGGCCAGCTGGATAAAATCCCCGCCATCGCTCCCCACATGAGCGGTACCGTGACCCTGAACGTCCAGGTTCCCGCCAAGGGCCGCTGTTTCCTGAAGATCAGCTACTTCGCCAAAAACAACTCCGAACTGATCTCCGAGGGCTTTGATTTGGGCTTCGATGAGATTACTCTGGAGAATCAGGATGACCGCAATCAGATTGCTCTGGCATACTGGCAGAGAAAGGCCATCCTGGAGGACAGTATTTCTGTTACAGAGGACTACCGGTATCTGACTCTCACAGCTGCAAACTTCACATATCGTTACGATAAGTTTACCGGTATGTTTGCCCGGATGACTTATCAGGGCATGGAGCTTCTGGACCGTCCCATGGATCTGAACGTGTGGCGCGCTCCCACCGATAACGACCGCAAGCTGAAGGCTGACTGGTTTGCTGCCCACTACGATAAGGCCATCACCCGGGCGTATAACACCCACTTCGTGGCCATGGACAGCGAGGTTCGTATCCACAGTGACCTGTCTATTGGTGCCATCGCTGTGCAGCGGTTCATGACCGTAGAAATCGACTGGACCGTGACGGTTGCAGGCGGCGTCTGTGCCAACATTCTCACCAAGCGCAACATAGAATTCCCCGAGCTGCCTCGCTTCGGTCTGCGCCTGTTCGTTCCTGAAAACATGGAGCAGGTTGCTTATTTCGGTCTGGGTCCCATGGAAAACTACATTGACAAGCGAAATGCTGCCAGCCACGGCTTGTACCGCGATACCGTGGACGGGCTTCAGGAGGACTACATCCGTCCCCAGGAGAATGGCGCTCACGGTAGTTGTGACTATGTGCTTCTGGAAAGCGACAAACTGCGTTTGATCGCAGTTGGCCCCGAACCCTTCAGCTTCAATGCATCCCATTACACGCAGGAAGAACTGACCGAGAAGGCCCACAACTACGAACTGAACAAATGCGGCAGCACCGTATTGTGTCTGGACTACCGGCAGAACGGTATTGGCTCTGCGAGCTGTGGCCCCGTTTTACAGAAGAAATACAAGCTGATCGACGAAACCATCGACTTCGCCATCCGCGTCATCCCCGAACTGAAATAACTGAATAAAGAGAATAGGAGATGCTATCATGGCTGAAAAGAGATATTTGAAATGGTACAACAAGGTGGGTTACGGCTCTGGCGATATCGCCGGCAACGTGGTCTATGCGTTCCTGACCTTCTTCGTTATGATCTACCTGTCCGATACCATCGGCTTGAACACCGGCATTGTTGGCACCCTGATGGCAGTATCCAAGATCTTCGACGGCGTTTCTGACGTCATCTTTGGCTCCCTCATCGACAAGACCAAGACCAAGATGGGTAAAGCCCGTCCCTGGATGCTGTGGCCCTATCTGGGTTGTGGTGTCTGCCTGTTCGCGATTTTCTCTATTCCCACTTCCTGGGGCCAGACCGCTCAGTACGCTTTCTTCTTCATCTTCTACGTGATGCTGAACGCAGGCTTCTACACCGCAAATAACATCGCTTATTCCGCTTTGACCGCTCTGATCACTAAGAATGAAAACGAGCGTGTTCAGCTTGGTTCTCTGCGCTTCGTCTTTGCATTCACCACCAGCACCATCATCCAGGCTGTTACTTTTGGCCTTGTTGAGCACTTCGGCAACGATGCCGCCGCATGGAGAATTGTTGCACTGATCTATGTCATCATCGGCATTATCTCCAACACCGTCTCCGTCCTGTCCATGAAGGAATTGCCCGAAGACGAGATTGAAGCCAAGAAAGCAGTTGACGCTCCGGAAGAAAAGTACACCCTGCGCGAAGCTGTCGGTCTGTTGGTCAAGAATAAGTTCTACCTGCTGATTCTGGGTGTCTATCTGCTGACTCAGCTCTACACCGCTTTCACCGGCGTCGGCACCTACTACATGACTTATGTGTTAGGCAACAGGGAGCTGATGGGTTATTTCGCAAGCGCGCTCAACATCCCCATGATTATCGGTCTGTTGTTGGTGCCCACCATCGTTGCAAAACTGGGCGGTATGTATAAGATCAACTATTCCGGCTATGCTCTGGCCACCATCGCAAGAATCCTGGTGATCGTGGCTGCTTACATGGGCAGCGTTCCCATGATGTTAGCTTTCACCGCCATCGCTTCTCTTGGTATGTGCCCCCTGCAGGGCGACCTGAACGCTGTGATCGCTTCTGCTTCCGACTACACCTATCTAACCACTGGTAAGCGTATCGACGGAACCATGTACTCCTGCACCTCTCTTGGCGTCAAGATTGGCGGCGGACTGGGCACCGCCATCTCCGGTTGGTTGCTGGCAGCTGCCGGATTCATCAAGGGCGGCGTGGCCACTCAGCCTGACTCTGTTCTGACTATGCTGAATGTGATGTATCTGTGGTTGCCCGCTATCTTCTGCGGCTTGGTTACTTTCCTGCTGACCAAGCTGAATGTGGAGAAGGCCAACGCTAAGCTGCTGGAGCCTAAGAACTGAGTAAGTTATCCAAAAAGTAAGGGACCTCATATGACAAAAAAACATTTTCTGATCTCCGCTCCCGGCCGTACAGAGATTAGCGGTAATCATACCGATCACCAGCGTGGCTGTGTGCTGGCCGCCGCAGTAAATCTGGAAACGGTGGCAGATGTAATGCTGAATGGCAGCAACAACATCCGCGTTCGCTCTGAGGGATTTCCTGAGGTTGTGGTCGAACTGGATGATTTGAATATCCGCGAAGAGGAAAAAAACACCTCCGCGGCCCTGGTTCGTGGCGTCGCAGCTGCCTTTGAGCAGCTGGGAGCCCGGATCAAGGGATTCGATGCCGAGACCCACTCAACCGTTCTTCCGGGCAGCGGACTGAGCTCTTCTGCCGCTTTTGAGGTGCTGATGGGCACCATCTGCAACGAGTTGTTCTTTGATCGGAAGCTCAGCCCGGTGGAAATCGCTCAGATCGGCCAGTATGCCGAAAATGTGTACTTCGGCAAGCCAAGCGGCCTGATGGATCAAGCGGCTTCCTCCGTGGGCGGCATGGTCTATATCGACTTCGCTGATCCGGATCATCCCCAGGTTGAGCGCATCGAGTTTGATTTTGAAAAGGCTGGCCATGCCCTGTGCATCATTGACAGCGGTGCTGACCACGCCGATCTCACTGATGAGTACGCGGCCATTCCCCGTGAGCTGAAAGAGATTTGCAATTTCTTTGGAAAGGATGTTCTGCGAGAAGTCCGCGAAAAAGAATTTATGGAGGCTCTGCCAAATCTGCGAGGGAAGGTTTCTGACCGTGCCATCCTGCGGGCCATCCATTTCTACCAGGAAAACAAGCGTGTCATGGAGCAGAAAAAAGCGCTGCTTGAAAACGACTTCGATGGTTTCCTTGGTCTGGTTACTAAATCCGGGTACAGTTCCTGGATGTATTTGCAGAATATCAGTCCTGCCGGTGCCACGCAGCATCAGGAGGTGGCGGTTGCTCTGGCCATGTGTGATACCCTGCTGAATGGGCGTGGGGCTTACCGTGTCCACGGAGGCGGCTTCGCCGGAACGGTGCAGGCATTTGTTCCTGTTGATATGCTGGAAGAGTTTAAAAGTGGAATTGAGCGGGTACTGGGTGAAGGCAGCTGCCACGTGTTGCACATTCGTAATGAGGGTGGCGTGAGATTGTCCTGAAGGAGGAACGGAAAATGGATGTGAATGTGTATATCGCTTCTTTGGTCCAATATGGCCTGAACAAGAAGCTGGTTCAGCCTTGTGACACGATCTATGTAACCAACGGGCTACTGGAGGCTATGAAACTGGACAGCTACGACCCTGCCAAACCGGAAGCCATGAGCCTGGAGGATATTCTTCAGGGGCTGTTGGAGGATGCGGTGGAACGGGGTGTCTGCGATGATGACATCACCAGCCGTGACCTCTTTGACACCAAACTAATGGGGATTCTGACTCCCATGCCCCGTGAGGTGCATCAGACCTTTTCCGAGATGTACGCCACCAGCCCTGAGACTGCCACCGACTGGTACTATAACTTCTCACAGGATACCGATTACATCCGCCGCTACCGCATCCAGAAGGATGTGCGTTGGAAGACGGCCACCGAATACGGCAATCTGGATGTGACCATCAACCTCAGCAAGCCGGAAAAAGACCCTAAGGCTATTGCAGCCGCAAAGCTCGCTCCCCAGTCCGGCTATCCCAAGTGTATGCTCTGCGCGGAGAACGAGGGCTATGCGGGACGTATGAACCACCCCGCCCGCCAAAACCTGCGCACTATTCCAGTTACCATCGCCGGTGAGGGCTGGCATCTGCAGTACAGCCCCTATGTCTACTACAACGAGCACTGCATTGTGTTCAATCATGAGCATGTTCCCATGGTCATCAACAAGGCCGCTTTCTCCAAACTGTTGGACTTTGTTTCTCTGTTCCCCCACTACTTTGTGGGCAGCAACGCAGATCTCCCCATCGTAGGCGGCAGTATCCTCAGCCACGAGCACTTCCAAGGTGGCCACTACTGCTTCCCCATGGAGCGCGCGGCGGTCGAGCGTGAGATTGTCTTTGCTGGTTTCGAGGATGTGAAGGCCGGCATCGTTAAGTGGCCCATGAGTGTCATCCGTCTGCGCTGCGGCAAAAAGGCGCGTCTGGTAGAGCTGGCTGATAAGATTCTGCTGAGCTGGCGTGGTTATACCGACGAGGATGCTTTCATCTTTGCAGAGACCGAAGGCTTGCCCCACAACACCATTACCCCCATCGCCCGCCGCCGGGGAACGGACTACGAACTGGATCTGGTTCTGCGCAACAACATCACCACCGAAGAGCATCCTCTGGGCGTGTACCACCCCCACGCTGAACTTCACCATATCAAGAAGGAAAACATCGGTCTCATTGAGGTTATGGGCCTGGCTGTGCTGCCTGCCCGCCTGAAGCAGGAACTGGCCGGTGTGGAGAAGGCTATCCTTGCCGGAGAAGAGCTGACTGGTGAACTGGCCAAGCACGCCGACTGGGTGGAAGAGTTGAAAAAGCAGCACACCTTTACTAAGGAGAATACCGCCGCCATTCTGAAAGTGGAGACCGGCAAGGTCTTTGCAAAGGTGCTGGAGCACGCGGGTGTCTATCAGCGCAATGAGAAGGGCGCGAGGGCCTTTGATAAATTCGTGAACTATGTGAATGAGGAGGGCTAAGTCATGAAGGTACTTGTAACCGGCGGTGCCGGATATATCGGCAGTCATACCGTAGTCGAACTGATACAGGCTGGCCACAGCGTTGTGATCGTAGATGATCTGTCCAATGCCAGAACGGATGTCGTATGCCGTGTAGAGAGCATCGTGGGGGAAAAGATCAAATTCCGTGTGATGGATTGCGCCGACAAGGAACAGATGCGTACCATATTCCAGGAGAACGAGTTTGATGCCGTGATTCACTTCGCAGGCCGCAAGGCTGTTGGCGAGAGCGTCAAAAAGCCTCTGGAGTACTACCGTACCAATCTGGACAGCACCATGACTCTGCTGGAGTTGATGGAGGAGTATGGTTGTAAAAAGTTTGTATTCTCCTCTTCTGCCACGGTCTATGGCCCCGAAAATCCCTATCCCTATAAAGAGGAGATGCCTGCCATCCAGTCCAGCAGTCCTTATGGCTGGAGCAAGGTAATGAACGAGCGTATCCTGACCGACTATGTGACGGCCCACCCTGATTTCTCTGTGGTGCTGCTGCGCTACTTCAATCCCATTGGCTCCCACGACTCCGGCCTGCTGGGCGACGACCCCAACGGCATCCCCAACAATCTGATGCCCTACATTGCCCGTGTGGCAGCCGGTGTTCTTCCCGAACTAACCATCTTCGGCGGTGATTATCCCACTCCCGACGGTACCTGCCAGCGTGACTACCTCCACGTGGTTGATCTGGCTGTGGGTCACCTGAAGGCGCTGGAGTATGCGGAGAACCATACTGGTGTTGAGGCCATCAACCTGGGCACCGGCAACGGTATCTCTGTTCGTGAGCTTGTCCGTGCCTTTGAAACTGCAAATGACATTAAATTGCCTTATGTAGTTGGGCCTCGGCGTGAAGGAGATCTTCCCGCTTTCTGGGCAGATGCCACCAAGGCTAAAGAACTGCTGGGATGGGAAGCAACCCACACCGTAGAAGATATGTGCCGCAGTGCTTGGGATTTTGTGAAGAAGAATACGAAATAAGTACGACGGCCAGCCCCACCGCCCCGGCATCACCAGTGTGACGCTGAATGGGACCCCGCTGACGGCGGACGTGGACTACACCGCCGCGATCCCGGAGGGAACGGAAGCGGGCACATATACCGTCACCCTCACCGGCAAAGGCAACTACACAGGAACAGCCACAGCGGTATTTATCATCAATCCTGTGGAGCAGAAACCGCTGGATCAGAAGGACGACGACGGCCACGAGCTGCGGCTGGAGGTGGAAACCGGGCTGTCCACCGTCCCGGAGGCGCTGAAAACAAATGAGCAGTTCAATACGCCGGGGAAGATCGAAACCGCCCTGCGGACCAGAGTGGCCGAGGTGATGTCCAATGTGGGAGAGCAGATCGCGGTGTTCGATGTGACCCTCCAGTACAAGGACGAAAGCGGCGTGTGGCGCAATGTCGATCCCAACCATTTCCCGGCGGAGGGCGTGACGGCGGTCCTGCCCTACCCGGCGGGGACCGGGGCCACCGGCTACACCTTCACCGTCCAGCACCTCATTTCCAGCGGCGCGCAGGCCGGGACGATGGAAACCTTGCCCTATGAGCTGACCGCAGACGGCCTGCGGTGCAAGTTCAGCAGTCTGTCCCCGGTGGCCATCGGCTATCAGACGGCCACAAAGCCCAATCCCCAGCCGAATCCAGGCGGCAACTCCGGCGGTGGCTCCGGCGGCGGGGGCTGGAGTTCCAGCACCTACGCCATTACTGTGGAGAAGTCGGAGCATGGCAAAGTGACCTCCAACCGCACCAATGCCAGCAATGGCAGCACTGTCACCCTGACCGTCACCCCGGACAGCGGCTATGTGCTGGACGCTCTGACCGTCACCGACAGCCGGGGGAACGAGATCAGGCTGACCGCCCAGGGTGGCGGGAAGTACACCTTCACTATGCCCAGCAGGGCCGTGACCGTGAAAGCCATCTTCGTGCCCCTGCCGGACGATACGCAGAAACCCTGTGACGGCAGCGCGGACTGCCCCTCCCACGGCTTTACCGACCTGGGGAGCGTAGGGACGTGGTATCACGAGGCGGTGGACTATGTTTTGCGGAATGGGCTGATGGGCGGTTACGGCAACAAAACCTTTGGCCCCAATGACAACCTCTCCCGTGCCCAGCTTACTCAAATCCTGTTCAACAAGGAAGGCAGGCCCGCAGTAAATTATCCGATGAACTTCTCCGATGTGACTAACGAGGCGTGGTATACTGAGGCTATTCGCTGGGCTACCAGCCAAGGCATCGTAGGCGGCTACGGCAACGGGACCTTTGGCCCCAATGACGACATCACTCGTGAGCAGTTGGCCGTCATGCTCTGGCGGTACGCCGGAAGTCCCGCCGCCACCGATAAGGAGCTGCATTTCACCGATGTGGATAAGGCCAGCGGCTACGCGCTGGAGGCCCTGCGCTGGGCCGTGGAGAACGGCGTTATCAATGGCAAGGGCGGCGGCATCCTGGACCCCAAGGGCCTTGCAACACGGGCGCAGGTAGTGCAGATGTTGAAGAATTACCTGGAACGCTAACGGTAGGCGGACCGGAACGGCGCACTTCTATA
>OFFG01001502.1_pt1 | contig 13749 bp, 13 predicted proteins | sample 1521331 | NCBI WGS metagenome assembly OFFG01 (sample SAMEA3504129, study PRJEB24116) | mouse gut metagenome | biome: mouse gut; feature: mouse-associated habitat; material: faeces | place: Denmark | collected 2011 | reverse complement strand
TGCCGTCCGGTCCCTCGAACCTGATCCGGGTAATGCCGGCGTAGGAATGCGATTAGGATAGGTGTGTTTTGTCGTATGCCCGCGCCCTGCGGACATGCGACTTTTTCTTGTCCCGGGGCCATGGGCGGAAACGCGCCCTCCGCTTTCCGCAAAGGTGTTTCCCAACCTACTAAAGGAGGAAACAAACCATGTCCAAACCGAAACTCAGCACCCGCTGCCTGGCCGAGGCGGCTATCCTGGTAGCCCTGGCCCAAGTCCTCAGCTACATTAAGATCTATCAATTCCCCAACGGCGGCTCCGTCACGCTGGCAACGTTCCCGCTGATTCTCTTCGCCGTGCGGTGGGGGCTGAAGCCCGGGCTGCTGGCCTGCTTCGCTTATGGAATGCTCCAGCTGATTTTTGACGGAGCCTATGCCTGGGGCTGGCCCTCCATGCTGCTGGACTACCTGCTGGCCTTTACGCCACTGGGCCTGGCGGGCTTGTTCAAGGGGAAAAAATGGGGCATCTTTGCCGGCGCCGTAGTGGGCTGCGCCTGCCGGTTCGTCATCCACTTTATCAGCGGCATCACGGTCTACCGCATCCTGGTCCCCACCGAAGTGCTGGGCGTCTCCTTTGCCAACCCCTACCTGTACTCCCTGGCCTATAACGGGTCCTACATGCTGGCGAATACCATTCTGGCCCTGGTCATCGCGGGCGTGCTGTACGTGCCCTTGAAAAAATACATCCTGGCCCAGGACCTGGCTCTTTGATCCGCGTTTTACCGGGGCGGCGCGTCTGTTTGTGGCGCGCCGCCCCGGCATTTTTGAATTTTGTGTGACAAACGCTTTTTTTCGCATCCCTTCCCTTGACCTCCCGCCTATTTCGCAGTATACTCTATTTTGTATTATCAGCCGGAACGCGGGCCGGCCCGCCCCGGTACAGGAGGCCAGGTATGGCAACGATTACAAAAGTGCGCAAATCCACCGCGCCCTACTACGGCGCGGCGGCGGTGTGGGCAGCCTGGGCGGCCCTGCTGGATCTGTATAAGCCCAGTCAGTTCGCTTTCGCGGCGGTGCTGTCCCTGGGGGCGTTCCTGCTGCTGCGGGCGGTCTGCAAGGACGAGGTCACCGAAACCGTGGTCCCCGATCCCCCCAAGGAGGAGGAGAAGCCCACCGGCAACGCGGAGCTGGATAAAATGATCTCCGACGGCAGGAAGGCTGTCAGCGAGATGAAGCGTCTGGACGACGCCATCGAGGACGAGAAGATCTCCGCCGACATCCGCCGGCTGGAGACCGTGTGCCAGCAGATCTTCCAGCAGGTGAAGGCGGACCCCGCCAAGCTGCCCCAGATCCGCCGCTTTATGGACTACTACCTGCCCACCACCCTGAAGCTCCTCAACGCCTACGACCGCATGGACTCCACCGGCGTGGCCGGGGAGAACATCACCGGCACCAAGGAGCGGGTGGAGAACATCATGGGCGCGATTGTCACCGCCTTTGAGAAGCAGCTGGACAGCCTCTTCGGCGAGGACGCCCTGGATATCTCCACCGACATCTCCGTGCTGGAGACTATGCTGGCCCGGGAGGGGCTGGCCGGGGACCACATGGAGGCCCAGACCACCAAGAACGGCGACGGCACAGACATCAAGCTTGAACTGTAAGAACCTGTATTCATAGCCGGGAGATGCTGGATGGGCGAGGATTTTTCCCGCCAGACAAGAAGATTTTCCGCAGTAATCCTGACGGATTGGAAGGAAAATCGACGCAGTATGACAGGAAAAAGGCCGGACAGACAGCGTCAACGGTTGTGAATACAGGTTCTAAGAGACGTGCTCACTGACAATTAAGAAGGAGGACCAGAAAATGACTGACATGGAGGGCATGATGCCCCAGCTGACCCTGAACGCCGACGCGGCCAAGGCGGAGATCCCCACCCTCACCCTGGGCGCTGAGCCCGCCGCCCCTGCCGTGGAGCCGGAGAAGCCCAAGGCCGAGCCCGTGGTGATTGACGACAGTATGCTCAACGAGGAGGAGAAGAAGGTGGTGGACGACTTCTCCAAAAAGATCGACCTCAACGACTCCCAGCTGATCCTGCAATACGGCGTGGCCGCCCAGAAGGGCGTGGCCTCCTTCTCCGAGAGCGCCCTGAGCAAGGTGCGCACCAAGGATCTGGGGGAGGTGGGCGACACCCTCTCCAGTCTGGTGGTGGAGCTGAAGAGCTTCGGCCAGGAGGAGGAGGAAAAGGGCCTGTTCGGCTTCTTCAAAAAGGCCGGAAACAAGATGGAGGCCATGAAAGCCCAGTACGGCAAGGCCGAGGCCAATGTGGAGAAGATCGCCCGGGAGCTGGAGCAGCATCAGGTGGTGCTCATGAAGGACATCGCCATGTTCGACCAGATGTATGAGCTGAACCTGAAGTACTACAAGGAACTGACCATGTATATCATCGCCGGCAAGAAGCGGCTGGCGGAGGTCCGCTCCGGACAGCTGGAGGAGCTGCGCAAAAAGGCGGAGGCCTCCGGCCGTCAGGAGGACGCCCAGGCCTACAATGATCTGACTCAGATGTGCGACCGATTTGACAAGAAGCTCCACGACCTGGAGCTGACCCGCATGGTGTCCATCCAGATGGGGCCCCAGACCAGGATGCTCCAGAATAACGACACCCTGATGGTGGAGAAGATCCAGTCCTCCCTGGTCAACACCATCCCCCTGTGGAAGAGCCAGATGGTGCTGGCCCTGGGCCTGGAGAACAGCCGCAAGGCCACTGCCGCCCAGACCGCCGTGACCAACGCCACCAACGAGCTGCTCAAGAAGAACGCGGACATGCTCAAGATGGGCACCATCGCCACCGCCAAGGAGGCCGAGCGGGCCATCATCGACATTGAGACCCTCCAGCACACCAATCAGCAGCTCATCTCCACCCTGGACGAGGTGATCCAGATCCAGCGGGACGGCGCCCAGAAGCGCCGAGAGGCCGAGGTGGAGCTGGGCCGCATTGAGGGCGAGCTGAAGCAGAAGCTCATGGAGCTGCGGGGATAATCTGCCGTCAGAACTGTCTAACAAGTGTTTCTTTTGCTTCTTTTCTTGGTTCATAAAGAAAAGAAGATAGGAGTTGTAATCATATGAAGCTATTGAAAAACAAAGCATTCGCGGCCTTTGTCCTTATCGCGGCCATCGCCCTCTCCTCCCTCTACGGCCTCTCCAAGCGGCCCCAGGTGGAGGTGCCGGAGGGCGGCGCAGCCCTGGACGACAGCCTGAGCACCGCCTACCTCAGCGCCTACCTGGTGGACGAGGCCAACGTCCTCTCCGCCGGTGCGGAGAAGAGCATCCTGCTCTACAACGCCAACTGGGATAAAAGCAACCGGGGCATTCTGGCCGTGGTCACCACCCAAGGGACCGCCTCTCTGGGCGGCATTGAGGAGGCCGCCTGGACCTGGGCGGAGGACCTGCTGCTGGGGGAGAATGACGCCATCCTCCTCATCGACGCCGGCGCGGAGGACTACCGGCTGGTGGCCAGCGGCAGCTTCTACGACCTGCTGGCCGCCCAGTCCACCAGTTTTGTGGACGCCTGCATGGCCGGATATGTCCAGCAGAAGGACTACAGCGGCGGCGTGCTGAACCTGATGGGCCAGCTCCACCTGCTGCTCCAGCCCTACGGTTCCGGCGGAGAGGGCGGAAGCTGCGGGGCCGGACAGCCCGCCGGCGGCGCCAGCAGATCCGGCGGCGTCCCCTCAATGGTGGCCAGCTCCTGCTTGTTTTTCAGATCCAGACGGGGGACCGCCCGCAGCAGGGACCAGGTATAGGGATGCCGGGGCTGATAGAAGATGTCCTCCGCCCTCCCCCTCTCAACGATCAGGCCTGAGTACATCACGGCGATCCGCTGGGCAATGCCGGCCACCACCCCCAGATCGTGGGTAATGAGGACGATGGCCGCCCCGGTCTCCGCCTGAAGCCGCTTCATAAGGTCAATGATCTGGGCCTGGATGGTCACGTCCAGGGCGGTGGTGGGCTCGTCCGCGATCAGCAGCCTGGGATCGCAGGCCAGGGCGGTGGCGATCATGGCCCGCTGGCGCATACCGCCGGAGAACTGGTGGGGATACTCCTGGGCCCGGATCTCCGGGTTGGGAATGCCCACCCGGCGCAGCAGCTCCACCGCCTTCGCAGCGGCCTCCGCCTTGCCGGCCCTGCCGTGGACGCGGAGCACCTCGGCGATCTGCTTCCCCACCTTCATGGTGGGGTCCAGACTGGTCAGCGCGTCCTGAAAGATCATGGCGCACTTTTCGCCCCGGTAGGCCCGCAGCTCCTTGGGCGTCATGTCCAGGATATTGACGCCGTCAAAGAGGATCTGTGACCCCTTCTTGATCTGTCCGGGGTCCATGATGAGCCCCATGATGGATTTGGCAGTCACGCTCTTGCCGCAGCCGGACTCCCCCACAATGGCCAGCGTCTCGCCGGCATCCACTTCAAAGGAGACGCCCCGCACGGACTGCACCTCGCCCGCATAGGTATCGTAGGATACCCGAAGGTCTTTCACTTGCAGCAATGTCTCTCCCATGTCTCCCCCTACTTTCTCAATTTGGGATCCAGCGCATCCCGCAGGCCGTCGCCCAGGAGGTTAAACGCCAGGACGATGAGCACCAGCGCCCCCGCAGGGAAGATCAGCTGCAGGGGGTAGAACTCCATGGCGGCCTGTCCCAGAGAGATCAGAACGCCCAGGGAGGTGTCCGGGGGCTGCAGGCCGATGCCCAGAAAGCCCAGCGTGGACTCCTGGAAAATATAGTTGGGGATGGACGTGGCAATATTCAGGATCAGGATGCCGATGGTGTTGGGAAGCAGGTGCTTCATAATCACCCGGCGGGCGGGCGCACCAAGGGCCTGGGCGGCCATGACATATTCCGCGCTCTTCAGCTGCAGGATCACGCCTCGCATGGCCCGGGCCGTGTTGCACCAGGAGGTGACGCACAGCGCCACCAGCAGACTGGGAACGCTGTTCCCCAGCACGAGCATGACGATGATGACCACCAGCAGATAGGGCAGACTCATCAGCACCTCAATCACCCGCATCATGACGCTGTCCACCCAGCCCCCGAAGTAAGCCATAATGCCGCCGTAGGCACAGCCCACCACCACCTGCACCAGGGTGCACACCAGGGCGATGAGCAGGGAGATCCGGGCTCCGATGCACACCCGGGCAAACAGGTCCCGGCCCAGCATATCCGTACCGAACCAGTGCTGGGCGCTGGGAGGGAGATTTTTCATGGTGGGCTCCATGGCGGCGAAGTCCTGACCGCACAGCGCGGGCCCCAGCAGGGCCAGCAGCGCCATCAGCGCCAGCACCGCCATGGAGATCATGGCAATGGGGTTCTTCTTCAGCCGCCGCCAGGCGTCCTGACCATAGGTGATGGTGGGACGGGCAATGGCCTCCTTGTCGGCATCCTTGCAGCCGATGATGACAAAGCGCTTGTCAATTGCTTGTTCCATACGCACCTCTACGCCTTTCCACCCACGCGAATGCGGGGATCCACCAGGGTGTACAGGATATCTACCAGAAATACCACCAACACGTAGACAGCGGCCATCAGCACCGTCTGGCCCAATACAATGGAGAGATCTCTGGTCTGGACCGCCTCAATGAAGTAGCGGCCAAAGCCGGGGATGGCATATACCTTTTCAATAAAGAAAGAGCCGGTCAGGGCAAAGGCCACGCTCATGGGCAGGACGGTGATAATGGGGATAAAGGAATTTCGCAGAATGTGGCGGCGCACCACCTGCCCCTCGCTGAGGCCCTTTGCCCGGGCGGCCAGCACATAGTCCTGGTTGATGACGTCCAGCATGGAGGTCTTCAGCAGGCGGGAGTAGGTGGCAATATAGCTGAAGCAGCCGCTCAGCGTGGGAAGGACCGTGTAGGACCAGCCGCCCAGCCAGAGCTCCCTTCCCTTGGGCCAGCCGATGATGGGAAACAGGCCCAGCTCGCCGGCCACATACTTTTGCAGCAGCAGCCCAAAGACCAGGGTGGGAACGGATATCATCAGCACAGAGAAGAACACAATGGCGTGGTCCAGCCACGTGCCCTTGCACATCGCCGCCAGAACGCCCAGGAGCAGACCCGCCCCCACGCCCAGCAGGATCGTCTGAAGGCCCAGCCGGGCGGAGGGAGCCAGGGTCTCCGACAGAAGCCGCTGAATATCGTAGCCCGGCATACGCACGGACTCCCCGAAATCGCCCTGGAGCATGCCCCGCATGGTGATGACGTAGCGCTCCAGCACAGGCTTGTCCAGTCCGTACTTGTGGTACATATTCTGGCGGATATTCTCCGGGAGCTTATCTGCGCGGTCCGCCAGGGGATCGCCCGGAACAGCGGCCAGGAGGAAAAATGTCGCCGACGCGATGATGAACAGGGTGAATACCATTTCAGCAAAGCGGCGGATTGTATATTTCAGCACAGATCATCCCTCGTTTCTACTGAAAGGGGGTCAAACCGCATACACGATTTGACCCCTCTTGGATATGCCTCGAACGCTTACTCCACAACGTATGCGCGGGAGAACTCGAAGTTGGGGCCGATGAAGGGGAAGGTCATGCCCTTGACGTTGTTCTTTACGCACATCATGGTGTCGCTGTACATATAGGGAACCACGGCCACCTCGTCCACGCAGGCCCACTGCTCCATCTCCGCGTAGATCTTCTCGCGCTCCGCAGTATCGGGCTCCGCGTTCAGGCGGTCAATGAACTTGTCAAACTCCTTGCCCAGCTCCGCGCTCCAGCCGGAGTAACGGATGGCGGTGCCGTGGCTGCTCCACATCTCCAGGAAGGCAATGGGGTCGTTGTAGTCGCCGTTCCAGCCGGCCTGCAGAATATCGTAGCGGCCGGCATCCCGCTCCTCCCGCAGAAGGGCGCTGTCACCCAGCACGTTGACGTTGACGGTGATGCCGAAGGTGGTCTCCCACAGGTTCTTCCAGTACTCCTGCTGCTGGCGCTTGATGGCGGTGTCGCCGGTGCAGATATAGGTCAGGGTAACCTCAGAGAGCTCCCGGGAGTCCCCCAGCTCCGCCATGCCCTCCTTGAAGAGCGCCTGAAGCTTGGCCTGATCCAGGTTGTACTCCTCAAACACGTCCAGAAGGGGCTCCTTCACGTTGTCGCGGTAGTTGCGCTCTCCGTTATAGACGCCGAAGGGGACAAAGCCGTACCCGGGGTAGTAGCGATCAAAAATCACCTGGGTGAACTCCTCCCGGTTGATGGCCAGGGACAGAGCAAGGCGGATCTTGCGGCTCTCCATCAGGCCGGACAGGGAGTTGTTGGTGCGATTGAAGGTGAAGTAGCTGACGCCGGGGAAGTAGCCGTGGATATACTCATAGTCGTCGCCGGCCAGACCGTCCCGGTAGGGCTGCACATAGTCGCCGGTGGGGATAATGGCCGCCAGCTCGCCGTTTTTGAACATCGTATTCTGGGTGGACACCTCGTCAATGCTGATGAGGGTCACCTGGGTCAGATGGACGTTCTCAGCGTCCCAGTAGGTTTCGTTCCTGGTGAGGACCAGGCTGTTGTCCTTGACAAACTCGCTGACCACAAAGGGGCCGCACCAGACGTGTGTGGTAAAGTCGCTGTCGTAGAGCTCGCCGGCGGCCTCAATGACGTCCAGACGCACGGGGCCCATGAAGGTGGTGCCGATCTTGGAGATAAAGTGGGGCGCCGGATTGGCCAGGGTGACCTCCAGGGTAGTGTCGTCCAGCGCCTTGACGGCCATGGCCTCCATAGCGGCCGTGATGTCCGCGTCCGTGGCGCTCTCCGCGTCCATGGTGTAGAGCTCTGTGCCGCCGACGATATCGCCCACAAAGAAGGAGAAGTCAAAGGCGTTGCGGGGATCTCCCAGGCGGCGGAAGGAGTCCACAAAGTGCTGCGCAGTCACCTGCACGCCATCGCTCCAGTAGTACTCCCGCAGGTGGAAGGTATAGGTGAGGCCGTCCTCGGACACGTCCCAGCTCTCCGCGCCCGCAGGGGCCATTACCTGGTTGCCCTCCTCGTCGGTGGTGGCCCGGACCAGGCCCTCCAGGACCTGGGACTGAACCTGGATCTCCGATGCGGCGTAGTTGGCGTTGTTATCAAAGGAGTGCATATCTTTTGCCACCCAGTGGAACTGGAGGGTCTGCTCGGCGGCCAGCTTCTCCCCCTGGGGGGTCTGGGCGTCGGCGGCAGGCTCCTTCCCTCCGTCTCCGTCAGAGGGATCCGCAGGCGTATCACCGCCGCCCCCGCAGCCGGAGAGGAGCGAGAGACCCATCAAAGCCGTCAGTAAAAACGCCAGTATTCGCTTCTTCATGAAAGTTTTCCTCCTTTTGCTGTCCATGTATCTGGTAATATTCCAAAAGCAGCGTCTCGCCGCTTGAGGCCCCGCGCCGGCTCTTAGAGGCAGAAGTCCTTGTCGTCGTCCCGCTGGCACTCGTGGCGGATCAGCTCCAGCGCCGTGCTCAGATCCCGGGCCAGCATCGCGTCGATCAGCTGAAGGTGGTAGCCGTGGGGCTCCTCCTGGAACTGCTGAAAGAGCGTCACGCTGGGGACGCGGATAATCCTGTCAAACACGTTCTGCACGCTGCTGATGAGATACTCGTTCTTTGTCAGCCGCGCCATGGTCATGTGGAAATCGTAGTTGATCCCCGCCAGATCCCGGTAGGAGATGTCCGCAGCGGTACAGTACTCCCGGAGGGAGGCGATTTCGTCGTCTCCGCACCGCTCAATGATCCACTGGACCACCCCCTTCTCCAGGGTATAGCGGAGATAGATCAGCTTGTAGTACTCCTCGTCCGTCACCTCCCGGATCAGATACCCTACGCGGGGAATCTTTTTCAGGTAGCCGTCCTGGACCAGCATGGCCAGGGCCTCCCGGACAGGGGTCTTGCTCACGCTGTACTGCTCTGCCAGGTCCTTTTCATTGAGCAGCTCATCGGTGCGCAGGCGGAGCTTGACCACATCGTCCCGAATTTTTTCGTAGACCTCCATTGTTTTCGATGGCATGGTGTCTCCTCCTCTCTATCGCGTCTGCGCCAGCCAGAGGCTGGCCGTCTGAAGCAGGGCATCAATATCCTCCTGCGCCGTAAAGGGGGCCACAGAAATTCGGACATATCCCTCCCTGCCGGGACTAAAAAATACGCCGTGGGCCAGAAAGAAGTCCACCATCTCCCGGTTCCGGTCTGTGCGCACCAGCATACTGTGGCACCGCCGCGCCGGCTCCAGGGGGGTGTCCACCTCATACCCCAGCTCCGTCAGGCCGCAGTGGACCCGCTCATAGCACTCGGAGACATGCCGCTCCACCCGCTCCATGCCGATCTCCATCAGCCGCTCCAGCCCGGCGCTGAGCCCGTAGATGCTCTGGAAGGGAATGGTGCCGCTCTCCAGCTTGCGGGCGTCCAGGGGGTCTGGACAGAGGACCTCCATGCGCTCCCGATCCAGCAGCAGCGCGGGGCTGTCGCCGGCAAAGACGGGCCGGATTTTCCCCAGCAGTTCATCCGCGCAGTAGAGAAATCCCACGCCCTCCGTGGCCAGAAGCCCCTTGTAGCAGGAGGCCGCCATGGCGTCCACGCCCAGCGTGCGCACATCTACCCGCTGGAAGCCCAGGGCCTGAATGCCGTCCGTCACCAGATAGATGCTGCGGCTGCGGCAGACCTCTGCCAGCGCCCTCAAATCCAGCTTCCAGCCGCTGCGGGACTGCACGTAGCTGGCCACGATGATGCGGGTGCGCTCATCCGCCTGGGAGAGAAGGTCCTGCTCCGTCAAGGCGATGCCGTCCCGGGAGCGGGCCACCCGGACCTCGATGCCGCGCTGCTTCAGATAGAGGCAGGGCATCAGGACGGCCACGTGCTCCAGCTCCCCAACAACAATATTGTCCCCGGGCTGGAAGGGGAATCCCTGCAGGATCAGGTTGATCCCCTGGGTTGTGTTCTCCGTGAAGGCGACGCTCCTGACGCCGGGGGCGTTGAGGAAGCGGGCCAGCCGCTCCCTGGCTTCGGCGACAACGGCGATGGTCTCGCCCTTTCCGGCGCCGCCGGCCTTGACCAGCCCCGGATAAACGTCCGCCTTGTGGACAAAATAGTCCTCCATTCTCTCCCTCACGAAGGCGGCGCCGCAGTTTTCATAGGCGATATCAAAAAACGCGGTTCGCTTTGTAATCGGGAATTGTTCCCGCAGACAGGCAACCCAAGGCTCGTTCATAGCATCTATTCCTCGTTTGACGAATTGTTTTCGGCCTTACCGCCGGTCAGTCCGCCGATGCGGGTGATCTCCAGGCCCTCCGCCTCCCAGGCGTCCAGAATCCGGTTCATGCCGATGGAGTCGCTGGCCATATGTCCGGCAATAATCACGTTGCCCTTGTTGTGCTCCGTCAGGGCCTTGATGTCGTCCTCCGGCATGTGCATCATAATCAGCGTGCCTACGCCGTAGTCAAAGAAAGTCTTGTACACCTGGGCGCCGCCTCCGGTCACACCGGCGAAAAGTACGCAGACCCGGCCCGCGTAGCTGTCCGGCTGCCCGACGCGGATCGCGGGGGACTGCAGGGCGGTGCGCACCTCGGGAAACTCACCCAGCGCATCCACCACCTCCTGGAGCGTGGTGAAGGGCCGGTCCCTGGTCAGCTCGTCCATCCGCTCCTGGACAATCGCCTGCCCGATCAGGTCCGCAGGCGTGTGCAGGCCAATGTAGGGCATCTGAATGAACCTGGCAAAGTCCGCCTGCCGGTTCAGATTCTTGGAGTGCATTTTCTCGCTCTCCTGCTTGGCCCGCTTGGCGATGGCCTTCTGGGCCACGTTGATGGGGACGCCGAAGTCATACATGCGCATCATCTGATCCTTGAGCATCTGATCCCCGATCCGCACGGCACGGCCCATGATGCCGTGGTGCTCCACGACGCAGTCATAGCCCCTGTCCTTGGCGGCCAGCAGCGTGGCGTTGTCCATATCGATCCCCGCCAGCACCCGCTTGATGCAGGTCCCCTCGCAGCCAATCTCTGTATCCACGGTGTCCTCCTCCAGGCCGGCCAGCCTGAGGGCAACATTGACCATCTCTCTTGTTGTCATGTCGATTACACTCCCTAAAATTGTTGTGTCATGGGGCAGCTCCCTTTTTGAAATATTTTAAGATATATCAGTTGATATTTCAAGATGGAAAAACACCAGAAAAAATCATCGCATTTTTGTAGAATTTGCATAGTGAAATTTCCTTAAAGACACGGTATTCTCTATAAATAGACGGGCGCTGCCTGTAAAGCGCAAATGAAAAGAAACGAGGGGAGTACGATGGAAATAAGACTTGCCGCTTCCGCCTGCGGGGACTTTGATACGGTCCTCCGCTTTTTGCCGGCCAGGACGCCGGTTTCCTTTGGGGAGCCAGGCCTCCGGGGGGCCTATGCCGCCTGCTTTCCCGGGGACAAGCTCACGCTGGAGCACAAGCAGCTGCGGGGTGTGCGCATACCCCGCCGGGGCGGGGCTGTAAACCTGCTGCTGGCCGGCTTTGACTGCCATGCGCCGGCGCCCTTTGACGCGCTGCGTCAGCTGACCGCGAAGGCCGGCGCGGCTCTGGCGGACTATGGCGCTCAGTCTGTGCTGATCGACCGGCTGGACGCGCTGGCTTTTGCGCCGGAGGAGGAAATCGCCTCGCAGATATGCGCGGTCCTCCCCCTCTGTGAGTACCGATTTGACAAGTATCTCTCCGCCCGAAAGGCGCGGCAGCCTATCCGCGCAGCTCTCCTCTCCGACAGGGATCTGGCTCCAGCGATACAGGAGGGACTTCATCTGGCCCAGGCGGTTATGACTGCCCGCGATCTGGTTAACGAGATCGCGGATGTGCTCACGCCGGCAGAGCTGGCCAGCCGGTGCGAGGCCCTGGGGCGGCTGCATGGCTTTGAGACAGAGGTGCTGGACCGGGCTGCCTGTGAGGAGCTGAACATGGGACTGTTTCTCGCGGTGGCCCGGGGCAGCGGAGAGGAGCCGAAATTCATCGTAATGCGCTGGCGCGGCGGGGAAGCGGAACAGCCGCCCATCGCATTTGTGGGCAAGGGCATCACCTACGACAGCGGCGGGCTCGCGATTAAGAGCTCCGGCATGGAGTCCATGCGCTTTGACATGAACGGAGCCGCCGCTGTCATTGGAGCAATGTGCGCAATTGCGGATCAAAAGCTGCCCCGCAACGTGATCGCGGTGGTGGCAGCCTGTGAGAACATGGTAGACGCCCGCAGCTACCGCAACGGAGACGTGTTCACGTCCATGAACGGACAGACGGTGTTTGTCCGCAACACCGATGCCGAGGGGCGGCTGACCATGGCGGACGCAATGACCTACTGCATTCGCCAGGAGCATCCCTCCGAGCTGCTGGAGGTGGCGGGTTTGACGGGCAGCGTGTGCAGCTTCTACGGCAGCGTATGCGCCGCCGCGCTGACCACCCACCAGGAGCTCTTTGACCGCATTGCCGCGCTGATGCCGGTAACCGGGGAGAAGTACGCCCAAATGCCGGCCTTTGAGGAGTACAAGGCGCTGCTGAAAACGCCGTATGCCGATCTGGACAACGCCCCCGCAGGCGGAGCTGGCGGGATTTTAGCGGGCCTGTTTCTGGCGGCGTTCCACGAGGATGTGCCCTTTCTGCATATTGATTTTGGGAGAATGCCCTTTACTGATAAAAAATCCGACTGCCAGGGCGAGGGCGGTACCGGATTTGGCGTAAAAACGCTGTACCACTATGTCAAGAACAGGGGGTAATGGAATGGACGCGGAGAACCGCCTGAGGGAGCTGGGCCTGCGATTGCCGCAGACGCCGGCGGCCAAGGGGAATTACTGCACTATCCGCCGCACAGGCCAGCTTCTGACCCTGTCCGGCCAGGGGCCGCTGGTGGATGGCAGACTGCGCTATACTGGCCGGATTGGCGCGGAGCTGACCATAGAACAGGGATATGACGCAGCCCGCCTGTCCGCTCTCAATCTGCTTGCTGTGCTGAAGGAGGAGGCAGGGAATCTGGACCGGATCACACTGGTGAAGGTGTTGGGATTTATTGCCGCTACGCCCGATTTTGTGGACTACCCCGCAGTTCTCAACGGCGCGTCGGACCTCTTTCTGTCTGTGCTTGGGGACCGAGGCAGACACAGCCGCTCCGCCGTGGGAGTGTACGGCTTGCCCTTTGGACTGCCGGTGGAGATTGAGGTGTCCGCCTGGTACGGGGAGATACCCGATGCGCAGGGGCCCGCCGATGGGACGGCGACGCTTCCCCCTAACTGAAGAAATATTGGCGCAAAATCCACGAAAAATGGATTTTGCGCCAATGTGATCGATAATTTGACATCTGAGGGGAAATTGCGTAAATACAGGGGCAGGTCCGGGCGTTCCCACAAACCGGAGGTTTACAGAAAAGGAAGACACCCCGAAAGGGAAAATGTAAGGGAAACCACTGGTGAAAAGCATAGAAAAAAATCCTCAAAGCCTTTAGTTTTACGGTGATAAGGAAGTATTTACAACAACTTATCATTAACGCTGACAGACAGGGTGCATATAGGTAGGTATGACAGATTACGTTGTACCTACTTATTTTTTGTTGCAGTTTTTATTTATTTCAGCTAAAATCAATACACAAGATTGTTAGTGAAAGAGAGTGAAATTATGAAAGAAAAGAACAAGAATGAATACAATGCAGAAATGACAATAAATGAGTATTTGTCATTACTTCAAATCAAATATGATTGCGAAACAGTATATATTACTTCCGTAGCTAAAGATAGGAAAGCGCCGAGTGGAGGAAAAAGCAGGA
>OFFG01001501.1_pt1 | contig 13752 bp, 8 predicted proteins | sample 1521331 | NCBI WGS metagenome assembly OFFG01 (sample SAMEA3504129, study PRJEB24116) | mouse gut metagenome | biome: mouse gut; feature: mouse-associated habitat; material: faeces | place: Denmark | collected 2011 | reverse complement strand
CGGGAAAAAAACAGCAGGGCAAGCGGGTTTTGCCCGGGTTTGGGATGACGATGGGAATTACGGTGGCGATGCTTTCACTGTTGATCTTAATTCCCCTGGCGTCTATTTTGACCTATTCGTTCCGTTTATCACTCAGTGAGTTCTGGGAACTGATTGCGCGCCCGAATGTGCGGCAGGCGTTTTTGACCAGCACGGGGTGCGCGTTTTTGGCGGCGGTGATAAACTGTGTGTTCGGGCTGAATCTGGCGTGGATTTTAGTGCGGTATGATTTTCCAGGCAGGCGGCTGATGGACGCAATGATTGAACTGCCGTTTGCGCTGCCGACTTCGGTTGCGGGCATTACGCTTTCGCGGATGTATTCGGATCAGGGCGTCTTGGGACAGTTCCTGCAGAAAATGGGGATCAAGGCGTCGTATTCTAAGGTGGGGATTGTGATTGCCATGGTGTTTATCGGAATCCCGTTTGTCGTGCGGGCGCTGCAGCCGGTGCTGGAAAAGCTGCCGGAGAGCCTGGAGGAGGCAAGCGAGATGCTGGGGGCAAGCCGGATGTATACGTTTCGTCGGGTCATTTTGCCGGAGCTTACGCCTGCGCTATTAACCGGGTTCGGGCTGGCGCTGGCGCGCGGGATCGGGGAGTACGGAAGCGTCATTTACATATCCGGAAACAGCGAAAAAGCGGGGACGCAGGTGGTTTCTTATATCATTATGCAGAAGTTAAATTCCGGAAGCGTGGACTATGAAGGGGCGGCGGCGATTGCGCTGGTGCTTTTGGTGGTGTCGTTTGTGCTGCTGTTATTGGTCAGCATCGTGCAGATAGCGGCCGGACGCAGGACGAAAGGGTAAGGGAAAGGAGAATTATGGAAACAAAGGCACATTCTCAGGTAAAACAACAAAAACCGCGCAGGCGCGGATGGATTCCCGGCCTGCTGTTGGCCAGCGGCATCCTGTTCTTTTTTATTATGCTGGTATTTCCGCTGGGCGAGGTGATTTACCGATCCTTAAAAGACGGATTTGCAGTATACGCGTCTGCCATTACTGCAAAAAATACTCTGTCCGCATTGAGGGTGACTTTGATTGCTATGACGGCTGCCGTATTGGTCAATACGTTTTTTGGGTTATGCGCGTCCTGGCTTCTGACAAAATTTGAATTTCGGGGCAAGCAGGTATTATCGACGCTGATTGATATCCCGTTTTCTATTTCTCCGGTTATTGCAGGGCTTGCGTATATTATGACGTTCGGGAGGATGGGATGGGCTTCCCCGTTGATAGATTGGCTCAATGAACTGCTGGGGACGGATATTTCGTTTGTGTTTTCCGTGCCGGGCGTCGTGCTGGCGACGATTTTTGTAACGTTTCCGTTTGTGTCGCGGGAGCTGATCCCGGTGATGCAGGCGCAGGGCAGTTCGGAAGAGGAAGCGGCTGTTATGATGGGCGCAAAGGGCTTTACCGTATTCCGCAGGGTGACGTTTCCGCATATTAAGTGGGCGCTTTTGTACGGCGTGATTTTGTGCGCGGCAAGGGCGTTTGGGGAATTTGGCGCGGTATATGCCGTTTCTAAGGCAAGAGGAAAGACGTTTACGCTGCCGCTTGAAATTGACGCGCTTTATATGGCGGGCAGCGCGGAATCGATTACGCAGGCGTTTGCGGTGTCTTCGCTTCTGGTGCTTTTGTCGATTGTGATTTTAATCGTAAAACAGATTGTGGAATACCGTGGAAAACGGGAAGCATAGGGAGGGAACGGCAGATGTATGTGGAAATGAAGCATATCAATAAAAATTTCGGGGATTATGAGGCGGCGAAGGATATTAATTTTGGCATCGAAAAAGGAAAATTGGTCGCGCTGCTTGGGCCGAGCGGAAGCGGGAAGACGACGATTCTGCGCATGATCGCAGGGCTTGAGACGCAGGACAGCGGCGATTTGGTAATCGAGGGAACCGTGGTGAACGATATCCCGGCCGGTAAGCGCGGCATCGGGTTTGTGTTCCAGAATTACGCGCTGTTTCGGTATATGACCGTACAGCAGAATATTGCGTTCGGGCTTGAAGTGCAAAAAAAGCCGAAACAGGAGATTGCGGCGCGCGTGGAGGAGCTGATACGCCTGGTGGGGTTAGAAGGGATGGAAAAACGCTACCCGGATCAGCTTTCCGGCGGGCAGCGGCAGAGAGTGGCGTTTGCAAGGGCATTGGCGCCGAATCCCCAGCTGCTTTTGCTGGACGAGCCGTTTGCGGCGATTGACGCGAAGGTGCGCAAGGAACTGCGGGCGTGGTTAAAGCAGATGATTGCAAAGGTCGGCATTACGAGCATTTTTGTCACGCACGATCAGGATGAGGCCGTGGAAGTGGCGGATGAAATTATTATTGTAAATGAAGGCAGGATTGAGCAGATAGGGACGCCGATTGAAATTTACAAAAGACCGAAGACTTCGTTTGTGTCGCAGTTTATCGGGACGTCTGTGGTGCTGGACGCATTCCGCGGGTTCGGCGGGTTTGAAGAGTTAAAGGAAGGCTGTCAGGTCATTATCCGTCCGGAATTTGTGGAGTGCTTTAAGAGCGACAACCGGAAGTTTAAGAGCCTGATGCCGTTTTCCGAGGAAGGCGAAATCACGGGAATTGCGTTTCGGGGAAGCTATCTGGAACTGACGCTTTTTGTAAACGGCGTGTACCTGACGACGAACCGCTCGTTAGAGCGGAGGCCGGTAGAGGTCGGGGAGCGTATGCGCGTGCTTTTGTACCGTGTTTATCTGCTGGAAGAAGGCGACGCGCATTTGTATAAAAATAAACTTTTGGCTGGAGTGGATGTGGAAGGGCTGTAATTTTGGAGGAGTAGCAATCCGCTATTTGGGCAAACTAAGACCGAGAGGAGTGCATGACATGCTGCATACGGAAAACGAAAATGTCCGTTCCAGGCTTTTAAAGGGACGTTTTGGACTGGAAAAAGAAAGCCTGCGGATTACGGGAGACGGTTATCTGGCGCATACCAGACATCCGTTTCCAAAAGATCCCCATATTGTCCGCGATTTTTCTGAAAACCAGACGGAAATCAATACTCCGGCAGCGCAGAGTGCACAGGAAGCCGTGGAACTTTTGGGTCTGTATTACCGCAAGCTGCAGGCCGTTTTAAAAGGGCTTACAAAACGCGAATATCTCTGGCCGTTTTCCAACCCGCCGTATATCCGCAACGAAGAAGATATCCCGATTGCCCGCTTTTACGGCGCGCAGGCGGCGAAAACAGGCTACCGGGAGTATTTGTCGGATCGGTACGGCAGGTACAAGATGACGTTTTCCGGCATCCATGTGAATTACTCTTTTGACGAGGAATTGCTTCTGGCGGATTTTGCACTGAGCGGCGGGCGGGATTTTGCGGAATATAAAAACCGGCTTTATGTTGTTTTGGCGGAGCAGGCGGCGGTATACGGATGGCTTTTGGTGGCGGCTACGGCGGCAAGCCCGCTGTTGGACGGCTCCTTTGTGGAAAAAAAGCGGTATGACGAAGATACGTTTACCGGGCTTTCGTCAATCCGCTGCAGCGAACTGGGGTACTGGAATTACTTTGCGCCGATTTTGGATTATACGGATATCAGACGGTATGCGGACAGTATGAAACAGTTTGTGGACGACGGGCTTTTGCGGACGCCTGCGGAGCTTTATTATCCGATCCGGTTAAAGCCTGCGGGAGAGAATAACCTTTCTGCGCTCCGTGAAAAAGGCGTGGATCATATTGAACTGCGGATGTTTGATTTAAACCCGTTTACGTTTGTTGGGGTAGACGTAAGGGACGTGCTGTTTGCGCAGTATTTTCTGGTGTGGCTTTTATGCCGGAACAGGCAGGAATTTCCGAAATATGCGCAGGTGCAGGCGGTGCAGAATTTTAAGAATGCGGCGCATTATGATCTAAAGACAGTCAAGATTGTGATGCCGGACGGGACGGTTTGCCCGGTGGTGGACGCGGCGCTTTGCGTGCTGGAAGAGATGCGGGAATTTTACCGGGGATTTGGGGACGAGGTGACGGGCGTCCTGGAGTTTGAAACCGAGAAGTTTACAAATCCGAAGAAACGGTATGCGTACCGGGTACGGGAAGAGTTTGGCGGCGGATTTGTGAAAAAGGGACTTGCGCTTGCTAAACAGAGACAGGAGGAAGCGACGGTCGTATTGCAGGAAGGAAATTGTGAAAAAAGTGTGAACTTTGTTGTGGCGGGGTGGAAATGCTCCGATATAAATAAAAGTTAGCTAAGGATAGCGTCTGAACTCAAAGGATTGATAAAAGGTTCTTTTGGGTACAGGCGTTTTTTTTATCCAAAACAGCGCTATTTCTTATTTTTATGAAAGAAAGGGATGTGGAGAACATGAGGAGATGGAAGCGGATGCTGATGATTTGCGTTTTTGCGGTTCTGCTGACGGCGCTAAACGGCGGACAGGTACAAGCGGCGGATGATCAGGATTTTGGGGAGTGCGGGGCGAATTTGACGTATACTCTGTCAAATAATGGCGTACTTACCATTACCGGGGACGGAGATATGACGAACTTTACGGATGCGGGAAGCGTGCCCTGGTTTAAGCAGCGTACGAGGATATCGTCGGTGGTGTTTGACGGGAATGTGACGAGTATCGGGTCGTATGCGTTTAATTACTGTACGAAGTTAAGCCAGTGCGCGCTTCCGGAGAGCGTGAAGGCGATTGGCACTTATGCGTTTTACAGGTGCGGCAGCCTGACGGAGTTTCGGGTACCTTCTAAGGTGACGGGAATCGGCGCGTTTGCGTTTGCGGAATGTTCCGGCTTGTCGCAGGTTACGCTGCCGGACGGGCTTATCAGCATTGGCGTTTCGGCGTTTAGCGGATGTGTAAGCCTTGGGAATATTACGATTCCGGAAAGTGTGACGAGTATCGGAAAGGGCGCGTTTGATAATACCGGGATTGATGATTCCAATATAGCGTTTTCACGCGGCAGCTGCGGGGAGAACCTGAAGTGGGAACTGCTTGGCGGCAGGAAGCTGCGGATTTACGGAAGCGGGACTATGGCGGATTATGCGTCCGGCGCCGCGCCGTGGGCCGCAAACGCAGGGGCAATTACGGAACTGGCCGTGGAGGACGGAGTAACCGGGATTGGGGACTTTGCGTTTGCAAACTGTACTGCGGTCCGCGCGGTTTCTTTGCCGGAGAGCATCCGCCGGATTGGAAAATCGGCCTTTTCGGGATGTACGGGGCTTTCCGGAATAACGCTTGGCGTATCGGTTACGGAGATAGGGGATCACGCGTTTTTTAAATCTGGCATTGGATCGGTTGAATTTTTGGGTTCCGGTAAAGTTTCTGTGGGAGATTTTGCTTTTTCGGAATGCGAATCCCTAAAAAGCGTGCGCTTGGAACAGGGGACGTTTGAATTGGGACAGAACCTGTTTTCCGGCTGTACAAAGCTGGAGGAAGTATCCGTACAGGCTGTGATAAAACAGATGGGAAGCCATATGTTTTCCGGCTGTACGGCGCTTGCGTCCGTTATACTTGGACAGGGCGTGGAAGCCGTTGGGGCAAATATGTTTGACGGATGTACGTCTTTGGAACAGGCGGTGTTCCCGGAGGGAATTAAGGTTCTTGCGGATTATATGTTCCAGGGGTGCTCCGGCATGAAGCAGGTTGTTATGCCGGATACGGTAACGGCAGTTGGCAAAGGCGCATTTGCCGGGTGCAGAGGGCTTACGCAGGTCACGTTTTCGGCCGCAACGGAAACCATAGAGACGCTGGCGTTTCAAAACTGCGTGGGTTTAAAGGAAGTTGCGGTTCCGGAGTCGGTAAAAAGCTTCGGTATCGGGGCGTTTTCCGGCTGCAGCGGCCTGAGCCGTATCACGGTGCCGTTTGTTGGGGCGGACAGAGAAAAAGAAAAGGCTTCGGAGGAAACGCTGTTCGGTTATATATTCGGGACGACGGCTTATGAAGGCGGAACGGTTGTGACGCAGTATTTTACCGATAAAGGGCATTGCGGGTACATTCTGCCAGATGCCCTGACAGAAGTGACGGTTACGGGAGGCGTTTTGTTTGACGGCGCATTTGATCACTGCGCGAGGCTTACAAAAGTTACGTTAGAAGCAGGCGTTACGCGGATGGGCAGCGGGGTGTTCGGCGCTTGCGAGGGGCTTTTGGAAGCGGTTTTGCCGGAAACGCTTACGGCGGTTTCCCCAAATACATTCCGGGGCTGCGTAAAGCTGGCTGAAATTACGCTTTCGGACAGCGTGACGTCAATCGGGGCGGGCGCGTTTTCGGGATGTGTGCTGCTGAATGATATCGTGCTGCCGGAAGGCCTGCAAAGTATTGGCGCAGGGGCGTTTTCGGGTTGTACCGGGTTAGAGAATTTTACGTTCCCACAACAGATGACAAGGATTGAAAACGAAGCGTTTTCCGGGTGTACGAAGCTTGCGGCAGTGGATTTGCCGGAGCATATTGTATCAATTGGAAACGAAGCGTTTGCCGGATGTACGGGCATTTTGCGCGTGACGCTGCCGGAAACCATGACGTCGGTCGGAACGGGGGCGTTTCAAGAGTGCACGGGAATCACGGAAGTGCTGCTTCCGGGTAAAATAACACAAATTTCAGACGGTTTGTTTTCCGGCTGCGAGGCTTTGCGGACGGTTACGTTTGCAGGCGGAGTGGAAACGATTGGGAAAGGAGCCTTTCAGGGATGCGTTTTATTGGAACAGGTTGCGCTTCCGGCGACTTTAACTGCAATCGGGGACGAAGCGTTTTCCGGCTGTAAGAAACTTACGTCCGTTGTTTTGCCGGAAGGCCTGGAATCCATCGGTAAGGGAGCGTTTTTGGGCTGCTCCGGATTGTCGGAAATTACGGCGCCGGACAGTGTAACTTCTATCGGAAGCGGGGCTTTTTCCGGGTGCAGCGGGATTTTGCGCGTCAAACTTCCGTTTGTGGGCGGTTCGTCTGAAGCGGGAACGGCTTCTGCGGAGACGTTGTTTGGTTATATTTTCGGAACGGAAGCGTTTTCCGGGGCTACGGCTACAAAGCAGTACAGCGCCGCGGGAACGGTAAGTACCTATTATATTCCGGATGCATTGTCCGAGGCCGAAATTACAGGAGGAAAAATTCTTTACGGCGCTTTTTACGGCTGTAAAAATTTAACAAAGATTTTACTGACGTCTGCCGATCAGGTTACGGAAATTGCGGACAGCGCGTTTTATGGATGTACCGGCCTGCAGAGGTTTTCGATACCGGAAAGCGTGACGTCAATCGGTGCAAAGGCGTTTTCCGGCTGTTTGGGGCTGACGGAAGCGGTTATTCCGGCATCGGTTGAACGTATCGGCGCATATGTGTTTCACGGATGTTCGAAGCTGGGCAGCGTGTCGCTTTACGACGGCCTGCTTGGAATCGGTGCGAACGCGTTTATGGGCTGCGGCAGCTTAAAGGAAATAACGGTGCCGGAAACGGTTACGGAAATTCAGTCGTCGGCGTTTAGCGGCTGCGGCGCGTTAGAGCGTATGACGCTGCCGTTTATAGGGTTAAAGGCGGATTTGCCTGCGGCTTCTGCGCAGACGCTGTTCGGGTTTATTTTTGGTAAGGAAAGCTTTTTGGGCGCAACGGCCACCAAGCAGTATTTTTCAAGCAGCGCGGTTACATATTATATTCCGGATTCCCTTAAGAACGTAACCGTTACAGGCGGCAGCGTGCGGTATGGATCATTTTTTAACTGCAGCCGCTTAGAGAAGATTACGCTTCCGCAGGGGGCGGCGGAAATTGAAAGCCATGCATTCCGCAACTGCCAGGGGCTGACGAAGCTTGTAATTCCTGAGAATGTGACATCTATTGGAAGTTATGCATTTATGGATTGCGTCAATTTGGCTGCCGTTACCGTTCCGGACAAAGTGACGTCCATAGGGGCGTACGCTTTCCAAAACTGCGCCAAATTAACCGGGTTTTCGGTTCCGGAAAGCCTGACCGCAATTGAACCTTATACATTCAGCGGCTGCACGTCTTTAGGCAACCTGGTAATTCCGGAAAAAGTCACATTGATTGGAACATATGCATTTAAAAACTGCAGCGGCATGACAAACCTAAGCGTGCCCGATTCGGTTACAGAAATCGGCAGCGCGGCTTTTTCGGGCTGCAGCGGTTTAGAGCGCGTTTCCCTGCCGTACGCGGGAGCAAGCGGCAATCAGGCGAAAGCTTCTTTGCGGACGCTTTTTGGGTTTGTGTTCGGCAGCGTAAGTTATAGCGGCGGTACGGCGGTGAAGCAGTATTATTCCACAGCCAGCGCTACCTATTACATTCCGGACGCGCTCAAGCACGTGGAAATCAGGGGCGGGAAGCTGCATTACGGCACATTTTACGGCTGCAGCCGTTTGAACAGCGTTATTTTGCCCAGAAATTTAGAGCAGGTGGGAAATCTAGCATTCAATGGCTGTACCGCCTTGGATGAAGTTGTGTTTTCCGGTACGGCTCCGTCTTCTATTGCACAGGACGCATTTACGGGGGTAACGGCATCGGTATTTTATCCGGTAACCGATACATCCTGGGCGCGCTATGTCGGGGAACAGTTTGGCGGCAGGCTTTTCTGGGAAGAGCATACGCATCAATATGAGCAGGAAACAAATGAGCCGACCTGTACCGAAGCAGGCTATACGACATACCGGTGTATTTACTGCGGCAAATCCTACCAGGTGGACGGGGCGGAAGCGCTGGGGCATGATGAAACGGCGGATGAAGCTGTGGAGCCGACCTGTACCGAAAGCGGCAGGACGCAAGGGTCTCACTGCGCGCGCTGCGGCCAGGTTATGACAGCGTCGGAAACCATCCCCGCAACAGGCCATCGTTTTACGCAATACGTATCCAACCAGGACGCGACATACGAAGCGGACGGAACAAAGACGGCGGACTGCGGCAACGGCTGCGGCCAGAAAGACACGCGCCCTGAACCCGGAAGCAGGCTGACAGACACGAAAAACCCGGAAGTTGAAATTACAATGGGAGATCATCTCTGGAGTGAAACCGTCAGCCAGCCTACCTTTTCGCTGTGTTTCAGGGAAACGCAGACGGTAACCGTTACGGCGAGGGACGAAGAGGCGCTTCCAAACGGCGGTACGGTAAACCGTCTGGATAAAGCGTATTATTATATTTCAGATAAGGCTCTGACGCCGGCGCAGCTTCGCGGCGTTTCCTGGACGGAATATAAAACGGCGCTGCGCTTAAACCCGGACGGCAAGTTTTTAGTTTATGTGAAAGCGCAGGATCGGTCGGGGAATCTCTCCTATGCTTCTACAGACGGCATCCTGATTGACCGGACGCCGCCGGAGTTGTCCGGTATAGCGGACGGGGCGAAATACTGCGGCGCAGTGCAGTTTACGGCGGCGGATCTTTCCCTGGTATCGGTGACGGATAATGAAACGGCACTGACGCCGTCCGGGGGCAAATATACGATAGCCGGCGACGGGCAGCAGCATACGGTGGAAGCTACAGACGCATGCGGCAATACGGCGTCCGTCACCATTACCGCGGAACAGGGACATACCTGGCTTTCCCCGGTATTTGCCTGGGGCAAAGACAATATGAGTTGTACCGCAACCTATACCTGCCGGAATAACAGCGGCCATGTCCAGAGGATGAATTGTACGGTAAAAAAAGAAACCGTGCAGGCGTCGTGCACACAGCAGGGACGGGACGTATTTACAGCGACTACGACACTGGACGGCGTAATAAAGACGAATATCAGGACAACGTATACGGAAGCCCTTGGGCATGATTATGAGGTTTCGTTCCGCTGGGCGCAGGATCTGCAGTCCTGTACGGCTGCGATGGTATGCAGGCGCGCGGGGTGCGGAGAGGATACGCCGGGACATACGGTAAATCCGCAGGCTTGTACTGTAGAAACCAAGATAACAGATGCCACCTGTACGTTGGAGGGATTAAGGGAAATCATTGCAAGCGTTTCCGTAGACGGTACGGAATATAGAGATACAGGTAAAAGCGAGCGTTTGCCGCTCAATCCGGAAAATCATGTGAATACGGTTGTGGTGGGAGAAAAAGAACCTACGGCGACGGAGGAAGGGTATACGGGAGATACGCAGTGCAGCGACTGTGGGGTTACCATTGCTTATGGGGAGAAAATACCGGTGAATCCGGATAAGCCAGTGGATCCGGATAAACCCGTGGATCCAGACAAACCCGTAGATCCGGATAAGCCGGTGAATCCGGACAAACCGGTGGATCCGGATAAGCCGGCAGAGCCAAATAATCCTGGCGGTTCTTCAAATTCGGGTATAGATAATTCCGGTGGAGCCATACAAAATCCTGTAGAGTCATTTCCGAAAAAGGGAACAAAATTAAAAGACGGCAAGGGTAATGTTTATATTGTAACCAAAACCGGAATGGAAGCAGAGTTCAAAGCCCCGTTCAGTAAAAAGTTAAAATCCTTAAAAATACCGGAAAGCGTGAAAATAAACGGTATTTCCTATAAAGTGACTTCAATTGCAAAATCTGCTTTGAAAGGATGCAAAAGCTTAAAGACAGTAACGATTGGAAAAAATATTAAAAAGATCGGTGCGGCAGCATTTTATAACTGTAGTTCTTTGAGGAAGGTTACGATAAAAACCAGTCAACTGACCGTAAAAAGTGTTGGAGCAAAAGCGTTTGCAGGGCTTCATAAATGGGCGGAGTTTAAAGTGCCGGCAAAAAAAATGCCAACATACAAAAAGCTGCTGCAAAAAAAAGGAGTATCTAAAAATACGCAGATAATCCGGAAGTAGATAAGGATTTTTTGGATTGAAGCAGGGGGAAAGCCTCCCTTTGACGGTACGGAACACAATCCCTGTTACAGAATCCGGCCCTTTTAAAGTTTGCCTGCGGCAAAGGGGCCGGATTTCCTGGTCTTGACTTTCTGTTTGCAGCTTGTTAAAATACAAATAATATTGAGTCCTTTGCCGCAAGGCGGGGGCTTTTTCTATGTGAGGAGAATCAGATGAGAGATAAAAACAGTTGCGAAGAAATTGAACAGAGTATACGTAAAAGGTTCCGGAAATCTATCTGGAGGAAATTTACGAAAGCGCTGAACCAATATGATCTGATCCGGAAGAAAGATCGGATTGCCGTCTGCATTTCCGGCGGGAAAGATTCTATGCTGATGGCAAAACTGTTCCAGGAGTTAAAGCTGCATAATAAATTTGATTTTGACGTTAAATTTCTGGTTATGGATCCGGGGTATAGTCCGGCAAACCGCGCAGCTATTGAGGAAAATGCGGCGTGGCTTGGCGTTCCGGTTTCTATTTATGAATCGGATATTTTCAGCGCCGTTTACCACATTGAGAAATCGCCCTGTTACCTTTGCGCAAGAATGCGCAGGGGGCATCTTTACCATTTTGCTAAGGAATTGGGCTGTAATAAAATTGCTCTCGGGCATCATTATGACGATGTGATTGAAACGATTTTGATGGGGATGCTTTACGGCGCGCAGATGCAGACCATGATGCCTAAGCTGCACAGTGCCAATTTCCCCGGGATGGAATTAATAAGGCCGATGTATTTGATCCGGGAAGAAGATATTCAGGCGTGGCGGGATTATAATGGGCTTCGTTTTTTGCAGTGCGCTTGTAAATTTACTGAAAACTGTGAGGACTGCAGCATAGAAACTTCTTCGAAACGGCTGGAGGTAAAGGAACTGATCCGGCAGATGAAACTTACAAACCCTTTTGTCGAAGGGAATATTTTTAAAAGTGTGGAAAATGTAAATCTGGATACGGTAATAGCTTATAAAAAGGACGGCGTAAAGCATTCGTTTTTGGAAGGATATGAGGAAAAATAATACAGAAAGAATTTGAACCTAAGTTCATGACATAAATATGCCCGTTGATTACAAACCGCTGGAATTTGACGTCCTTTGCACCGATACCTTTTGTGACAGAAAAAATGAACAGGAGGGATTCTATGCGAATTACAAATCAGATGATAGCGCGGGCGGCGGTGAAAAGCGGCCTCCCAATCCATCAGAACACTTTACTGGACTATATGGGCAGCAGCGCTGTGACGGGAAACACGCTGCTTTCTTCACTTGGCAATACCGGCAAGGCTAATTCCGCACTGCAGGGCCTGGGTAAAAAACACAACAAGCAGTTGGAAGCTTCTGCACAGTCTTTACAGGATATTGCCGCGAAATTATCGGCTGACGGAGAAAATTCTCTGTTTGAAAAGGCGAAAAAAACCGGGGATACGTCGGAAATTGTATCGAATGTGGAGAAGCTGGCGGAATATATTCGGGAGGTATGAGGAATGTCGCAGATTGAGAGAAACAAAGCCGAGCTGTGGGCGGACATCCGGGAGCTGGCCAATATGCCGCTTAATGCTGCCACAGCGGCTAAGTTGACGGACAGTATGGCAGCCTATGACGTGTTGTGCCGGGTAGCTATGTACACTGGTGAGCAGAGCGCCCCCGAAGATGCCGAGGGCAACGAAAAGCCCGCGTTTAGTTCCCAGATGGCGGAGGAGTGGACAGAGTCTCTGCAGAACGCAGATGGAACGAAAGGGCCGCATTTCAGCCGCGAGAAAGCGCGGGAAATCCAGCGCCAGTACGGTGTGGACTGTGACCCGGTCCTGTTTTGGGCTGTGATCAACTCCCTGTACTCCGACTACGATGAGGCGCTGAAGAAGAACAACGCATCTACCATTGAGATGTACGCCTGCTTGACAAAAGCATGGATCAAGGATGCCGACGCAGTGCCTGACAAGGCGGCGGCGTACTATATGCACATCGTACAGCATTGAGTAAGGAGGCCGGACAGTTCCGGCCTCCTTACTGTTTTCATAACCTAAGTCCGTCTACACAGGAAGGGAATATGTATGTGACCGGCAGCGGCAGCGAGGAGTACAACATGAATCGGCTGGCCGACGCCATGGTGCCCTACTTAGTCAGCAACGGAATCCAGTACAAGCGCAATACGCCGGAGATGACCGCCGCCAGCTCCATCCGGCAGGCCAACGAGGGATGGTATGACTTCTATCTCGCCCTCCACTCCAACGGCGCGGCCCCGGAGAATTACGGCAATATGCGGGGGATCATCGCCTTCTACTATCCCACCAGCTCCAGCGGCCAGCGGGCGGCGGAGATTTTCGCCCGGAACCTGCGGGATATCTATCCCCTGCCCAATCTGGTGGTCACAAGGGCCACCACCTCCTTGGGGGAGGTGCGGGACCCCCATTTTCCCTCGGTACTGCTGGAGCTGGGCTACCACGACAACTATCAGGATGCCGCGTGGGTAGAGAACCATTTTACCCAGATTGCCCAGAACATTGTGCTCAGTCTGACGGAGTACTTCGGCCTGCCCTTTATCTGGCCCATTGACCCCTACGACGCCACAGTCCGCGTGGGCAGCGGCACACTGAATCTGCGCAGCCGCCCGGACCCCAACGGGACGGTGATTGCCAGCATGCCCAACGGCGCCAACGTGCGGGTATTTGGAAAGTGGAACGGCTGGGGCGTGGTGCATTATGGCAATTTTGTGGGGTATGCGGCGCTGGAGTATTTACAGGCCTGACGGCTTTTTTGTGCCGCGACGGTGCGGAAAAGGGTGGTGAGAGTGCCCGGTGCTGTCGTTCCCCGGCGGCTGCGCTTGCTGTTTGCGGCTGTTTACGGCAAATTTTCTCTTGACGAATCCCCCTGTCAAGAGTACAATGCCAAACTATAAAAAATACACTTCACGTTGAGGGGGAAACACCATGGCTGTCAAATATATCTTCGTCACCGGCGGTGTGGTCTCCGGGCTGGGGGAGGGGATTGC
>OFFG01001498.1_pt1 | contig 13781 bp, 11 predicted proteins | sample 1521331 | NCBI WGS metagenome assembly OFFG01 (sample SAMEA3504129, study PRJEB24116) | mouse gut metagenome | biome: mouse gut; feature: mouse-associated habitat; material: faeces | place: Denmark | collected 2011 | reverse complement strand
GATCATCTCCCCCCGCATCGTGGACGATTGGGTAACCACCCAGCTGGAAATGTTCAAACATACCGGATGGACAAGCAAAGGGCCGGCCGGACTGGAATACTCCGGCATCATGGAAGGTTCGCACGAAACAGCCCTGATGGTTGCCGCCTATCAAAAAGGCATACGCAAAGACGGTGAAGCGATCTATGAAGCCGTGCTGAAAAACGTCACGGAAACAGGTATCGGCCATCCCTGCGGAGGCAGCTGCGGCAACCCTCTGCTGGACATTTATATCAAACAAGGATATATGCCGATGGAAAAGGGAGTGGTTTCCAAAACGCTCGATTATGCGTACGACGACTGGTGCGTCTCCCAACTGGCCTTGGCACTCGGAAAGAAAAAAGAAGGAAAAGCGCTGCTGGCACGTTCCATGAATTATAAGAACGTATTCCACCCGGAGAAAAAGTTCGTCATGCGGCGTGACAGCCTGGGTAACTGGGACCCGGATTTCGATGTGTTCTCCAATAAGGGATTCATAGAAGGTAACAGCTGGCAATACTCCTGGTACGTGCCGCACGATATTCCCGGACTGGTAGACTTCCTGGGGAAAGACCTCTTCAACAGCCGGCTGGAAGAGGGATTTATCAAATCGGAAAAGCATAAGTTTGCCGCCCATGTATTCGACCGTACCACAGGACAGTCGGCTGAGTTTTACATCAATCAGGGAAACGAAGTAAATATGTGTACCCCGTTCCTGTTCAACTATTCCGGTAAACCCTGGCTGGCCCAGAAATGGTCGCGTGCCATCCTGGACAGTTTCTACGGCTCAACCCCTTATCATGGTTGGGAAGGCGACGAGGATGAAGGGCAGATGGGCGGTTGGTACGTGATGAGTGCACTGGGGCTGTTCGAAATGAACGGAGGAGTTTCTCTGAAACCGGAACTGGAACTGACCAGCCCGCTATTCAACAAAATAACGATCCGTCTGGACCCCGGTTATTATAAAGGGAAGACTTTCACGATCAAAGCCCGCAACAACTCAAAAGAAAACATCTATATCCAAAAGGCTTACCTGAACGGAAAAGAACTGAAACAACCCCGAATACCATTCGTAGCCATCGTATCCGGAGGGACGTTGTTGCTCGAGATGGGAGATAAACCGAAGTTCGATTGTTTCAATTAATACGATTTTGCGTACTTTTGCACAAAGATCAAGAAAAAGTATGCCACTATTCAAGAAGGACGAACAACCCAGGCAACCGAACCTGGAGCAGCTGCTCTCGGAGTTTAACCGGTCGCTCACTCTGATCGTCGACAAGTCATTGCTGATCGGCAATATCGTTGCCAAGGTAAAGCAAATATGCCCGGTAGAAAGTGTTTATATCTTCCTGCTGGATGAAAACACAGGCAAATTCAAACTGCAGAACGAAGCGAAGAACAAGCCTGTGACGCTGACCAACCGCAGCCGGCTGGTCAGCTGGCTGTCCGTCAACGAAAAGCATCTGATCATCTCCAGGCATCCGGATATAGTCTCCTATTTTCCTCCCGAAGAACAGGAAATAATCAGGCAACTGGGTGCCGAACTGATCTTTCCTCTCAAGATCATGAACCAGATCAACGGTACGATCTTTTTAGGGAAGAAAACCGATGGCGCCCCATTCACCGAACAGGAACTGAACCTGCTTTCCATCCTGATCAACCAGGCTACATTCGCCATCGAACATGCTTCGCTTTACGAGCAGCAGACCGAACGTCTGAAAAAGATGTACCGTACCGACCGCCTGGCAACACTCGGCGAACTGGCAGCCGGGGCGGCCCATGAGATACGTAACCCGCTGACAGCCATCCGGAGCACGATACAATATCTGAGCAAAGACTTCAGCACCGACCCAGTGAAAAGCGAAATGGTGACGGAGCTGATCTCGGAAGTGGAACGTATCAACAAGATCGTACAAGGTCTGTTGTCTTTCGCCCGTCCGTCCGACCTGAACACGTCCGATATAAATATCGAACAACTGATCAACCAGACGCTTCTGCTGGTTACCAACACATTACGTAAACAAAACGTAGAGGTGGAATTCGAATACTTCACCGACAATACGACCATTCAGGGGGATGCGGAACAGCTGAAACAGGTTTTCCTGAATATCATCCTGAATGCCGTCGAAGCGATGGGGAAGAATCCGCCGGAACGCTCGCGTACATTAATAATAAGTATAGAAAAGGGAACTCCCATCAATACCCATTCCCGTTACCTGATCATTTCGTTCGAGGATAGCGGCAAGGGGATCGAACAGAAGAACATCGAGAATGTATTCAACCCCTTCTTCACGACCAAGGAAGAAGGAACCGGACTCGGGCTCGCCATCTGCTACGGTATCATCAACCGCCATGAAGGCGAGATCGAAGTAAAAAGCGTGCCGGACAAGGGCACTTGTATGAATATAAAATTACCGCAACGCATATGAAAGCAAAAATAGTAGTAGCCGACGACGAGCCGCGCATCCGCAAGATGATCGCCCGTTTGCTGGCCGATGAAGGATATGATGTAATGCCCGTCGAAAACGGACGGGAGGCGGTAGAGGCTCTCCTCTCCTTCCAGCCCGACGTTATTCTGCTGGACCAGCAGATGCCGGTACTGACCGGTGTGGAAGCATTGGAGGAGATCAGGCGTATCTCTCCGACCCAGGTTGTCCTTTTTGTGACCGCCTTCGGTTCCATCTCCCTCGCCGTCGACGCTGTGAAGAAAGGGGCTTACGACTTTATAGAAAAGCCTTTCGACAACGATAAATTATTACTCACCGTCAAACGTGCCGTCGAACACAGCCGCATGAAAGGTGAAATCTCCACCCTGAAAAAGACACTGGGGGAAAAACGAAGCAACGTGATCGGCGAGAACACAGGGTTGAAACAAGTGATGGCACAGGTCCTGCGGGTAGCGGAAACCAATGCGACCGTCCTGATCCACGGCGAGAGCGGTACGGGAAAAGAACTGATCGCCCGTGCCGTCCACCACAACAGCCTGCGGGCGAACGGCCCTTTCGTTGCCATCAACTGCGGTGCCATTCCCCTGACATTGATGGAAAGCGAACTATTCGGCCATGAACGCGGTGCCTTTACCGATGCCAAAGAAGCAAAGGCAGGCACTTTCGAACGGGCAAACGGCGGTACATTGTTTCTCGACGAAGTGGGAGAACTTCCCCTGGATGCACAGGTTAAATTGCTCCGTGTGCTGGAAGAGCGGAAGATCACCCGAATCGGCGGAAAGAAGGCGATACCGGTAGATGTGCGTATCGTAGCCGCCACCAACCGTAATCTGGACGATGAAGTAAAAGACGGACATTTCCGTCTCGACCTGTTGTATCGTCTGAATGTATTTACCCTGATCCTTCCCCCGCTCAGGGAAAGGAAAGAAGATATTCCCCTGCTGGCTAATTTCTTTATCCGTAAATACAACCAGGCATTGAGCCTCGATGTGCAGTCTATCACTCCCGAAGCGGTAAAGCTACTCTCCTCCTACGACTGGCCCGGCAATGTGCGTGACCTGGAGAATGCCCTGCAAAGTGCCATGATCTTATGTACGGACGGTACGATCCGCCCCGAACATTTGCCCGACCGGGTAAAAGGATATGATTCGACGGAAGAAGCAACCATCGCCGGAAGCGGAGGAAGCATCCGCGAAATCAATGCGCAAATGGAAAAGGAACTGATTCTGGAAGCCTTAAAGAAGCACAACTTCAACCGTACACTGACAGCCGAGGCTCTTGCTATCAGCCGGAAAACGTTGTTTAACAAAATGAAGCGTTACGGACTGTCTACAGATGAAATTTGACAGACAGCCATTACTATTCATTGGCTATCTGTCATCATTAGAGGCTAACGACTATTAAAAAACTAAACAATCCTTGTTTTTACAACATTAGTTCTTAACTTTGCCGACCTACACGACATAAAACATAATTAGTTATACTATGGCAAAGATAAAAGGAGCGGTCGTTGTAAACCAGGAACGCTGCAAAGGGTGCAACTTATGTGTAGTTGCCTGCCCCAGCGATGTTCTGGAATTACACCCGCGTGAAGTGAACAACAAAGGGTACCATTATGTGTACATGAAAAACCCGGATGCTTGCATCGGTTGCGCCAGTTGCGGATTGGTTTGTCCCGACGGCTGTTTAACCATCTACAAAGTAAAAATATAAAACAGATATGGCAGAAGAGATAAAATTAATGAAGGGGAACGAAGCCATCGCCCACGCAGCTATCCGCTACGGTGCCGACGGATACTTCGGATACCCTATCACTCCGCAATCGGAGATCCTGGAAACCCTGATGGCTGAAATGCCCTGGGAAACTACCGGTATGGTAGTACTGCAAGCTGAAAGCGAAGTGGCAGCGATCAATATGGTGTATGGCGGTGCCGGAACAGGTAAACGTGTATTGACTTCATCTTCCAGCCCCGGCGTCAGCCTGAAACAGGAAGGTGTTTCCTATATTGCAGGTGCGGAACTTCCTTGTCTGATTGTAAACGTCATGCGTGGCGGCCCCGGCCGGGGAACAACCCAGCCGAGCCAGGCTGACTACTTCCAGACTGTGAAAGGTGGCGGACACGGCGACTATCGCCTGATTACCCTGGCCCCTTCTTCCGTACAGGAGATGGCAGACTTTGTCGGACTGGGTTTCGACCTTGCCTTCAAATATTGCAATCCGGCTATTATCCTTGCCGACGGTATCATCGGCCAGATGATGGAAAAAGTGGTGATGCCTCCTTTCCGTCCGCGTAAGACAGAAGCTGAGATCATCGCCGAATGTCCGTGGGCTGCGCAAGGCAAACTGAAAAACCGCAAAGCGAACGTGATCACTTCACTGGAGCTCGACCCGGCCAAAATGGAAGAGAACAACCTCCGCTTCCAGGCTAAATATCGTAAGATTGAAGAAAACGAAGTACGCTACGAAGAGTTCCATTGCGACGATGCGGAATATCTGCTGGTTGCCTTCGGTTCTTCCGCACGTATTTGTCAGAAAGTTGTGGAGATCGCACGTGCCGAAGGTATCAAACTCGGCCTGTTGCGCCCGATCACGCTGTGGCCGTTCCCGAAAAAAGCCATTGCCGATTATGCCGAAAAGGTAAAAGGCATGCTTTCCGTCGAACTGAATGCCGGCCAGATGGTGGAAGATATCCGCCTGGCTGTAAACGGAAAAGTAAAGGTTGAACACTTCGGCCGCCTGGGTGGTATCGTGTTCACTCCGGATGAAGTACTGAACGCGCTGAAAGAGAAATTATTCTGATTCGTATGACACGCGGAAGTAAAATAGATAGCATATTGACAATCCTGTTCATGGTATTGGCGGCGGCAGCGATCATCTGCTACTTTGCCGTTGACGACCGTCACGTATTTCTCTATTGCGGCGGAGCAGCCATATGCTTCAGACTTGTTCAATATCTACTGAGATTTATTAGTTAAATAATATGCCAATCAGACAATATGCCGATATGCCAATTATAAGAATTGGACTTTCATTGGCACATTGGCATATTGCCACATTGAAAAATTATTTTTATGGAACTCAACGAAATAATTAAACCGGAGAATCTGGTCTATACAAAACCGGAATTGATGAACGACAATCCCATGCACTACTGTCCCGGTTGCAGCCACGGTGTGATACATAAGCTGATCGCCGAAGTGATCGCCGAAATGGGAATGGAAGAAAAAACAATCGGTGTCTCCCCGGTGGGTTGCGCCGTTTTCGCATATAACTATCTGGATATAGACTGGGAAGAAGCAGCTCACGGACGTGCTCCGGCGATTGCAACAGCCATCAAACGTCTGAATCCGGAAAAGATGGTCTTCACCTATCAGGGTGACGGCGACCTGGCCGCTATCGGTACAGCCGAGACCATCCATGCTGCCAACCGCGGTGAGAACATTGTGATCGTATTCGTGAACAATGCCATCTACGGTATGACCGGCGGACAGATGGCTCCTACCACACTGGAAGGTATGCCGACAGCCACTTGCCCGTACGGACGTAACATCGCCCTGAACGGTTACCCATTGAAGATCGGTGATCTGCTGGCTCAGCTGGAAGGAACCTGCCTGGTTACCCGCCAGAGCGTACAGACAGCCGCTGCCGTTCGTAAAGCCAAGAAGATGCTTCGCAAAGCCTTCGAAAACTCTATGGCAGGCAAAGGCACGTCAGTTGTCGAATTCGTTTCCACCTGTTCATCCGGCTGGAAGATGACACCTGAAAAAGCAAACAAATGGATGGAGGAAAACATGTTCCCGTTCTATCCGCTGGGTGATCTAAAAAACGTTGAATAATGTGCCAATATAGATAATGTGCCAATATGCCAATTAATACAGGGAATATTATTCTTGATAAAAGTTTTGTTTTTGCTATTGCTATAATTAATTATTGCGAAATATTAGAGCAAAACAGAAAGTTTGTTGTATCCCATCAATTATTAAAAAGCGGTACATCTATTGGAGCAAATATTAATGAAGCTCAAAATTGCGAAAGTCGTGCTGACTTTATTCATAAGTTTAAAATAGCAGCAAAGGAGGCCGAAGAGACCAAATATTGGCTGCTATTATGCCAGCAAGCAGAAAATTATCCTTTTGAAGAGAAGTTATTAAATGATCTTTCCGATATATTGAGATTGACTAACAGTATTATTAATTCAGCCAAAAAATCAATGTAGTCTTTAGTTATTGGCACATTGGCATATTGGCATATTAGCAAATTATTACAATGAAACAAGAAATAATTATAGCAGGCTTTGGTGGACAAGGTGTTCTGTCGATGGGTAAGATACTTGCTTATTCCGGACTGATGGAAGGCAAAGAGGTTAGCTGGATGCCTTCATACGGGCCTGAACAGCGTGGTGGTACGGCTAACGTGACCGTTATCCTGAGCGACGACCCTATCAGTTCTCCGATTCTGAACGAATACGATATTGCGATCATCCTGAACCAGCCTTCCATGGACAAGTTCGAAAGCAAAGTAAAACCGGGTGGTATCCTGATCTATGACGGATATGGAATTCATACTCCGGTGAAACGTACGGATATCAGCGTTTATCGTGTGGATGCTATGGACGCAGCTACCGAAATGAAGAACGAAAAAGCATTCAATATGCTTATCCTGGGTGGTCTGCTGAAGATCGTTCCGATGGTGAAACTTGAAAACGTATTGCTGGGTCTGAAGAAGTCCCTGCCCGAACGTCACCACAAGTTAATCCCGATGAACGAAGCCGCCATTAAGAAGGGGATGGAAATTATACAGAAGGTATAATAATATGCCAATATAAAGAATGTGCTAATATGCCAATTAAACAATAGACCAGAGGTTGTATAAGGTTTATTGGCATATTGGCACATTGATTTATTAGCACATTATATTATCTTTGCAACCCATGAAGCATTGCTTATACATATTATTATTGCTGATAGTATCTGCCACAACCGTTCAGGCCCAACGTGGAGCCAGCAGGGCAGATCAGAAAGGTGGAGGAAAACGTGGCGGCTTCTCCTTGTCAAACCTGACTTCTTCTCAGAAAGATATACCGGACAGTCTGCTGGTAGCGGACAGTGCCGCCTTAAATTCAAAGCGTATAACCGCCTATCGGCTTACCCCTTCCCTGGGTGAGGCATATGTGGCGCCACTGGATACGAACAAGCTGAATTTCAGCAACTCGACACTGGTGGAAAGTAAATCGCTCGCCATCGGTTACCTGGCTAACCTGGGAGCACCGGCACAGACGAAAATATTCTCCGAACGGCAGGAAGCACGCGATTTTATCTTCGCCGATGCCTACGATTACTATATCACAACGCCGGAAAACGCTTATTTCTACAACACAAAGATTCCTTATACCAACGTTCTGTACACCACCGCCGGCGGTAGTACGAACAAAGAAGAACAGTTGAAAGGAACCATGACCATGAATTTCGGTAAAAAGATCAATGTGGGTGCCGATATCGACTATATTTATGGCCGCGGACATTATAAAAACAACGGTAATAAACTGTTAAGCTACCGTTTCTTCGGCAGTTACCAGACCGACCGGTACGAAATGCATGCCTACCTGAGTAACTTCAACTTCGTAAATTACGAAAACGGAGGAATGGCAAACGACTCAACCATCAGTCATCCCGACGAGTATTTCCCGGAAGGACGTCCCTCCGATACAAAATCGTACGACATACGTTATCTGACCAATGCCTGGAACCGTGTTCGCGGGAAACGGTATTTCCTGACCCAGCGTTATAACCTCGGTTTCACACGTGAGTTGGAGGAAGAGGATGAAGAAGTTTTAAAGGAAGGCTGTGTAGATTTCTATACCTTTTCCTATTATATGTCAAGCTGTGCAACATCGGACGAAGCCCGGAGAAAGGTTGAGGGCAATATTTTTGGAGGTGTTGCCAATCCTTATTTGAAGACCAGCGATTGGGGATGGCAGATTGATCCAAAAGGGCTGCGATATACATTAAATGAAATTTATGACCGGTATCAGATTCCTTTGATGGTAGTAGAAAATGGCCTTGGAGCCTATGATAAACTTGAAGAGGACGGAAGCATTCAAGACGATTACCGGATTGAATATCTGCGTCAGCATATTGAACAGATGCATGAAGCGGTTTTGGACGGTGTGGATTTGATGGGGTATACTCCCTGGGGATGTATCGACCTGGTGAGTGCTTCCACAGGAGAGATGGCTAAGCGTTACGGCTTTATCTATGTAGAAAAATATGATGATGGAAGCGGGGATCTTTCAAGGAAAAAGAAGAAATCCTTTGATTGGTACCGGAAAGTAATTGAGACAAACGGGGAAGACTTAAGCTAAATATCTTTAAAGAGGGCAGCCGTATTGGGCGGATGCCCATAAGGAAGTAAATAGAATTTCCGGAAAAACCGGCATGGCAGAGGTCACGCCGGTTTTTCTGTCAGTAGTTCCGGTTTGGCAAGTGGAATCCGGATTTTCCCCACATAGGTAAAATAGACTTCAATCGTGACATGTTTCTTCCCGCCGATCTTCTCTGGGCTGTGGATCACAATCTTTTCAATCAGCTCATTTACCGTAGCGGCGTCCAGCTCCTGCAAATCGGAATACCTGTCGGCAAGCTGGAGGAAACGCCCCACATCGGCAATCTGTCTGGCTTCATTTTCAATTTCTCTCTCCAGCGAAGCTGCAAGCTGCTGAATTTCCGCCTGCTCCGCTTCATACTGTGCCGAAAGTTTTTGAAAGCGGAGGTCGCTCAGCTTGCCAAGAACGGAATCTTCATAAAGCCTTTGGATGATCTTGTCCAAATCCTCCATGCGCTTCTGCGCCCCGGAGAGGGCTTTCCGCTTCTGTGCCAGTTCCGCCTTCCGGCTGGCTTCGTCCTGCGCCAGCATTTCCTGGGTGAAATCATCCCGGAACAAGCGCACATAGGTCAGCGTCCCCTGAATACATTCCAGAACCCTCTTATAAAGCGTGACCTCCCGGATATAATGAATCTGGCAGGAACCTGTGTTGCTCTTGTAATTGGAACATACAAAATGATTCTGTGAATCATCTTTGTAGGTATTGCAGGTGCAGTAATAGAGTTTTGCACCGCAGTCGGCACAATAGACAAGGCCGGAAAAAATACTTGTTTTCCCTGTCTTTGTCGGTCGGCGTTTGTTTGTCCGTAATTCCTGCACCCGTTCCCACTGCCCGCGTTCAATGATTGCCGGCTGTGTGTCCTCAAATATCCGCTGTTTTTCTTTCGGATTCACCATACGCTTTTTGAATTTCAAGGATTTGGTATAGGTCTTGAAGTTGACGGTACAGCCAGTGTATTCCGTTCTCTCCAATATTGTGGTGACAGATTTGGAACACCACTGGTACAGGTTATCCGGCATTGCCCATCCCTTTTGTTTTGCGTTATAAGCCGTAACCGTCAGCACCTTGCTCGCTGTCAGGATTTTTGCAATCTGCATGGGGCCTTTCCCCGCAATGCACAGGTCAAAGATACGCCGTACCACCTTTGCCGCTTCTTCGTCCACAATCCATTTCTTTTTATTCTGTGGGTCTTTCACATATCCATAAGGCGGGTTGCTGGCAATATGTTCCCCGGCCTCCCCGCGCATTTTCACAACGGCACGGATTTTCTTGCTGGTGTCCTTTGCGTAATAATCGTTAAAAACATTCTTGAATACAGCAAAATCATTCTCGCCCTTGGCGCTGTCCACATCATCATTGATGGCAATAAAGCGGACATCATAAGCGGGAAAGATGAAATCCTGTAAACGTCCCATATAGGAATATTCCCTGCCCAGACGGGACAGGTCTTTGACGATCAGGGTGGAGACTGAATAGTCCTCCACATATTTCATCATTTCCAAAAACCCGGGCCTTTGAAAATTTGTCCCTGAGAATCCGTCGTCCATGAAAAACATAGTGTTTCTAAAGCCGTGTTCTGCCGCATATTTGGACAATAAAGCCTTTTGAGACGAGATTTGTCAAGGGGAGTTTTTGTCAAAAGTTATCCATTGCAGAAATTAGCTGTAACTTTTAAAATCACTCTTTCGTGAGGTCATAAGAAATCCATAAGAAAGCATAAGCCCAATTCTTGACAAAATACGCATAACCGAATAAAATATAATTGTAAGATTATTCGGTTATCGTACTTTTTGGAGGATAGAAATGGATTACATATCAGTCAGAGAAGCGGCGCAAAAATGGGAAATCTCTGAACGGCGTGTTCAAAAACTATGTGAAGAAAGCAGAATAGACGGAATACAAAAATTCGGGCGTTCTTGGATGATTCCTAAAACAGCGAACAAGCCGATAGATTTACGAAGAAAAGATAATTCGTCCCAATAAGGCAGGTGAAATGTTATGTATAACCCACAGCTTGAAACATTTATAAGAGTAGCAGACGCAGGCAGCTTTAACAAAGCGGCGGAGGAATCCTTTATTACACCTACAGCTGTTATCAAACAAATCAATTTGCTGGAGGATTCGTTGGGCGTTAAACTATTTGATCGGACGCACAGAGGGCTACACTTAACAAAGGCCGGACACTCTCTATATCAGGATTCAAAATACATTATACAATATTGTAGAGATTCCATTACAAGAGCCAAAAATGCAATGCAGGAAGATAGCAATATTATTCGTATCGGTTCATCGCCTATCACCCCTGCACAGCTTCTTATGGAACTTTGGTCGAGAGTTCAAGCCTTGCACCCAAATATCAAATTTCAAATTGTACCCTTTGAGAACACCCCCGAAAACGCACGGGAGATTTTAGCCAATTTAGGCAAAAACATTGATATAGTCAGCGGTATCTTCGATGATACAATGTTAGATGTTCGTGCTTGTGCGGGCTTGGAATTGATTAGAGGCCCGTTTCATTGTGCTGTTTCAATTCACCACCGATTGGCAACCAAAGATAAATTGCAGCTTTCTGACCTCTATGGCGAAAATCTGCTGCTTATGCACCGTGGCTGGAGCCGCTATGTCGATCAGCTCCGAGACGACCTTTGGCAGAATCACCCACAAATAAATATTGTGGATTTTGACTTTTACGGAATGGATATATTTAATCGTTGTGAGAATACAAATGATGTATTGTTGGCTATTCCCGGATGGGCGAATGTTCACCCTCTACTGAAAGTAATACCTGTGGAGTGGAACCATTGTATTCCCTATGGAATCCTCCATTCTCCCACTCCAACGCCTACCGTACAGCAGTTTTTGGATGCTGCCGAAAAGGTGAGCAAGGAATTGTACCACTAAACAGATTGTTATAACCTTTAGGTATAAACTGATGAACGAAACGAGACTTCTTATGAGGTCTCGTTTTTTTATAATGTAATCAGAAAGGTTGGTGACGACTTTGAGAATAAATGCTTTTGTTGCGGTACTGATTTGCATAGCTGTTTTCTTGGCAGGGTGCAGCGCAGATATGAACAGCACTGAATCGGACACAGATTTCAAAGGAGCAGAAACTACTGTGCAAACAAATCAGAATGATACAGAACAATATACGCAAGATACGGAAATCTCCGATGTGATAAATGACACTGCCTTTGGCGATTACGGCAGGGGGATATTCCCTGTGAACAGCAGCTATTACAGCGGCGATACATTGGGCGAACTGGTGTTCACTTGGTACAACAATATCGATCCCGACAAAGCGGTAGAGATTGCAAACTATATGAAAAGCCACGCTGAAAACGGCGATGTAATCTTTTACGATATTTATACCGATGAAGAAAAAGCGGCCGATCCCGCAAAAGAAGATACAGGCTTGTTCTTCTTCAAAGGAAATCCCGGCGAACGGTTTGCGGTATGCAACGCAGGCGGTGGATTTGCCTATGTAGGTGCAATGCACGACAGTTTTCCCCACGCTTTGGAATTATCCAAAATGGGCTACAACGCCTTTGCCTTGATCTACCGTCCCGGCGCACAAACCGCCTGCGAGGATTTAGCGAGAGCAATCAGCTTTATTTTTGAAAATGCCGACGAATTAGAAGTAAACACCGATTGCTATTCCCTTTGGGGAGGCTCGGCAGGAGGAAGAATGGCGGCTTGGCTCGGCTCTTACGGCACGGCTGCGTTCGGGGAAAAAGATTTACCGCAGGCCGGGGCTGTGATTATGCAGTACACAGGTCACAATGAATACAGCGAAAGCGACCCACCGACTTACGCTTGTGTGGGCGAAAATGACGGTATTGCAAACTGGCGTACAATGGAGGCTCGGCTGAATCGCTTAAACGAGCTTGGAATCCCAACAGAGTTTCATCATTACGAGGGACTTCGCCACGGCTTCGGTCTCGGAACGGGAACGGTTGCAGAGGGTTGGATAAACGACGCTGTGAATTTTTGGGAAAATCAAATGCAATGATTAGCTCAAATTATCAATAAATCAGAGAAAGGACTATGACAATGAATAACTTTATTTTTGAAAACTCTACAAAGGTGTTTTTCGGAAAAGGCTGTGTAAAGGAATACCTTTGCTGCCTGACGAAGGCCTACGGCGATACCGTTATGCTATGTTATGGCGGCGGCTCAATCAAGAAAAACGGTATCTATGACGAGGCAACAAAAATCTTGGAAGCCGCAGGAAAAACCGTTGTGGAGTTTAGCGGTATTATGGCGAATCCCACCTATGCAAAGGTATTGGAGGGTGCGAAGCTGGCAAAGGAAAACGATGTCAGTCTGCTTTTGGGAATCGGCGGCGGTTCTGTTATGGACTGCTGCAAAGCGATTTCTATTGCTGCCCGATATAACGGCAATGTGTGGGAAGATTTTTGGGCAAGACCGGGTGTTTTTGATTTTGAGCCGTTACCCCTCGGTGTAATCGTTACCGTTACGGGTACGGGCAGTGAGTGCAACGGCGGCGCTGTGATTACTAATGAGGAATTGAAAATCAAGACGGGCAGAGATTATCCGCAATGCAATCCCAAATTCGCATTGCTTGACCCGACCTATACTTACAGCGTTCCCCAAAAACAAATGGTGTCCGGCAGCTTTGATATTCTGTCACACATTATGGAGATTTATTTCAGCGAGCCGAATGAGGACAATGTATCGGATGATATTTCCGAGGCGCTTATGCGAAGCGTGATCCGAAACTTGCGTGCCGCTATTCAGAATCCGCAGGACTACACCGCACGAAGCAATTTGATGTGGGCGGCGACAATGGCGGAAAACCGCGTTATCAAACTGGGCAAGCGAATGGATTTTGAGTGTCACCAAATGGAACATCAACTTGGCGCATACACAAACTGCAACCACGGCGAGGGGCTTGCCGTTTTGCACCCCG
>OFFG01001494.1_pt1 | contig 13798 bp, 12 predicted proteins | sample 1521331 | NCBI WGS metagenome assembly OFFG01 (sample SAMEA3504129, study PRJEB24116) | mouse gut metagenome | biome: mouse gut; feature: mouse-associated habitat; material: faeces | place: Denmark | collected 2011 | reverse complement strand
ACTGCCCTCTGTGCCTGTGGCAGGAGTCGGTCCGCTTGGAGATAGGCCCCGCAGACCTCCCGTACCTTTTCCACCACCGCCCGGGTGACCGTCTCCTCCTTGATGGTGTGACTGGTGCAGACCCCCGCTTTGGTGAACCGCTGGTAGGTCCGGCAGACAAAATACAGCCGGTCCTCTCCCGCCGCGTTTTTCCGGTTGAGCACCGCCAGCGGGTAGCCGCACTCGTGGCAGAAGATTAGCCCCTTGAGGAGAAAATCATAAGTCCGGCTGCGGGTATGCCTGCGGCTGTTGACCAGGGCCCGTACCTTGTCGAATGTCTCCCGGTCGATGATCGGCACATGTGTACCCTCTACCACCACCCAGTCCCGGCGATCCTGCTTGATGCACTTCTTGGACTTGTAGTTAATCTTCCGGGTGCGGCCCTGAACCATGCTGCCGATATAAGTCTCATTTTGCAGCATATCGGAAATGCGCTCACTGCTCCATAAGCCGGTGTAGGGACCGGGGTTTGGAACCGGCAGCCCGGCGTAGGTGGCCGGGGTGGGCACGCCCTCGGCGTTGAGTTGTGCCGCAATTTGGCGGCAACTCACGCCCTCCAGCGCCATGCCGAAGATACGGCGCACTATGGGGGCTGCGTCCTCGTCGATGACGATTTTGTTCTTCTCTGTGGGGTGCATCTTGTAGCCATAGACTGGCTTTGCCGCCGATGAACAGGCCCTTGCGCTGCTTGTCATGCTTGACGCTGGAAATCTTCTTGGAGATGTCCTTGGCGTACATATCGTTCATGATGGCGCGGAAAGGGGTGATGTCGTTGGCTGTAGAGTCCACCCCGGTGTCGATGCCGTCCAGCAGGGAGATATAGCGGACACGATGCTCCGGGAAGTATCGCTCCATGTAGTGGCCGGTCAGGATGTAGTCGCGGCCCAGGCGGGACAGATCCTTGGTGATGACCATGTTTACCTTTTTGGCCTCGATATCGGCAATCATACGCTGGAAATTTGGACGGTCGAAGTTTGTTCCGCTCCAGCCATCGTCGATGTAGGTGTCGAAAACGGTCAAACGGTGCTGCTGGACAAATTCATTGAGCAGAGATTGCTGGTTGTTGACACTCTCGGACGGACCCTCGCTCTCATCCTCCTTTGATAATCTGATGTATAATGCCGCATGGTAATCCATGGGATTGCTTATCTCTAAGTACATGTCATACCTCCTGAGATAAGCGGTCATTCATCGTATGTATTATACCGTAAAACAGGGCAGATTTGCAACATTTTGAAGTTCCTCTTTCAGAAAAATGTCGAACGAGGTCCGGATAATCTGTGTAATATTGATTTTTTCTTCGGCATAGCAGCATATCAACATAATTTCCCGTGTACTCAATGAAACACCTCCTGATTCAGATTGGTAAACTATATGCGGACGGCGGTCTTCGTTTGCGCAAAACAAAAGCGATGAACATACAGTCCATCGCTTTTGCTAATCACTCCAGCATCTGCCGGATATATTCAAATTCGTGGTCATGGACAAAATGGATTTCTATGCGCTTGTCCTTATGCAGAAAAATCGACTCCACCAGCATGACCACGTCTTTTCGTGAAAATTCTGTCTGGCTCGTATAGGGGATAAACTGCTTCGCCCATTCACAGTCAAGAATCGTTCTGTCCTCGACCCTTTGGATTTCCTCCTGGATTTTCTGTTTCCGCCGGCTCAATGTATTCAGTTCGTTCTGAAAGCTGCGGCGCAGTTCATCCGCTTCTTCCGATGTAATAATGCCGTCCGCCATGCTGGGTTCCAAGCTTTCAATCAATCGTCGCTTTTTTGACGCAAGCTGTTCCACCTTACTGATCTGGCTTTGCAGTCGTTGAATTTGACAGAGCAGCTTGTCCTCCAGGTCTTCCGTGGCAATCGTGCTGCATAACAATACGACTTGGTTTATGTGTTCCCGGATATTCTGCTGAACAGATGATTCCAGAGCATCGGTCGAGATGCGGCAGCCGCTGCAGCTCTCTTTGTGCTCCCGCTTCAGAGAACAGACGTAGTAAATATACTTCCCTACCGTCTGCCTGGTCAACGTACTGCTGCAAGCCGCACACCGGACGAGGCCGGAGAGCAGGCTGACCGTATCTTCACCCGGCGCAGACCTGGCATCTGTGTTGAGCAGGTGTCCTACTGCACGAAAACATTCCTCTGATATGATCGCCTCATGCGCCCCCTCCCGCACCACCCACTCGTTTTCGGGAAGCTGTTTTGTCAGTTTCGGATGGAGCGGGTTCGATTTTGTCTTCCCCTGCTCCAGCGTCCCTGTGTAAATGCGGTTGCGCAGAATTCGGATCACAGGCCCGGCTGACCAGAGAGGAATATCGTTCTTCTGAAATGCGTATGTGCAATTTGAGCCGGATCTCCGCTTGTGCTCTGCCGGGCAGGGAATACCCATCTCATTCAGTTTGGCTGCGATCCGGTCGGCGCTCATGCCCTCCAGCCTCCATTGAAAAATGTCTTGGACGACAGCCGCTGCGGGCTTGTCCACAATAAGCTGATGCTGGTGCTGAGGGTCACGCTTGTATCCGTATACCGGGTTGCTGCCGATGTACTCGCCGCGATCCCGCTTGATTTTGAGCTGGCTGGAAATTCTCTTTGACAAATCCATGCTGTACATCTGGTTCATCAACGTTCGGAACGGAATAAAAAAGTCCCGCTGTTCTTCACGAAGATACAGCAGGTCAATATCATCCTGGACGGCGATAAATCGGATGTTTTTTGCGGCAAACTCCCGGAAAAGCATATCGCTGGCATCTAAATGATTTCGGCTGAACCGGGAGAGGTCTTTGACAATGATACAATTGATCAGACCGGCCTCCACTTCATCCATCATCTCCCGAAAAGCCGGACGGTTGAAATTCAGTCCGGTGCGTCCGTTGTCGATTTTAACACTGCAAAGTTCAATGTCCTCTTCCTTGTCGAGATAGGCCATGATAATGCCAAGTTGAACGCCGAGTGTATTGCCGAGGTCTTCTTCTGCTCCCTTTGACGTGCGGATATAAACTGCTGCGTTCCAAGGTTTCATTGTGATGATATCCCTTTCTATTGCAATATAGTTTTGTAGATTTGCCGGAAAACTTGGTCAGGCTTGCTCTGAAAAAAAGTGGCAAGAGGATAGAATTATCCTTCCGTATGGTAGGCATAAATAAAATATGGAAAAGCACATCCCTTTCCAGTATATCACAAACTTTTTTGCTGGTGATACCAGTGATGCCCTCATCCGCTCATGTCAAGCAGGGTCTAAAAATAAATTGTAAACAAACCGTGAACAGCGTCGAATAAGAACGACTTTCACCAGGTGATGCTATTGCCTACAACCGCTTGACCATGTTCGCTTCCATCCCTCTGGTTTTTATCAGGCCAAGCAGTATCTCTCTGCTGGTCTGCGGAACTGTGCCATCGGCACAGATCACCTCGACAAAATGATCTTCCAGCCAGCGCAAATAGGCATGTGTCTTTGCTATGTCCCGCCCCAGGCGGGAGAGGTCTTTTACCAGCAGAAGATCAACTATACCAGCAGACACTACTTCGGAAACCTCGGTCAAGCCTCTGCGGGAGAAGTCAAGTCCGCTGGCGTGTTCTGTGGTAATCCCTATAATTTCAAGGCCCTGTTTCTGCGCGTATGCCTCTAAACTTCTCTGCTGAACGGTCAACTCCCAGGCGGCAGGGTGTGCAACCCTGCAATAAATCCAAGTTCTTTTACCTTTCATCTTGATGATCTCCTTGTAAATCAAGCACCAGCTTTTCCAACTCATCACGAAGATTCCAAATGATTTCAAACCGCCCGCCAGGGTGTACGCGAACCTCCTTCAATACCTCCGAGGTGATTTCGCTGGTAATTTCCTCAACGCCCATATGCTTTTCAAAGGCGGAGACGAAACCGTTCTGGAGCTGCCCGTCATTGCCCGCATTGTCCAGAGTGGCTTCCAGTTCAGAAATACGGGCGGCAACGGAATCCCTCTGCTGGACTGCGGCAGCCTTTGCGGCAAGGTATTCCGCTTTGCTGACTTCACCCAGCGCAAAGGATTCATACAGTCCCTTGACCTGCTGGCAGAGCCGTCCATGAGTTTTCCGCAGTTCAGAGAGGGCTTTTTCTGTCTCTGCGGCATCTTTTTTCCGTTCCTTGTGCTGTTCCTCCCATAACCGCCGCAACTCTACTGCCGTCAATGCCTGCACATGAAGCCCTTTCGTAACAGCGGCCATGATATCGCTCTCCGGCGTTCGTTCCGTACAGACAAAAGCGGCATTTTCACGGGGAGTGCGGCAATAAAAATACCTTTGCTTACCTTTCGTATAGTGCATCCCATGACCGCAGACGCCGCATCGGACTTTGCCGTACAGCGGCCAGTCGTGTTTTTTGATCTCGCCGCGTTCCAAAAATGCCCGCATGGTTTCCTGGGCGTGGTCAAATTCTTCCCGCGGCACAATACTCTCATGGGTGTCCTCAACGGCGATCCAGTCCGCTCGGCTGACCTTGACCGTATGGGTGCCGCCCACACGATCCCGGACGCGCTTCCCGAAAATATTCTTTCCGATATAGCGCTCATCCCGGAGAATCTTTGTAACAGTGGCAAATGTCCAGAAGTTGTCCTCCCAGACGCTGGGCCATCTGGTGCGGGAGCAGCCCGCCGCCCGCTTATAGAGCATGGGCGTCGGTACGGCCTCCCGGTTTAGCAGCGTTGCGATCTGTTCTGTACTGTGTCCTTCTGCCGCCAGCTGGAAAATGCGCCGCACTGTTTCCGCCGCCTCTGGGTCGATCACAAGGCGGGTTTTATCTGCCGGGTCTTTGATGTACCCATACGGCGCGAATGGGGATAGGAAATCTCCCCGCTGGGCACGGAACCGTTTAGCGTTTCGCACCTTCCGCGACAAATCCCGGCTATAGAGGTCGTACAAAAGGGTCTTGAAGGAGGTTTCCAGGCTGTCTATATCGGCGGGGTGGATGCTGTCAAAGCCGTCATTGACAGCGATAAACCGTACCCCCAGGAAGGGAAACACATATGAAATATAGTTGCCCACAGTCAGATAATCACGGCCAAAGCGGGATAGATCCTTGACCACGATGCACTGGATATTTCCGTGCTTGACCTGTTCCAGCATATCCCTGACGGCGGGGCGCTCAAAGGTCTTACCGCTCCAGCCATCATCGCAGAACTCAACCACATGGGTGTCAGCCAGTTCCGGGGTGCGGCCAATGAAGGCATCCAATAGGTTTCGCTGGTTCGTAACACTGTTGGATTCAGTCTTACCGTTTTCTCCTAAATCATCGTCCTCGGAGGAAAGCCGGATATATTTCGCGGTGGTACTCATGCGGGCACCGCCTCTCCTTCAGCCTTCAAAAGCTGGAGCAGGGCGCGGTATTCATCCCGGTAACGCAGGATAACACTCACATGGTTTTCAGCGTCTACCTCTACGCGCTCAATTAGTGCATGAGCCATGCCCTCCGTCAGCGCCGTTTCCTGTCTGTACTGGACGCAGGTAGTGAGCCAAGTGTTCTCTGTCGTTTGGTGGCGGGCATCCTCCTGCTGCCGCTCCAACATCTCCAACCGTGCCTGGGCGCGTTCCATGTCGGAACGGTACTGCCGCTTCATTTCCGTATACTCCTGCTCGGTCATCAGTTTATCAGCGTAGTTCTGATACAAGCTGTCATGGAGCATTTTTGCGCGTTCCAGAGCCTGCTTTGCGGCGGTGATCTCCCGTTTCACAGCGTCCTCTTGGCTGACGGCTTTTGCCGACCGGCTGTACTGCCGTACCAGCTTGTCCAGATCATCCGCCAGGGCAATTTCCCGCTGCAAGGTGTCCCAAAGAATTTCCGTCAAATCCGTTTCGTGAAGATTTTTCTTTGGACAGGAAAGCGGATCGCTTGCGTGGGTGCGGCAGATATAGGTATAAAGGAGCCGTGTCCCCTTATTTATCACATTTTTGTATCGCGTCATGGTTCGCCCGCAGTCCGCACAATAGACCAGCCCGCGCAGGATATTGGGGATCGTCCCCAGCCCGTCATGCCGCCCCAGCCGCTCTTTGTAAGTGCTGCTGGCATCCTCTGCCATCTGCTGGACGGTGCGGAAGGTTTCCTCGTCGATCAGCGCCTCATGGGTGTTGCGAACGATGATCCACTCGGATTCCTGCACCTGATAGGGCTTCCTTCCCTCGGAAAAGCCGGAGCGCTTGCGCCCCTGCACCATATGGCCCAGATAGACCTCATTGGTCAAAATCCTTTTGATCATGTAGACGCTCCACAGCGTATTGGCGTAGCGCTCTGATTTGGCGTCACCCTTCAGATAGTGATACCGGGCAGGGGAAGGGATGCCGCGCTCGTTCAGTTTCCGGGCGATATTCTGATAACTTAGCCCGGAAAGCCGCCACTGAAACATATCCCATACCACTGGCGCGGTTTCCTCATCCGGCTCAATGCGGTGGCGGTCATCTGAACATTTCTGGTAGCCATACGCCGCCCAGGAACCAATAAACTCACCGTTCTGCTGCTTGGTTGCCAGCGCGGGGAGTGTCTTTCTGGAGATATCCTTGCTGTAGGCCGCGTTCATGATGTTCTTTAGCGGCACGATATAGCCGTCCTGGGTGCGCTCGGCGGTCAGCGTATCAAAGTGGTCATTGACCGCGATGAACCGCACTCCCAGCAGGGGGAACACCCCTTCCAGGTACTTTCCAGTCTCCCGGTAGTTGCGCCCGAAACGGGATAAGTCCTTGACCACAATGCAGTCGATCTTCCCGGTTCGAACATCCTCCATCATCCGCTCAAATTCCGGGCGGTCGAAGTTCGTCCCCGTCCGTCCGTTGTCGCAGTAGAGGTCATAGAGCCGCATATCCGGCTGGCTGGAGATGTAGCTCTGGATCAGCTCCCGTTGGGTTTCGATGGTGTCCGCCCCAGGCTTGCCGCTATCCTCCACAGACAGTCGGACATAGCCGCCCGCCTGGTACAGTTTCTTCGTGGCTTCTGCGGGTGCGGCCACTGGCAGGATGGGATTGACCTTGCGCTTCGGCCTTGCCATTTCAGACCGCCTCCTTTTCAGGGAGCAGCCCTTGGGCCTGCAAAAGAAGATCCGTCTCCCACCGAAATTCATTGTGCCAGCGGTAGACGATCTCAACGCGACGATCCCGGAAAATCAGGACGCGCTCAATCAGTGACACGACAATGGCCCGGTCTAAGGCGGTGATGTTCTGATGCTTGCGGAATTGGGCCATCCAGCCCCGCTCCTCGTTGAAGCTGGCCATTTCCTTGTCGATCTCCGCTTGAATTGCCTCGGCCTGTTCCTCCGCTTCTGTTCGACGGCGGGAATAGGTCTTTTTCAAGTCATGGTATTCCTCCCGGTCGATCACGCCATCCGCAAGACTTTCATACAAGGAGCGCAAAAGGGCCTGGTTGCGGTCAATTTCCTCCTGCTTCTTTGACAGCCGCACTTGCAGCTTTTTCACACTGGCTTGCTGGAGCTGGGCCGTGTCTGTCAATTCCAGTAGGTTGGAGAGGTCGATCACATCCCGGATGTGCTTTTTCAGGGCCACCAGAACGATTTCATCCAATGCTTCGATTCGCATGGAATGGGCGGAACAGCTTTTCTCGTTCTTGTGGGCGGAGCAGACGTAGTAAACATACCGCTTTTTGCCGGAAGGAACCGTTTTCCGTATCATGGCGCTGCCGCACTCCCCGCAGTAGACTATGCCGGAAAATAGCTCCACCGCCGTGCCGCTGACGCTGGTGCGGGTGTCCAGAGCGAGTACCTTTTGGACGCTCTCAAAGTCATAGCGGTCAATGATTGGTTCATGGCAGTTCTCCACCACCGCCCATTCCTCGCGGGGTTTCCGCACCAGCCGCTTGACCTTATAGCTGGGTGTGGTAACGCGTCCCTGTTCCAGCACACCGATATAGACCGGGTTTTTCAAGATACGCAGCACCATTCCGGCACTCCAAGTGGATTCCTCTTTCACCCGGAAGGCGGTGGAGTAGCGCATCCCCTGGGAGCGTTTGTAGTCCATGGGGGTGGGGATGCCGTCCTTGGTCAGCCGACAGGCGATGTCACCTGCGCTGATGCCGTCCAGCTTCCACTTGAAGATGTCCCGCACCACATCGGCGGCGTAATCGTCTACCAGCAGGCGGTGATGATCCTCCGGGTCTTTCCGATAGCCAAAAACAGCAAAAGAGCCGATGAAATCTCCGCGCTGGCGTTTGATTTCAAGCTGGCTCCGTGTTTTCACCGAGGTGTCCCGGCAATATGCCTCGTTTACGAGGTTTTTGAACGGGATGACCAGCTCATCAGATTCCACATTGCTGTGCAGGGTGTCATAATGGTCGTTGATTGCGATGAACCGCACACCGAGGAAGGGGAATAGCTGTTCCAAGTATTCCCCCACACCCAGGTGATTGCGGCCAAACCGGGATAAGTCCTTGACCACGATGCAGTTGATTTTGCCTGCCTTGACCTCGGCCATCATCTCATGGAAGGCCGGTCGGTCAAAATTGGAACCTGTGTAGCCGTCATCCACTTTCATGCCGCACTCCCGCAACTCCGGGTGGCGCGACAAATAATCACGGATCAGGTCTTTCTGGCCCGTGACGCTGTTGCTTTCGTCTTTGTCGCCGTCCTCGCGGGACAGGCGGACATAGCCGCAGACATTCCATGCCTGTTCAGCAGTTAGGTTCATGTTCTTCTCTCCTAATTGTTAAAGTCTGATCAGCAAAACACTTTAACAACCAGGGGAGCGCTGGGGCGTCCTGTTGCCGTCATGTTAACATAACATCCAGGGAATGTCCAGAGTGTTTTGCAAATTTCTTCTTCAGCATTTTGAGCGTATGTAAGAGAGCATCCTGTCCTCCAGGGTGACATCCGTGTCTGTGAAGCTGACCTTCACCACGTATTTCCCATGGCGGTAACAGTAGGGATTGCCGATCTGACGGATGAAATCCAAAATCCGCTCCCGCTTGGGGAGGGCGGTATTGACCTCCACATCCCGGATATCCCGCAGGGTAGCCGGGTCTACAGCGCGAACGTCCACGTTCTGCATCGCGTCAAGCTGCTCTCTGGTATAGGTACTCTGTTCCATACGATCCCTCCCTTCTTGTCCAGTCTATGACAGCACTGTTTGTCCACATTCCGTGGAAAGTGCAAAACCGCCGCAGTCCGTTCCCAGTCTGCGGCGGTATGATGTATCAGCCCTTGAAGCGGTAGGGGAGTTTCCGTCCCCCGCTCCGCTGGCCGTTGTACTTATCCCAAATGACGCGGGCAAAACGCAATGCGGCACGGTTGGTGGAGAAGTCCACCTTGCCGCGCCGGATGATTTCATCTGGTTCTACGGCGGACAGCCGCTTGATGAAGGCGGCATCGTCCAGCTCCGTCTCATAGGTTTTGAGAAACAGCGCCATGCCGGAGATCATCGACGCTTTGAGGGAGCTGGGAACGCCATGCCACGCCTGGGCCATCAGCGTCAGCATCCGGGAGAAGGACGCGCCGCCCAGCAGGTGGTAGGCGCTGATGACGGCGCGGGTGGCACCAATCTCAAATGCCTCCCCGGTGGGCTTGTCCAGCGCCCAGACAAAGCCCGCGTCCTCCAGCAGCCGCTTGATCTCCATGACCTCCGAATTACTGCCAGATTCCACCAGAGCCTTGGTGGCGTGGGACAGCCGCAGGTGGCCCTTGGCCTTGTCCAGCTTGTAGTACAGCTCGGCCTCCTGCTCATAGGTCAGACCCCGGTAGACCCGGCAGAGGGCGGTCACATCCTTGCCGTTGTTTTTCTTCCGCATGGCGCAGATGCGGTGCTGGCCGTCCACCAGGTTATAGCGGCCCTCCCGATAGCTGACCACCAGCGGGGTCAACAGGCGGGGGTCCCACTCCCGCACCAACTTGTCCACAGCAGAATCGTTCACAGGCCGCTGGTAGGGCTGACCGGAATACAGCTCCCCGGTGGAGAGCAGTTCCTCCGTGCTTTGGAGATTGGCGTTCATGCCGGTGAGGGTAGTCTGCTGTGGGTCAGCGCGCCCATTAGGGAAGCGCTTTTTCTTGCGGTAGCTCATTTTTGTGCCGTCCTTTCCATTTTATGAAGTAAATTTCGTAAAGCCGAACAGGTGGAATTGACCTCCTGCCGGATTTGGTCTAACTGCTGCTGTGTCAGCGCTGGGAACAACGCCGCGTTTTCGTTGGAGGTGTAGTCCCCGATTCCCTGGCAAAAGCGCTGGAGGAAAAAAGTGAAGGAAACAAGAAACATCTCCGGGGTACGGCTGCGATCCTTGTCCGGGTTTTTCAGGTCAGCCACCGAATCCCTGATGGTGGCGTAGTAGCCGCCCCCGGACGCGGAAGCGGTGGATGGAGCATCTGGCACGCTCGGCGGTGTAGACGCTGGCTCCGGCTCTTCCTGGGCGGGGTGGTATTCGTCCACGGAGTGGATTGTCTCTGCCGCTAACTGACGGGCAGCATCCTCCTGCTGCTCCGGGGGCAGGCGGGAGAGCTTTAGCGCATCCCGAAAGCGGATATTTTCCTTCTTGGCTAAATCCTGCACCTCCGGGGCCAATTTTTGTGACACTTGAATTTTACGTCTGACGGATCGTGCTGTTGTGCCTAACTGCTCCGCCGCGTCCTCTGCAAATGGCTTCACTTCTAAAACGGACACAGTGTCCTTTTTAGAAGTCTGCCCATTCCGTTTGCCCTGCTGAGTTTCCGGGTGGAGGGCTTCGTAAATCTCTTTCCGTCGGGCTAATTGTTTTCCTTCATCCGTGTAATGGAGTTTGCGGCGAATGAGATTTTCGTCGATCTCGGCCAGCTCTGCCAGCAGACCGTCCAGATTGTTCACCGTACACTCGATCTCCGTCCAGCCCAGCATTTTTGCCGCTTCCAGCCGGTGCAACCCAGCAATCAGGGTGTACCCCTGGTCAACGGTGATGGGGTTTATCAGTCCCACCTTGGAAATGCTCTCCGCCAGCTTTTGCACAGCTTCTGGGTCTGCTTCCCGCCGTCCATCGTTGACGGTAATCTGAAAAATCGGAATTCTCAAAGGTTCACCCCTTCGTCATGGTTACTGTTTGCCGGATAAAACACCCAACACCGCTGGCATGACCAACGGTGCCGGGTCTTGCATCCCGCAAGCGGGGCGGGAGGGCCGCGCCGTTTCTGTTTGTGTCCTCATTCTGTGAGAAATCTGGCCGGCGCGGGTGCCCCTCCAATGCCCTATATCTGAATGTGTGCCGTATTATCGGGCGGCATGACCGCCCTGCTGCTCACCCCCGGCACGGGAATATGCAAGCCCGCCATGGCGCGGCGGCGCGATACCAGCAGACGGTGGCGGCAGGTGACTAAGCTGCCCAGGCCGTTCCCCCAGTAACTCCCTTTTACCCTGCGATACGGGTCATTGCGGCACATCCCGCTTCTTCGGCGCGGCCAGCGCCGGACAGCCGCCCAGGTGTCGCTCGTACCTTTGATGTGATCGCTTTGACGGGCAGGGGACGGGGGTTCACCCCCTTTCTATCCGTTCCCGGCCCGCAGGTAGTCTTGGCGATTGGATGGTTGGTGCAGGATGTGCTACTTGCATACTGATTATGAACGGGAGCGTGTCTCGTTGTTTTTCAAGGTGCGGGATTTGTCAGGGAGCAAACTCGCGGAGGATACCGTTGAGCGTATCGATGTCATCACCGGCAAGCTGTTCTCTCAGTTTTCTGAGAAGAGCGGCCTGCTTGGGGGTGAAGGTTTTTGTGTTAAGATGAAACCACTCAGCGATTTTGACACCTCCAGCATAACCACGGGCGGTCTCAATTGGGTATGAGCACATAAGCACCGCAATATCACGGCATATCGTCCTTCTGGAAACGTCAAACTCGCTTGCTAAGTTGTCGTATGTATCTTGCCGTCTGAGGTTGAGCACCTCCAACAACTGCTGACGACGCTCAATGGGGCTCATGCGCTCACCTCCTTTTGCTGCTCCTGGGTGAATGATAAATATCGAATAGGACGGGTCATGTCCCATTCCTCAAAATTTTTTAATAAAAATCTAAAAAACAGAGATTTCTGCATACTGTTACCTCCGGCAATCTGAAAATTGGTTGGTTTTTCAGATTGCCGGAGGGTGGACCACGGGCAGAAAATGGGCGTGCATAGCTACCGAACTTATCAAATGGCGTCGATTTATAGGGAATATTGTCGAAAAAAAAGAAAGCCGCGAGTAACCATACGATTACTCGCGACTTTAGAAAAATGTTAGGTGGGTCATTTTGGTGCCGCTGCTGTACGATAGCTTTGGCCATCTCGACCTTTGTGGCCTGTTCTTTGGCGTAGCGTTTGAGAAAATAACACAGGGAAGTCTCTCCGGTACTGACGATGGTAGCGTTGACTTGATAACCGTAGACCAACTTCTCTTCCAGACCGGAGCAAGTCCCTTCCGTGGGCCGTTTCGCTTTGGACAGCGGCTTTGTTTTGGGGATAACGGTATCGTCAACGCTAACGAAGACAGGTGCTTTCCCAGTGATATCCAGTTTCAAAGTGGTTTGGAAACTCTCATATTCCTGAATTTTTGCAACTTTTTCTTTATTACATTTGCTCTTTGAGAGAAAATGTCCGTAAGTTGTCTGGTGAACCGGAAATACTTCGGCATAATCCGTTAATTTGCCGTTGTCTCCGCTGGTGTAGCTGGACAGAATGATTTCTTGTATTCTCCGCTGAGGTACACTTGTAAAAAAGTCCAGATGCTTGGGCCAGAAGTCAAGAATAAATTGCAGTAAATTAGAATAATCAGCACAGCGCACAAAATGCCCCCACCTGTTTTGTGCTGTTTGACGGCAAAATGCGTATAAAAACCTAAACGGGCGGGGTTTTCTCGCTCGTTTAGAACACTTGTATTAACTTCTGCTGGTCATGCCGCCTGCCGTTCTTCGTCAAATAGATCGGCGGCGGATTTCCACCCCAGCAGTTTACGCGGATAGTTGTTTATCCACCGTTCCGCTTCCGCCACCTGTTCTTTTGTTACTTCGTCAAAGTTGGTTCCTTTGGGGAAGAAGCGGCGGATTAGCCTGTTCATGTTTTCGTTGCTTCCGCGCTCATATGCAGAATACGGGTGACAGAAGAAAACGATCGTCCGCTTGCCCTTCCTGCGGTGTGCAATCTCTATCCCCTCAAAGTCCTGGAACTCGCTGCCGTTGTCCACAGTAATACTTTTGAACAGGGTATAGAACAGCTTCCCGAACTTCCGTTCAAGGCGGTTTATGGCCTTTACCACGCTGGCCGCCGTGTGGTCTTCTACCAGGATCATGATCCCCATGCGGGTTCTGCGCTCTGTCAGCACCAGCAGGGCTTGCTTTGATCCTTTGCACCCCATAACGCTATCCATTTCCCAATGCCCGAACTTTTCCCGCTTCCCGATCTCTTTCGGGCGCTTCTCTATGCTCTCCCCGCGTGGCGCTCTTGCGGCCTGCTTTTTGCTTTTCTCTGCATAATGCCGCCGCCCCTTCTCACAAAGGTGCTTTTCGTCCAGTACAAGAAACACGTCCCCCCGGTAAATGTAGTTATACAGCGTTTTTTCGCTTATCTCCGTGCTGTATGTTTCTCCGCTGTTCCTGATATACGCCAGGGCCGCGCCGGGGGAAAAGTGCTGCTCCACGATCAGTTCTTCCAGTTTCTTTACCAGCGCGTGATCGTGTCCGATTTTCAGATCCGGCCCCTTTTCGGCCAGAAACTCCCTGTATTTCCTGTGCGCCACTTCCGGGCAGTAAATCACAACTTTTTCCAGGTCTGTTGTAAGCTGTTCGCATAACCCCCGGTTGATTTCA
>OFFG01001490.1_pt1 | contig 13826 bp, 9 predicted proteins | sample 1521331 | NCBI WGS metagenome assembly OFFG01 (sample SAMEA3504129, study PRJEB24116) | mouse gut metagenome | biome: mouse gut; feature: mouse-associated habitat; material: faeces | place: Denmark | collected 2011 | reverse complement strand
TCGGACTCGAAATCGTAAGTCACGCAGAACGGCGTACCAATCTCATCCTGCCGACGGTAACGCTTCCCGATATTGCCGCGCTCGTCATACTCGCAGTTGTACTTCTTAGAAAGCTTAGCATATACCTTCTCGGCGCCCTCGTTCAGCTTTTTGGAAAGGGGCAGTACACCGATCTTCACCGGAGCCAGCGCCGGATGGAAACGAAGGACTGTCCTCATATCCCCGCCTTCTAACTCCTCCTCATCGTATGCGCTGCACAGGAAAGCAAGTACCATACGGTCTGCTCCCAGTGACGGCTCAATGACGTAAGGAATGTATTTGGTCTTCTTCTCATCGTCAAAATAACTCATATCCTGCTTGGAGGTATTCTGGTGCTGAGTCAGGTCAAAATCTGTCCTGTCGGCAATGCCCCACAGCTCGCCCCACCCGAATGGGAACAAGAACTCTACGTCTGTGGTCGCCTTGCTGTAATGGCTCAATTCCTCCGGAGAGTGGTCACGGTAACGAACCTCTTCCTCTTTCAGCCCCAGGGCCTTCAGCCAATCAAGGCAGAACTGTTTCCAGTATGCGAACCACTCAAGGTCTGTATCCGGCTCGCAGAAGAATTCCAGCTCCATCTGCTCGAACTCTCTGGTACGGAACGTAAAGTTGCCCGGCGTAATCTCGTTACGGAAGGACTTACCGATCTGACAGATACCGAACGGAATCTTCTTCCTTGATGTACGCTGTACGTTCTTAAAATTCACGAAGATTCCCTGTGCCGTCTCCGGGCGCAGATATACGATACTCTTGGCGTCCTCTGTAACGCCCTGGAAGGTCTTGAACATCAGGTTGAACTCCCGGATCTCTGTGAAATTATGTTTTCCACAGGTCGGACAGGGAATCTCCTTCTCCTTGATGTAAGCCTCCATCTTTTCATGGCTCCAGCCGTCGATACTGTCGCCCAAATCTATTCCATTCTCATGCGCATAATCTTCAATCATCTTATCTGCGCGAAAACGCTCATGACATTCCTTACAATCCATAAGAGGATCGCTGAATCCGCCCAGGTGTCCGCTTGCCACCCATGTCTGGGGATTCATCAAGATCGCACAGTCCACGCCGACATTATAGGGGGACTCCTGTACGAACTTCTGCCACCATGCTCTTTTTACGTTGTTCTTTAATTCTACACCGAGATTACCATAGTCCCATGTATTGGCAAGCCCGCCGTAAATCTCGGAGCCTGGGTATACGAATCCTCTGGATTTTGCCAACGCCACAATCTTTTCCATCGTCTTTTCTGCCATATCCTCTTCCTCACCTTCTATATTTCGTATATAATCTATACCCGCCAAAGCGCATCCGAAGATTGCTTTAGAGTATAATTGTTAATTATTATACAGTCTACACCCGTGCTTTTCAAGTACAAATATCCAAAACCGAAAAAAGTTAGCCGGTTACATGAGGATAATCGAACCATCCACCATTCTTGCGTTCACCATACTGGTTTCTTTGGTCAGGGAATAGCTTTCATCGCCGATATTCAGCGACAATCCGGGATACGCAACATCGCACCTCAGTCTGCTTCCGCCCTGTTCCTGTATCTTTTCCTTCAATTTCTTAAGCTCTTTATCAAAGCGATTGATCTTCATCTTTCCAACAGACAGATCAAGCCTTATTTTCGCCATACGCTTTTCTTTGGCAGGACTGTCCGGCTGACGCTCCACTCTTTCCATCTCATCTTCCAGTTTTGCCAGTGTCAGAGCCAGAAATTCCTTCTCATAATTCGCGCAAGGCTGGCCTCCCAGGTAAATCTGGGTAATACTCTCGGATCTTGAACCCACGATCTTAGAGCTGACTTCCTGAGCCGCGCGGACCCGTCCTCCGATGATCGTCCCTCTGCCGCTTCGCGCATAGACCTTCCCGTCGCAGTATACGTCGCAATTGACAATACAGTCCGCCTGAATATTTCCCTTACAATGGACGGAACAACTCTCTATATACTTCGAGTAAACGTCATGATGCCCGCGGATGACTCCCCGCAAATCCCCCGATATTCCCTTCGAGACAATCAGGTCTCCTCCCGCTTCCACCTCCGCCGCTTCTACAACGCCGTCTATCGTAATATCCCCTATCGTATGGACACGGAAACCGCTGCTTACATCTCCATGGATGTGTACGTCTCCAACAAAATTAATGTTACCCGTAGAGAAATCTACATTTCCGCTGATCTCAAGTACGGATTTGACCTGGAAGCCGCGGCCGCTGAATTCCACACGTCCTGACTTGACCGCCAGCAGCTCCGTACCGTCGTTGCTGATCTCTGTATTCTGTCCTTTCGGGAGCTGAACCGCTTTCCCGGTTCTGCAGGAGATCTCCTTATTCTGGACCGTCCTTCCTGAGACGCCTTCAACCGGCGGAACCGACCGGCATATGACCTCTCCTTTTTCTACATTCTGCACCAGATTCAGATTAAAATAGTCTACTTTTCCATGTTCATTCTCGGCAAATTTCTGCTTCACGGTCCGCTCAAAAAACTCTTCTATGTAGCCGTCCTTTCCGTGCAGCACCGGCTGTCCCTTTGCATGGGATTCCTTCACAGCCTCCACGATTGCGTGGAGCTTTTCCTTTCTGGTCTTATATACCGCGTCCTGCAAATCCTTCCTTGCAACCGGCTTGTTGGTGGGAATTTCAATGACGTCCATCCCGTAAATGTCCCGGAATTCCCGCTCCTCCGTGAGGGCGGTACCCGTCATGCCTGCTTTTTTGTCAAATTTATTGAAGAAGTTCTGGAAGGTAATGGTTGCAAGGGTCTTGCTTTCCCTCTTTACCTTCACATGCTCCTTTGCCTCAATCGCCTGATGGAGACCGTCGGAGTACCGTCTGCCCGGCATGATACGTCCGGTAAACTCGTCTACAATCAGTACCTGGTCGTCCTTTACCACATAGTCCTGGTCCCGGAACATGAGATTGTTTGCACGAAGAGCCAGAAGCATATTGTGCTGGATTTCAATATTTTCCGGGTCCGCCAGATTTTCTATCTGGAAGAATTTCTCTACCTTGTCAACGCCCTGGGCGGTAAGGTTCACCACCTTGTCCTTTTCATTGACGATAAAGTCGCCGGTTTCCTCCCGCTCCACGCCCATGATGGCGTCCATTTTGGATAAGTCCTCCATGTCCTCGCCGCGCTTAAGCTGTCTGGCAAGCACGTCGCAGACCTCGTAAAGCCGGGTGGATTTGCCGCTCTGGCCGGATATGATAAGAGGCGTTCTGGCCTCGTCGATGAGAACCGAGTCCACCTCGTCGATAATTGCGTAATTGAGGCTGCGGAGTACAAGCTGCTCCTTGTAAATCACCATATTGTCTCTCAGATAATCAAATCCCAGCTCATTGTTGGTGACATAGGTGATGTCGCAGTTATAAGCCTCCCGCCGCTCGTCGGATTTCATGCTGTTTAAGACGACGCCCACCGTAAGCCCCATGAATTTGTAGATTTCGCCCATCCACTCGGAGTCACGTTTGGCAAGGTAATCGTTGACCGTTACCACGCAGACGCCCTTTCCTTCCAGCGCGTTGAGATAAGCCGGAAGCGTCGCCACCTGGGTTTTGCCTTCACCGGTTTTCATTTCCGCAATACGGCCCTGATGCAGGATAATCCCGCCGATTAACTGCACTCTGTAGTGCTCTGTGTTGAGCACCCGCCTTGCCGCCTCCCTCACCGCCGCAAAGGCTTCCGGAAGCAAATCGTCAAGGGTTTCCCCCTCGCCAAGGCGTTTTTTAAATTCTTCCGTCTTTGCGGAAAGCTCCGCGTCCGACAGCGCCTGCATGGCCGGACGCAAATCCTCAATGGCCTTTACGGTACTTTCTATTCGTTTCAGCTCCCTCTCGCTGTGGGTGCCGAACACCTTCTGGACTAAATTCATTCTCTTACCTCGCTTCCGCGCCGCCCTGCTTCAAATCCCGATACTGTTTAAAGCCCGCCGTACGGTGCGGATTTACATTTCTTTCTTCTACACACTAAAACCATAAACTGTATTTTAGCAGATTTGCGGGTTATATTCAACTATTATGTACAGGTTGTTCCGCCAAATATAACAGTTCCGCGGAAAATTGATTTCTGTATAAAGAATACCCCGTTACAGGCGCTGCGCACAGAATGACTCTGCGCCTGTAACGGGGCTTTTTCTCAAATCATTAATAATCAAGCGCCTTTTCCTCGCCGTTCATCACGCGCAGCGCGCCCTGGGCAAGGGCAAGCAGCTCGTCCTCGCCGGGATACACGGTGATGGGAGCGATAAAGCCGACTCTCTCCGTAAGTCCGGCAACAACCACCTTATCGTAGGCGATTCCGCCGGTAATAATAATCTGGTCCACCTTTCCTTTAAGGACGCAGGACATGGAGCCGATGTTTTTGGCAACCTGCATGATGAAAGCCTCGCGGACCTCGGCTGCCTTTGCGTCGCCTTCCTGAACCATCTTTTCCACATCGCGCATGTCGTTGGTGCCCACATAAGCGTTAAAGCCGCCGTTTCCAACCACCTTTTTGTAAACCTCCTTCTCGGTATACTGACCCGAGAAGCACATTTTAATTAATGCGCCGGTGGGAACCGCCCCTGCTCTTTCAGGGGAGAATGCGCCGTCGCCGTCAAGCGCGTTGAAGACGTCAACAACCTTTCCCTTTTCATGAGCGCCTACGGAAACACCGCCGCCCATATGAACGACCACAAGATTCAGGGAATCGTAAGCCTTCCCCTGCTCCTTCGCATAACGCTTTGCAACGGCCTTCTGATTCAGCGCATGAAACACGCTGGTTCGCGGAAGCTCGGGAACGCCGGAATATCTGGAAATCGGCATCAGCTCATCCACAACCACAGGGTCTACGATGTAGGAGGGAACGCCGATGGCGTCGGCAATTTCCCTTGCAAGGATACCGCCTAAGTTGGAAGCGTGCTGTCCCTGAACTCCGATTTTCAAATCCTCTAAAAGCGCGTCGCTTACAGCGTAGGTTCCGCCGGGAATGGGCTTTAACATACCGCCGCGGCCTACTACTACCTGCAGAGAGTTGATGTCAAAATCTTTTTCCTTTAATAAATCCAGTATAATCTGTTTGCGGAAATCCTTCTGGTCAACAATCGACGCATAGCTTGCAATTTCCTCTGTGGAATGGCGAAGGGTTTCTTCAAATAATAAGGTCTCATCCTCGAAAACACCAATCTTGGTGGAGGTGGAACCGGGGTTGATGATTAAGCTTTTTACAGACATATCTCTTTCTCCTATTATGAGTCCCGCTACAGCCCTTCCGGCACACCTGAAATAAATCGGCTTTCGGCCACATTCTGTGTCCGCAATCCGATTTGTGCGCCGTGTGGGCTTACGCTGTTACTGATTTTTCATAGCCTCGGCCACAACGGCGCCAAGGGCGATGGAATTTACTTTGGTTTCGAAGTCGTCGGAACGGGAAGTCAGGATAACGGGTGCTTTCGTTCCTGTAAGGATATTTCCGTTAACCACCTTTGCCGTGTGAACCAGACATTTGTATACCAGATTGCCGGCGTGGATGTCCGGGAAAAGAAGGATATCGGCGTCGCCCTGAATAGCTCTGCCTGTAGCTCCCTTATGCTTTGCCGCTTCCGCGTCGATGGCAAGGTCTAAGGACAAGGGACCATCAACGATACAGCCTGTGATTTCGCCCTCTTTATTCATCCGCGTAAGCTCTCCGGCTTCCACGGTGGCGGGCATCTTGGGATTGATTACCTCAACCGCCGCAAGAGGGGCAACCTTGGGGTTCTCGATACCGCAGGCTCTGGTGATTTCCAGTGTGTTGTTGATAATATGTACTTTATCCTCTAACGTAGGATAAGGAATAAACGCAACGTCGGTTAAGAAAAGCAGATGGTCGATGCCTTCGATGTCAAATACGCATACATGGGATAAAGGCTTTCCGGTACGAAGCCCGACTTCCTTGTCCAGAACGCTTTTAAGGAAGCCCTTGGTGTCAATCAGGCCCTTCATGTACATGTCGGCTTTGCCTTCATGAACCAGCTTCACGGCAATGCGGGCCGCTTCGGTCACATCCTCCACATTGATAATTTCAAAACCGCTCAAATCCATGGAAAGGGAATCGGCGATTTCACGGATTTTCTTCTCGTCGCCAACCAAAACGGCGTCGGCGATTTTTCTTTCTTTGGCTGCCTTAACGGCTTCAAGCACGGCAGAATCCTGGGCTACCGCCACAGCGACTTTCTTTGTGCCGCATTCATTGACTTTGGCAATTAAATCAGCGAATGTCTTACTCATTGGTCTCCTCATTTCTGCACGGCTGTTTCTATGGAAAGCGTTTGCGGGCCGCGCGGACACAAACCGCTTTTTACCTGTAAAACCCTGTGATTTTCACATCGTTAAAATAATAACACTGTTTGGAAGAAAATGCAATCTCCCTATTCTTTCTTTTCCGCCTCCGTAATGTATTCCTCCTCGCTCTTTTCCCCGCGTTTTTCATTGTTAATCCGAAGATATCTTCGCACAACGCACAGAATCGTTATACTCACCACCGACACAAAATCCTCAAAGGAAGTGGTTTCCCCCACAATCATGTGACGGGCTACAAGGAAAATCAGCACCTCCATGACGTTTTCCGAGTTCGGGCGGCACAGCATCACCAGAAACTCGACGCCGATAACCAGCATAAATATCTGCTCCATGTACTCCCTGAACAGAGAAGTGTCTGTCAGCAGATGGCCGAAAAGCTCGTGATTTTTGAAAATCCCGATTACCGTAAAAACTATCCCCACCAGCATAAGCCCGGCAGCAAGCAGCTCCAGCGCCTGACTGATTACATGGATATACTTTTTCAGCTTCTCCATCCTCATCCATAATTTTGCCATAACATACCCCCTTTTTGTTCTTTATACATTCTTACCTGTCGTGAGCCGACCTTGCAAACAGAAGGAACATGGGGAAAATCTCCAGCCTTCCCGTCAGCATGGCAAAGGATAAAACCACCTTTGCCCAGTCCGAGTAAATACTGAAATTCGCCATGGGCCCCACCTTGTTAAGTCCCGGCCCGATATTGTTAAAACAGGAAAGGACAGCGGTAAAATTGGTGGTAAAATCAAACCCGTCCAGTGAAATCACCAGCGTAAACAAACAAAGCAGCAACATATACGCCGCGGCATATATTCTCGTGGAGCTTAAGGTTTTCCTGTCCACCGGCTTTCCGTTGACCCGAACGGTCACAATCGCTTTCGGATTAATAATCTGCCTGATTTCCGCCACAAACGACTTTACGATGATTAGGACTCTGGACACCTTCATTCCGCCGCCCGTGGAACCGGCGCAGGCGCCCACCACCATTAAAAGCAGAAGCATATGCTTGGAAAACTCCGGCCAGAGCTCGAAATCCACCGTTGCAAAGCCCGTGGTGGTAATGATGCTTGTCACCTGGAAAAAAGCCTGTCTGAGCGCGTTCCCAAGACCTCCGGCAAAGCTTAAAATATTCCATGTGATGGCGACCGTGGCGGCAGCCACAATCGCAAAATAAGCCCTCACCTCTTCCATAAACAGGGCGTCCTTTATTTTCCGCAGCATAATCAGATGATACACCGTAAAATTCACCCCGAACAGGAGCATGAAAATTCCCAGCGTCACCTCGATTGCCAGACTGTTGTAACCCGCAATCCCGGCGCTGGATACCGCAAAGCCTCCCGTACCGGCCGTTCCGAAAGCAATACAGAAGCTGTCAAAGGGCTTCATGCCGAACAGGCACAAAAGCACTACTAGAATCAGCGTCATGATTCCGTAAATGCCGTACAGAATCATGGAAGTGGTGCGCATCCTCGGCACCAGCTTTCCCGCCGTAGGCCCGGGCACCTCCGCCCGCATCAGATGCATGGAATTTTCATCGTCTAAGGAGGTCAGCATCATGACAAATACCAGCACCCCCATCCCCCCGATCCAGTGGGTCAGGCTCCTCCAGAATGCCACGCCGTGCCCCAGCTCCTCCGGCGCGGCCAGGATGGACGCCCCCGTGGTGGTAAAGCCCGAAACAATCTCAAACAGCGCGTCCCAGTAGGAGGCAAAGCCGCCGTTGATATAAAGGGGCAGCGCGCCAATTACGGAAATCAAAATCCAGGCCGAGGCTACAATAAAGTAGCCGTCCCGGCTGCTCATTCTCTGGCCGGACTGCTTTACGGACGTAAACGCCGCCCCGGCGATTCCCGCCGGAACCATGGTAATCAGAAATCCCATGGTATCCCCGTCCCCGTAAATAAGCGACACCAGCAGCGCCGGTATCATCAGCAAAACCTCCAGAAGTATAATTTTGCCAATCGTACTGACAATAATTCTCTTGTTCATGACCTAACGCCTTTCCGCCATTTTTTCAAATTTGTAGTCTGCAGCAGCTGCCGGCTGCCCGCCGGACGCCGCCCGCCCGTTACCTGCGGGAATCAATTTTCAGATTCCTGCAGACGTAAAGTCCTTATGTTTGAAAAATGTCTTCCAGACGCACAATCTGTCTTCCTATAGTCGCCACCAGCGCCATATCGCCGGGCATCAGCACATCGTCGCCGCGGGGAATGATGGTCTTGCTTCCTCTCATGATACAGCCGAGCAGTATCCCGCTTTTCAGCCTTAAGTCCTTAAGCGGAATATTCAGATTCCTGTCATTTTCATCTATCTTGAACTCGATGAATTCGATTTTACCATCCATCAGACGGTAGAGCGATTCCACTGCGTCATTATCCTCCGCATTCAAAAGAGAACGGCTGTAGCCCAGAATCCTGTCCGCCGCAACGTCCTCCCGGCACACCGTACAAATCCGGCTTCCCGGCTGCAGCACCTTAAGCCTTGACTTTGCGCTGATGCGGGACACCACCTTTGAAACGCCCTGGGACTCCGCATACATTGCCGCCACCAGATTATACTCGTCGTTTTCCGTAAGGGCGATAAACGCGTCCGTATTGGCGATATCGGAGCCGGACATGGAATCGAAGTAGGCAAGGGTATCGTCGCACATCACCGCCGCTTTCGGTATGTTTCCTGAAAGCTCCTCCGCCAGAGCCTTACTTTTCTCCACAATCGTGACCGTGGCGCCCTGCTTAATCAGTACATTTGCAAGGTAACTGGAAATCCTGCCGCCTCCCGAAATCATAACGTTCTGCAGGGGCTTCACCGGCAGCTTTAGCTTCTTGAAGGACTTGCGGAATTCCTCCGCCGCCCCGGTCAGGTAGAGGATATCCCCTGAATGGAGCCTCGTGTCGCCTTTGGGAACGAACGCCTCGCCGTCCCTTACCACCGCGCATATCAGCAGATTGATTCCCATGCTCTGGTTAATCTCTATCAATGTTTTTTCACTTAAAGGGGAGCCTTCCTTCACTGACATTTCCACCAGCTCGGCCCTGCCCCCTGCAAAAACCTCCACTCTTGTAGCCAAAGGGAAACGAAGCAGCCTGTAAACCTCCAGCGCCGTTGCAAGCTCGGGATTGATAGTCATGGAAAGCCCCAGTTTGTCCTTATAAAAGCGGTTCTGGCTGGCATAGTCCACATCCCTCACCCTTGCAATGGTATGCTTCGCCCCCATCATATGGGCGGTCATACAGCTTAAGATATTCAGCTCGTCCGAATTGGTAACCGCAATAAACATATCGGCATTGCTGGCATTTAATTCCTTTAACGTGGCATAGGAAGCGCCGTTTCCCTGATAGCAGATGACGTCGGCGGTATTTCCCATGTTATCGACAATACTCCCTTCCCGGTCAATCAAAGTGAGCTTATACCCGTCCTTTGCAAGCTGTACCGCAAGGGAGGTACCGATTTCCCCGCCGCCCACAATAAAAATATTCATAGCGTTATGGTATCTCATTTTTATGTCTCTCCAATAGTTGTTCATGAAATTACACTAAAATTAATTATAGCTCATACTCATTCAGCTTGCCATACCTTTTACAAATTTTATACATTTGCTTCCCAGCGCTCACAGTGTCAGACGGCGGTCAAAATTTACAAAAAGGCTTCCGCCAGCCGCCAAGCCGGTGAAAGCCTTTTCCGCTACCTCATTCTTTTTTCTGTCCCTTACTCTCCATGTTCCGCCATATACGTATCGTAGGCCTCCACCTGCGCTCCGTGAATTTCGGTAAGCTCGTCAACTACCTTCTGAATGCCCAGACTTTCAATATTTGCCACATAAGCGTCCCAGTCGTCCAGCGACTTCCCGCCGCCGATAACCCCCCAGGTGTATTCCTTCATTGCATCGCCGATATCGGTCCCCACATCATTGTTTACAACATAGGCGTCAGGGTTTTTCTTCTCGATGGTCTTTGTGTAAGCGTCACGGCTGCTGTTCTTTACCTTTTCGAACAACTCCGTGGTCTCCGCCGTATTGGCAATGTTGCAGGCGTCCTTCCTTGAGAATAAATCCTGGAACAAACCGATTCCAAGCCCCATCTCCGTATTCTCGGAACCGTCCTTGTCATGGATAATTTCATAGGTGCCGTCGCCGTTATCCTTGTAGTCTCTCCCCTCCACACCGAACCGTCTGCGGATATAATTTTCTTCCGACGCCATATCGTCCCAGATTGCATAAGCTCTCTCCGGGTCGGAGCACACGTTGGTGATTCCGAAATAGCACCATGCGCTGACTGACGCGGGGTCGTCCTGAGGATTGCCGTTGTCTCCCGCCACCATGTCAATGGGAATCCATTCCGCATCCGGGTTGGATGAGTAGAAGGACTGCATGGTTCCGGTTGACGGATTATTCCAGATTACCCAGCTGTAGGTTGCGCCGAACCCGCCGTTTGCCATCTCCTCGTCGCGGTCGGTATCGGTTATGATACTGGGGTCAAGCACGCCGTCTGCATAAAGCTTTGCCACCCGGCCAAGCCATTCTTTGCAGTCGTCAGTGGTAGGGCCGTAAATATAAGAGCCGTCTTCCATACGAAGGAAATCCATACGTCCGTTGCCGTCTCCGCAGCCCTGAATCCAGGGCCAGAAGGTACGGTAGTCATAACCGTCTCCGTTCCAGCCGTAGGTGTCGTCCACACCGTTGCCGTCCGGGTCGTCGTTGGTAAAAGCATACAGGCAATCTTCCAGTTCATCCAGCGTTGTGGGAATCTCAAGATTCAGATTGTCCAGCCAGTCTTTCCTTATCCAGAGGGTCTCGCAGGCGGGTTCCGCAACGTCTCCCGGTATCCGGTAGCAGGCTCCGTCCTCGCCTGAGGCGTAGAACATAACGCCGGGGTCAATGGAATTGTAGTAATCCACCATGTTGGTGTATCTTTCCATATAAGGCGCAACGTTTACCAAAAGCCCGGCGTCCACCCATTTCGTATAGTCAGCCTCCATGTTCCACCACCAGATGATATCCGGTCTTTGTGTCTCGTCGCCCATTAAAAGGGAAATCTTGGAGGTGGCGTCCGACCAGCCCGGAAGGGCAAGCACTTCAATATCCAGATTATAGCGTTCCTCCAGCCATTTCTCGGTTTCGCTGTCCGGCTGGGTATAGCCCTGAAGGCACACCACGCTCATCTTCATGGTTTCCTCCTGATTCAGGACGTCGATGGGTTCCTCGGCAAGCGCCGGCTTCTCAGCGTTTGCTGTGGCTGCGCCGCCTCCCTTTCCTCCGCAGCCTGTGAGCATACCGGTAAGCATGGCTCCGGCAAGCATAAGAGCTAATACTCTCTTTCTCATAATACAATTCCTCCTTTTCTTTTTGAGCAGACACACTCCATGCGGACCAAAGTCCGCCGGTGTCTGCCTGGCGATAAGGAATCCTCCCGCTTTGCGGGTCCCTCCTTACCACATGAGTTCCGCATCCGCCCTCCCAATCCCCCTTTGTCTGGAACAATTTCCGGCTGCTTTGCATCCTGAAATCGTTCCGGGCATTGTCCGGGCAGATGCTGTTTAATTTGATAAATTTTATTACCCCTTCACGCCGCCAATCATCACGCCTTTTACAAAGTATTTCTGCACGAACGGGTATACGCACAGAATCGGCACGGTGGCAACAACTACGGAAGCTGCCTTGATGGTTGCCGCGGTTACGTTTGTCGAGGCCGCCACCGTAACGCCCGCGGACTGCATGGCCTGATTGGTGTTGGTAAGCATGTACCGCAGAACCGCCTGCAGCGCCCAGCGGCTCTTGGTGTTGATGTAAAGTACGCTGGAAAAATAGTCGTTCCAGTAGCCTACCGCCGTAAACAATGCAATGGTTGCGATGCTGGCCTTGGACAGGGGCAGAATAATTTTTGCAAAAATCGTCACGTCGTTTGCCCCGTCCAGCCTTGCCGACTCCTCCAGACTCTCGGGAATCGTGGAGAAAAAGCTCCGCATAATAATCACGTTGTAGGCGCTGATTAACCCCGGAAGAACCAGCGACCAGCGGTTGTCTATCAGATACATGTTCTTTATCAGCAGATATCCGGGAATCATACCGCCTGAAAACAGCATGGTAAACAGAATCAGCAGGTTCATTGTCTTTCCCAGAGGAAGGTCCTTCTTGGAAAGAGGGTATGCCGTGGTCGCCGTAAACAGTGTGCCAAGCCCCGTTCCTGCAATGGTCACCATAATGGTTGTAAAATATCCGCTCCAGATTGAGGGGTCTTTAAACACTTTGCTGTAGGTATCCAGATTAAAGCCCTGCGGCCAGAGGAACACCCCTCCCTTTGCCGTAGCCTCTACCGAGCTGAAGGACATCATGATAACATGCCAGAAAGGATACAGCATAATAATGCTCAGCACTGTGAAAAAAATGTAATTAAATACCGTGAAAACCTTCTCGCCCTGGCTTCTTTTTATTGTCGTACCGGCGATTGTCGAATTTTTCATGTCGCTCTCCTCCTTTCCCTAAAACAGTCCTTCATTGTTGGTCTTCTTTGCTATGGTGTTGACTATGACAATCAGCACAAAGGCCACCACCGATTTAAACATGCCCGCCGCCGTGGAGAACGAGTAGTCGTTGTTGATAATACCCATCCGGTAAACGTAGGTGTCGATAATATCCGCCACATCATATACATGCGAGGTGTACAGCATAAATATCTGGTCAAATCCGGCGTTTAAGATATTGCCGCAGCTTAAAATAAACTGAATGATAATGGTCGGTATGATGGCCGGCAGCGTGATGTTAAGCGCCTGCTTCCATTTGCCCGCCCCGTCGATGGACGCCGCCTCATACAGAACCGGGTCAATCCCGCTGATTGCCGCAAAGTAAATAATTGTCCCCCAGCCAAGTCCCTTGTAAATGTCCGTGATAATCAGCATCGGGACGAAATATCTGGAGTCTGTCAGCACCATGATTCGCTGCCCGGTAATCATCTGCAGGAAGTTTGTAATCATGCCGTTGTCCGGGTCAAGCAGCGTCATAATGATACCGGACAAAATAACCCATGAGATAAAATGCGGCAGATAAAGAAGCGTCTGGGACACCTTCTTAAACTTAAGGCTCCTCATTTCATTCATCATAAGCGCTAAAATAACCGGAATCGGGAATCCCAGTATCAGCTTCAGCAGACTGATTACAATGGTATTGCGGAGCACCGGCACAAAGGATTGTTTTGAAAACAAATCAACAAACTGCTGGAATCCGACCCAGGTGCTCTTCGACGGGTCATACTGATTGTAGTCCTGGAAAGCAATCTTAAGTCCGAATATCGGTATGTACTTGAAAATTGCGAAAAATAAAATTCCGGGAATCAGCAGGAAGTACAGCCAACGGTACTTTACCATATCCTTCCATGTGGTCTGGCACCTGATTTTGAAGTCCACTTTTTTCGTGCCTTTGTTTTCTGCCATTTTCACACACTCCTCTCTCATATTTGTTTCTGACGGGATGGCATTTAGCACTATTT
>OFFG01001481.1_pt1 | contig 13903 bp, 16 predicted proteins | sample 1521331 | NCBI WGS metagenome assembly OFFG01 (sample SAMEA3504129, study PRJEB24116) | mouse gut metagenome | biome: mouse gut; feature: mouse-associated habitat; material: faeces | place: Denmark | collected 2011 | reverse complement strand
ATATTTTTGATGGTGTCGTGGTAGAACGATACTGTTTTGGGCTTGCGCTCCCCATTGTCAATACAGATGGGATACCATTCCTCCAGCACGAACCGGACAAAATCCGTTTTGGTGCGGTCAACCTCGCGGGCCTTGATAGGCTCCGGGTCGTACAGGTCTTTTTCGTACTCCGCGCGGGCCTGTTTCTCCCAATCCGCCGCCGCACGCTGGGCGGCTTTCTCCAGCCGTACCATAGAGAGGTTTTCGTGAACTTGCCAGGTCGTGGCCCGTGACACCTGTCTGCCGTTCTCGTCCCGGCCTACGCAAGTCCGAAACTTGTAAGCGATGATTTTTCCGTCTTTTTCCTTGGGGGTGATGGTAGCCATTGATAACATCCTTTCCGTGGTGTTACCAACGCTTTTCCGGTAGCTTGTTGTCCAAATTGTTGTCCAACCGATTTTCCGCAAAAACCGCTTTTTCAAAGTGCGTCAGAAAATGAGAAAAAGCACCGAAAACAATCGTTTTCAGTGCTTTTCTGCTTTGAAAAGTGGTGGACGATACAGGACTTGAACCGAATTTTTTGGTGAAACAGGGCTCGTTTTATATGAAATCAGGCTCATTTTGATTGCAATATTGCAGATTTTATTAAACTCAATGTGTACTGATTTCACCTGCCTAAAACCAAAACGTGTACTGAAACGTGTACCTGAGGATACTATGGGGCATCGTCGTTCACAGTACTACCGTCTATATTTAGAAATCTCTTGAAGGCGTTGTCGCTATACTGTGCTGCTCTGGCCAGGTCACCAGCCTTCTGATGCCCGTAGATTCCTTCTGTATCCATGCTCTGGCTGTGGCCTACTACCTTTTTCTTCAAGCCAATCGGCATGTCGTCACACACAGAAACATAAGTATGCCGCAATTCATAAGGGGATGTGTCGCTACAAAAGTTATTGTACCTCTTATAGCGACGGAAATACAAGAAGAACTTTTCGTGGCCGCTCGCATCGCCTCGGTCAGGGTCCGGAAACACCCACTTGAGTTTGAGGCATCCCTCTTTCTTCATCTTCTCGCGCTGGGCCTCCAGAACCTCAGCAGCAAGCCCTGTCAGTACAATGTTCCTCTGGGCATTGTCGTTCTTCCCCTGTGTGACCTCTCGAAATTTGTTGACAGACCGTTTGACCCGAAGTGTGCTCCCTGCCACATCATCCCACTTTAGCCCAAACAGTTCCCCAGGACGAAGTCCGGTGAGAACGATAAGCCGATAAGCGTTGATGTACCAATCTTCAGCCACGATTTTGCCCCTGTATGTAGTGGCTGACATTGAAAACAGCTTTCGCAAATCTTCCACAGGAAGAATTTCTTTCTCTGATTTTTTCGCACCTGCGGGGATTATAAGCCCCTCTGGTATGAATTTGGTATATTTCGAGCGGCGGGCATATTTGATAACTGCCATGATGCAAGCTCTCAGATTTTGCAGACTTTTTCGCGATAAACCATGCTTGTAGGCGGCGTCAATAACTCCTTGCAAATCATTTTCTGTGAGAGCGGAAATTTTCTTGTTTCCAATTCTGGGGTTGATATACGCATCAATATACTGCTTCTGCTGTATCCAATAGCCGTGCGATGTAGCCGCTTCGACATGTTCCAAATAGCCGTTAGCAACAACGGACAATTTGGTGCTCTCGCCTGTTGTACGGTCTTCTAGCCATGAATCGGCCTTTTGTTCAGCCTCAATCTTCCCGCGTTTCCCGCGAACTGAAGATGTAAAAGTCCGGCGTTGCCCATTCCTTTGAACATTTATCTGCCACCTCTGACGGCTCTCAACCCATGATGCTTCTGTTTTGCGAGTACTCATTTTGGTGATATCCTCCAATTCGAACACACGTTCCCTGCGCTACAAGTGAGCCGGGTAAAAAAGTCCTCGAACCTTTTGGTCCGAGGTGCTACAAAATATTCAGATTCTTTTCAATTAACTTTGACAAGCTCATTGCCTCCTCTCACTATGTTGTATGAATTATATCATAGAAGGCGGTGATGTCAAACATCTTGCTCTGCTGATTTCTTGGGGGAGACCAGGTTTTTCCTGGTCTCCCCTACAAACTATGTAACTACTCCGGCCTGCCGCAAGGCCTCACGTGTTGCCAGCGCTACCTGAAGCACTATCCGTCGCTCTGTTAGTGAACAATCGCTAAGGAGTGTCTGGACGTCAGACAGGAAGGCAGTTTGGTCGGCTGGCTGGCTGCCGGCCAGTAGATAATCTACTGTCACACCCAGCGCCGCTGAGAGTCGTATAAGGGCACTCAGGCTTGGCTTTTTCGCCATACGCTCAATGTGTGAGACATATGGAGTGGATAGGTCGGACAGTTCGGCCAGCCTTTCCTGAGACATGCCTGCCTCCAAACGGCAGGCCCGTATGCGGGCTCCAACTGCCCCGAAGTCAACTGCCATGTTCCGCCTCCAGGTCCCGCACGATTGCCTCCATATTATCGGCATCCGGGCCGAGTATGAGGGCAATCCAACCCTCTGTGGCCTTAAATCGCTGCCTGGTGCATGAGCCGTCGGGGAGAACACATTCTGCCGATATCGGATATCGCATTACACTATGGCTGTAAATCTCCGGATCGCTGGTGACGGCAAGGCAGGATACCGTGAGTTCTGTATCCATGAGCCCCACCCGGTTGATGTATTTGGCGGCACGACCGATAGAATACATAACCCCCATCCGAGGTTCAAGCGGGCCAAAATCGCTGGCGACGATGATATCCCTATTGCCGCTGGTGTAGTATCGATAGGATACATCATAGCCTAATAGGGATTCCCCCTCGGATAGCATAAGTTTCAGCGGGCCGGGGTCCTCCCGGATAGCCGCGAAGGCCCGGCGGACCAGGGTGGGGTCAGAAATGGCTTTGATAATAGTTTCTCTGTCCATAATATTTCCCTCTTCTTATTTTTTTGGGTATACCTCTCTCTAAACGGAGCGACCATATGCGCTGACCAACGGCGACGTAATCAATAGTCATGCGTCTTACTCTCCATATCTTGCAGGATATCCTCCATGGTCTTGTCCTCGTCCTTGATGATGATAGACCACCATCCTCCTTTTGTGTCGATTTCTTTAGTCTCTCTGGAGCCGTCTTCGAGGATACTGGTGCCCATCACCTTATGATGAATAGATAGATACCCATTACCCCTATCGTCAATGCCGGGGTCGGACGTGACCGTCAAGAAAAATGCGGTAAAATCGTCATCCAGCTTGCCCACTGAGTCCAAAAACCGCCCCGCCATGGACATCGCCCACATCATGGCGTACCCAATATTGACGTCGCCAAAATCGGAGGCGATAACGTAGGTATCGGCACCGTTGTGGTGGATGCAGCAGGTGGCGTCGTACCCCAGTGTGCTGTCTGATTCCGTATGCACCAATTCCAAGGGTCCAGGGTCTGTCTTCTTGAGCGCGGCGGCGGCTCTGCGGGCCAGGTCTGGGTTGGAAATGGCCTTGACGATGTTCTCTTTTTCCATGATGATTGCTCCTTTTCTTTTATTTTTCTCTTTGAAGACGCGAAAAGTCGCTACTTCTTTTATAGAAATAGCGACTTTAAGGCGAATATAATGTTACGACTGCTGTCAGACAGGTTAAATACGTGCCCTTCGAGGCGGTGTGGTAACGATTACTTTATTATTATACCCCTGGCTGAGAAACGAGTCAATGGCAAGACTTGCCACCAAAAATGTTAAAAATAGCATCAATCTGCGTGTGAATTTTAACATTAATCAGTGCCCCAAAAAGCCAGTAAAATCAAGGATTGTAGCCGCATTAACTATGTCCGGACCGGACACGGAATTACTATGTCCTGCTCGAACTTAGCACCGAAAAATTTTTACGAAAGATTGCGTCCAGCCAGTGTACTTCAATAGTTGATGCGGTACTCGCATTAATCATTCTCCATCATCCCATTCCTTCGGTAACACAAGGATGCCGTCCTCTCCACGGTAACCGATGAAGTCGCTTTTTTTAAATTGCTTAACGGCTGGGTTCAAGGCCTCCGCATCAGCGAAATAGTCCTGAATAGCTTCCACGGGGATTACCATGTGCGAGTGTTTCCCCTGATAGACCTGGGCCCATGGAGAGCCCACGACATGTGTCATGTTCCGAAGCGCACTGGTGGTGTACCGCCCATACTTCCGGGCTACCCCAAAAAGGATATCTTCCACCTCTGGCGTAATCTTGGCAACCTGGTTGCCGTCATACCCCTGGACAGGCCTATCGCCATATTCCTTATAAGCGGTGTAAACTTCCGGAACAACGGGGCCGTGGTCCCAAGCCTCTACCGCATTATCAAAGAGCGGCTTCCCGTACCTTTGCAGATAGTGCCCCTGAGCGAAATACAGTAGTTTATTGAGCTTCATATTGGTGAGGTCATCGAATGTCTCGCCCATGATATAGAGCAGATAGTTTGCTACTGCGATTGCGGTCATCCAAATTCACCCTCCCTCTGCTCTAAGCATACCAGTATAGGATTATAATTTCAATACAATGTCACCAAAAATGTTAAAAATAACATCCATCAACGGCCTAAAAAGCCAGTAAAATCAAGGATTACAGCCGCATTAACTATGTCCGCCCCGGACATAGTGGTGAAAAAATATTTGCCAAGATGTTGACTTTGGCAAAAAGAGCGATATAATAATAGTGTAATCGTTCATAACGCTACAAAGTAGCTCGTTTTCTCCGCCACAAAAGAGTGGTGTCGTATTATATAAGCAGGAAAATTCAAGTGCCAGGAAGTATCAAAACTTCTTGGCACTTTTTATATACAATGAGCCGATGCTACCTAAAAGTAGCCCGCCGCGACTCTCGGACATTAGTCGCTCCCGTCCAGCAGGGGTATGTGAGATGCTGGAACTCCCTACGTTAGGGATTGCTGGTTATTTGACCACGAACGTGGGAAAATAACCAGCTATCTGGACTATGACTAGCCACCATAGCCGCAGATTACTGGGTTGGTTGCATCCCCGACGATACAGTCAAATATGCGTGGCGAACTTAACAGGCCGTTCTGGTCATGGCAGCGGATATTTCTGCTGATATTATGGATTTGAGGGTATGGAAATGGGAAGTGTTATCTATGAAGTCATGCAACACCAGATGGACACCACTAGAGTTCGATTTGCTCAAAACAAAAAGACTGGTGAATATGAAAAGGTGGTGCTAAACAGGCCCATTACCGAGTCCACCCTCCAAAGCTATCGCACCATTGCTTGTAATTACCTCAAATATTGCAAGGCCAATCACCGGGTCACCATCACTGATAAGCGGGGGCGGATGCGCGATCGCGCTTGCCGGCACATCGAGGAGTGCCGCCCCCATATCCAAGCATATATAGACCATCTGACGTCCCAGGGCAAAAGCCCATCTACCGTCCATACCTATGCTGCGGGACTTTGTCATTTTTATGGCCTCCCGTTGGCCGAGTATGAACTGCCCCGACGCCACACCGCTGACTACACCCGTGGCCGAGGCGGCAAGGCGAGTTCTGCCCGACGAGATGCCCAGGCGGAGGTCTCACCCCGTCTAGCCGCCCTGGCGACCGCTGTGGGGTGTAGGCGGGCTGAATACGCTGCCCTGCGGGGGGATGACCTGGTCACGGATGAGCGCGGGCACCTGTGTGTTCGCATCCGTCAGGGCAAGGGCAATAAGCACCAACTTCAACGGGTGCTGCCGCAACATGAGGATTTGGTGAAGGAATACTTCGATGGTTCTTCCAATTATATTTTTACGAAAAGAGAAATGGCCAACAAAATTAACCTCCACGCCCAGCGGGCGGCGCTGGCGTGGGAAGCGTACCAATACTATAAGCACCGCCTGGACACTGAGCCAAAGTACCGGGAGCAACTCCGTGCGGAGCTCCAGGCTCGCATCAATGCTTCAAATCAGCATAACATAGAAGCTGCCAAGAAGAAGGGCAAGCGGTGGGACGGGGTCCGATGGGACGAACGGGAATTTAGTGGCACATACCACCTGAGGGGCAAAAACCGGGCCCTGGCCCAGCGGCTCGGTCGCCCGCTCTGTTATGACAAGGCTGCTCTGCTGGCAGTATCCATTCTGCACCTTTCTCATTTTAGAAACGATGTCACAATAGCAAGTTATATTCTTGCTAAAAGTGCAGCCCGGAAGGACGGTTAAGCATCCTTTCGGGCTGCTTTTTCTAATCTTTGGGTGGTCTCAATCAATCGGACTTGGTCTCTGACATTGTCTATCACCAATGGCAACAGTGGGCGCGGTACGCCGCTGAGCAGGACGCTGAGCTGCCGGGCAGTTGCATCTTCATCCAAGTCAGGGCCGCGCAAAATAGAATCAGTGGTTACACCAAGCGTATCGCAAATCTTGATGATGGTTTCCAGCGAGGCTCCCATTCTGCCTCTTTCAATATCGGTCAAAAATTGTGTGCTGATGTCAACTTTTTCGGCAAAGCCCTCTCGTGTCATCCGCGCCGATTCCCGGGCTTCTCTGATTCGGGCCCCTATTTCCACATTGAGTGGCTTGTAAAACTGCCTCATACTTGTCCCCCTGGTATAGTGCGTTACCCTCAGTCTATTGTGGGCTGTGATATAATAGTATGTGGCATAGCACTTAAATATATTGTACTTTGCACTCAACCGTGGTATGATAGGGAGGGTATGAAGATGGGAATACAATATGTGGGATGGACGATTAGCGCTATTTCTGTCGGATATCTTATCTATACACTGGTCCGGCCCGTCATCGTAGGAGACAGGCTGCGCATCACCCTACCATGGCATCCGGCCAGAATCGGGGAAGAAGCTGTGGTTACTAACCGGGGAAAACGCATAGCGGCTACTGTGATAGCTACCGGCGGCGACTTGCTCCTCCCGGGCGGATGGGTTTGCTGCCTGCCACCAGAGGGGGCACCAGCCGCCGATATCGTGTACGGGGCGCTCGCTGAGCTTCCGGAGGTAATAGAGGTGCCCATTGACCACATCTGTATCTGCCACAACGGTATAACCACCATAGTGCCGCTCAAGGCCCGGGTAGGGGCCATTCTAATCTAATTGAGGAGGATTTCAAGTATGAAGAAACGTATTTTGTCCGCTATTTTGGCCATTACCCTGATGGCCGGTCTGTCTACAACGGCTTTTGCCGCTGGGCAGAGCTTCACCGATGTCTCTTCCGACAAATGGTACTACACCTGGGTGACCAAGGCCGCCCAGCAGGGGTGGGTCAGCGGCGTCGGGGACGGCAGGTTCGACCCCGAGGGGTCTGTGACCTTTGCCCAGTTCGCACTGATGCTGGACCGGGCCCTTTACCCCGACGATATTGATTCCCAGCCCGCTGGGGCACAGTGGTGGACGGCAGCCTGCGAGGTTGCCGCAAAACATGGGCTGTTTCCCATCACCGACATGGCGATTCGTGACAATTGGAACGACGTGGCCAACACGCCCATTGAGCGTGAGCAGATGGCCCAGATGATGTACAACGCCCTGGTAGACAAGGGCATCAAGCTGCCAAGTTATGAGGAATACTCTGCGGCGGCCAAGAGAATCGCCGACATCGCCGATGTGGATAACTATGTTGCCGTGACCACCTGCTACACCATCGGCCTCCTGAACGGCAATGACAACGGCAATTTCGCCCCCCGCGCCCCCATGACGCGGGCACAGGCGTGCGTGGTTCTCTGCAACATCTACGGTTACGTCACTGGCGACGTGACTGGGGGAACCACTCCCGGGCAGCCCGTAGACCCTGTGGACCCCGTCGACCCAGTTGACCCCGTTGACCCGGTGCAGCCCGATGTTCCTCGTCCCGCTGGCGCCGTGGGCGGCCGGTATGATGTGAATTCTTACGACGTCCCTGCGGACAGCAACAAGGACGGCTGGATTACCGAGGCAGAAGTTCAGGCCGTCCTGGACCAGCTACGAGTTGAGTATCCGACTGGGAGTCACTGGGGTGAAACCACTCGTTACCCTGGCCGACCGGACGGCAAGGGGATGGGCCCTGCGTCCGCATGCGAGGGCTTTGCAAATCTGGTCAGCGACCGTATCTTCGGCACCCTGCCGTACTACACCGTTACCCTGGAAGAGACCCGAGTCGGCGATATCATGATTGACAAACAAGCAAACCATCGTAATATCGTCTTGAATGACTACGGAATGGCCACATATAAGGGGCAAGTATACGCAGAGCAGTATTATACTACGAACGGTAATGCCTATGGCGAAACTGTGAGATGGGATAGGTTGGACCGTTATTCTGAATGGCCGACAGGCGTCGGCAACACCAGAATCCTCTCCAGATATCCCAAAGAGTGAGTGGTATAAAGATGGAGACTCCTGGTATAAAACAGTTCTTGAAATAGAATGGCAATCTGGTATAATAGTACCATGCGAAACTGTAAATAGGCATCTGGCCGGCTCCGAAAGGGGCCGGCTTTCTTTGTGTTTTGAAGAGTTAGTTATTGCAAACCAGATAAGATTATGCCCGCCACGGTCGGAGCCTTAAAGCCTCTGCCGCCCAGGTGCAAGGCGGGGTTAATGGTTGGTTCGCTCCATGCAATTTCCACCCCAGAGGGCGGAAATTGCGTCGCTCTGATGCCTACGGGCATGGGATTCTATATTTGCAATAAAAGAAATTCATATTTAGAATTGACTTCTATGGTTAAAAGTGGTATAATAATAATCAGAAAGGGGGCGCTGAATATGAGCATAGGCCAGCGCATGAAGGAACTACGGGAGGCCAGCCACCTATCCCAAAAGGCCATCGCACAACTAGCCGGGAGCAATCAGGCCACGGTTGCCAAAACAGAGACCGGAAAAATGGCTCCGTCAGTCAAATTACTAATTTGGTGGGCTGATTATTTCGACGTATCTTTAGACTATTTATGTTGTAGGACAGACCAGCCGCAAGGTAAATTGTACGAATGTAAACCGCGTGTGTCTATCAACAGCGACGACTTCAAGCAATTCGTCGAAATGTGTTTCGACCCAACTTCACCATTCAATGCCCAACTCAAGGACACTTTAATTCAAATGATGGAGGAACAGAAATGAAAGCTGTAATTTATGCCCGGTATTCGTCTGACCGCCAGAGGGAAGAATCCATAGAAGGACAAATCAGGGAGTGCCGGGAATATGCGGAAAAGAACGGTATCCAGGTGGTAGATACCTATATTGACCGGGCTCTATCCGCCTCCAAAGATACAGATAAGCGGCTTAATTTTTTGCGGATGATACGAGACAGCGGGAAACATCTTTTTGATGTAGTTTTGGTTTGGAAATTGGATAGATTTGCCCGAAATCGCTACGATAGCGCACATTTCAAGAGCATCTTAAAGAAAAATGGCGTCCGGGTGGTATCGGCCACGGAGCATATCACAGAAGGGCCCGAGGGCATCATTTTGGAGGCTATGCTGGAGGGAATGGCCGAATACTACTCGGCAGAATTGTCCGAGAAGATACACCGAGGCCAGAAAGAGAACGCTTTGAAATGCCATAATAATGGTGGGCGGGCCCCATTTGGCTATAAGCTGGTTGACCACCATTTACAGATAGACACGGCAACCGCTCCCGTAGTCCTGGAAATTTTCAAACGTTACGCTGACGGCTCTACCCTTCAAGAAATCATTGACGATTTGAACGGACGTGGAATTAAAACTAGCAAAGGCACAATGTTCAAGTATTCCAGTTTTAACGTGCTTCTGAAAAACCGAGCCTATATTGGAGAATTTCATTACAGCGATACAGTCATCCCCGGAGGCGTTCCGGCTATCGTCCCGCAAGAGCTTTTCGACCGGGTACAAATGCGGTGCGAGAAAAACAAACGTGCTCCGGCAGCAGCAAAAGCGGATGATAAATTTTTACTGACCACAAAGCTGTTTTGTGGCAAGTGTGGAAAAATGATGGTAGGCGACAGCGGCACAAGCCGCACAGGAAAAGTACATTATTATTACAAGTGCGGTAACGCTAAACGGAAAAAGGGCTGTGATAAAAAAGCCGTGAAAAAGGAATGGATTGAAAATCTTGTGGTGTCGCAGACCATGGGCATAGTAATGGACGGGTCCTTAATGGCGAAACTCACGGACAGACTTCTTGAAATGCAAGGCGAGGAAAGTTTTGACTTGAAGCTGTTGCAGAAGCAGCTAGGCGAGGCTGAAAAGGGCATTGAAAATATGTTAAATGCCATTCAAATGGGTATTATCACAGCATCCACTAAACAGCGGCTTGCCACCCTAGAAGAACAAAAGGCCCAGCTTGAGGAACAGATTTTACAAGAGCGTATCAAAAACCCCGCCTTGTCCCGTGAACAAATCGCCTTTTTCCTGGACCAGTACAAAAAGACTGATATAACCGACGAGACACAGCGGCAACGGTTAATTGATTGCTTTGTCAATGCGGTTTTTGTGTACGATGATAAAATTGTGCTGACCTTTAACTATAAAGAGGGCACAAAGGCGATTAACCTTGACGACGTGAATGGTTCGGATATGGTAGGCTATGGGCCACCACAACCAAGAACTCATATAGCCAACAACTATATGAGTTCTTTCTTTATAGAAACTGGGGCGGACATCTGATCCAAGCTATTTTAATTAAAAGTAGAATCAAGCAGATACTCTCCCCCGTCTCAAAACTAATATTGTTAGCAGGGTCTTGGTTTAATGATTTTATATCAAAAAACCAGGGCCCTTTTTCAATTTACAAAGAAAACAAGGAGGAACTGCAGCAATGAGCAAGTATTTCAGAGAACTGACCCTCAATCTTCAGCATGTGGGCTTCGTTGTGAAACCGGAAACAGATGAGGGTCTTCTGCCGGTGGAGTTGGACGGCCAACAGCCTGACGGGAGACTATAGACTGCTGGCAGATTTCAACGGCGTAGTCCTGGCAGGCCACCCTACCAGGTATGGCGTTCAATTCGTTACATGGGAGCGGTCATCTGATCGGACTTCCCTGGGGAGCGGACACTACTACGGTCCCGGCGGAGGTGCGGACAGCTACACTGCCGCCAAGCGGGACTTTGCCACCCGCTCAGGCCTCATCCCCCGCAGTGCCCTTTTTGATCAAAAGCAGTTGATAGAGATATACCATTGCAGTGTCGAAGTGCAGGCAGGCCTATACTCCATCACGGATGAGCAGGAGAAATGCCTGCAATCCATCATAGATCAGATCGAGCTATGTATCCCGAATCTGGGTGAACTTCTCGACCAGGAGCAGAAGATTGAAGCTCCAGAAGACGGTGGAGTGCAGTTCAGCTAAAAGCTAATATTTGTACCAGTAAAGGCCGTTTCCCTGAAAAAGGGCAGCGCCTTTTTTCTTTTTTGGGGGAACGGCAACTAACAACAAGGAGGGCAGCGTATGAATTATGTGATCCAAGCGGCGCTGAGCAATACCCAGCATCCGGAATGCGGTCAGGTTACCATCTCCTTCCCCATTCCCGTTGACCAGTACAATAAGACCATTGAGATGCTCCAGGCAATTGACCTGGATTTTTCCGTGAACCGTGACTGCAAGGTGGACGAGATCAACAGCCGCTACCGCGTGCTGAATTCTATCCAGGGTACACTGGTGAACGTGGATAATCTGGACTACCTGGCGAAACGGCTGGACGGTTTCTGCTCCGGCGAGGTCAGTCAGTTTGAAGCTATGGCCCACAAGCTGAAGTTAAGCGATGTCAAAGATTTTATCGACCTGACATTCTGCTGCCAGCATGCTACAGTCATCACCGACTTTTCCGATCTGGAGACCGTAGGGCGCAACTATTTTATGGCTCTGAATCGAGACATCCCCGGAGCAGAGGGGCTGGAACCCATGGATGTGGATGGTACCGAAATCGCTTTGCAGTTGATTGCTGAAGGCGGAGGAGTAGTCACCCCTTACGGTGTGGTCTACGACAACGGTATGGTGCTGAAGCAGGTCTACAACAAGCGTCAGTTTGCTTTGTATCCTTACGATGGTATTTTGATGGTCCTGGAGATCATGCCCAAACAGGGGCTGGCAGAGGGGCAAAACCCGGAACAACTGAATCTTCCCGCTTCGGAGCATCAGATTGAGCAAACACTGCTCCGCATTGGCATTGCCGCACCGTGCGATGCCCAGGTGTGCGTTGTCTGGAATGAACTGCCGGAAAAAGTGGCGGACACACTGGACCTGGACCACCTGAGCGGCAGTGATCTTCCTGCGCTTAATCGGATGAGCTGGGCAGTAGGTCCGCTGCTGGATTCGGATATGGAAAAGCTGAATGCGGTGGCTTTGATGGCAGGGGCCGCAGATGGGAGGTCAGTTATGTTAAGGCTGTAAATATCCTGCGGTAGGACACTCAGACAACTGGATTTGTATCAATAAAGGCCGTTTCCCTGAAAAAAGGGCAGCGCCTTTTTCCTTTTTTGGGGGAATTGGAACTATCAAAAGGAGAACAAAAAGAATATGGCACGATATTTTATGAGGGATACCCGGTTGGCGGCGCTGGAGCGGATGATGATGGACCCATCCAGAACGGCCACCATCTGCAACGCAGACATTCAGCGGCAGAGCCCCAGAAGAAACAGACCAGGAGCCAGGCCATCAAGCAGAATTCCCGTGAGTGGGAGATTAAGGAGGGCAGTGTATGAATTATGTGATCCAAGCGGCGCTGAGCAATACCCAGCACCCGGAATGCGGTCAGGTTACCATCCCCTTTCCCATTCCCGTCGACCAGTATGATAATACCATTGAGATGCTTCAGGCAATTGACCTGGGCTTTTCCGTAAATCGGGACTGCAAAGTGGACGAGATCGACAGCCGCTACTTTGTGCTGGATTCTATCAAGGGTACACTGGTGAATATAGATCAGCTGGACTACCTGGCGAAACGGCTGGACGGCTTCTGCTCCGGCGAGGTCAGTCAGTTTCAGGCCATGGCCCACAAGCTGGGGTTGAACGATATTACGGACTTTATCAACCTGACATACTGCTGCCAGCAGGCAACGGTTATCACAGACTTTTCTGACCTGGATCAGATCGGGAAAAATCACGCCATTACAATGAACGGCGGAGCGATGCCCATGGATCAATACCAAGCCGTCGATGGCAGAAAAGACGCCCTCCAGCTCATACAGGGCGGCGGCGAAACAGTCACCCCCTTCGGCGTGGTCTACGATAACGGCATGAAGCTGGAGCCGGTCTACAACGGACATCAGTTCCCCGTATATCCTTATGATGGCCTTTTTATGGTGCTGGAGGTCACGCTGTCATCCAGCGAATAAAAACAGCAAAAGGAAGCGAAATAAAATAGCGGGAGAAGAAGAAAAGAGAGTGCCCCAAAAGAGGGACGGCAGGTAAGCGGAGAAAAGACGGCAGGAGGAGGGAAGAGTGGAGAGAAGAAAAATATCGAAAAAAGAGGAAAAGGAATCTATCGTTCCTGTACGAAAGGGGAAAAAATCGGTACGATAAAAAGTATCGGAGGGGAGGGCGGTGCTAAGAGAGGACTTTGGGCAGAACGTGAGGTACTATAGGAAAGAGAAGAAGTTGACCTTGGAAGCCGCGGCGGAAGTATGCGATATAAGCAGTAGGTACCTGGGAAGGATCGAGAGAGGGAAAGCGTCTGTGGGTATAGATAAGATAGAAAAAATCAGCAAAGGACTGGGAGTAGCTGTAGAAAAACTGCTGGCCGCAAGAGGATATGGGTAAGACAGCTTTCAGACAGAGGAAAGAGAGACAGCACCGTTTTGCAAGGAGAGGCAGGAGGAAAAATAGAGTGAAGTATGAGAAAGTCGATGCTCAGAATGAATTAGCAGCTGAGGTAAACAGAGAAGGGCCGCAAGCGGAACGCTCACAGCCCGGATCACGCATATATGAAGAAGTCAAACAAGGTTGCGTCCGCTGACAGCGGCGAGGATGGTATCAGGGTCAATGGCTTTCTTATCCATCTGAG
>OFFG01001476.1_pt1 | contig 13910 bp, 10 predicted proteins | sample 1521331 | NCBI WGS metagenome assembly OFFG01 (sample SAMEA3504129, study PRJEB24116) | mouse gut metagenome | biome: mouse gut; feature: mouse-associated habitat; material: faeces | place: Denmark | collected 2011 | reverse complement strand
GCCCCAGCCCGGAACCGCTGTACTCTGCGCCGCTGTCCCGGTAGAATTTTGTCCAGATTTTAGGTAGGTCGTTTTCTGGAATGGGTCGGCCTTGATTGAAAATAGAGAAATGCAGCGGCCCATTTTCTGCTGTCACTTCCATCCGCAAAACGCCGCCGGGGGATACATTTTTCCTGGCGTTGACGATCAGGTTGTCCAAAACCTGCTCCATGCGCCTCTTGTCTGTCCGAACAAAAATCTTTTGCTCCGGCAGCTCATATTGCAGTTCAAAATCGGTGTCCGGGGCGTCGATCAGGAGCCGCCCAGCTACCGTTTCCACCAGTTCTACAAAGTCAAACCGGGAAATGTTCAGGCTTGCGGCCCCGCTTTCCAGCGCCGACAAGTCCAGCAGGGTCACAATCAGGCCATTCATGCGTTCCACTTCGGAGACAATCACTTGGGCGTATTTCTGCTTTTTGGCCTCGTCCGCTTCGTCCTGCAGGCCCTCCGCATAGGCCCGGATGATACCCAGCGGGGTTTTCATCTCGTGGGATAGGCTGTCCACCAGTTCTTTGCGCTCGGCCAGCAATAACCGTTCCTTTTCCACATCCCGTTCAAGCTGCATGTTTGCGTCCTCCAACCGGGCAAGGGCCTGTTGGAGATTTTCGGCCATCGTGTTCAGACTGGCAGACAGATCCCCAAATTCATCGGTGGAAGAAAGGTCGCAGGGGGCCGAAAAGTCCAGTCCCGCCATGCGTTTTGCGGAAGCGTTGAGCTTGTCGATTGGCTTTGTAATAAAGCAGCCCATAAAGGAGTCGATACCCAAAACCAGCAACAGAACAAAACCCAACCAGATCAGGAAAGATGTATCCTCACTAACGGGCAGACGGGTGGACAGGATGTAGGAAAAAATCAGCGTCAGTCCTGCCATCTTTGACAGCATTAAAATCTTTTTCCGAACAGTACGGAGCGAAAACGCTTCTTTCATACTGTCACCTCAAATTTATAGCCGGAGCGTATCAGTGTGACGATATGCCTGCCCTCGTCCCCCAGCTTTTGCCGCAGGGTCTTGATGTGGGTGTCCACAGTTCGGGTCGTTCCCTCGAAATCATAGCCCCAGACACGGTTCAAAAGCTGCTCCCGATTGAATATCTGCCCGGGGTTTGCCATCAGAAAGGAGAGCAATTCATACTCCTTATGGGTCAAGGTGATCTCCTGCCCGTCCAGATAGACCTTATGTGCATTGGGGTGGAGCATGATTTTTCCGACGGTGATCGCTCCGGCAGAAGCGGGGAAGGAACGGCGCAGGAGGGCGTTCACCTTTGCCAGCAACACCTTTGGGCTGAATGGCTTTGTCATATAGTCGTCCGCACCGTAGTCATAGCCTTTCAGTTTATCATCCTCCGCACTCTTGGCGGTGAGCATGATAATGGGCATTTCGCTCATTTCCCGCGCCATCTTACAGACAGAAAAACCGTCCAAATGGGGCATCATCACATCCAGGATTATCAAGTCCATAGGATGATTTTTCAGCGTGACAAGGGCGTCTATGCCATCATCAGCGGTAAAACAGGTATGGCCGCCCTTCCGCACATAGTCCACAATAATGTCTTGCATGGCTTTTTCGTCTTCAACAATTAAAATGTTTGCCATAGGGTCTCCTAATCACTGGTTGATTTTATGTTCCCTTTCATTATATTTTGCTTCACCTAAAAATGCAAGAGAGCCTCGTTTGCGCCATTTCCAAGGGACGCACTAAACGGCAAGCAGGGCGAGTGTAGCCACACTCGCCGGAAGCATCTCCAGCAGTTCGGAAAGCGGCCCCCACAAATCCGTATAATCTTTTTGCAGGGCCTTGATTTCATTCGGATAAACCCCGCCGTTGGTATTCGCTTGGACAGCCGGTGGCGACTATAGGGGAGTACAATGACTGGCCTGCGGGTCTTACTCTGCTGCTGGGGACAGCTCAAAATTGTTTTACATTTCGGGGTGGAATATGAGAACGAAACACTATTTTATATTTAAGTAGTACTTTATTTCGTGATCCAATTGTGAGAACATTGAAAAATATTGCAAATAGAGTTATAATTTGAGGTGTGTAACAAGTCATTACCCAAAGGAAGGATAAAGTTATTGTGAATTATATATATTGGCATACTGACAGAATAGGGGCACTTACAAATCGCATAAGTGCAGAAAACCATCGCCATTGGATGCTGCAACTTTTTTTGAGTTTAGATGGATTATTAGATATTAATGCAGCGGGCAAAAACTTATAGGAATATCATTTTAGCCAGGAGGTGAAACGATGATGGAACAACGATTTTTACAGGAAACAGAAATGGTAAACTACAACTCGGATTCGATAAAATCTTTGGTTCAAGTAAACGGTTGGAATAAACTTGATAATTTCTCCAAAATAGATGCTATTTATGATTTTGTCCAGAACAAGATACTGTTTGGGTATAATGCTGATGATACTCTTTCTGCTGCCGAAGTCTTAAAGGATGGTATTGGACAATGTAATACAAAATCTACTTTGCTTATGGCTTTATTGAGAGCTGTCAATATTCCATGTCGTTTACATGCATCTAAAGTCACAAAAGATTTCCAAAAAGGTGCAACAAGTGGAATAATTGCAAAATTGGCACCACAATATATCTTGCATACATGGGTAGAAGTATATTATGGAACAACATGGGTTTCTTTAGAGGGGGTTATCTTAGACAAAAAATACTTATCAGCATTGCAACAAAAATATCCGAATCAAAAAGGTTTATTTAAGGGATATGCTGTTGCAACAAACTGTTTTGAAAATCCTCCTATTGATTGGAAGGGAAACGATACTTTTATTCAAAGAGAAGCGGTTGCTTTTGATTTTGGCTTGTATGCATCGCCAGACGAATTCTTTTCGCAACATAAACAGGAGATATGTATCATCAAACATTTTTTATACATTCATATCGGACGACATATTATGACTATGAATATTGCAAAAATTAGGGGCAAGGCCACATTACAACGGTAATAAAAAAGAAAATCGGATAAACAGGGAAAACAGCACTGCATCACCATGCAGAACACTACCATAGTGTAGGTGGCATTCTGGGCATGGATGGAGTTGGTATGTTTCAATTTATAACTCAAGGAGATGAGGTAATAGAAGATGAATAAGTTGGAAGAATTGAGTAAAGAAATTTCTTATGCTCTGCGTCATGCTCCATGGGAATATGAACTGGAAATGAATGAAGAAGGCTGGGTTCCAGTTGAGCAGCTTTTAGATGCATTACATAGGACCGATCAATGGAGCAACATTTGTGAAGCAGATTTGCATGAGATGATTGAAAAGTCTGAGAAGAAACGCCATGAACTTGTAGGTGGAAAAATCAGGGCATTTTATGGACATTCTATGCCGATGAAGATATTAAAAAAAGACAAAATGCCGCCAAATGTTTTGTATCATGGTACAGCAAGGCGATTTGTAGAATCAATTAGTAAAAATGGCTTATTACCCCAAAGCAGGCAATATGTTCATTTATCACAAGACATCGAGACTGCTGAAAATGTAGGAAAGCGCCATGATGATAAGCCATGTATATTAATTATTGATGCAAAAACGGCATGGAATGACGGAATAAAATTTTACTTAGGCAATGAAAAAGTATGGCTGGCAGATGCAGTACCCAGTAGATACATCAGAAAAATGCAATAATTTTATCTTAAATTCCTGGACATTCCCCTACCTCCATGTTACAATGGCCTGCATATTTCTCCTGAATATTTAGGAAAAAACACTGTACCGGCGGTATTTCATAAACCTAAAAGGCTATGGAATACCGCCGTTTTTCCGTCACCTTAAATCTGCCAGCTGTACAAGCAGGGAAAAACGGCGCCGAGTTGACTTCCCAAGAAAAGACAAATATTCGCATACTTATCCATATCCAATGCTCTTTGGAAAAGGATATAATGAGGATAGGCTGTAAGAGGCTCGGCGGAAGGAGGAAGAGAAAGATGAAATATGGCCATTTTGATAATGAAAATCGGGAGTATGTAATTGACAGGGTGGATTTGCCGGTATCCTGGACTAATTATCTGGGGGTGGAAGATCTCTGCGCAGTGGTAAACCATACGGCGGGAGGCTACCTTTTCTACAAGACCCCGGAGTATCACAGGATTACGAGATTCCGGGGAAACAGCGTGCCTATGGACAGGCCGGGGCATTATGTGTATCTCAGGGACAATGACAGCGAAGACTATTGGAGTATTTCCTGGCAGCCGGTGGGGAAACCCCTGGATCAGGCGGAATATGTCTGCCGTCATGGGATGTCCTACACGGTGTATGAGTGCTGCTATGATAAAATACGGGCGAAGCAGACGCTTTCCGTGCCATTGGGGGACAAGCTGGAACTGTGGGATGTGGTGGTGAAGAATGAGGATACCAGGCCCAGGGATTTGAGTTTGTTCAGTTATTGTGAATTCTCTTTCCATCATATTGCCATTGACAACCAGAATTTCCAGATGAGTCTGTACTGCTCCGGCTCCTCTTATGAGGACGGAGTGATTGAATGTGATCTGTTTTACGAGGAATTCGGTTTTCAATATTTTACCATGAATGAGGAGCCGGATGGATTTGACTGTCTGCGGGACCGGTTTATCGGCAGCTACAGGACGGAGAACAATCCTGTGTCCGTGGAGAAGGGACAATGCGGCGGCTCTTATGAGTTGGGAAACAATCACTGCGGCTCTTTACAGAAAAATATCCGGTTGGAGCCCGGCCAGGAGGTCAGGATTCTGTTCCTGTTGGGAGAAGGGGACAGAGAAGAGGGGAAGAAAGCGCGTCAAAGATACGCCGCGCCGGAGGCGGCGGACAGGGCTTATGAGAAGCTGCGGGCCTTCTGGGACGCGAAACTGGAGAAACTGCAGATTCAGACCCCCAATGAAGGCATGAATACATTGATTAATCTGTGGACGCTTTATCAGTCGGAAATCAATGTGATGTTTTCCCGTTTTGCATCCTTCATTGAGGTGGGGGGAAGGGTCGGCCTTGGCTATCGGGATACGGCACAGGACGCCATGACGATCCCCCATTCCAATCCGGAAAAGTGCCGGCAGCGTATTCTGGAACTGCTCCAGGGGCTTGTCTCGGACGGGTATGGGCTGCATCTGTTTCAGCCGGAGTGGTTTCAGCCGAAAACAGAGCAGAAACCCTTCAAGTCCCCTACCGTGATTCCGGCTCCGGACAGGGACAATATGGTGCATGGACTGGCGGATGCCTGCGCAAACGATGCGCTGTGGCTGATCCCGTCCATTGTGGAGTATATCAAGGAGACGGGAGAGACCGGATTTGTGGATCAGCTGGTTACCTACGCGGACGGCGGAGAGGGAACGGTCTATGAGCATATGAAGCGGATTCTGGACTTTTCTGCCAGGCAGGTAGGAGAACATGGCATCTGCAAGGGGCTGCGCGCGGATTGGAATGATTGTCTGAATCTGGGCGGCGGCGAGAGCGCCATGGTTTCCTTCCTGCATTACTGGGCGCTGGATCATTTCATAGAGCTGGCCGGGTACCTGGGCAGGTCGGAGGATGCGGCGTCCTATCGGAAGATGGCGGAGCAGGTGAAAAAGATCTGCGATGAGGAACTCTGGGACGGCCAATGGTTTATCCGGGGCATCACGAAAAACGGGAAAAAGATCGGAACCCATCAGGACAGGGAAGGAAGGGTCCATCTGGAATCCAATGCCTGGGCAGTCCTTTCCGGCGCGGCGGAGGAAGAGAGGGGCCGCCGCGCCATGGACAGTGTGGACGAGTATCTCTATACGCCCTGGGGCCTGATGCTGAACGCCCCTTCTTATACGGTGCCGGACGATGATATCGGTTTTGTCACCAGGGTCTATCCGGGGGTCAAGGAAAACGGAGCGGTTTTTTCCCATCCCAATCCCTGGGCCTGGGCGGCGGAATGCAGGCTTGGAAGAGGCGACCGGGCCATGAAATTCTATAATGCCTTGTGTCCCTACTGGCAAAATGATAAAATAGAGATAAGGGAAGCGGAGCCCTATTCGTATTGTCAGTTTATTATGGGAAAAGACCATTCGGCCCATGGGCGCGCAAGGCATCCCTTTATGACCGGAAGCGGGGGCTGGGCCTATTTTGCCGCTACGCGGTATATATTGGGCGTGCGCCCGGGGTTTGAGGAGTTGGAGATAGACCCCTGCGTGCCCGGGGACTGGGATCACTTCAGCGTAACCAGGCAATGGCGGGGCGTTACATATGAGATAGAGGTAGTCAATCCCCAGGGGGTAATGAAAGGCGTGAAAGAATTGTATCTTGACGGCGAAAAGACGGAGCGGATTCCTCTTATGAAGAGCGGAACAATGCACCGGGTCAGAGTTGTGATGGGAAAGGCAGGGGAATGATATGATTAAATTCGGTACAGGCGGCTGGCGTGAGATCATCGGAGACGGATTTACGAAAGCCAATATCCAGATATTGGCCAGGGCGCTGAGCGACAAGATGAAAGCGGAAGGAAAGACACAGCAGGGGATTGTAATCGGTTATGACAGGCGCTTTTTGTCCAAGGAAGCCATGCGGTGGGCGGGAGAAGTGTTCGCCGCGGAGGGCATTACCGCTTATCTGATCAACAAATCCTCGCCTACTCCGCTGATCATGTACTATGTGATGAAACACAAATTTCCCTATGGAATGATGGTCACCGCCAGTCATAACCCTGCCATCTATAACGGTATTAAGGTATTTACGGCGGGAGGCCGGGACGCGGACGAGAACCAGACCCGGGAGATCGAAGAATATATCGGGAGAGTGGACCGGGATTCGGTGCGGGAGATGGATTACGAGGAAGCGTTGGCCGGGGGGCTCATTCAGGAGATTTATCCGCTGAATGAATATCTGGACAATATCATATCGGCAGTCAATATGGATATGATCCGGGCCAAGGGGCTGCGGGTGGTGCTGGATCCTTTATTCGGGGTAAGCGAAACGTCTCTGGCCACGATTCTGCATACGGCGAGATGCGAATTGACGGTTATCCATGACAGACATGATACCCTTTTCGGCGGAAAGCTGCCGGCGCCCAATGCGGCTACGCTCAAACATCTTCAGAACACGGTTCTGGACAGCAGGGCGGACATCGGCATTGCCACGGACGGAGACGCGGACCGAATCGGTGTGATTGACGATACGGGGCGCTTCCTGCATCCCAACGACATCCTGGTGCTTCTGTATTATTATCTGGTAAAGTATAAGGGATGGGAGGGACCGGTGGTGAGGAATATCGCCACCACCCATATGCTGGACAAGGTGGCAGAGCGGTTCGGGCAGGTATGCTATGAGGTGCCCGTGGGCTTTAAACATATTTCCGCGAAGATGAACGCGGTGGACGCGATTTTGGGGGGCGAATCTTCCGGCGGCCTTACGGTGCGGGGACATATCAACGGCAAGGACGGCATCTACGCGGCGGCGCTTCTGGTGGAAATGATCGCGGTGACAGGGAAAAAGCTGTCGGAAATCTACGGAGAGATCCAGGAGGAATGCGGCGCGATCTTTATGGAAGAGCGGGATTATAAGTTTAATCAGGAGAAAAAGGAGCGCATACAGGGCTTGCTGATCGGGGAAAAGAAGCTGCCGGAACTTCCCTATGAGATAGACCGGGTTTCCTATCTGGACGGCAGCAAGGTGTATTTTAAAAACGGCGGATGGGTGATCGGAAGATTTTCGGGAACGGAACCGCTGCTCCGAATCTTCTGTGAAATGCCGGAGCCGGAGATGGCGAAGCAGGTATGCGGTATTTATGAAGCGTTTCTGGGGTTGAAGAAGTGATGAAAGGACAAAAAAGCAGGGCATTGAAAAAAGCACCTTTAAAGTGGAGCATGGTCAGTCTGCTTCTTCTGTGCTGGCTTCTTCCCCTTGCGCTCGCTTCGTATATGATGTTTTACATGGCGGTGGGGAAGATTAATTCCCAGACGGAGCGCATGATCGTCACCTCGGCGGATAATGCGCTTCGAATCTGCGAGATGCGGATGGACGCCGCAGTGGAGGCGTCCAGAAACGCCTCCTATTTTCCCACGGTGCGGGAAAGTTATGAGAATTTCCTGACGGACGGTAATCTGTTTGCCTTTCGAAAAACGGTCAATCTTTTTCTGGAACGGCAGTACTGTTATGACGACAGCTTTCTGTATACTTCCCTGCTGTTTACGGGTGAGCCGCAGGAGCATTTCTTCGCCGCCTACCGGGGAAGTACCAGCAATGCGGTCTATCAGGCGGGACGCAGGTTTGAGGAAAAGGTGATGCCGGGAGTTCTGGAGATTTCCAAGGAACTGGATACGGATGTGGCGGTGGTGGCCATAGAGGGCGGGGTGTATCTGATCCGCAATCTGATGACCACCTCTTATCATCCCTATGCGGTGCTGACCATGGAATTAAACACGGATGTGGTGTTCGGCAGTCTTGACGGCGCATGGGGCTATGAGGGCAGTGCTATCTATATAGACGGCGTTTTCCTGGCCGGGGATAACAGCGGCTTCCTGGAAGGCCGGCCGGGAATAGGACCGGAACTGTTCGAGGATAATAACAGGGAGTGCAGCCTTATGAAGAAAAACGGAGAGTATTATGTCTATGCAGTCCGTAAACCGAAGCGGCATTATATCGGATATCTCATTTCTTTGAACAGGCAGGCGGTGATTGACGAAACCTATGCGCTGAAATATATCTCTCTGCTCCTGCTGCTCTTTATGGCGCCTCTGGTGGGGATCGTATTTCTCTTTTTCCGCAGGAAGGTGACAAAACCGGTAAGTAATCTGATCCGGGCTGCCCATATGCTGCAGGAGGGACATTTTGGATATCAGATTGAAAACAGTGCCAACAGCCAGGACTTCGAATATCTGGCGGAAGCGTTTAACCATATGTCGGCCCGACTGCAGGATCAGATCCACAGAATCTATACGGAGGAGCTTGCCCTGAAGGACGCCCGGATCATGGCGCTGCAGGCGCAGATCAACCCGCATTTTCTGAACAATGCCCTGGAGATCATCAACTGGGAGGCCCGGATTCATGAGAATTATGAGGTGAGCCGGATGATCGAGAGCCTGTCGGTTATGCTGGAGGCCACCATGGACAGGCGGCACAGGAGATTTGTGACTTTGGCAGAGGAAATGTCCTATGTGGAGGCCTATCTTTTTATCATAAGCCAGCGGATGGGAGAGCGGCTGAAGGTGGAAACGGATGTGGATGAGAGTCTGCGTTCCCTGAAAGTTCCCAGGCTGATTATCCAGCCGATTATTGAGAATGCGGTGGAGCATGGGATCAACGGACAGACGGAGGGCCGGATCACGGTGAGAATCTTCCGGGAGGGGGAAAGACTGGTGATAGAGGTGCGCAATATGGGCCGGCTGTCCAGGCAGGATGAGGAAAAGATCAAAATGCTGCTGTCAGACGATTATGAGCCGGGAGACGTGGGTTCCGCAAGTCTGGGAATCCGCAATGTGAACAGGCGGATCAAAATCATCTACGGTGAGGAATACGGGCTGGCGATCCGAAATGAGGAGAGCGGCGAGACGGTAAGCAGGATCGAAGTGCAGGCGACAATAAAAGACAAGAAATAGCAAATCTGACAATTCCGTGTTTTCCTTTTATATTGTATGATAAATTCATAGCAAACACCGAAAGAAAAGGATACGGGGTTTGTGATACGATAACAGGCCATATGAGGTATATGGTCATTCAAAACCAGGGAGGTAAAAACTATGAAAAAAATGTTGGCAACGTTATTGTCGGGCGCAATGGTACTGTCGCTGGCCGCCTGCGGCAACAACGATTCAGGGGGAGCGGCGTCGACTCCGGGAAGCAGTTCCGCGGGGAGCAGTTCTCCGTCAACGGAGTCGGTGGAAGATGTAAAAACCCCCACCGGTCCGGTCACTCTGAATGTGACAACAACTTTTGCGGGAGAAGATACAAACGCCGCCAATTACCAGGATGCCATCGCTGCATGGCAGAAGGAGACGGGGAATAAGCTCAACGATGCATCGGGCTCCTCCACAGAGACCTTTAAGGCAAGAATCATATCGGACTTTGAGATGGGTTCGGAACCGGATGTGCTTTTCTACTTTAACGGTGTGGATTCCAATCCCTTCGTGGAAGCGGGGAAGGTGGTTTCCATTGATGAGATTCGCCAGACTTATCCGGACTACGCGTCGAATATGAAGGATGGCATGCTGGGAGCTTCTCCTCTGGACGGAAAGAATTATTCCATACCCATGAACGGCTACTGGGAAGGTATGTTTGTGAACAAGGCGGTGTGTGAGGCGGCCAATGTGGAAATCCCCGGGCCTGATACCACATGGGATGAGTTCCTGGAAACCTGCCAGAAGATAAAGGATGCGGGATATACTCCCATTGCGGCGTCCTTCGCGGAGATTCCTCATTACTGGTTTGAGTTCTGCATCTACAATTATCTGACTCCTGCAACCCATAATATTGTACCGGCTTCCGTAGCGGATAAGCACGGCACGGCATGGGTGGACGGCATTGAAGATATGAAACTCTTATATGAGTATGGTTTCCTGCCGGAGAATACCCTGTCCGCCACAGACGGCGAGACTTTCCAGCTCTTTATTGACGGCAAGGCGGCATTTTTGATCGACGGTTCCTGGAAAGTGGGAGGCATTGAGGGAGCAACGGATGATATTGACAACTTTACGGTAACTTATGTACCGGGCAAAAACGACCGTTTGACAACGGATATTATCGGCGGACTGTCCTCCGGCTGGTATATTACCAGAAAGGCCTGGGATGATCCGGAAAAGAGGCAGGCATGTGTGGATTTCATCTCTTATATGACATCCGATGAGATGGTCACCCAATTCGCCAGCGTATCGGCAACGGCTTTGAAGAACGGGAGCCAGGTAGACGAATCACAGCTGTCTTCTCTGGCAGTGGCAGGACTTGAACTGGTTAAGGGAGCCACCGGTATGTCGGCCGCAGTGCAGGATCAGGTAACGCAGGAAGCGAGAGTACCGGTATTTAACGGAATGCCTGATATCGTAACAGGAAAGAAAGACATCACGATAGCGGTAGAAGAACTTCTGGATCTGGTGGCAGCAGGTAAGTAGTGATTGTGAGGAACGGATCATTGGGGCGGAGAAGAAATGTTCTCCGCTCCGGCTTTTAGAAAGGGGTGTGAGCGCTGCTATGAGTTCAAACATCTATAAGAATAAGAAACCCGTCATTTTTTTCCTGGCGCCTGCGTTTATCTTTCTGGCTGTTTTTCTGTATTATCCTTTTCTGCAGAACATTTTAAACAGCTTTAAAGAGATCAACAATCTGGGCGCGTCCGCCAAAGGGTGGAACGCTCCCTGGTATACCAATTACATACAACTCTGTAAAGACCCGAATATATGGACGGCATTGCTCAACACACTGATTATGATCGCGGCTACAATCATCGGACAGGTGGGGATTGCCATTGTGTTGGCGCTTATGGTGGATAATATCAAGAAAGGGCAAAAATTCTTCAGGACGGTTTATTTTTTCCCCATTGTCATTGCGGCCACAGCGCTGGGACTTCTGTTCAATATTGTATTTTTGTATGACAAGGGGATGCTGAACCAACTGCGGGAGCTGCTCGGGGCCACAAAACTGCTGGATTTTAAGGACAGTTCCCATGCCATGCTGACCATGATAGTTCCTGTCACCTGGCAATATGTGGGCTTCTACTTTATCATCCTGATCACGGGACTGAATAACATATCTGAAGAACTGTACGAGGCGGCCACCATTGACGGGGCCTCAAGATGGCAGCGGGTGCGCTATATCTCCCTGCCGCTTCTGCACAATGTGATCTGTACCTGCGGCGTGCTGGCAGTGACGGGCGCGTTAAAAGTATTTGACCTGCCCTGGATCATGTTCCCCAAGGGGATGCCCAGCAACAGTACCTGGCTGACAGGCACCTATATGTATTATCATGCTTTTGAGTCGCATAATGTGGATTACAGCTCGGCGATTTCTGTCCTGATCGTAGTCCTGGGCGTGGTCACCGCGAAAACTGTAAACGCAGTTTTCAAGGAAAAAGATTATTAGGAGGAGCGGATATGGCAGGGACAACTTTTAAGACCAACCGAAAGCGCCGCAGAATATCTCTTGGGATGGCGGGCATTTACGTTGTGCTGTCCGCATGGGCGCTGACAACGATATACCCGTTATTTTGGATCCTGATGAATTCTTTTAAAAATAAAAAGATTATCCGCTCGGATTCCTTTTCTCTTCCCATAGGGGATTTGTTTACACTGGACAATTACAGGACGGCGTTCAACCGGGTAAACATTCTGGGAGCGTATCGGAACAGCATCGTAATATCTTTAAGCGTGGCGGGGGCGGTCATACTGTTTTCCGGTCTTGCGGCTTACGCGCTGATGCGGTATGATTTTAAGCTGAAGGGGCTGCTGAACAGTCTGGTGCTGGCGGGAATGATGTTCCCGGCGTTTGCCACGATTATTCCGGTGATCCGGATGATGAATGTAATCGGGCTGGCCAATACGAACCAGGTTGCGAAATCCCTGATGGCAGTTATCCTGCCCCAGATCGCGGGGAATCTTTCCTTCGCCATTGTGGTGCTGCGGGGATATATCGCAGGACTTCCGATTGAATTGGAGGAGGCGGCCTATGTGGAAGGAAGCAATGCCTTTCAGCTGTTCTTCAAGGTGGTCATGCCGCTTTGTAAGCCGTCTTTTGCCACCGTGGGAATCTTTTCGTTCCTGTGGAGTTACAACGACCTGTTTACCCAGTCCTTCTTTTTGAAGACCAAGCCGGAGTATTCGGTCACAGTACTCTTAAGCCTGCTGACTTCTCAGGAGGGAACCAATTATGGATTGATGGCGTCCAGTGTGTCGCTGATTGTATTCCCTCTGCTGATCGTATATCTGTTTTTACAGAAATATATCGTCAAGGGACTGACGGCCGGGGCCGTGAAAGGATAGTGTACTGCAGGGGCTGCTGCCGGGAAATTCGAAGATGTCTGAGGAACAGACGGGTGGAGGGTAGTGGAAACTATGTATAAGGCAGTAATCATTGATGATGAACCGATTATTGTAAAAGGTCTTGAGAAAACCATTAAGTGGGAAGATCTGGGATGTGTTGTGGCCGGGACAGCCGGCAATGGGGCGGAGGGTCTGGAACTGATCCGAAGAGAGAAGCCGGATATCCTTATAACGGACATTTGTATGCCCAAGATGGACGGCCTTGCCATGATCGCGGCGCTGAGATCCGAATTTCCCGATATGGAAGTTACGATCCTGACCGGATATCGGGATTTTGATTATGCCCAACAGGCGATTCGCCTGGGTGTATGCCGTTTTTTGCTGAAACCGTCAATTATGGATGAACTGAATGAAGCCATCCGGACTATGGTGGAAAGGCTGGAGAGTAAAGCGCCGGCCTGCAGGACGGAGGACGGGCCCCGGGAAGAAGAGACGGAAGAGGCGGAAAACGCGGCGGGCAGCTTTATCGTAAAGAATGCGCTGGCCTATATGGAAGAGAATTATGCGGAAAGGCTGAAGCTGGCGGATGTGGCTGATAAAGTCTATGTGAGCCAGTGGCATTTGAGCAAGCTGCTGAATAAATTTACGGGACATAATTTCTCGGAACTGCTGAATGATGTCCGTATGAAAAGAGCGAAGGAACTATTGGGGGATCCCTCTCTGCGGATCAGTGATATCGCAGAGGAGGTGGGCTTCCTGGATATGGCCCATTTTTCACGTGTGTTCAAGAAGCTGGCGGGGGTTTCGGCCAACGAGTATCGGAATACGGTGAGTGTGCCTCAAAAGACAGAGCCATGATTCCTGAATCTTCACAAAAATCTTCACAAAAAGTAAGGGGCTGTTGCAAAAGTAGATGAATAATCTGCCGGAGCAACGGCTCCGTTTTT
>OFFG01001466.1_pt1 | contig 13982 bp, 10 predicted proteins | sample 1521331 | NCBI WGS metagenome assembly OFFG01 (sample SAMEA3504129, study PRJEB24116) | mouse gut metagenome | biome: mouse gut; feature: mouse-associated habitat; material: faeces | place: Denmark | collected 2011 | reverse complement strand
AAACAATGGATACGGCGGCCGCCGAAAATTACCATTCGTTTTTACAGAACAGGGAATTGCCATGCTTTCCGCTGTTTTACGAAGCGACGTTGCGATTCGTGTAAGCATCAGAATAATGGAAACCTTTGTGGAAATGCGGAAGTATATGGCAAACACCTCTTTATTATACGAGCGGCTAAATGCAATGGAAGTCCGTCAGACAAATTACCAGCTTGAAACAGACGAACGTTTCGAGAAAGTTTTTGAGTACATATCCGAGCACGAGGAATCCAGTCAAAAAATATTTTTTGACGGACAAATCTATGATGCGTTCAGTTTGTTAGTCAGACTGATTGGAACGGCTGACAAAGAAATTACTTTGATAGACGGCTATGTGGGCGTTGAAACATTGAATTTACTTATAAAGAAAAAATCCGATGTTCCAGTGACAATTTATACCCAGCGCCGGACAATGCTGTCAAAAACTGATGTGGAAAATTTCAACGCGCAATATCCGACACTGAAAATAAAATATACGAAAGCATTCCATGACAGGTTTTTGATTCTGGACAGAATGACCGCCTATCATATAGGTGCATCCCTGAAAGATGCCGGCAAAAAATGTTTTGGCATTAATCTCATTCAGGACGTAAGCATTGTAAAAGACATCCTGCAGCGGTTGGAACTGGAAACAGAAAAATAATTTATCACATTTTCCTCAAACACCCCACCTGGCGCTCATTAATCTCCCGGATTTTATCGGGCGTAACCTTAAACTGCCGCCTGATATCCATAAGCCCGTTGATTTCCTGCTGAACGTCCGTTACCTGGGTATAGCAGTATCCGCACACATAGGGAATCTCTTTAATTGCCGTGGTAACGGCGTCGAAGCGTTTTAAAAATTCCTCTTCCGAGCTCACGGCGTTTCCATAGCCCCATTCTTTCCCCTGTCCGGCAAATGCAATTCCTCCGAATTCGCTGATAATCACCGGCTGCCCGCGGTAGGAATAGCCCTTTGCAAAAGCGGACTTTAAGCGGCAATGATACACCTCTCCCGCCAGGATTCCCTCCTTGTACTGAACGTATCTTTCCTTAAGTATTTCTCCGCATTCCTCATAATCGTGCAATGTTATGATATCCGATACCGTATGCTCCCACCCGTCGTTGACGATTACCGGCCGGTGCCTGTCCATGCTCTTAGTCAGGTGGTAGATGCTTTCGGTGAAATGCTGCTGCTCTCTGTTATTTTTTATCTGTGGCACTCCCCAGGACTCATTGAAGGGAACCCAGGTGATGATGGAGGGATGATTATAGTTCTGTCTGACAATGTCCGTCCACTCTTTCGTAAAGCATGCGACCGCTTCGTCAGAAAATTCATAAGCTGCCGGCGCCTCGCTCCACACCAGCATTCCCTTTACGTCGCACCAGTAAAGGAATCTCTCATCCTCGATTTTCTGATGCTTTCTCACTCCGTTGTAGCCCAGCGCGTGTATTTTATCCAGGTCCTCAATCAGAGCCTCCTCGTCCGGCGGGGTCAGATGGGATTTTTCCCAATATCCCTGGTCTAAAATCAGCCTCTGATAGAGAGGTTCCCCGTTGAGAAGAATGTGTTCTCCCTCGATTCTGATTTCTCGCATTCCAAAATAGGAACGGACTTCATCCAACGTCTCGTTTCCCCTGGCCAGCCGGAAGCAAATATCGTAAAGCTGCGGCTTCTCTGGACTCCAGGTATAAATCCCCCAAGGCTCATCCTCCCGGGGCATGTCAAGGTTAAGCCGCAACGCAATGGATTTTTTCACGACTGCCGCCGCCATCCCCGCAATGGGCTGTCCCTCAAAGGTAACCTCCGCCTCCAGCTTCAAATCGCCTTTTTCAAAAGCATTCGTCAAATCCGGCGCATCCACCAGGCACTCCGCCAGGAGGCATCTGCCTGCCAAATCGGGAGTCATCTTCACAGACGACAGGCTTATTACCGGAACGTACTCCATCCAGACCGTTTTCCATATTCCGGTGGTCTGCACATACCAGCACGCAAAGCTGTCCTTCACCCACCGCTGCTTTCCCCGGGGAATCTGTCTGTCCGGCGTATCCTCCACCTTCACGCAAATCCGGTTGACGCCCTCCACTGTCAAGACCGTAATATCAAAGGAAAAGCGGCTGTAGCCTCCCTTATGGCTTCCAGCCAGACGGCCGTTCACCCACACCTTTGTCAGATAATCGCTGCCCTCAAAATGAAGGACTGCCTTATGCCCTTCAAGCTTTTCCCTCTCAATCGTGATTTCTCTCTGATACCAGATATAAGGATGAAATTTCTCATCACCGATTCCGCTCATTTGCGTCTCACAGGTGAAGGGAACAAGTATCCGGCGGCTCTGTCCAAAGCCGTCCTGCCACCCTTCCCTTTCCCCGGCGTTTTCGTCATCCGTCCGAAATTCCCATTCCCCGTTCAGGTTCGTCCACTCCTTGCGGATAAACTGTGGACGCGGATAGTCTTTTACGTATGTCGTCATCTTTTCTCCTTTTCCTGCTCTCTTTTGCTGTCATATTCCGTAATCACATCAGATTTACTCTTATTTATATCTGATTATATAGCAATAACGGTATGCAATCAATTGCCGCAGAAAATTTATTCCCGCCGGCAATGAGTCAAGCGGATGCGAAGCAATACAAACTTCGATTGATACATTTGACGAATGCTGCGAGGCTTACTGTTCTTCGAAGAAGAGCAAATGCCGCCCCGGCGAGGGGGGCAATACCCCGCAACTCTGCTGCCGGACGCCCTGTCCGTCCTACATCACATCCCTCTTTTCCACATCCGAAACCAGAAGCGCAACCGCCGCTATCGACAGAAGCATCAGCACGCCATAAAAAGGAACGCTGCCGCTCAGCGTAAACTCCCCGATGTTTCCCTGGGTAAAAAGCGTGAGAATGACGGCCGCCACAATCACCGTCTTTGAGGAATGCAGCTTCATCCCGATAAGAAGGGCGATAAAACTGATGCTCACCATAACCCCGGAGCTTATCAGAATGTTCAGATAAAAAGAGGTTCTTCCAGGCCGGATATCCGAAGCAGAGATATGCGTAACTGAGCTTGTAGCGAAAAGCCCGGCATAGATTGCAAGCTTGCTGATTACCAGCGCTACATAATTGAAAATCCAGACGGCAAGCATTTTGGCAGCCAGAATCTTCTTCCTCTTGACGGGATAAGAAAACAGCAGGTTCATCGTCCTGTTTTCATAAGCCCCCACAATAAATGTCGCAAGCATTACGCCGGTAAATATCATATAGGCCATATGGGTCAGCAAATCCACCATCGCGCTCATCATGCTCCTTCCGTATGCCGCCACCGTATCCATCGCGCTCATCTCCGGCGCCGTCAGCAGAGAAAAGGCAAAAAGCGCCGCCGTCATAATCACGGCATTTCTAATATACCTCCCGATTCTGTTCGTTTTCCATTCCAGCCTGATTAATTTAATCATTATCCCTCACCTCCTCCGTCATTTTAAGAAAATAATCCTCCAGAGATTCCGACACCTTTCCGATTCCGATAATCTCCACTTCATTTAACGCCAGTGTCTTTGATATTTCCTGCGGGGACGCCTTCCTGTCATAAATTCTTATTTTTTCATTGTCAAATATTCTGAAATTCCCGTATCCCATTTCCGTCAGCACGTACGCCGCTTTTCGGGTATCCGGCACAGACAGCTCGATATAAGCCCTGCCCGTCTCTCTGATTTCCGCCATGGAAACCTCCTTTAAAAGCTCTCCGTGATGAATCATCCCAACAGTATCCACAATACTTTCGATTTCCGACAAAATATGGGTGGACACTAAAACGGTAATTCCGTATTCTCTGCAAAGAAGCGCCATCAGCTCCCGAATCTGCTTTAGCCCCGCCGGGTCAAGACCGTTGGTGGGCTCGTCCAGAATCAAAAGCTCCGGCCTTGCAAGAATTGCCCTTGCCAGTCCCAGCCTCTGCTTCATCCCCAGAGAATAACTCTTTACCGGCTTATCCGCCGCAGCCTTAAGGTCCAGCATATCAAGCGCGTCCTCAACACAGCCGGACTGATAATACCCCAGATACTCACAGTGAAGCTTTAAATTTTCCGCCCCCCGTCATATGCTCGAAAAACACGGGAAACTCGATGATACTTCCCATTCTCCCGAGCAGCCTGTAGGGATTTCCCTCAAGGCTCTCCCCGAAAAGCTCCACGCTTCCGGCGGCAGGCTTCCACAGACTGGTAAGGAGCTTCATCACCGTGGTTTTCCCGGCTCCGTTCGGCCCCAAAAATCCGTAGATTTCTCCTTTCTTTACGTGCATGTTTACATTGCTTATCAGCGTTTTTCCCCCGATTGTTTTGGTAAGGTCGTTTGTCTTAATTACGTATGGCATTTTCCTGCCCCCTTTCTGACTGTTATTTTAACAGCCAGATTTTTCATAACTCTTGACCAATTCTTACAAATTTCTTTCGCAGAGATATTCTTTACCAGAGCCGGCTGCCGGACATTCCGCCCCCTCAAAAAGACATACTGCCTCTCCTGACGCCTGTAAAAGCGACGGTACGGCCCTGCCATGTCAGAAGAACCGCCTCAAGGCCAGAGTAAAGCTCGTCCTCTCCCAGGGCCTGCTTACCAGCGTCACATCCCCGCCCATCTGCCTCGCAAGGCTTCTGGCAATGGTAAGCCCCAGTCCGTTGCCCTGAATTTCCCTGTTTCTGGAATCCTCCATGGTAAACAGCCTGTCAAAAATGTGCTCCGCAAAATCCTTTTCCACTCCCCTGCCCTTATCCGTCACGTCAACAAAAACATGCCCATCGCCCTTGCGCAAAAAAATCCCCAGATACCGCCCCTCGCAGCCGTACCTTAAGGAATTGGAAATCAGGTTATTCAGAATCCGGCGGACGGCGTCGGCATTTCCCGTCACATAAACCGGCGTTTCGGGAATCTCCACCTCAACCTCATAGCCCTCCCTGGTAAGAATTTCGTAAAAGTCCAGAACCACCTCCCGGCAAAGCTCGCACAGCTCCGTCCTTGAAAGCGCAATTTCCATATCGCCCGCCTCCAGCTTGGCCAGCGTAAAAAACTGTTCCACCAAATCCGAGACAGCCTTTGCCTTCGCCTCCACCTTGTCGAGAAGCTCCTCCCGCTCTCCCCCGCCCAGCCTGATAATTTCCAGATAGCCTAAAATCACCGTCAGCGGCGTCTTGATATCATGGGAAATGTTGGACAGCATCTTTTTTGAAGAAATTTCGCTTCTCCGGTAATCCGCAAGCATTTTCTGCTGCCTGTCCAAAAGCCGGTTAATCTGCGCGCACAGCTCCTGCACCGCCCCACTGTCCGTAAACGCCAGAATCTTTTCCCCGCTTTCCGAATCCACGATATTTTTAAGCTCCCGGCTGATTTGCAAAATCTGCCCTTTGATTCCCTTCCGAAAAGCAAACTGCTGATAACAGATTATCCCCGCCAAAACCGCAACAACTGCCAGCAATATCAGTATGATTATTTCCTCATTCATGAATCTCACCAAATTTATAGCCGATTCCCCAGACCGTCGCCACATACTTCGGCTTTCTGGGCTCGTCCTCTATTTTATTTCTAAGTCTGCTGATATGTACGTTCACCGCGTTTTCATCCCCCAGATAAGCGTCGTTCCACACCCTTGCATAAATCTGTTCCTTGGTGTAAACCTTTTTCGGGTTTTCCATCAAAAGCTTTAAAATCTCGAATTCCTTTGCCGTCAGCTCCACCTTCTCGCCGTTTTTCGTGACCGTATAATTACCCGGATAAAGAACCAGCTCCCCGGCCCTTATCACTTCCGGCTTTTCCTCCGCCTTAGAGGAATATCTGGTATTCCTCCTTATCTGCGCCCTGATGCGGGCAAGAACCTCCGTCACGGAAAAAGGCTTTGTGATATAATCGTCGGCGCCAAGCCCAAGCCCTAAGGTTTTGTCAGCGTCGGTATCCTTTGCGGAAATAATGATAACCGGCACATTGCTTTTCTGGCGGATTTGCCCTAAAACCTCCATACCGCTGATTTTCGGTATCATCAAATCAAGCAGAACCAAATCAAAGCTTTTGTCAAACTTTTGCAGGGCCTCCTCCCCGTCCATTGCGCACAGGATTTCAAAATTTTCATTTTCCAGATACCCTTTCAGCATCCGGCTGATTTCATTATCGTCCTCCACCAGTAGTAAACGCATTTTTCCCCCTTGTTTTCATGCTGCTTTTATAGAAACTTTTGTTTCAGGTCAACCTGCTTTCCATTATATTTCTGTTTTCGGCAATGTGCAAGCGGCAGGAAACTTTTCCGCCCCAAAGCCTGCACAGGAGATTTCCCCGCCCTGAAGTCGGATACCCGCCGACAACCCCGCCCCATTGCAGCCCCGAAAACAAATACTTGCCGACGCCCCAAAAGGGAAACGCAAAAAAGGCACAGACGCCACTCCTTATTCAGAAAAAGAATAACGTCTATGCCTTGGTTTTACTGAAAGCTCAAGTTTATTCTTATTTATCAAAATGCTCCGAAACAGCCTTAAGATGCCTGATAATCGGAAGATGCTGAGGACAGATTCGCTCGCACTGGCCACACCCGATACAGTCCCCGGCCTTTCCTCCCTTTTCCGCAAGCTGCTCGTAAAAGACCTCGTTGGCGGACCAGCCCTTTTCCTCGGCCTCCCGCATATCCTCATTATAGATGGAAAAGTACTGGGGAATGGGAATCTTTTTGGGGCATCCTTCCGTACAGTAGGCGCACGCCGTGCAGGGAACCGCAATCGCGGAATTGATTGCCTCCGCCGCCTTTTTCACAAGCTCGTGTTCCTCCTGCGTGAAAGGCGTAAAATCCTCCATATAGCTTAAATTATCCTCCATCTGCTCCACATTGCTCATCCCGGACAGCACCATCATCACGTTGTCAAGGGAAGCCGCAAAACGGATGGCCCATGAAGGCAGGGACATTCCCGGCGCATAGCCTTTCAAAATATCCTCCGCCGCTTTGGGCATTTTCGCAAGGGTGCCGCCCTTTACCGGCTCCATAACGATTACCGGCACGCCGTGGCGCACGGCCGTCTCGTAGCATTCCCTTGCCTGAATCCACTTGCTCTCCCAGTCCAGATAATTAATCTGAAGCTGTACAAATTCCATTTCCGGGTACTTTGTCAGAATTTCATCCAAAAGCTCCGCGCTGTCATGGAAGGAAAAACCGGCTGTTTTCACCAGCCCGCTTTTTTTCTTGTCAAGGAGCCAGTTGAAGCAGTCGTATTTCTCATACTTTGGATAGCTCCCCGCTGTAATGCCATGCAGAAGATAGTAGTCAAAGTACTCCACTCCCGTATTTTCAAGCTGCTTATTAAAAACCTTATCCCTGTCCTCAAGGCTGTTAAAAAATCCGGAGTGCAGCTTGGTTGCCAGAGTATATGCCTGCCTGGGATAACGCTCCACCAACGCCTTCCTTGCCACGCTTTCGCTCTGAAATCCGCAGTACATCCATGCCGTGTCAAAATATGTAAATCCCTTTTCAATGAAAATGTCAACCATTTTCTTTACCTGCTCCACGTCGATGGAAGCCGGGTCGGAGGCATCCAGAAGCGGGAGCCTCATCAGGCCAAATCCCAGTTTTTTCATATCATTCTCCTTTTCATACGCTCTGCGCATATCTTTGTGTTTGATGGTTCTATTATAATATAGCTTTGACTGTGCGGCAAATACTTATATTAAATATGAGCGTATGCCTGAGGGGTATGACATGTTCCTCCGGTTCCACAAGCAATATTATCCGGCTTTTAAAAAAATTCCGCTCCCCTACACATTTTCCTCCCTCACAGCCTCAATAATTGTATCCTTCTTTATCCTCCCCGCAGAAATCAGATAGGACGCCGCCACGGCAGCCATCACCAGCAGAATGCTCAAAAGGATTTTCCCGAAGGGCAGCCTGGGCAGCAATTCCCTCCACGACACATCCAAAAGCCCCGTCATCAGCCCAAGCAGTATAAGGACGGCAAAAATGCCGATAACCACCGGCGTAACCGCCATACGAAAAGCCTCGATAAAAAGAAGTCTGCCAATCCCCTCATTATCCATTCCCACAGAGCGGAGCATGGCAAATTCCCTGCGCCGGCGCATCATCACATGGGAAACCGCGGAAAACGTGTTGGAAATGCCAATCAGCGCAAGCAAAATCCCGATACAGTCCACTACCGCCCCCATAGCCCGTGCCCCTACGGCGTTATTAAGCCTCTCCGTCTCTATACTGGTAATATAAACATCCTCCGCTGCCATCACGGATTCGCACAGCTCCCGTATCCTTTCCGTCACGGCAATGTCCTCCTCCGGCTCCGTCTTAACCTCTGCATAGATACAATACTGTTCCGCTTTTTCCGGGGAAAGCTTATCCGCCACGGAATAATATACGGAAAGGGGTACATAAAGATTAAGGTTATAGTTATTAAACGCATGGCCAATGTCCGGTTCCTCTACCGCCACAGCCCCCGCTGCCACAGAAAGAACATAATCCGTATCCATATCGTCTCTGGTTTTTTCCTCCAGCAAAAGCTCCTCTCCCTCCGAAATATTTAAGTGGGAATAAGACAGGGCTGATTTCGGCGCGTTATTCACCACCTCCGGGTACACCGGCGCAGCGCTTAAGACGATTGCTCTTATTTTCTCCGTATCATAATACTCCGCCGGGTCATGCCCCAGCTTGCGGCAGTAATCGTCAAACATCTCCTCCTGCATTCCATACAGATAGGCGCGGAGTCTGTAACGTCCGTCACGGTTTACCAGATTCCACTTATTAAGGTCGAGTCCCGCAAAACCTCCCCTTTCCTTAAATTCCTCGCTCTCCTGCCCGGGAGAGGCATAGTAAGCCATTCTTGTCACGCAATAATAAGCGCCTTCCAATTCCCCCGGAACGGACAAAATATCGGTAAGCAGCTCCCTGTCCGCCTCTGTCGGCAAATCAAGCCTTGCGCTGATATTATAGTAAACTCCGCTTCTGTTCCTCTCGCTTAAGTAGTCGTTCAGCGAAATAAAGACAAAAAATCCTGTAAGAAGCATCAGACAGAGAGTCAGAGACATAACGCCGCCGCGAAAGCCTTTTCTGTTTGCATAGTGGGAAGCGCCTGCCAGCTCCCCCGGATAACCGAACAGTCTGCGAAGAACCGGATAATGCCTGCCTTTCCTCTGCCTCCTGCTTCCGCCGCCGTCCGCCTCCTGCATTCGTATCGCTTCCAGGGGCGAAAGCCGGGAAACCTTTAACGCCGGAAGCAGCGCGGAAATCAACACGGTAATGAGAGACAGCCCGGCTGCCAAAAGCGCAAGATAAGTAGAAAAACGCACGGTAATCGGAAAGTAGAGAATTTCTCCTGCAATGTCACTGTAAATCTCAGTAACCGCCACGGTAAATCCATACCCGATTCCCATACTCAGCAAAATCGGAACCGCCGATAAAATCATTCCTTCCATTAATATAGACGCCACAATCTGACCGGGCGCAGCTCCCACGGAGCGGAACATGCCAAGCTGCTTTATCCGCGCGGAAACCGATACCTGGAACGCGCCTCTGATTATCATCACAAAGGCTCCCATAACCAGCAGCAAAAGAGCTGCATAAACAATCACGCCTCCCCAGTTTTCTATGGAAAATCCCATTTCGGGGGGAAAGACAAGGTGATAAGCCAGTAGCCTTGCATGATAACGGAAATGATTTTTATAATCCCCATACTCATCCTTTTCAATTCCCAGCGCGTCCGCAATCTGCGGCATCGCCTCGTAGGTCTTGCGGATATCCCGCATCTTTACATAAATTACAAGCTCCTCGTCCCCGGTAAGCGTGCTCCTGTCCATGTAACCCATGGCGTAATAGCCCGGAACCACGGTGGAAGTGGTCATATCCATTTTTCCCACCAGCGTGACTGTCCTTTCGCCGGTTCGGAAAAAGACTTCGCCGTCCCTTCGGACATCGCCGGCTTCCAGAAGCACGCTCTCCGGCTGCCCGCCGGCTTTTGTCCCTGTCTCATTGCCTGTCTCCGGCATCTCCCCTGAAATCCGCTTCTCCGCCTCTTTTTCTGCATTGCCCGCTTTCGGTATCTCCTTACAAATCCGCCGCTCTCCCTCGGGAAAGGTAACGGTATCGCCCAGACGATATTCGGGATTTTGCTCGAAAAAGGATTTACTCACGGCAATCTCTCCGGGTGCTGAAGGAATGCGCCCTTCGATAAGGGTATTTTTTTCTCCCATGGAATTCCAATAATTTTCGTCCGCATCCCGGAGGAGCAGATAGGGAAGCCCGGCATTCCCAGACAGCTCCAGACAGGAAAAGGGACCTTTCACCATGGTTTCCGCCACGTTCAGGTTATTCTCCACAAGGGACAGCTTATCCGAGGTAATATCCCCGCCAATCTCGCCATGCCACTGGCCGTCCTCATATTCCTCGATTTCCCTCTGCCATCTAAGCTGCGTATATCCGTAAGTGCACAGGGCGCAAAGCAGCGTGGAGGCCAGCAGAACCGCCAGCATAATGGAAATAGAGGTGTTTTTATTCCGCTTAATGGTATTGATTGTGTATACAAACAGCGTCCTCATCTCTCCACCTCCTCGTCACGCACGATTTTTCCGTCCTCGATAGTGACGATTCTGTTCGCTTCAAGGGCAATCCGCTCGTCGTGGGTAATAAGGAGCACCGTCTGCTTATACTTTTTATTGGAAAGCTTCAAAAGCCCCGTGATTTCCTCCGAATTTCTTTTATCCAGATTTCCTGTGGGTTCATCCGCCAGCAGAATCGCCGGACGGTAAATCAGCGCTCTGGCAATCGCCGCCCTCTGCTGCTGCCCGCCGGAAAGCTGGCCGGGAAGGTGGTGGAGCCGCTCTGTCAGCCCCAGAATTTCCGTCAGCTCATCAAATCTTTTTTCATCAGGTTTCTGTCCGTCAAGGAGCATGGGCAGAAGAATATTCTGCCTTACGTCAATGGAGGGAATCAGATTGTAAAACTGATACACAAGCCCTACCTTGCGCCGCCGGAAAAGGGAACGCTGCTTTTCATTTAAAGCGGCGATATCCGTGCCCTCAATCAGAATTTTGCCCCCGTCCGGCCGGTCCACCCCGCCCAGCATATGGAGCAATGTGGATTTGCCGGAGCCGGACTGGCCCACGATGGCCACGAATTCCCCCCGCTGTATGGAGAGGGAAACCCCGTCCAGGGCCCGGACCTCGCTTTCAAGACCCTCGCCGTAGATCTTGAAGATATTTTTCAATTCAATCAGATTTGCCATATCAGTAACCCCAGGGGTTGGCCGTCTGAATCTGGGTAAAGACCTCGGTGCCTTCCTCCACGCCGGACTTGATTTCCACGTTGTAGTTGTCGGAGATGCCGATTTCCACGGCCACGGGCCAGAAGCCCTCGGGAATTGTCTCGTCGGCCATGATGTTTTCCACCACGTTGTCCGGCCGGTCGCCCTTGACGTAGACCACCGTCAAAGTCTCGCCCTCCTCGGTGGAAACGGTGCGCACGGACTGGAGGGGCAGCACCAGACAGTTGTCGTTTTCGCTGGCGGTGAGCTTGTAGTTGATGTAGCTGTTGACCTGGAGGGTTTCCTCCGTGTTGTCTACGGAAATTACCATGGGATAGGTGGCCACGCCGTTGTTGATGGTGCTGGAGAGGCTGACGCTCTCCACCATGCCCATTGCCATAGTGCCCCACTGGTCCAGCTCCACCATGGTTCCCACCTGGACAGCGCTGACGTTCCGCTCGTCCACGGTGGCGTTGACCATCAGGGAGGAGGTGTCGGAGATGGTGACCACCGTGGTGTTGGCGGCGATTTCGTCTCCGGGCTTCATGGTCAGGCCAATGACCTTACCTGCGATGGAGGCCACGGCGGAGCAGTTAGCCAGGTTCTTCTCGGCAGTCTCCAGCTCCTTCTGGGCCTCGTCCAGGCTCTGCTGGGCGGAGTAGATCTCCGCCTCGCTGTCCTCGCCGTCCACCCGGACCAGGACCTGCCCGGCGGTGACCTGGAGGAAGTCTACCAGGGAGCTGGAGAGGACGGTTCCGTTGACGGTGGATTTCAGGTCGCCGGTGCGGTAGTACTCCAGCTTCCCGGGCTCATAGGGATAGATGGTCTCGCCCTCCTCCGTGGTCACGGTGGCGGAGGCCGCCATCTCGGCGGTAAGGGCCCCCTCGTTCTCCACCAAAATATCGGCGGAGAAGAGCTTGGTGCCCTCCGGCGTGATGCGGCTGACCATGTGGACCGCCTCCACCGTGCCGGGGAGGGAGCTCATCAGGGCGGGGATGGACACGTCCATGCTCTGGCCCTGGTAAATCATGCCCTCGTAGGCGTAGCTGTAGTACTGGGTGAGCCGCAAACGGGTGTCATCCGCCAGCACGGCCAGCTTCTGCTCCTTGCTGATGGTGTCCCCGGGATTCAGGTCCACCACCTCCATCAGCTTGCCGGAGTAGCCCGCCGCCAGGTTGAGGCCCGCCACGTCCTTCAAAAGGGCGTTGAGCTGCTTCTCCCGGCCCAGCACGTCCTGCCGGGCCTTGTCCACGGCGGAGCGGGCGGCATCGGAGTCGATGACGAAGAGAGGGGTGCCCGGCTCCACGGTGTCGCCCTCGCTGACAAAGACCTCGGACACGGTTCCCGTGGTGGCGATGGTAATGGTTTCGCTGTCCTTGGCCTTGGTTAGTCCGCTACCCTCCACCGTGGAGGTAATGGAGTTGTACTGCACCACGTCGGTGAGTATCTCGGTTTCGTCGCCGCCTTTCTTAGCGGACAGGAACTTCCAGACCCCCAGGCCGATGGCGGTGAGAATCAGAAGGGTGAGGAACCACCGGACGATTTTTCGCCGCTTCTTCCGGGGCATTTCCTTCCACTTCTTCCAAAGGGAGGTCTTTTCCGCTTCCGGCGCGGGAGGCGGAGCCGCCTCGGGGGCCGCCTGAACGGTCCCGGTCTGCTGTTCGCGATCCATGACTTCTGACATAGGCTTTCTCCTTCATGGTTGGATGAATTTCCTGAAACGGCGGAATCCGCCGCTGTGGTGACCCAGGGACAGGATAACAGGGTCTGGCATCATAACTGTATCATTGATACTAGAACAGTTCGCTGGGGAAAACAACAACAAAACGGTTACAGATTTCTTAAGATTTTCCTAAGATTTGGGCTTGTGTCCTTTATAAGTTAGACGGGAGAAGGGCTGGAAAGGTTTCGGAAAATCTTGTACAAAAATATGGAAGCAGAGGCGCACATTTCCGTCAAGGGGCCGTTTCAGGGAAAAACCGCCCCGAAGCGGGGCGGTTTTTGCGAAAGGTCAGGCGTTGGCTGCGTCCTTCTTCGCCATGGATTTCTGATAGAACAGCAGAATGGCCAGGGCGGCAAGGCCCACCACATCCGTGGCGGAGCCGGGAACCATCATGGCAAGGCCCGCGATGACCAGGGCCAGCCGCATCCACTTGGGAATGGGCCGGAAGAGGAAGCCGTTCAGCGCCGCGGCCACGCCGAAGATGCCCAGCAGCGCGCTGACGACAATTTGTATCACCTGGAACACGCTGGTCACGTCCACGAAGAGCATGGCCGGGCTATAGGCGAAGATATAGGGGACGATGAAGGCGGCGATGGCCAGCTTGGTGGCGTTGACGCCGGTTTTCATGGGGTCAGATTTGGCAATGGCGCTGCCTGCGTAGGCTGCCAGGGCCACGGGGGGCGTGATGTCCGCCACAATGCCGAAGTAAAAGACAAAGAAGTGGGCGGGAATCTTGCCGATGCCCAGCTGAATCAGAATGGGGGCACAGGTGGAGGCCATGATGCAGTAGTTGGCCGTGGTGGGCACGCCCATGCCCAGGACGATGCAGCAGAGCATGGTCAAAAACAGGGCGATGAACAGGGACAGGGCCTCGTTGGGGACCATGCCACTGATGTTTACGACGGCGTTGATCAGCTTGGAGGCAAGGCCCGTCACCGTGATGCACCCGGCCACCATGCCCGCCATGGAGCAGGCCACGGCCACGGTGATGCAGC
>OFFG01001464.1_pt1 | contig 13985 bp, 15 predicted proteins | sample 1521331 | NCBI WGS metagenome assembly OFFG01 (sample SAMEA3504129, study PRJEB24116) | mouse gut metagenome | biome: mouse gut; feature: mouse-associated habitat; material: faeces | place: Denmark | collected 2011 | reverse complement strand
CAATTTCCGCCCTCTATTCCTCCTATTTTTTCATCAAGCCGGTAAACTGTCATTTATATTTCTTACACTGAACACAACATCTAATCGCCTATAACCTTGTCAGCACTCCGCCCGCCATTTTGCACACACTGTCACAGAGCAGGTCAATATCCTCCCTGTTGTGGGAGGACAGCAGGATCGTCTTACCCTGGCCTCTCAGCTCCAGCAGCAGTGCCCGGATGTCTTCAACGCCCTGTTCGTCCAAGCCGTTCAGAGGTTCGTCCAAAATCAGCAGTCGTGGGTTTTCCATGACAGCCTGGGCGACCCCCAGCCGCTGTCGCATCCCCATGGAGTATTTGGACACCCGCTTGTCCTTTGCATTTCCCAGCCCGAGCTGTTCCATGCAGGTGTTCAGCCGTTCTTTGGATGCCTGGCGGTTGATAGCAGCCAGAAGCTCCAGGTTTTTCAGCCCGCTGTAATAGGGCACGAAGCCCGGCGTCTCAATCAACAGCCCCAGGTCCGGCGGGAAGTCCACATCCCGGCCCACCTGGTTTCCTGCCACAATGATCCGCCCAGCGGTGGGACGGATAAAACCGCAGATGCACTTCATCAGCATGGTCTTCCCACTGCCGTTGCGTCCAATGATACCGTGGATTTGCCCCTCCTCAAACGAAACGGAAATATCCCGCAGGATTTGGGCCGTCCCAATGGACAGGCTGACATTTTCTATTGAGATTATCGCCATATCAATCAAACTCCAACATAGAATCAAAGCTGCGCCGCTTTGCGCTCACGCAGGCCAGAACAGTCATCAGGGCGGCTCCCAACAGAAAATAGAGCCAACTCACCCACAGAGGACAGACCAGAGCGCGGAAGTAGGGGTGGTAGTGCAGCCAGGTCAGGGCATGGGCACAGGGAAAGCCCCACATCCAAGGGCTGTCCAGAATGACAAAGCCAGCCCCCACCAGCAGGAGGGCGGTGTCCGCAGCGATGCCCAGAGGCTTCACACGCAGCAGGCTTGCCGCCAGCAGGACCGCTCCCATCAGGAGCAGACAGAGAAACAGCAGGAGAAAACTCCCGGCCACCGCCGCTCCCGGCCCCATCTGCTGATAGAGATTTTTGGGCAGGAGCGTGGTGACGCTTTTCAGAGCAGCCTCCCCCAGAAGACCGGCATAATCAGTGGCAACGGCGCTCCAACCCGGGCCGGTGATCGGGGCGTAGGGCAGGGAACACAGCGCCGTCCCCAGCAGCACCGCCCCCAGGTAGGTTGCCGCCGCCATGCACAGGTACAGCATCTCTCCCAGCACCCAGTTCAGCCGGCCCACCCGGTAGAGCTGGAGCAGGAAACCCCGGCCCATCCGGGGAAAGCCGGCCATCAGGATCAGGAACCCGATAGGGAGCATGAGCAGAATCAAAGTGGAATTACACAGGGCGGCCAGAGGCTCCAGCAGGTGGAACCGAGCCCCGATCTGCCCGCCCGCCTGGGCCAGCGGCTGGACCGCCAGGGAGTGAATCAGCGTCAGCAGCACCAGCAGAATGGACATCCGGGGATTGGTCAGCCAGAGGGAATATTCCATTCTGGCGTGCAGGGCTATTTTCCTTGCGCTCATGGTCACACCCCCTTGTCCAAGCGTCGGGACATGCACAGCCGCAGCAGACCCAGCACAGCCATAGCCCCGCCAATCCAAAGCGCCAACCGCCAGGGCTGGTGGCCGGAGAAGCACTGGAATACCGAGGCGGGATAGAACATCATCACCTGAAAGGATTTCTCCAGCTCCCCACAGTCAAACAGGCGGTTGGAAAGTGTGTCCAGAAAATTACAATACGTATAGAACAGCGCAAAAGAGACGCAGAGGATAAAATAAGCGTTTTTGCTCACCCCAGCCAACAGCACCGGAAGGAGCGCCGCCACCATGCCGAAGAAAAACGCTCCCGCAAGCTGAGCCAGGACGCCGCTCCAAACGGGGGCAGAGAGCCACTGGGCCGTCTCCGCCGTCAGGCCGGGGAACAGAATCCAGCAGCACAGGCCGTACAGCCCATACCCCACCGTGACCACCAGCCCGCCGGAGAGCAGGGCGGACAGCCAGAGGCTGAGACACCGCCGGGTCACGCCGCACCGGGGAAGCAGGAGGCGCAGGTATCCGTTCCGCCGCTCCAGGCAGAAACCGGGGATGGACGGAAGGGCGGCAAGGATAGGGGCAAACATCAGGTTATAGGGGCCGATCCCGGCCAGGAACAGGTGGTAACCGGAGAGCAGGAACCGGCTTTTGATTTGCTCCGCTGGGTAAGACAGGGCCAGCTCCAGAACCGTGATACTGCGGCCAGCGTCCACACAGCCCTCCGCAGTGAAGCACAGCGCCCCGAAGAGCAGCGCCGACGCCCAAAAATCCGCATGGGCCACCGCACGGTACAGATCGGTCTTCAATAGACGGAAAAATTTCATGGCAGTCACCTGGGCTGGTTGTCCAGGATTTGAATGTCCCCGGTCAGGCAGTTCACATAGAAAATCAATTCGCGGTCCCGCCTGTCCTTGGCGTAAAAAGCCCAGTAGGGAGTGGCGTCGTAGAGATCGTAGCTGGTGCGGTAACGTTGCACCCCGCTCCGGTCGGGCAGACGGTCCCCGGTCTCCTTGTCAAAAAAGCGGTAAGTCTCCTCCGGCTGGTCGGTGCCGGTAATGTTGAGGCGGTATTCCAGGGCCACATCCCGAATCTCCTGGGAGCCGTAGCCGCTGACGGTCTGGCTGAGGATGTCACAGGCGGCGGACAGGGAGACGATCTCCTTGCAGACCGCTCCCGGCTCATACAGCTCTACCATGCCGTGGCCGCCGCCGAAGAAGTCCAGTTCGCCGTTGGGGGTCATACAGGCGGTGATGGAACACAGTTCCACATCTCCGGTCCAGTCGTTTTCCTCACTGGGGCCGGGGAGGGTAAAGGTGGAGGAATCTGGGTATTGCCTTGCCACATCAGAGATGGGGACTCCGTTCCAGCAGGTCTGATAGGTTACCTTGGCATACTTCTCCCCATCCTCACCGGCGCAGACATACAGATACTTGGGCCGCAGAGTGGTCTGGAGATTTGTCTGGGACAGCCAGTCCGCCGCGAACCGCTCCGCCTGTTCTACCAACGGACCGTTCTCGCCCACATCATCCACGTTTATGTTATAGCTGTGATCCAGCAGTCCGGGGTCTTGGAAATAATGCGCCCAGCCCTTGTCCTTGGCGTACATGACGGTCCCAGTACACCAGACCGCCGCATACCAGCCGTCTCCATCCTCTCCCATCTGGTCGAAAATGGAGGAAAAGGCGTAGGCGTAGGTGTCGTCCCAGCGGGATACAGATTGATCGTCCCAAATTTCGTCGGGAATCCACCAGCGCATCAGCTTGTCTCCGTACTCCAGGTCGAAGCAACCCACCTCCCGGAGCGTACAGCGGGCCAGGTCTTCCGGTACAGAAATGGAGATTTCCCCCTGACGGAAGGTCAGGTTCTCATAGGTTCCCGGTATGAAGCTGGAAGCCTCAGCCGCCGCCTGGTCCAGAGGGGTCAGGTCGGGGCCGGTCTGCGTCCCACAGGAGGGCAGAAGCAGCAGAACCGCCGCCAGCAACAGGGCAATTTGTCTTTTCATGGTCAACTTCCTCTCGTAGTCAGGCCGGTGTCATAGAAGGAATCCAGGATCATCAACAGCCGCTGAAGATCTGCCGGGGAACGGGTGTAGTCCTTGATACTGGCCTTGGGTTCCCAGTCAGCGCCGTTGGCGGCGTTGTACTCCTCCACCAGAGCGGGCAGGACCGTCTCGTTCACGCCGTCCAGCATCATCCCGATGTTGACGGTCATACTCAGTTCTGGGGAATCCCCGTAAGCGGGACGCTTGAACAGTGAGTCCTCCAGATTGTCCACCAGCGCCAGGGTAAGGAGATTATAGCAGGTCACAAGACTGAGTTGTTCGTCTGTGGGCCGTTCCGCCGACTCCAGTGTACATTCATAGGGGTGCTTGCTGGTTTGCGAACTGATGGTATAACTGCCCAGACGGTCAGGGAGGTGCAGAATTTCCGCAATGCGGGACAGGGCGGCGAGGTCGTCGCAGTGAGGGGCGCGGGCATCCATCAACTCCAGAGCCAGTGGGGAGATTGCACCCCGTTCTGCCACACCAGTTGCCCGGACCTTCCGCCCAGCCATACCTCCTGCACTCCCTTCAGGGGGATTTCCAGCTCAGTGTCTCCGCTGGAATACAGGGGCGATACCAGCACGTCTCGGGCGTAGATGGAGGTGATGCCGTTCTCCGTCTCCACGTGCCAGCTATGGAAGGCATTGCCAGACCCTACCGACATCAGGGACAAGTGAAGAGTATCCTCTACCACCGCGAACAAGTCTGGATGGAGCTGACCTGTAGGAAGAATGGTTGGCATAGACATTATACAAGCCTCCTTTCTATGAGTTTGAAATGAATGACCGGTTTTTTGTAGTAGACCTGTAGGCTGTGCTTGGTGGATCGTTCTAATAAAAATCAAGGAATCATGTGTATAACAGGTTTCAGACACTATGCCTGCATATCCACGCCCTGCCGGTAGCCGTCCAGGATGCTGGTATCAAAGGGCTTGCCCCAGTCCCAGTTGGGGTCCTGCTGGTGGACGTACTCGCCCAGCCGGGTGGCCTCGCTGTGGAAGATTTCATTCAGCGTCCAGGAGGCGCTGAGCCGCTGCTCCGGCGCAAGAGACATGGTATAGTCCCGAATGACCTTGCTGATGTCCTCGCCGTCGCTGACCCCGTAGCCGTTCTTCATGTGGTTGAACGCAATCTGCTTGACCTGCTGCACCACGCCCTCGTCCACAGGGACCATCTGCCGGTAATCCCCGGCGTCGTTCAGGCTCATGCCGGGGGTGCCGTAGGGATTGACATGGGGCTTGCCCTGCTGCTTCTGGGCCAACTCACCGATGCGCTGCTGCTGTTGATTTTTCACCAGTTCCGTGATTGTCATGACAAAATCCTCCTATTAAAATTGTTCATCAGTTTATTCAGCTCAGTCCCAAGTCAGCTTCGGCCACTCCGCCCCCTGTGCGTTCGGAGAAAGCCCATCTTGTTCAACTGTCCATTCCTCCAAGAAAAACTCATATCCAACGCCGGACTCGTCCCGGCAGAAGAAGGTCCAGGTCAGCACATCTCCCTTTTGGCATTCCGTCGTGAGTTCTCCATTGCCAAAATAGTCGCCCTGCAGCCGATCCGGCCTCGCAGCCGGTTCCGCCGAGAGTTCCCCGTCAGCATAATTGCTCTCCTCACCTCCCGGCTTTGCGGCCAGCTCCGCCACAAACTCTCCATTGCGCAGGAGGCGGAAGGTGTTGTCCGTCGTCTTGGGGACCTTGTCGAAATAGCCATACACGCCGGTATGGAAATTTGAAATCGTAAACACCCCGCCGCCGTCTTTACTTTGCTCATACTCTGGTCCGCTGATACCGTAAGAGTCGCATTGGACCGGCAGCAGCATGGCAGTGTCTCGCAGGTCCCCCAAGCTCTCCTGACGCCGGGTCTCGCCGTTTTGAATGGCGGCTTCCAGGCTGACGATCCTGGAGCCGTTCAAAGGCATCTTCAGCTTCCCGGTAAAGCTCCCTGTGCCGTCGTAAACCAGCGGCAGGCTGCCTTTGCTGTCCGTGCTTCCCAGAGAGGTCCAAAGCAGCTCCAAAGCAGTGTCCTCCGTCCACTCCTTCAGCTTGACGGTCACTTCCACGTCCAAGCCTCGCCTTTCCCGGTTCAGCGCAGGCGTGTAGCTCCAATCCAGGACCAGATGATCCGCCTTTTCCAAATCAGAGCGCAGGGAAGCGACCTGCGCTTCCAAGCTGCTCACATTGTCCATGATACTGTTCTGGGCGTTCCAGACGTCCTGCTCCAAATCTGAAATCCGACGCCGCTGCCCAAGGCTCAATATCAGCAGGACCACACAGAGCGCCAACGTTGCGGTCCGTGTCCAGTCTCGTTTCCTTTCCAATGTGATCTCTCCTGTTTCCATGATTTCACCGCGAGTGGATAATGCCGTAGCAATAAGCCCGCCGGACAATCCGGCCGTCGTCGGTGCGATAGCCGTGATTCGGGTACTCGTCCTTCCCGACAGACGTTTCGTAGAGCTCCAACACCTGGTTGAACTCCGCCTTTTTCAGCTCGTAGGGCAGATCAAAGCTCCGGGTGGGCAGGTTCCCCGCCGCCACGTCGCCGCTGAGAACCTGGGAGTACAGCAAATCAAACAGCGCCCGCTGTTCCCGGGTCAGGGCATCGTAGCCCTCCACCTCATCGCAGATGGGCACCGCCAGATCCCCGTACAGCCAGCACCCCACCGGTGTTGGAAGCTCCATATCCTCTCCGCCCGTGCGCAGGACCCCGGCCATGTCGGTGATGGACAGGATGGTTCCCGTTTCCGGCAGGTACGTCACCCGGTAGGACGGCTGCATCAGCTGGGTCTGGGAAATCAGCGTCACGGCGCACTGGAGGTCTCCCTCCGTTGCGGAACGGTAGTACACATACCGTTCGTCCGGTATCTGCTTCGCCCCGTCCCGCACAGGCCGGTCCACCAGCAGCAACGGGCCCACATACAGGGCGGGGGTTCCGGCCCGGTACAGCTCCAGGTCCCGCCCGGTCCTCTCGATCTTATCGGTCAGGCGGATTCCCAGGACCCCGAAGCCGAACACCAGCACCCCCAGGCCGCAGGCCGTGGGAATCTGCTCGGACTCCACGAAATAGAGGGCGATGTCCTCGGCAATCTCCCCCCAGAGAAGGCCCACGCTGCCCACATAGGGCTCCTTCATCCGCAGGTCCCGGATCACCGTCAGGGTGCCCTGGTTCCCCACGGCCTCGCCCACGTCCAGCTTCCCGTCCTCCCGCAGGGGGATGTCCACGGCGGGGTGTTCCACCGTGCCCCGGACGTTGCCCTCGTGGTCCGACACCGCCAGCAGGGTCCCTAAGGGACCGCCGCCCTTGATTTGCAGGGTGAGGCTGGCGGCCTCCTCCTTCAGGGCGTTGCCCATCATGGAGGCCCCCGCCAGGAGGCGGCCCAGGGCCGCCGTGGCCACCGGCAGGGTCTTGTGAATCTGCCGGGCCCGCTCCGTCAGGTCCCGGGTGGACACGGCGGAGACTTTAATCAGGCCGTCCTGGGAGATGGCCCGGATCAATTGGTCGCTCATGGTTCAAACTCCTTGCTTCAACAGCATTGAAATTGCCAGCGGTCCTCGTTGAGCCTCGGGGGCTTGTCCGTCAGGTCCCCCGTCAGAAGGACGGAGGAAAAGCCCGCCTCGCCCAGGGCCTCCCGCAAAAACGCCTCGCTCCAGGCCCGCTCCCGGTGCTCTTCAAAGGAGCGGTCCCAGGCCCCATCGGGCCGGAGGCGGAACAGGTCCACCTGATAGGTGCAGATCTGCTTTTTCTCGGAAAAGAAGGTCCGCCACACGCAGCAGCTCTCCTCCGTCTCGTCCATATACATCTGCCCGTCCATCCGCCGCAGCTTGCAGGGGGTGTTGACGTCAAAGACAAACTGCCCGCCGGGCCTCAGCCAGCGGTGCACCCGCCGGAAGGTCTCCCGGAGATCCCGCGTCCGCGTCAGGTAGTTCAGGGAATCCAGAGTGGAGACCACCGCGTCCACCGGCTGGGCCAGGCGGAGCCTGGGCATGGCCTGGTGGAGGAACAGGGGCGGGCGCTCCAGGCCCGCCGCCTTGGCCGCCGCCTGGGTCAGCATCTCCTCGGACCCGTCGGTGGCGAGAACCTGATAGCCCTTCTTCGCCAGAAGGCAGGCGATGGTCCCGGTGCCGCAGGCCAGATCCAGCAGGCTTCTGCCGTCCACCCGGTTGGAGAAGGCGGTTCCCGCCGCGTCCAGCATGGTCACCGGCAGGTCGATGGTGGAGACCAGATGGCCGTCCCTGCCGCCGGGGGCGACCCGGCCCTTCCAGTTCAGCGCCAGCGGCACCCGCTCCACCTCCTGGGACATGTGGCTGTCCTTGTCGAAGTGGCCCCCCTGGCTGGCGATGGCGTCGCCGTGGTCCGTGGTCCAGATGATGAGGGTGTCCTTGTCCAGCTCCAGCTGGCGGAGCTTGTCCACAATGAGGCCGCCGGCGGACAGGCCGACGAAGAACATGAAGCAGGTGAGGTACAGCCCCCAGCTCGTGGAGTTGTTCATGCCGGTTATGCCGAGCCCGAACATCAGCTGGTAGACGTACACGCCGGCGCCCACGAGGGCCAGCACGCCCGACCCGACGACAAGCGGGTTTTTCATCAACGAAGTCATAGCGCAATCCCCCTAGCGAACGTAGAAAACCTGTGGGCGCGTGCCCTTATCTTCCAGCAGAACCTCGGCGCTGCCCTCGCGACGCAGGCGCGACACGGCAGAATCGGGATCGTCCAGATCGCCGAAGATGCGCGCATCGCCGGGGCAGCAGTGCACGCACATGGGCACCTCGCCCTCGTCGGTGCGCTCCTTGCACAAGGTGCACTTCTCCATCACGCCACGGCTGCGCTCGGGCACCCGCGCATCCCCATAGGCAGCCCCCGTGGCGCGCACGGGCTCGTTCCAGTTGAACGTGCGGGCGTTGTAGGGGCAGGCGGCCATGCACATGCGGCAGCCGATGCACTTGTCGTAGTCGATTTCCACGCGACCCATCTCGTCTTTGTAGGTGGCGCCGGTGGGGCACACGCGCTCGCAGGCCGGGTTCTCGCAATGCTGGCACGCCAGGGGCAGGTAGGTGCGCGTGAGGTGCGGGTAGACGCCCTCGGCGCCGTCGAACTGCTCGCAGCCCTCGGTCAGCACCCGGTTCCACAGCATTCCGTCGGGCACGTTGTTCTGCATCTTGCAGGCCACCGCACAGGTGTTGCAACCAATGCAGCGGCGCAGGTTGATGCCGATGGCAAGCTTCGTCATGGCTACTCACCAGCTTTCTTGATCTCGATGAGCGTATCGTTGTAGGGAATCATGGGGCCGAAGGGCAGCGCGTAACCGCGCTCGTTCAGCGTGTCGTTGGACACCGCCTGCATAATGGTGCCGTCCAGGTACTGGCGGTAGGTGCTCTCCACCATGAAGGCGCTTTCGGGGCGCACCGACTCGTTCAGCCGCAGCACCGTGCGGAAGGAGCCGCGGTCGTTGAACACCTCCACCGCATCGCCGTCCTCCAGGCCGCGGGCGGCGGCATCCACCGGGTTCAGCTCGATGTGGGGCTCGCTCACTTCCTGAATCCACTTCGCGCCCGAGTAGGCCGAGTGCACGCGGAAACGGGAGCGGGCCTGGTTGAACTGCAGCGGGTACTTCTCGCGCAGCGGGTTTTCCGGATAGGCCTCGCACGGCTGCTCCCAAGCGGGGAACGCCTGGCCGAATTGCAGCAGCGCCTCGTAGTAGGGCTCCTGCTTGCCCGATGCCGTTCCGTAGGTGAAGCCCACCTCGGGCGCAATGAGGTCCTCCGACCCGATGAGGCGCAAAGCGCCCCCGGCTTCCTGGAGCTTCTCTAAGGTGAAGCCGGCCACCTGCGGGTCGTCGGTGGTCAAAAGCGCCCGCGCATATTCCTCGCCGTCGGCCGGGAACACGTCTCCCAGTCCCATGGCCTCGGCGATGCCCTTTTCGATGTAGAAGTCCGACTTGCTCTCGAACAGCGGATCGAGCACCTTCAGGTTGGCCAGGATATGGGCGTTGGCGCACTTGATGCCGCCCACGGCATCGGCGCACTCGAACTTGCTGCACGAGGGCAGTACCAGATCGACGAAGTCGGTCACCGAGCTGTGGTAGATGTCGGCCAGGCACACGAAGTCGAGCGAGTCGATCCACTCCAGGGTCTTGTTCCAGTTCGCGGCCTTCTGGGTGGGAATGTCGCCGAAGAACATCGCGCCGTGGATGGTGTCGCCCTTGACCACATCGTAGAAGCCCTGGGGGCTGGGTGCCGGCGCCATGCCCTCGGGAAGCGGCCAGGCGCCCAGGTGCGCCTCGTAGGGCGTCACGTGGTAGCCGTAGATGCCGGTGCCGCGCTTGCCGTAGTTGCCCGTGAGCGAGGCGATGAGCGCATAGCAATGGCCGGCGACGTCGTTGTTGCCGAACTTGTCGATGCCACCCACGCCGTTATCGATGATGGAGGGACCGGCCGCGTACTGGGTGGCCACGTCGGCCACCACACCAGCGGGAATGTCGCAGGTGGCGGCAGTCCATTCCAAGGTGTAGGGCTCCATGTCCTTCCGCAGGCGCGTGAACTGGGTGAGGTAGCGCGTGCCGTTAACGGTGAACTCGCCTTCCAGGGCGGCAGCAACGCCCGCGGTCTCCTGGGGCACCGCCGCGTTCGTGTTCTCGTCCCACACGTAGAAGGTCTTCAACTCCACCGGCTCGCCGGTCTCGGGATCGGTGCCCGGCGTCACGTCCACCAGGCACGCACCCGTTTCCGCATCGATGAGGAACGGCAGCGACGTGTGGGCGAGCACGTGCTCGCGATCGAACAGGTCCTCATCCAGGATGTACTTCGTCATGCCAAGGAAGAACGCCGGGTCGGTGCCGGCCCGCAGGTTCACCCACTGGTCGGCCTTGCCCGCCGTGGGGCTGAAGCGCGGGTCCAGGCAGATGAACTTCGTGCCCGCCTCCTGCGCGTCCAGCATACCGCGCGACCAGGTGAGGCTCGTCTCCACCAGGTTCGTGTTGGCCAGAATGACCACGGCAGCCTCGGGCCACTCCCATATAGTGTTCTGCGCGAACATGCCGATCCAGGGCGAGAAGGCCATGATCTGCCCGTTGCCCTGGCCCATGTCGTAGCCGTTCATGCCGCCGGCCTGGGCCCCCAGCACGCTGGCCAGAAGCGGTGGGAAGCGCTGCGAGGCCTCGGTGGAGAACTGGATCCACAGGGCATCCTTGCCGTACTTGTCCTGGATGGCCTTGAAGTTCTCGGCGATCATCTGGAAAGCGTCGTCCCAGCTGATGGCCTCGAACTCGCCGCTTCCCCGCTCGCCCACGCGCTTCATGGGGCGCTGGATGCGCGCCTCGCCGTAGATGTTCTGCACCTCGGAAAGGCCCTTCAGGCACACGTTCTGGAAACGATGGTCCTCATTGGGGCGCGGCTGGATCATCGCGAGCCGCCCGTCACGCACAGTGCACTGCAGCATGCAATTGCACAGGCAATGCTCGTTGTGATAGGTAAAGGCCTGCGTCTCGCCCGCCGATCCCGCGGACGGCGAGCCAGCTGCCTCGGCGATGCCCGCCAGGTTCGCGCCCGCGAAGCCGACCGCGCCGGCAGCGGCAGCGGTTTTCAGGAAGCTGCGGCGGCTGAGCACGCCGCTCCTCGTTTTCTGCTCCATAGTGTCCTCCTGCTCTTCTCGTACCCTTCTTCGATCGCTCGCGCCTTCCCCAAGGCCAGCGGCGATTCCTGGGTGCAGTCTACGAAGCGTCAACAGGGAAATCACTGCCCATTTGAGAGAGAGCGGGGCTTATACCCCATTTTTGGAAATGTGGGCATTAACGAGATCGCCGAAACGGCGTTATACCCGCTAAGATACGAACAACGAGAAGAAGCAGGGCCGCGAGGAGGGGACGATGGTCGATAGGAAAAGCGATCTGCGCGTCGTGCGCACGCGCAACGCCCTGCGCGGGGCCTTCGAGGAGCTGATCGCCGAAACGACCCTCGACAAGATCACCGTGAAGGCCCTCACTGACCGCGCCGGCATCAACCGCAAGACCTTCTACCTGCACTACGAGACCATCGAGGCCTTCTACGACGAGATCATGAACGGCATCATGGACGAATTCTTCGCCTACTATGAGAAGACCCCCGACGATCCGTGGGACATGGACGGCCACGCCCGGCGGTTCTTCCGCTACCTGGCCGCCCAGCCGCCCATGATCGAGCGGCTCGTCTGCTCGCCGAGCTTCTACGACTTCGGCGAGCGCATCTACGCCACCCAGATGAACCGCTACCGCGCTTTCGCCGACGAGCTGTTCTGGCGCGAGGGCATCACGCCCGACCAGGAGGAGCTCGTGTGCGCCCTTATCCGCAACATGGCCCTGGAATGCTATCGCGAATGGGTGCGTGCGGGTAAGGTGGTGCCCGTGGAAGAGGCCGCCCAGCTGCTGGGGTCCATGACGCTCCACAGCGTGGAGCACCTCATGAGCCCCCGGCCCGAGGCATCCTAGAACAGCGACAGCTGGTCGGGGTCGGCGGAACGCTTCGGGCGCTGTGCGGGCACGGGCTCCTCTTCGGAGGTAAGGGGAACAGGCGCGTGGCGGTCGAGCAGGGCACGGGCATCGGCGGCGGCGTTCAGCCCCGCGAGCGCCTCCGGAGCCGTGAGCGACAGCGGCATGCGGGTGTGCACGGCACCCACCACGGCATCGGGTTCGCAGGTCACCAGCACGAAGCGGTCGCCCAGGCGCAGGCCGGCCAACAGCAGCGCCTCGCTTCCGCGGGCGGAAAACCGGTACTGGGGGCGCCGACCCGAGGGCGCGTCCACGTTCCGCGTCTCGTAGAAGGCGCGCACCGGCACGATGCAGCGGGCCTGCTCCATGGCCTTATGCCACATACCCGAGCCGCCCAGGGCCGACTCGATGCGCGCGTTGAAGACGAGCCCCCGCTTCCAGGGCACTTCCACGCCCCAGGCCAGATCAGCACGCCTAAGCTCGTCGCCTTCCGCGATGATAACCGGGCTCTCCGCACCGGGATAGCAGTCGATAGCCTCAAGCGGAATGTCGGCGGGGCGCCCGAACGACAGCGGAGGCACTGACGCCACGCCCGCCCCGAACGCCACGGCCCGGCGCACCGCGTACAGCCAATCCACCACCGTATCGGCCTCTTCCCCACTCACCATCTCAAACCGGTGGCACACCGAAACCTCCATTCTGCGGTTACCTCAAGCAAAACCTGACGGCCGTGGCCCTCTGTTGGCCGCACCTGCAAACCGCCTCAAAAGCCCCTCGATAAGCCCTACGCGGATGGCAGCACGATCTTGAAAGGCCCCTCATCGTCTCCAAGAACCGCCTCGCCTTCTAGTCCCAACGCCTCGGGAGTCGATGAACGTTTGGACTGCCGCCCACATTCCCTCTACTACCATGTAGCCCCGAAAATGCGCGAGAAGCCGCGCGTGCAGAAAGTCCGGCACAGCGGCGCGGGCGGCGCAGCATTCCCTCACCGTTGCAAGGGCGTCATCGTTCACGCCTACCGTCCAGCAAAACTCCTCGAAGTCCATCGGAAACATGGTGACTTCGGTGACGAAGCCGACAGGGTACGAGCGCACATGCCCCAGCTCAATTCCCAGCGTCGAGCCAGAGAACGCGTAAGAGTAGCGGCCGTCTTACTTTTCTGCCCTCGCCAGCGTTCCAGGGTCTTAAAGGCCTTGCGTTTGGACATATCATCATCGCCTGCCATTTTACCTGCACCAGCGGAATTACACTTTTGCAAATCTTTATTTTGATGATTCTGGCACTTTTGCAAATCTTTTATCATCCATTATCTGCACTTATAAAGAGATTCACGAGTACACGAAAATTGACGACCATCTCTCGCAGGATAAGCCGCCAGAAGACTATAATTTTGCTCCCAATAGAAGCCGGAATGAGGAGAACCCCATGGCCGATACCGTTCTGTTCCTGGAATATCCCAAGTGCTCTACCTGCCAGAAGGCGAAGAAGTGGCTGGATGCGCAGGGCGTGACTTACACCGACCGCGACATCGTGACCGACAACCCCACCGCCGACGAGCTGCGGCAATGGCACGAACGGAGCGGCCTGCCCCTCAAGCGGTTCTTCAACACGAGCGGCATGCTCTACCGCGAGATGGAGCTGTCGAAGAAGCTGGCCGATCTGTCCGAGGAGGAGCAATACGCCCTACTCGCCACCAACGGCATGCTCGTCAAGCGCCCCTTGCTCGTCACTCCCACCGCCGTCATCCCCGGCTTCAAGGAATCCACCTGGGAAGAGGCATTGGGGTTGTAAGCGTCCTTTCGCGGCGACAGGTACTCCAGCGGCTCTAGCAGGTTCGGGCCGTCGGGCCTGTTTGCCCTTCCGCCCGAGGCTGGGCCACGGATTTGTGACGGGGT
>OFFG01001463.1_pt1 | contig 14000 bp, 10 predicted proteins | sample 1521331 | NCBI WGS metagenome assembly OFFG01 (sample SAMEA3504129, study PRJEB24116) | mouse gut metagenome | biome: mouse gut; feature: mouse-associated habitat; material: faeces | place: Denmark | collected 2011 | reverse complement strand
AATCCGATGGGTCACTGGCTTTCCGTGGTAAACGGCGCGGTAAATGGCTACAGTGGTGACAATATTGAACACCGCGCAGCCAATGGAGGCGGGAAGGGCACCGGGGGGCACCTGCCGGCCGGTGATGGACTGACAAAGCTGCTTTTCCGCGCCCTGAGGGTAACGGGTGCGCAGCACATCCACCACGGCGGGCGCCTTTTCCTCCTCGATCTTCAGCCGGAGCATCTCGGCGGCGTTGGCCTTGTTGGCCTCGATGGCAATGTGAACCCGGTCCACGCCGAAAATCCGGGCCAGAAGCTTCACACCGCCCAGGACCTCCTCCGGGTGCTCCAGAAGAATGCGGTGGTCGCTGGTGATGTAAGGCTCGCATTCGCTGGCATTGACGATCACTGTGTCCACCTTGCCCAGTCCGGAGGAAATCTTTACATGGGTGGGGAAGGTGGCCCCGCCCATACCTACGACGCCCGCCTCCTTCACCAGAGCGGAAATCTGCTCCGGGGTGAGGTCGTCCGGGTTTCGGACGGGAGCCAGAGAGGGACAGGGGGTGTCGTTAAAATCATTCTCGATCACCACACTCATCACCGGTACGCCGGAAAAGTGAATGCGGGGTTCTACTGCCGTTACCTTGCCGGAGATACTGGCGTGGACAGGAGCGGAAACAAAGGCAGGCGCGTCCCCCACCTTCTGGCCCACCGTCACAAAATCGCCGGCCGCCACGCAGGGCGTGCAGGGTGCGCCGATGTGGAGGGACATGGGAATCACCACCCGCTGGGGCGGAGGGAGGCTCTCCACCGGCTTCTTATTGGTGGCGGACTTCTGGTCGTTGGGATGGATGCCGCCAAAGAAAGCTTGTGCCATATCTTCACCTCAATTTCTTCTAAACATGGGCCGGAGCCCAAAAACACACGCACATATCATACTCCCATTTACACGCCGTGTCCAGAAATTTTTCAGGGGAAGGACAGTTTTTCTGAGGAAATAAATCAAAATATGGAAAATCATTTGATAATCCTGCCAGAAAAGGCGCAAATTTCTGCGGCTTGCATTTCCCGGGAAAAAATGGTATGATGAAACCCGCCCCGGAAGGCTGCAAAATATATTTGGGAGGCAGAAATCTATGTTGAATCGGGCGGAAATCAAAGCGGAGGCCAAGGAAATCATGGGCTCCGCTCAGGTAAATCCTTATATTGTGACGCTGTTGGTCGTGCTGATCGGCTTTGTACTGGAGCGGACCGTGGATATGATTCAGGGCGGAGGGATATTCTATTCCTATGACATAGCCAGACAGTACTATGACATTCTGGCCAGCGGGGATTTGGAGCAGCTGGAGGGCCTGGTACGCACGCTGCCGGAGAGCACCGGCCGCAGTTTCTTTCTCTCCACTCTGGTTTCCCTGGTGATGCTGGTGCTTAACGGAGGATATTACATTTATTGCATGGGTATCCGGCAAGGAGCGGCGATGCCGTATTCCAGTCTGGCCGACGGACTGGGCTCGGCGGGAAAGCTGATCTGGTGCTGGGTACAGATGTCGGTAAAGATCTTTTTGTGGTCGCTGCTGTTCTGGATTCCCGGGATTATTGCCACATACCGGTACCGGTTTGCATACTATAATGTCCTGACTGATGAGTCACTTTCGGCGGGGGACGCCATCCGTCTCTCCTGCCAGCAGACCCTGGGAATGAAGGGGGAGCTGTTTGTGCTGGATCTCAGCTTTATCGGCTGGCTGCTGCTGTCCGGACTGACGATGGGACTGCTCGATATCTGGCTGATGCCGTATATGACGCTGGTGAATCTGGCTTACTTTGAGGAAGGGCAGAGGAGACTGGGCCGGAGCCCCTATGGGAGATCATGAAATGAGGCCGTTCCGGAAGGGTGGGCACTGATAAGGAAGCAGCCAACCTGCCCACAGCCAAACCCTAAAAACCGAAAAGACAGGAGGCCGGAGCTCCGGCCTCCTGTCTTTTTATACCCTCCAATGGCCCACCTCAGCCCCACCCAGACGGCGTTCAACACCTGTGAATACAGGTTCTTAAAACCCCATGCTCCGCAGGGCATACAAGCAGCGGCAATTCCCGCAGGATCATGCTGACTACCCGACAGCACCAGCGGCACCCCTTTCTCCTCCATAAAGTGTATAGCCGGGGCGAAATTGCGGCATTCCTTTACCGGGCTTACAACGAAAGCTATCGCGTGGACATATGAAGAAGGAGTGTCAGCCTGTAGGCTGGCGCTCCTCTTTTGCTGTTGCATTCCCAGCCAGAAGTTTTCTTAGAAAATTTGAGATTTCGAAAGGATTGTCCCCGAATTTTGCAAAAAAGCTTTCAAAAAACGTTAAGAATTTCTGCCGCTTTTTCATCGGAAGGTGAGAAAGAATTCTATTGAAAAAAACTTCCGCCGGGCGTACAATATAACCGGCACACCTGAAAACTGGTAAAGTTTGGCGGTCAAAATGGCGCAGGGCGGCGTTGGCGTCTTGCCCTGCGCTATTTTTCGTTCCTTTCTTTTCTGCTTCTCAAGTGTGCCGGCTATAAAGCCTGTACCGGAAAATATGGAAGCTGGGACCGGCGGCCCCGCCGCCAGATGGAAAAGGAGTTTCTATGGAATTTCAGCTGAATGAGAATTTACTGCTGGGCGCGGCGGCCGCTGCCACGCAGATCGAGGGCGGAGATCAGAATAACAATTGGTACAGCTGGTACCGGCAGGGATTTGTCAAGGACGATTCGGATCCCTCCGTGGCCACAGACCACTACCGGCGGTGGCGGGAAGATCTGGAGCTGATGAAAAATATGGGTATCCAATGCTACCGCATGGGTCTGGAATGGAGCAGAATCGAGCCGGAGGACGGGGTCTTTGACGAAGCCGTAATCGCCCGCTACCGGGAGGAAATCCAGGCCTTGCACGAGGCGGGCATCCCTGTGCTGCTGACGCTGCACCACTTCAGCAACCCGATGTGGCTGGAGGACAGGGGCGGGTTCGCCGTAAGAGATAATATTACCTGTTTTCTCCGCTATGTGAGAAAAATTGTGGAAAGCGTGGGGGATCTGGTCAGCGAGTATATTACCGTCAACGAGCCCAACGTCTACGCTTTCAATGGTTTCTTCCAGGGAATCTGGCCTCCGGGACAAAAAAGTTTCCTGGAAATGAGCCGGGTCATGACCAATATGGCCGCCGCGCATATCGAAGCCTACGGACTTATCCGGAAAACCAGGCTGCAAATGGGATACAAGGATACCAGGGTGGGCGTGGCCAACCACCTGAGAGTCTTCGCGGCGAAAAATCCGGAAAATCCGCTGCACCGGTTCTGGGCCTCCAGAACGGAGCAGCTGTTTCAGGGGAGCCTGACCAGAGCCATGTGCCTGGGGAGGGTCTCCTTCCCCATCGGGCGGCACCCCTCGATTGTGCCGGGGAGATACTGCGACTTCCACGGGGTCAACTACTACACCCGCTCCACGGTCAGCGGGCCCGCAGACGGTGTGGCCCAGGGATGCGCCGTGAATGATCTGGGGTGGGAGATCTATCCCGAGGGAATTGCCGAGGTCTGCCGGAAGGTCTATGAGATGCTGCCCAGACCGGTGTATATCACGGAAAACGGTACCTGCGACAATCAGGACCGGTTCCGGGCAAGATTCATTGCCGAACATCTGAAGGCGCTGTGTGAAAGCGGCGTGCCGGTGGAGCGGTACTATCACTGGTGCTTCTGCGATAATTGGGAGTGGGTGGAAGGGAACTCCGCCCGGTTCGGGCTGGTGCATGTGGACTATGAAAGTCAAAAAAGAAGTGTGAAGAGAAGCGGGGAGTTCTACCGGAGAGTGATTGAGGAGAGAGGCGTCAGCGAGGCGCTGTTCCGGGAGTTCTGCGATACGCCCTGCGGCGGGGAGGACGGGGAGTAATGGAGTGGTGGAAGGACGCAGTCATCTACCAGATCTATCCCCGCAGCTTTCAGGATTCCAACGGGGACGGCATCGGGGACATTCCGGGTATCATCAGCCGGCTGGACTACTTGCAGGAGCTGGGAGTGGACGCGGTCTGGCTCAGTCCGGTGTATCAGTCCCCCAACGCGGACAACGGATATGATATCAGTGATTACAGGGAGATCAATCCGGAGTATGGGACCATGGAGGACATGGAACGGCTGATCGCGGAAGCCGGAAAGCGGGGTATCCGGATTATCATGGATCTGGTGATCAATCACACCTCCACAAGCCACTATTGGTTCCGGCGGAGCAGAGACAAAACCAGCCAGTACGCGGACTACTACTATTGGAGGAAAGGCGGGGCGGACGGAACGCTGCCCAACAACTGGACCGGCTTTTTTGGAGAGGAATGCTGGGAGTTTGACCCGGAGCGGTGCGAGTACTATCTGCATCTGTTCGCGAAAAGTCAGGCGGATCTCAATTATCACAATCCGGCGGTACTGGAGGAGGTCAAGGATATCCTCCGGTTCTGGCTGAGAAAAGGCGTGGCCGGATTCCGGTGCGACGTAATCAACATTTTGTGGAAGGACAGCCTGGAGAATGGGAAAAAGCAGCTGGCCTTGACGGGAAGCGAGCACTATTTGTCCCTGGAGGGTACCCATGAGATCCTCAGAGAGCTGAGGGAGGTGCTGGACGAGTACGGAGCTTTCGCCGTGGGAGAGACGGTGTTCGTCTCGCCGGAGCAGGCGAGAGCGCTGTGCGGCAGGGAGCGGAAAGAGCTGGATATGGTATTCTCCTTCGAGCACATGGAGTGCGATCAGTTTCTTTTGAAGTGGTTCAAGAAGCGGTTCCGGCCGAAGGTGTTTTTCCAGTGTCTGGCAAAGTGGCAGAAGGAACTGGAGTGGAACGCCATCTATCTGGAAAACCACGACCAGCCCAGATCCATTCCCCGGTTCGGCAGCGAGACGCGGTGGAAGGAGAGCGGGAAACTGCTGGCGGCGCTGGCGCTGACGCTGAAGGGCACTCCGTTTCTGTATCAGGGGCAGGAAATCGGTATGCTGAATTTCGATTTCAGCCGGATGAGGCAGCTCAATGACGTGGAAAGTAAAAATGTGGAACGGGTGCTTCGGAAATTTCACATTCCCCAGAAGCTGAGATGGAAGATCATCGCCAGAACCAGCAGGGACAACGCGAGAACACCCTTTCAATGGACCGGTGAAGAGGGCGCCGGATTTACGAAGGGCAGGCCCTGGCTGGGAATCAACCACAACTGCGCCAGCATCAACCTGGCGCAGCAGGAGAGCGACCCCGACTCCATCTGGAACTGGTACCGGGATTTGCTGAAGCTGCGGCGGGACAGCGAGGTTCTCCGGAGAGGGGACTTTGCGCTGCTGGAGGCCGGAGAGCAGGTGTTCGTTTACCAGAGAATACTGGGGGAGAAGCGGCTGAGCGTGGCGTTGAATTTCAGCGGCGAGCAGGCGGAGGTTTCCTGCCGGGGAAAGGTGATTCGTTCCAACTATGGGAGAGAGAGCTTTGACGGGAAGCTGGACGCCTGGGAAGCGGTGATTCTGGAGTGAGGAGAGAGGTAATGACCAAATTGGACCGGAGGAACAGGCTTTGCTTCGGGCTGGGAACCATCGGACGGGATATGTTCTACTCCATGGAGAGCATGTACCTTCTGTTCTTCCTGACAGAAGTGAAAAACCTGGACGACGCCATGCTGGCGCTGGTGGGCGGGGTACTGACCGCGCTGAGAATTCTGGATGCCTTCAATGATCCCATTACCGGGGTGATTATTGACAACACCCACACCCGATGGGGAAAGTTCAAGCCATGGATGGTGGTTGGTGCGGTGGTCAGCTCCCTGTGCATGCTGATGATGTTTGCCGACCTGCCGCTGGGCGGCGGGGCCTATGTGGCTGTGTTTGCCGCCAGCTATATTTTGTGGGACATTTTTTACGGAGTCAACGACATTGCCTACTGGACCCAGCTGCCGGCGCTGAGCGTGGACCAGAGGCAGCGGGAGAGCATGGGCGCTTTCGCCAGAATCTGCGCGAATGTGGGCATGTATGCCGTGGTGGTGGGGATTCTGCCCGTTACCGGGGCGCTGACGGAGGCATTCGGCGGAGACGGGCAGAGGGCCTGGTTTGTGCTGGCGGTGATCGTATGCGCCGTCATGGTGGGCTTCCAGATGATTACTGTCTTCGGAGTGAAGGAGACCAGAAGCTTTCGGGAGGAGGAAAGCACCTCTCTAAGGGATATGGTGAAGGTACTCTTCGGTAACGATCAGCTGATGTGGACCATCGTGAGCATGGCGCTGTTTATGATCGGGTACTGCACCACCACCAGCTTCGGGACCTACTACTTCAAGTACGCCTACGGAGATGAGAACATGTACTCCGTATTTGCCGGAGTGCTGGGAGTCAGCCAGCTGGCGGCGCTGGCGGTATTCCCCAGGGTTTCCGCCAGAATCAGCCGGAAGAAGCTGTACTCTATCGCCACCGCGCTGGTGGCCGCAGGGTATGTGGTGTTTTTCTTTGCGCCGGTGAACATGATTCCCATCGCCGCGGCGGGGGTGCTGCTGTTCGTGGGGCAGGCCTTTATTCAGACGCTGATGCTGATGTTTCTGGCGGATACGGTGGAATACGGGCAGTGGAAGCTGGGGAAGCGGAATGATTCCGTCACGTTTTCCATTCAGCCTCTAATCAACAAGCTGGGGGCCGCCATTGCCACCGGTGTGGTGACGCTGACGCTGATTGTGTCCGGTATCAACCGGGCTGAAAGCGCCGCAGATGTGACTGCTCAGGGTCTTATGATGATGAAAGCGGCCATGATGGCGCTGCCGCTGCTGGCTATCGCAGCAGGCTATCTGGTATATCTGAAGAAGTACAGGATCGACGAAGAGATGTACCGGAAAATCGTGGGAGAGCTGAAGGACCGGGGGGATATCCGGTGAGCGGGCTTGCCTATGAGCTGATCCGGTCCCGGCGGAAGACGCTGGCGCTGGAGGTGACGGGCGAGGGAGAGGTCGTAGTCCGCGCCCCCATGAGGCTGGCCCGGAAAACCATAGAGGATTTTGTCGCCCGGCACGAAGACTGGATCAGGGAACATCAGGTTATCCAGAGGGAGCGGCGGGAAAGGCATCCCGAGCCCGGCGAGGAGGAGCGGGCGGAGCTGATCCGTCTGGCAAAGGAGACGCTCCCCGGGAAGGTGGAGCATTATGGCCGGATTATGGGTCTTCGCCCGACCGGACTTACCATTACCGGAGCCAGAAAGCGTTTTGGCAGCTGTAGTGCGAAAAACCGGATTTGTTTTTCCTGGAGACTGATGCAGTATCCGGAAGAGGCTGTTGATTACGTCGTCGTCCACGAACTGGCCCACATCCGGCACAAGGACCACAGCAGAAATTTCTACGCCTGCGTGGAGGAGGTGCTGCCGGACTGGAGAGAGAGAAGGCAGCTGCTGAGAGAGTGAGGCGGGCAGAATCTGTTTATATCAGGGGGGGGCGGGATATCATTCCGTCCCCCTGGTGCTTTTGCCGCGCTGGAGGGCTGGGAGATACGGATTTGATACTTTTTGAGAATTTTGTCGGGATTTGTTACAGGCAGACGAAAAATTGTTATCAAATCGTAAGCTCCATGAAACGACTTTGAAGCATTTTCATGTTATGATATCCCTCGAAAGCCCGGGAACGGGCCGCGCCCCTGGAGAAGCAGAGTGAATGGAGCAGTTATTGGCGGGATTTTCTCTGGGGTGCTGAAAACAGAGCAGCTGCTGAGAGAAAGAAACAGGAGGTATATACATAATGTGGGAAAAGCTGAGAGATCTGAGCGGGAAGGCGAAGGCAGGTATCGCCGGCGGCGTGGTGCTGCTGGCGGCGGCAGGTGTGGGACTGGGGGTCTGGCAGCCCTGGAATCAGCCGGAAGAGACGCCGGAAGCGCCGGATGTGGGACAGCAGGAACCGGCGGAGCCCGTGAAGAAGCCGGAAGAGGAAAAACTGAGCCTGAGGGTGGACGGCGAAGAGGTACCCTGTGTCCTGTATGAGGGTGCCGGATGGAGTATCTGGGTGCCGGAGGACTGGACCACGGAAAGCGTGGGAGAAAACGGCGGGCAGTTTACCTCCGGGGACGGAGCCCAGCTGCTGGTACGGTTTGAGCCGAACAGTGAATATCAAGGAAAGTTTGTCAACCTGTCGGCGGAAGGGAATGACCGGATGCTGCAATTCTACAGCGGAATTGGAGAGGGAAGCCCAGTGACGGAGGGCACCGCGCCAAAAGCGAAATGGGAGCAGTACGGCAAGTTGTTCACGGCCTTGGCCAGGACGCTGACAGTGGGGGATGAGAAGCCCTTCGCGGAGAGCTATATCATTCCGGAGGAGCCGGATTGGCAGAAGGCGGACGGAATGACCGTACTGTTTCTGGATAAGGACGGCTATGTAGTGGACGAGGAGGCGCAGAACGCAATTGAGAGCTATATGCAGAGCTGGCCGGCGGAGGACCGGGAAATCTATACGGGGCAATACCGGATCAACGCGCTGGAATGGGCCAGCAGCTACGCGGGCCTGACGAAGGACGGTTATGTGGACGTGTTCCGGGCGGATGTGCAGTACCGGGTCAGAGAAGGCGCCGCGCCGGCAGGCGTCACTCTGGTGGACGGCTGGGCCAACGTGGAACCCGGCAGCGTCTATCTGGCCATCTCTCATGACGGCGGCACTGTCAGCAAGACCACAGGAGTGACCAGCGGACTGGAAGAGGGCTGGGCTGGCCTCGCGGCGGAGATTGCGTGAGCGCACGAGCAGGGGCGTTCGTTCCCTTTGAGAACAAAAATAACCGCGGTGAGGAGAGAAACTATGAAGAATATGATTGCATACTGCGGGCTGGATTGTGAAAAATGCGACGCATATCTTGCAACAATCCATAACGATTACGCTCTGCGTGAGAAAACAGCAAGGCTGTGGGCGGAGTTGAATCACGCGCCTATTTTGCCGGAGCATATCAATTGTGAGGGCTGTCGCGCAGACGGGGTTAAAACGGTATATTGTGAAAGTTATTGCAGCATTCGCCAGTGTGCGCTGAAAAAAGGCGTGACGACATGCGGCAGCTGTGCGGATCTGGAAACATGTCAGGTGGTTGGAGAGATTATCTCCAATGCGCCGGACGCACTGGAAAATCTGAAAGGATAAGCTTGTATGGCCCGGTGCTTCCAGACTGCGGAGGGGAGAACAGAATCAAAAGTGGTTTTTATACGTAATGTATAGGAAAACCGGTTTAAAAGAAGAAAATTTTTTTGAGTAAAGTGCTTTGCTCGCATAGTATGATTATATAAGAGGGGTGGAACGAATGTTCCGCCCCTCTTATTAAGAACAGAGATTCCACCCCGGCTCTGCGATCAGAGTTGAACAAAAAACCTGACGCGGAATGTTCCGCGTCAGGTTGGAACCGGCAGGAATCTGAAACTCCTCCGTCAGCCCGCGCCTGCAAAGCAGAGCGAAGCCACCAGGCAAACCTCCATTATAATCCCTTTGCGCGCAAGGAAAAGGACAAATACCGGCTGCCGCGCTATTTCGCCAGGATCTCCTCCGCCACCGGCGCCAGCCACTGGGCCTGGAGGTCTTCGATCCTGCCTTGGTCAGTAAGCTGGGCGAGGGCGGGATCCAGGGGCATGCGGGCCAGGAGCTTGAGATGGTGAGCATCGGCAGCGGCCTGGGTTTTGCCCTGGCCAAAGAGGGGAATCTCTTTGCCGCAGTCCGGACAAAAGAGGCTGCTCATGTTTTCAATAACGCCGGTAATGGGAATGGACATCATTTCCGCCATTTTGACCGCCTTTTCCACCACCATGCTGACAAGCTCCTGGGGAGAAGCCACAATCAGAATGCCGTCGAGAGGAAGGGACTGGAAAATGCTGAGGGCCACGTCTCCAGTTCCCGGAGGCATGTCAATGAAAAGATAGTCCACATCCCAGATCACATCGGTCCAGAACTGGGTGACAACGCCCCCGATGACAGGTCCCCGCCAGATAACGGGATCCGTTTCGTCATCCAGCAGGAGATTGACGCTCATCAGCTGGATGCCGGTCTCCGTCTCCACGGGAATCATGCCCCGCTCGTCGGCCATGGCCCGGCGGTGTATGCCAAAGGCCTTGGGAATGGAGGGGCCCGTGACATCCGCGTCCAGAATGCCGGTTTTATATCCGGCGCGGCGGGTCAAAACAGCCAGCTGGCTGGTGATCATGGATTTGCCTACGCCGCCCTTGCCAGAGACAACGCCAAAGACTTTGCCTACCCGGGCGGCGGGATTGTGTTCCTTCAGGAAGGACTGGGGTTCGGTGCGTTCGCCGCAGCTTTCGCCGCAGGTGCTGCAATCATGGGTGCATTCGGACATGATGTGTTCTCCTTTTTGATCAATTGTTTTAAATGGATTTACTGCTTGAGGTTCTCCAAGTATTCTTTCCACCTTTTCAGCGCCTCAGGATAGCGGGGCGAGCTGGAAGTGGGGAAGGAGCGGAGCAGGCGGCGTTCAAAGAAGTCCTGACGCTGGTAGAGGGCGTGGAGTTTCTGCTGGGCCTCCGCTCTGGCAGACTCCAGCCGGACGGATATGGCGTCCTCCAGCCGGCGGCGGCGGGCCGTGACAGTCTGCTGAGATTCGACGCGGAGGGCCTCCAGTTTCCGGGCCAGCTCGTCATGGATGGCGTGAAGTCTGGCAAGACGGCTGCTGAGGCGAATGGCACCGCGGACGGAAAGAATGATATCCGTCAGGTAGAGAATCAGAAAAATCAGGCTTAGAGGAACGCCTGCGCCGGAAGCGAAGAGAGTGGCCAGCCAGGTTATGACGGCAGGATTGGCAAGGTGGCAGAGAAATACGCTGGCCAGACCAAAGAGGGTGGAGTTGAGAAGACAGACCCGGCCGTTGATGTGGAAGCGGTACTGGGTATAGTCCCACCAGCGCATGTGAAACAGCTTCTCCATGGCATAGCTGGTGGCGTACTCCACAGCAGAGGTCAGGAGCGCGCCGAAAAAGAACGTAAGCAGAGGATTATCGCAGCCCCCGTTCAGACAGAGGAGGACAGTCAGAGCGCCGTGACCATAAATTGGACAGATGGGGCCGTTGAGGAAGCCCCGCTTTTCGCAGAGCTTCCGCTGGCCCAGGGAGCAGTAGACCATCTCACCGCACCAGCCGAGAAGACTGTAAACCATGAGAAGAAGAAAAATGAAACAAAAACGGGCCATGGGGATACCTCTCAGAGCCTGATGTGATGAAAGCGCTGGGGATACGCCCAGCGAAGATACTCACCTTCCCGCTTCTGGCAGGTAAAAAGCAAAATCTGATGCCGGCGGGCAAGATCCAGAAGATAATCCAGGGCAGAGGCCATCCGCTCATCATCAAAATTCACCAGCGCATCGTCCAGAAGAATGGGAACCGACTGGCTGGCGGGCAGCACCATCTCACAGATGGCAAGGCGTACCGCAAGATACAGCTGATCCGCCGCACCCTGGCTGAGCTGCTCCGCCTCCCGGGGCGTCAGCTGCTCCGCCTGCTGGGCGGAGGGCGACATGGAGCGGTTCAGCAGCACCTTGTTATAACGTCCGCCGGTCAGCCTTGTAAAGATGGCGGCCGCGCGCTCCCCCAGAGCGGGGGAGAAGCGTGTCTGCAAGGTGGAACCGGAGAGAGCCAGAACTTCCATGGCCAGAGCGATGGCGTCGTACTCCTTTTGCAGGGTGATCTGGCGCTCCTCCAGCGCTTGCAGGCCAAGACGCAGCTCGGAGGGATCGCCCAGAGACTGAATGCGGCCCTGAGTGGTGTGAAGCTCCCGGTGGATGGATGCCTCCTGCTCCCGGAGCTGAGCCAGACGGAAACGCAGATCCTCCCGGGAAGCTTCCGGACGCTGGGCTGGAACCGAAGGAATGGGGGGAGCGGCGTCCCGGAGAGCCTCCCAGCGGTGCCGGGCCTCGTCCTCCCGGCGCTGGGCCTGCTCCAGCTTGCCCCGGAGAAGAAAGGCGTCATTGAGAGCCTGACAGGCCTCCGGCAGATTCCGGACCATGGGACGGAAGGAGCGCAGCTGGGTGAGAATGGAATCCAGATTGGCGGAAGCGCTGGCGGACACCGCCTCCCAGGCGGCCTGGGCTGCCAGCTGCTTGGCCCGGGCTTCGGCTTCCGCCTCGTAGAGAGGAGTGTATTCGGCAACGGCGGCTTCCCGCTGCTGCTCAAGCTGGGCGGAGTTGACCTCCCACTGCTTTTTCATCTTCCGGAAACGCCACTGGGAGATCAAAAAGATAACGCCGAACAGGCCCAGGCCGCCGCCGGCGGAGATCAGCCAGTTGCGGGTTACATATATCCCCACGCCGGTCAGAAGAAGTCCGGCCAGAACGGCCAGAGGCAGAAGCCAGCGGGGCAGGGCGGGCCTGGGACCTGCGTTCAGGGGGGCGGAGGCTGCTTCAGGGGGAGTCAGGCCGGCAAAGGGGTGGGCGTTCAGAGCCTTCTCCGCCTGACGGAGATTGTGAGAAGCCAGGTCCAGACGGCTTCTTGCGCTGTCTACGGCATCATTAATAGAGGAGAGGGCATCAATGCGGCCCTGAATGGCCTCCAGCTCGGGCCGGGTGGGCAGGGCCCGGGCGGTGGACTCCAGAGTTTTGGTCCGGTCCCTGGCTGCGGCTGCGTCCGCCCGGGCGCTTTCTACCCGGCGCAGTTCGTCCGCCTGGTCGGCGGCGTCGTGGCGGGCCAGAAGGGCCTCCGTCTCCGCCAGGCGGGGGCGAAGAGCGTCCAGAGCCTGCTGGCTCCGGGCGGCGGAGGCGGCCAGGGCGTCCAGCTGCTCCAGGGCGGCCTGCAAGGTCCGGCGCTCCTCCTCCAGCTGGGGCAGCAGGCCGGTTTTATTGTGGCGGCGGTTATTGAGCTGGCGGCGCAGCTGCCCGGCGGCGGCAGTGAGAGAGGTATCCTCCTCGCCGGTGGTTACAAGAGAGGTGATGCGCTGCTCCAGGGCCTTGCTCTGGTCCACCGCCAATCCGGTTTGACGAATATAGGCGCTGCGTTCAAAGACATCCTGCGGGATTCCCAAAAGAGTTTCACCGCAGCCCGAGGCGGTGAGGTTCGGGACGGGATCGGCAGTACCGGTGTAAACGGCAGAAAAGGCTCCCATAGGGGAGTTGGCCCGGGCGGTGCGGCGGAGTATGGTGACGTCCCCCATGGCGGCGGAAACCTCCAGCACGCCTTCCATAGCGCTGCCGCTCCAGGGCATATAGCGGCGCTTGTCCGCTCCGGCGCTGCGGTCCCGGGTGTTCAGACCGTAGAGCATCACCCGGAGAAAAGCCGTCCAGGTGGATTTGCCGGCCTCGTTGGGAGCCTCGATGAGATTCAAGCCTGGCTCCAGCGTCAATTCCTCCTGCTCCAGCCGCCGCTTGAGCGTGAAGCGGGTGGTCCCCAGCAGCGCCGCCGCCCGGACGCCCCCGGCGGAGGGCTCCTTTTTTCCTTTTTTCGGTTTCCTGATCCGAAGAAACAGGCCTTCCAGTCCCCGCATGGGCACGTTGAGCACAAAGGCCAGCGCCAGTCCGATGGTCAGCGGTGAGAAGACTCCCCACAGGGCTCCCAGGACGCCCAGGACCTCCCTGAGATGCTGTGCCCCCACCAGGAGCAGTACCGCAAAGGCGATCAGCGCCATCAGTTTCTTCATCGTTACCCGTGAGATTTCCACAGTTGTTCCTCCTCCGCCGCCCTTGGGCGGCATTGACGTGAATTATAGAGCATTCTACCCCTTCCGGGGCCTTTCGTCAAGGAAGTTTCTGTGAATTTTGGGCGGGTGCAGGGGAGTGTCTTCTGCCCTTTAGCCCCGGGGCAGGCGCTATCAGTGTAGATGGTGATGATTTTCATATGATTCTTACATATCCGCTTGCAATTTACAAGAGATAATGATACAATAATCTAAATAGGACCTCCTGAAAAACTTGTATAAGTAGTGCATATGCGCGATTAGACGGGAAAATAGCCTGTTCTTTATTGAATTAGTTCCGTTTAATCTCCTCAGAAAGTTTTGGGTGGAGTCCAAGTTGTTGGAAGCTGTATATTTTTCAATCCGCCTTCGCCCTAAAACTGCATATAT